>Ga0187856_1000452_pt1 | contig 37571 bp, 30 predicted proteins | sample June2016WEW_8_40_FD_132443 | JGI IMG/M metagenome (GOLD analysis project Ga0187856, IMG submission 132443) | Peatland microbial communities from SPRUCE experiment site at the Marcell Experimental Forest, Minnesota, USA - June2016WEW_8_40 | ecosystem: Environmental > Terrestrial > Soil > Wetlands... | reverse complement strand
GCGACCCGCACGCCTTCGACGTGCATTGTCGCCGCGCGCGTGTCTTCGTACGGGCGGTCCATCGCACCGCCACCGGTGAGCAGTGTCGCGTCATGCTGCATCACCGTGAATTCCTTCAATTCGAGCCGCGCGACTGACGCCTTGTAAGCCGCATGCAGCAGCAGATCGCCGATCGCGATTGGCGCGGTGAACGGCTTGCCCTTCAGCACCAGCTTGACGATGCTGAAATCCGCATTGCCAAGCAGTTCGCCATCGTGCCGCAAGGCGAATTTCAAGGAACCAGCCACCTGGCCGCTGGCGTCGATTCCATAAGGACCCCTGAACGGCGCGACCTCAAGTCCGCGAAAGCGCAGCAGGCCGCTCGCTACCGTTTCCGACACCACACCCGGAGCCACCCCCAGCCTGAACTTGGCGCCGACCCCCACTCCGTCGAACGGCGCGTGTTTCCAGCCGGCCTCTAAATTCACCATCCACGGCCAAGCCCCGGGGCCGCGATGCTGGCGGTATGCAGTCAACGTAAGGTGATCGATCAGCGGCGTCCCATCGACATCCTTGAGCACGGCATCGACGATCTCGATGCGCAGCGCCAGGTCCGAGATCGAATCAAGCATCCACTTCAGCTCTGACGCCACCGCTACATCGGGCTTCGGAAAGCCATGCGCAGTAACGCCGGCAAGGTTCGCGGGAATACGTACCCGCAAATGGTCCAGCGCGAGTTTGTAGAGCGGCAGTCCGTTGGTATTGAAGATTGTGTGATATCTGACGACGGCGCGCAGGTCGTCAACTCGCGCGACCTCGACTCCATTCAGGTAGATGGTCGGCTTTTCCAGCAGCACCACCAGGTGGCTGCGAAAGGCGAGTCTCACACCCGACGGTACGATGTTGTAGCCCGTCTCTGTGTAGATGCGCGCGAGCACCACTCGAACCAGCCGGGCCTGATTGCGCCAGGCCGCCACGGCGATGACGCCCGCCACGATAATGACGAGCGAGAGGCTGGCGATAGAAATGCGGAGAAGTCTCATCCGAACGCCATTTGGCGTGGGCGCTCCGCGCAGCTCGCGACGGTTACCGGCCGGCGCTGCGGCGCCGGCACCTTCGGGGGCGCGTGCGCCGGTTGCTTCGCCGGGTCAATCGCCGTCGGAAATTCCGGGCTGGACCGAGTCCGACCATCCCGCGCGATGCTTGCTGCGCAGCGCCGTTTTGAGGATCCGGTTTCGCATGCGCACGGTCTTCGGCGTCAGTTCGACCAACTCTTCTTCGTCGATCCATTCGAGCGCCGTATCGAGCGTCATCACCCGCGCCGGAGTCAGCCGAATCGCTTCGTCATGTCCGGCCGCGCGGATGTTGGTGAGCTTCTTTTCACGGCAGACGTTGACCGGCAGGTTGGTCTCGCGCGCGTACTCGCCGATGATCATGCCCTCGTAAACCGGCTCGCCGGCCCCGATGAAGAAACGCCCCCGCTCCTGCAAATGGAAGATCGCGTAGGCACTCGCGACCCCTTCGCGATCCGAGATCATCGCGCCGTTCTGCCGCGACTTAATCGTCCCGGCCCACGGTCCGTAGCCGTTAAATATCGTATGCATCACGCCCTGGCCGCGGGTCTCGGCGAGAAAGCGTCCGCGAAATCCGATCAGCCCGCGTGCCGGCACGTCGTATTCCAGCCGCACGCGGCCGCTCGCATGGGTCTCCATCGAGCGCATCTTGCCCTTGCGCGCCGAAAGAATCTGCGTGACCGTGCCGATGTGGTCCTCCGGAATATCGCAGACCACGTACTCCATCGGCTCCAGGATGGCGCCGTCCTGCTGGCGCGTCAGCACCGTCGGCTTCGAGACCTGGACCTCGTAGCCCTCGCGCCGCATGGTCTCCAGGATGATCGCGAGCGCCAATTCGCCCCGTCCGAGCACGCGCCACGAATCGGCGCTAATCGACTCGATCCGAATGCTCACGTTGCGCCGCGACTCGAACAAAATCCGCTCGCCCAGCTTGCGCGACGTGACGTATTCGCCGTCGCGGCCCGCCCACGGCGAATTGTTGACCGAGAAAGTCATCGCCACGGTCGGTTCGTCGATCCGGATCCCCGGCAGCGGCCGCGGATTCTCGAGGTCCGCGATCGTGTCGCCGATCTCGATTTCGTCGCTCCCCGCGACCATCACGATATCGCCCGCGCGCGCCTCGTTGCGCTCCGTGCGCTTGAGCCCCTGCCATCCGTAGAGCCGCGCGACCTTGAACACCGTCCGCGTGCCGTCGGGCCGGCACAGCGAATAATTCTGACCCACCGTCATCGAGCCGGCGATAATCCGGCCGATCGCCAGGCGGCCGACGTAATCGTCGTAGTCGAGATTGTTGACCTGGAACTGCAGCGTCGCGTCGGGATCGACTTCCGGTCCCGGCAGATGCGCGATTATCGCCTCGAACAAAGGCCGCAGGTCGCGGCCCTCTTCGCCCAGCTTGGTCACCGCCGTTCCCGCCCGGCCATTGGTGTAGAGCACCGTGAAATCAAGCTGATCGTCGGTCGCTTCCAGATCGATAAAGAGATCGTAAACTTCGTCCAGAACCTCTTCGGGCCGCGCATCCGCACGATCGATCTTGTTGACGCAAATGATCGCCGGCAGCCGCGATTCCAGCGCCTTCTTGAGCACGAAGCGGGTCTGCGGCAGCGGACCCTCGCAGGCATCCACCAGCAACAGCACGCCATCGACCATCGAGAGCGTACGCTCGACCTCGCCGCCGAAATCCGAATGGCCGGGCGTATCGACGATATTGATCCGCGTGTCGCCGAAGGTGATCGAAGTGTTCTTCGCCATGATCGTGATTCCCCGTTCGCGCTCCAGCGCGTTGGAGTCCATCACACGATCGATCATCTGTTCGTTGGCGCGGAACACACCGGATTGACGCAGAAGTGCATCGACCAGGGTGGTCTTCCCATGGTCAACGTGAGCTACGATGGCGAGGTTTCTAATATCTGGTCGTCGCATTTTGTGTACGGAATACTAAAGCGCGGCCCGAGCCGCGTGAGCTCCATGGCCGCGCAGCCTTCAGTCTACCTCTCAGAGCCGGAGGAGTAAACGCATTGTTCCGGCGTCACGATGGCCGCCGCATTAACGATTGATTACCGCGCTAAGGCGTGTCGGCGGTTCCATCCGCATCGGGCGGCGTCGCCGGAACGTCGGGCGCCGTGGGCGGTGCGTTAGGATACGTCGGCGGAGCGGCAGTCGGAGGTCCGAACTCCTTCTCCTGCTGGCGCTTGAGCTTATCCAGCAGTTGCTTGACGTTCTTGACCTCGACGATCTTCCACTGACCCTCCTCCCGCGCCAGCCGCACCTCCCATACCTGCCCCTTATGGTCCTGCCAGCGCGTGAACGCCACCTCGCCGCTGCGGCGCAGCACCACCAGCGCAGCCACCGCCGCCATCGCCGGCATCTGGACGTCCTTCGCGCCGTTATCGACCTGCTGTGTCGCCCACGACTTCAGTAGCACCGCCATCGGGCCCGAAAGCAGGTCAACCGCACCCTTGCCGATCAATTGACCGAGGATGTTGCCGGCGCCGCCCGCGCCGTTCGGCTCCTCGACCATCTCGTAGCCGGCGTTGCGCACAACTTTCTGGAAATCGATATAGCGCGCCGCTCCGGCCCCATCGCGTGCGTCGATCGATTGTTTAAGCTGAAAGATCGCGAACGAAGGCGTGTCGGGCAGATAGAAAACCGCCCACGCGGCCAGTGCGGCCACAATCAGAATCGACGTCCAATGGCGAAGGGCAAAACGAGCCATATCAGTTATTGTGACGAGGCCGGCGCTTCATGTTAAGCGCCGCGGCGATCGGCGTCAGGCTTGCACTTGCGACGCTCAACCGATCAGGCGCGCCGCCGCCTTGTCGAGCAGCCAGATCAGCTCGCCGTGTTCCGGCGCGACCACCTGGGCAGGAAATTTGTCGATGTCGCGCGGACCTTTGAGTATATTCCACACCGCCTGCGCCTTCGATGCTCCCGCCACCAGGAACATCACCCGCGACGCATTATTGATCACCGGCGGCGTCACCGTTACGCGATGGCGCTGGATGGGATCGTCCACGTCCACCGCCAGCGCCAATCGTTCGCTCTCATGAAGCGCCGCGCTGCCCGGAAAGAGCGACGCGGTATGTGAATTCTCCCCGAGCCCCAGCAGCACCACGTCGAAACGCGGGAACTCACCGTCGCCCAGCCCGAAATGACTGCGCAGTTCAGCTTCGTACACACGCGCGGCCTCGGCGGGCGGCTGCTCACCGAGCACCCGATGGACCTGCGACGGCTTCAGCACCAGCTTCGAGAGCAGCGTCCGTACCGTCATCGCATAGTTGCACGCGGGGTCCTCGGGCGGCACGCAACGCTCGTCGCCCCAGAAAAACTGGACTTCCTTCCAGTCGATACTGAAATGGAACTTGCTCCCGAGCATCTCGTAGGTCGCCGCCGGCGTCGAGCCGCCCGACAGGCACAGCGTAAATTCGCCATGCGTGCACACCGCCTCGCCCGCGAAATGCGCGATTTCTTCGGCCGCATGCGCATAGAGCGCCGGCGCGTCGTCGAGGATTACAATCTTGGGTTCGCTCATCGGGTTCCGTTTCGCATGGATGCGTTGCGCGTCAGGCTAGCGAATGCTCCCACCCGTGCGCCAGTCCGCGAGCCGGAAATACTGCGTGACCGCCGCCGCGATGCGTTGCTCGATCGGCACGCGAAGGTGATCGCGCGCGACGCCATACCGCGCCGGCCAATCCAATCTAAACGATCGCGTCGCGCCGTTTCTTGATCGCGGCGAGCAACTCTTCATACGACTTGCTGAAGGACTCGACGCCCTCTTTCTGCAGCGTCTCGCCGACCTCATCGAGATCGATGCCGAGCGCCGCCAACCGCGTCCGTATCTCGCGCGCCTGTTCGACCCCCTCAGTTACCGACAGCCGCGGCTTGCCATGATCGCGAAACGCGTCCATTGTCGCCGGCGGCATCGTGTTGACGGTGTCGCGACCGATCAACTCCTGCACGTACTTGACGTCGCTGTACTTCGGATCCTTGGTCCCGGTCGAAGCCCATAGCGGCCGCTGCACGCGCGCACCCTTGGCCGCGAGCGCCTTGAATCTGTCGCTGTGAAACAACTCGACGAAGCGCTGGTAAATCAGCTTGGCATTGGCCACCGCCGCCGTTCCGCACAATGCCGCGTTGGCTTCATCCGGATTCGCCTTCAGCTTCGCCTCGAGCAGCTTGTCCACCAGCGTCTCGACCCGGCTGACGAATACGCTCGCGACCGACGCGATCCGATCGAGCGCCCCTCCCGCCTTGATCCGTCGTTCGAGGCCGCGGATATACGCGTTCGCGACGCCCTCGTAATGCTTGAGCGAGAACATCAGTGTCACGTTGATACAGCGCCCTTCACTGATTAGCTGTTCGATCGCCGGGATTCCGGCGGGCGTGGACGGCACTTTGATCATCAGGTTGGGGCGATTGATCATACTCGCACAGCGACGGGCCGCCGCGATCGTGCCGTCGGTGTCATTCGCCAGCAGCGGCGAAACCTCGTAGCTCACGTAGCCGGTGCGCCCCTCGCTGCGATCGTAGATCGGCCGCAGCTTGTCGGCCGCAAGCTTGATGTCGTCGGTCGTCAGCGCCTCGTAAATCTCCTCGACGCTCTTGCCCGCCCGCGCGAGTTGTTTGAGTTGCTCGTCGTAGGCATTCGATCCGTCGATCGCCTTTTTAAAGATGGTCGGGTTCGAGGTCATGCCGTCGAGCCCATCCTCGTCGATCATCCGGCGGAACTCCGCCGACGAAAGCAGGTCGCGCCGAATATAGTCGAGCCACACGCTTTGGCCGAAGCTTTCCAGTTGCCGCACCGGATTTGCTGTTTCACTCATGGCGATTACTCCTGCGCTTTATTTTTTATCAGGAACCCGCGCGCGTGCCGGACCTCACCGCTCCATCAATTCGAGCGCGCGCGCGACCACGTTCTCGACCGTGAAGCCGAAATGCTTCATCAGATCGTTGACCGGCGCCGAGGCGCCGAACGTCGTCATCCCGACCACGGCCCCGTCGAGTCCGACCCAGCGATACCATGAGTCCGGCGTGCCCGCTTCGATTGCCAGCCGCCGCCTGACCGCCGCCGGCAGCACCGATTCCCGATACGCCGCGTCCTGATGCTCGAACAACTCCGTGCTCGGCATGCTGACGACGCGCACCGCATGCCCGCGCTGCTCCAGTTCAACCTTCGCCTCAGCCGCCAGATGCAGCTCGGAGCCGGTCGCGATCAGAATCAGGTCCGCCATCTTGCCCGCGGTCTCGGTCAATACATACCCGCCGCGCGCGACCCCGGCGGCCGGCGCCATCACGGTACGGTCCAGCGTCGGCATCTTCTGGCGCGACAGCACCAGCATCACCGGGCCGTGCCGATGGGTCATCGCCGCGCGCCACGCCTCGACCGCCTCGTTCGCATCGCCCGGCCGAATCACCGTCAGGTTCGGCATCGCGCGCAGACTCCCGATCTGCTCGATCGGCTGATGCGTCGGGCCATCCTCCCCGACACCGATCGAATCGTGCGTGAAGACAAACACCACGTGCAGTTCCATCAACGCCGCCAGCCGGATCGACGGCCGGCAGTAGTCGGTGAAGACGAAGAAGCTCGACCCGTACGGGATGAAGCCGCCGTGCAACGCGATGCCGTTCAGGATCGCGCACATGCCGTGCTCGCGAATCCCGAAATGGAGATTGCGGCCGGCGTAGTTGCCGCGTTCGAAATCACCGCCATCCTTGACGTTGGTGAAGGTCGATTCGTTGAGGTCGGCCGCGCCGCCGAATAGGTTCCAGACGTGCGGCGCAATCGCGGCCTCGGCGCGCGACGCCGACTCGCGCGTCGCCAGCGCATCCTTGGGCGTGAAGACCGGCAAATCCTTGTCCCACCCCGCCGGTAGCTCTCCCGCGAGCATCGCCTTGAAGTCGGCGGCCTTGGCCGGATTCGCCTTGGCGTAAGTGTCGAAGCGGCGCTGCCAATCGGTCTCGTAGTCGGCGCCACGCTTCACGCATTCGAGAAATTCTGCGCGCGCCGCGTCGGGAACATAGAAGTCGGGCTCGAGCGGCCAGCCGTAAAATTTCTTGACCAGCTTGATCTCGTCGGCACCAAGCGGTTTGCCATGCGCCTCTGACGTATCCTGGCGATGCGGACTGCCGTAGCCGATATGGCTGTGCACGCGAATCAGCGACGGCCGCTGCTCCTCCGCGATCGCGTTCTCGATCGCCTTCGACACCGCCGCCAGATCGTTGGCGTCGTTCACATCCTGCGTATGCCATCCGTACGCCTCGAAGCGCCGGTTCACGTCCTCCGAAAACGAAAGGCCCGTGTGGCCGTCGATCGTCACGTGATTGTCGTCGTACAGGTAAATGATATTGCCGAGGCCGAGATGGCCCGCGATCGACGCCGCTTCGCTCGCAATTCCCTCCATCAGGTCGCCGTCGCTGGCGATCGCGAAAATCCGATGGCCGAACAGTGGTGCGCCGCCGCCCTCATCGAAACGCGATGCCATGTGCTTGGCCGCGATCGCCATCCCGACGCCGTTGCCGAAGCCCTGCCCCAGCGGCCCGGTCGTGGTCTCGACGCCCGGCGTGACTCCATGCTCCGGATGGCCCGGGGTTTTGCTGCCCAGTTGACGGAAGCGTTTGATCTCCTCCAGCGGCAGGTCGTAGCCGCTCAGATGGAGCGCCGCATACAACAGCATCGAGCCGTGTCCGGCCGACAGCACGAACCGATCGCGCCCGTACCAGCGCGGGTTCTTCGGGTTATGCCGCATGAAGCGCCTGAACAGGAGATACGCCACCGGCGCCATCCCCATCGGCATCCCCGGATGGCCCGAGTTGGCCTTCTGCACCGCGTCGATCGCAAGTACGCGAATCGAATTGACGCAGAGTTGATCGAGGTCGGATTGAGTAGTCTTGACTTCGGATGCGAGTGCCACTTTGGCTCCACTCGCAGAATAAAATTATTCCGCGATTATTCGAGACTCCGTTGTTGCCGTCCGGTTTGCTTCGCCGGATTGCGCTGGCCGCAGCAAGTGCGACCGTTCACAGTTCCCAGGGTTGATTGAAATGCCGCCATACGATGGCAGCTCGTTTGCGGATTGTCCCACTTGGCCGAACGCCCGATCAAGTTCACCCCGGCGCGGATGTTCACAGCGCCCGCTCCGTCGAATTGCGGCCACTGTTCGGCGCTGCTCGCCGATGTTCGCCGCGGTTCGCCGACGCCCGCCAATCGCCCCCGCCCTCGCCGCGTTTGCCTATGCCGCCATTGGTGCGTAATTCTGGGCGCCACGTTTCCCGCGCGGCGGAGGCAGCATCATGGCCGAGAGCAAAATCGCTCCGTTCAAAGTTCAAGTATCAGATGAAGTCTTGAAAGACCTCCGCGAGCGCCTGACGCGCACGCGCTTTCCCGACGAAGTGCCCGATACCGGTTGGGAGTACGGCACCAATCTCGCCTACTTGCGGCAACTCGTCGAGTATTGGCGGTCGAGCTACAACTGGCGGGCGCACGAGGCCGAGATCAATCGCTTCGCCCAGTTCCGCACGGAAATCGACGGCCTCGGCATTCACTACATCCATGAACCCGGCCGCGGCCCCAATCCGAAGCCGCTGCTGCTGACGCACGGATGGCCCGGGTCGATTTATGAATTCATGCGCATCATCCCGATGCTCACCGATCCCGCGGCTCACGGTGGCGACCCCAATCACTCGTTCACGGTGATCGCCCCGTCCTTGCCCGGCTACGGTTTCTCCGACCATCCGCGCACGCGCGCGATGAATATCCAGGCCATCGCGGAACTCTTCCACCAGTTGATGACCGGTGTGCTCGGCTTCGATCGCTACTGCGCGCAGGGCGGCGATTGGGGCGCCGCCGTCACTTCGCGCCTCGGCGAGATCCACGGCGACCGGCTCTACGGCATTCACCTGAACCTGCTTTTCGTCGGCGGGCGCCGCGACCATTCGTCCGAACTCACCGATGAGGAAAAAGTCTTTCTCGCCGACATGGATCATTTCCGGCGCGAGGAAACCGGTTACCAGTGGATCCAGGGGACCAGGCCGCAGACGCTCGCCTACGGGCTGAACGATTCGCCGGCAGGTCTGGCCGCGTGGATCGTCGAGAAATTCCGCACCTGGTCGGATTGCGCCGGCGACGTCGAAAAGCGCTTCACCAAAGATCAGTTGCTCACCAACATCATGATCTACTGGATTACTCAGTCGATAAATTCCTCGACCCGCCTGTACTACGAGTCGCGCCATCATCCGTGGCGGCCCGACACCAACCAGCGCATCGAAACGCCGACCGGCGCCGCGCTCTTCCCGCGCGAGTTGCTCAAGCCCCCGCGGGCGTGGGCCGAACGCGCCTTCAACATTCAGCGCTGGACCGTGATGCCGGCCGGGGGACACTTCGCCGCAATGGAGGAGCCGCAACTCCTCGCCGACGACATCCGCGCGTTTTTCAGCACGATGAAATAGCCACGCGCGCCGCCCGGGGTGCACGCACAAGGACACGGCAGCCATCGTCGCGCGGTCGATGGAATAATTGTAGCGGTCAGGGAAATGACGAGTACGGGCTGCCCGGCAACGATCCGAATGGCGTCACACCGCCGCCCGGCGATCCGTAGCCATAACCGGGGCTGCCGAAATTGGATGGCGGCATCGGCGACGCATAGGGGGAGTATGGGCTGTATGGCGAATTGCCATACGGCGAATTGCCATAGGGAGAATTTCCATACGGCGAGTAGCCCATTGATGGTCCGGTCGAAAAACCCCCACTGCCGCTCGCCATGCTGAGAATTGCGAGCAACGCCACCAGCGGCAACATTGAACTCATGCTCAACGCTGAATTCTGCTGCTGATACTGCTGAACCTGCGCTGCCTCCTGGTTCTGTTGATCGATGTAGCTTTGCACGCCGGGCATCGACGAGTTAGCCTGAGCCTGCGCCTCCGCCATATCGGCAGAGCCCGCGGCCGATGGTACCGACGACGATCTGCCCGCCGCCAGCAGTTCCGGATTCACGCGGATTCGATTGTCAACCTCGACCGCCGCGTCATTGATGTAACCTTCGGCCTGCCGCTGCGCGTCCGACTTGCCGTAATCCGACCCGACATAGCCATAGAGCACGACGGTGCGGGCGCCATTATTCGGATTGCGCATTACCTGCGCTCCGACCAGCGGCAGGCGATGGTGCTTAAGGTAGTCGGTCAGCGCAGTGCTGGCCCCGGGATCGGCCACGTATCCCGCGGTACTGGACGGTCCGCCACTAGGATTGGATGTATGCGCGCCGGCGTATTGACCTGACGAACTGCCGTTCGCACCACCGGCCAAAGTCGCATCGCGTGCACCGGACGTTCCGATGCTTTGGGCGGGAACGGCGCAGCCTTGCGCCATCGTCATCACAATCAGAAACCAGGCACCGAGCGCGGTGTGAAGCAATCGCCGCATCTTCTAATCATACTCCACGAACACGAGCCCCAACAGATTGCGGCGTCCCCTGCGGCCGCGTCGAAAGCCGGGCAGTTTGCCATCCCGACGAGTACAATTATCATTGCGTACAATCACGTTCGGCCAGCGCGATCTCGCTGCGAACCGTTATAAGCGCAACGATTTTATGCTATTGTGCGTACCGCCCCGGTGTCGATAATTCAGGTCGCGTGGCGCCGAGATGCCTGGATGAGAGTGGTGATCATGAAATCGAACAGCCCGGATCTGCGCATCGGCCTGAACCCGGGCCTCGCAGCGATGACTATTGCACTCAGCGTGATCGTTGCGGGATGTGCCTCGCAAAAGCCGCTGCAAGTTCAAGTGACGCAGTTGGGTCCTTACTCACATGCCGCGAAGGCACCCGATTGCCGGATGCCGGTGCTGGAAAGGATGCCGCTGAAGAACCTCTCGCAAATCGCCATTGTCGAACTCTGGGCGGACGCGAAAGACCAACCACCTGACGTTTTGCCCGCGCTCAAGCGCAAGGCCTGCGAGACCGGTGCCGATGCGCTCGTCATCATCAACAGTGAGCATCAGGACATCAAGAATTTGCTCTACGCCGCGAGCCCAAACGAAAGCATGAATGACGTCACGGCGAAAAACGGTTACGCTAATCCCGGCGATTACATCCGGGAGGCAGAACATACCCGCCGCATCGGCGAGGCCGGCCATAACGGGTTCTATATCGACGCCGTCGCAATTGAATACAACGGGCGCGATGAGAAGCAGCGCGCCGGCGAAACCGCGCCCTCGACGGTGATCGATTCGATCCGCTTGCCACCGCCGCCCGGATGAGCGAGCGCGGGCGCGTTCACCCCTCCGCCGCTGCTAACCAGGTCGTCAGGAATTAGTCTGCGGTGGACCGGTCGCGGGCGGCGTCACCGGAGCGGCCTTATCTGAGACCGCCTCGAACCGCGTCAATTCCACCCGCTCCATTTCAGGGCCATTCGGCCCGCCCTGATACGCCACGGTACGCACCAGTCCAACGTTCGGTGCATACCAGTCCTCATAGGTCAGATTCAGGTTCTGCTTCTGCTGAGCGTACGCGCCGCCCTCGTAATGCGCCCGCGTCTCGATCCTGATGCAATTCTTGAACTGCCCCGCCGGAACCGTTACGTCGGCCGGTTCCATGTAGCTCTTGTGCGACTGCGTTACGTCGAAGCTGCCGGGCAGCTTGCCGTATGGAAAGAGCGTGTTTTTCCATTCACGGTCCGGCGTCAAATGCTCCGGCAAAAAGTTCTGCTCCTCGGATCGGCCCCACGCCGGCCCCTGGATCCGATGCTCTACATAATCGAGCCCCGACAGCCGCGTCAGAAAGCCGCCCTGATCGAGATAAATGATCGGGCGCAGGCCCGCCCGGTCCAGATTGTAGAATTCTTCGACCACCAGGCCGGTGAGTTTCAGCGCCGGAACATACTGCATGCCGATCACCCGGTCGGTGACCGCGTAATTCGCGCGCTGACTCTTGCTGTTGACCCGGTAGGTCCAGACCATGTCGGTCTTCAGCGGAAAGAAGTCGGCGTTCGGATCCGCCTTCCATTCCCCTGCGCTCTTGCACCCGCTCACCGACACGACGCCCATCACCAGCGCAGCCGCGATCGCCATTCGCTTTATCATCAGCCCCGACTCCTTGTTTGAAGGCCCGCGCACACCCTCGCAAGCCCGGCTCTGTCCCCTGCTAAAAGCCCCGTCTGCCTGGCAGCCAAGTCTGCCCCTCAATTGAACCGCGCAAGCTGTCTTAAAGTTCCAACCCTGCTCGACTCTTCCCTTTGAGTTGAGGAGTCAGCCCCCAAAATCTTCATTCTCGCACAATTGGCATGATCTCCGTCATTCTGCGCGCCTCGCCGGCTCGTTCGCTCGCTCCACTTCGGCTTCGCTAGTGTGCGCTCAATGAAAATGGAGACCGAGTGATGCAAAGGTTACCGGCACGCGAAAAATACCGTCCCAAATTGAATCCGCGACGAGTGCTCATCGCACCCGCCGCGGATTCTTTCTTTGCTTTTGGCCCTGCGCCCGGCTCTAGCCCCGGGGAACTCCAGGTTCAGCGTGAGATTGAACAGTGCCGTCAGGAGACCGCCGCCCTGAGTTCGCGCTCCTTGATCATCGAGGCGCCGCCGAACACGAACTTCGGACGTGCCCACGAGAGGTAGCACGGCAGGATGATACAACCGGCGATCATGTTCGTGCCCATCAGGAAGATCAGTAGCGTGCTCATCTGGCTGTGGAACAGAAGCGGCGAGAAGATCCACGGGAAGATGCCGCCGATCATGACCAGGAAGGTGTTGAACACCGCGACCCCCGTGGACTTGAGCGCGAGTACGACGGCGTCATCGACCTCCATGCCGCCCATCACTTCGTCGCGAATTCGGGCAATCATATAGATGCCGTAGTCAACGCCCAGTCCGATACCCAGAGAAATGACCGGGATGGTATCGATAGTCAGTCCGATACCGCGGATGTTCATGTAAATGAACGCGCCGAAGTTGGCCAAGACGCAGGCGAACAGGAACATGAAGGCCGCCACAAAGGATCGGAAGGAGAACAGGCAGAACATCCAGACCACTGCCAGCACGAACGTGATGTTGAGGAAGTCGAGCTGCTTGAGCACGTCGTTGGCGCCAAGGTACAGGCCGGCAATACCGCCAACGTAGAGCACCTTAACATTGCTCAGCGCCGGATCACTGCTGACTCGCTGCGCGACGAAAGTTTTGATGTTTTCGCGAATTTCGTTCAGCGTGTCGTACGTGTGATCCTTCAGCAAAATCCGAATACAGGTGTCATCGCTCAGACGGTTCGAGATATAGCGCTCCAGCTCGCCCGGTGCCGATCCGTTAATGAACAGGAACCAGAGATTACCCGACATCTCTTGCGAATCCGGCATCGCCAGGTATTTTGGATAGCCGTAATGGAACTTCTGGTTGAGCGACGCCGAAACCGTTGATGAGAATTCCTCGACCTCGGCCACCTTCGGATTCTGGAAAAGGTAGGCGCGCATATCATCAACCATGCGCAATACTTCAGGACCCAGAACCGACTGTTTGTCCGGATACGGCGGCGTCTTCAGGATTACCCATGCCTCTTCGAGCGGGAACTTCTTGCCAACCGCGCGGATATCCTGATTCACCTTCGCATTTTGTTTGTAGAGCGGCGTGCCTGAACTGGCATAGCCGATCCTTGCCTTCGCCCCCGCGATCACCCCATAGACCAGGAAAAAGGCCGCCGCCCCCAGCAGAACCTTGCGCAGCGTGCCCGGATTCGTCGGGACATGCACAAACCATTCGAGCCCGTCCCCGATCGACTTCCTCATCCCGCTCGGCTTACCCGCATGCTTGTGCTTGACCTCCGGTATCGGCAGGTAGCTCATCAAGATAGGCTGGAAGATGAATACCATCGTGAGCGAACCGGCGAGCCATACCGTACCGGCCAACGCGATGTGCTGCAGCACCGGAATACCGCCGAACGAGATAAAGATGATGCCGCTGATGTCCGCCAGAATCGACAGCAGTCCCGGCGGCAACATGAAGTCGGTGGTCGCCGCACAGGCGGCGTATTTGTCCCCCAGCCGATCCAGCTCATCGTGATAGCGGCCCTGCCACTGAATACCATGACTCATGTCACGGGCGGTCAAGATGAATGGAATAACCAGCATCACCGGATCGAAGTCGTACTTCATTACCCCGACAAACCCGAGGCCCCACACCGCCGACAGCGCTCCAGTCACGATCGGCGCCCACCAGCGGCTCCGTTGGCCGCCGGTCAGCCACAGGATCAGAATCATGACCCCGACTGCAATCAGGAACAGCACGCCGACGGTCGGTTCATAATAGTAACCGTAGCCGCGGATGATCGGCTCGCCCGCGATCAGGATATCTACGTTCGCATCCTCGTATCTGTGGACGATATCCTGGACCTGGGTGAACAGCGTCTTGTAGTCCAGGCCCCGCTCGTTGAACGACGCCTTGACCACCGCGCTCTTCAGGTCTGAACTGACATATTGTGAGATGTTTGACAGGTTCGCCAAAACGAACTTTTTGAGCGTCGCGATGCCCTCCGGAGTCTTCGGCACCTCCGGGAACATGAAGGGCTTGATGTTCAGGGAACCGGGCGTCGCTTCGGAGTAGCTCACGCGATACGAGGCCAGTGACAGCACCTCGTTGTGGTCAACCCCGGGCAACTTGTCGACGTCGTACTGAATGCCCTGGATCTTCTTCAGCGTGTCATAATTGAAGATGTCCCCGTTCTTGACCTGAATCATCACCGACAGCGTTTGCGCACCGCCGTATTTCTGCCACTCGTGGTAGAGCTTGACGTTCTGATGGTAAGTTGGAAAGAAATCGTCAAACTTGGTCGCGACCGTGACCTGCGTGCAGTAGTAGCCCAGGATCGCGCTGATCAGTAGCAGGATTCCGCCGATTATTGCCCTGAAGCGAAGGACGAAGTCGCCGATCCGCAGGGACGAGAAATTTACTGAACTGCTTGCCATTGAACTCCCGCGTTATTCGTCAGCAAAATGGTGCCGTTCAAACCCACGGCAACTCCCAGATTACCCGCAAATGTCAAATCGGTAATGTCGTAAAAGGCCGTCCGATCCAGCGATTGCCATTGCCCCGGCTGCGATGAATCGAACATCCGGCCTCCGGCTCCCGCGGCCCACAACTTCTTCGACGTCGTATCCTCGGTCACGATGTATGCCGCAACCGTATCGGGAAGCTTTTGTACCTGCCAGCTCTTGCCCCCGTCCGCAGTGACCAATAGATCGCCGGCGAGACCACACGCAATGCCATGCTGCGGATCGCTGAAGGCGATCGAGAAATACGGTCCCACGGTAAAATCCGTGGTATTGCCGCCATACGCCAACCTCCAGCTCTGGCCGCCGTCGGTCGTGGCGAGAATCGTCGAGAACTCACCCACCGCAAATCCCGTATTCTTGTCCAGGAACACGATTCCGAATAGCGACACCGCCTTGGGCGACTTCTCCACGTCCCAGTGGTCGCCGCCGTTCGTTGTCCGCAGGATCGTGCCATCGGCGCCTACCGCTACCACCTGCTGATCGTCGATGGCGAAGATGTTGAACAGGTTCTTCTTGGTTCCCGTTTCCTGCCTGGTCCAAGTCGCCCCGCTGTCGTCGGTCTTCATCACGATGCCGTCTTCACCGACGATCCATCCGGCCTTTCCTGCCGGGCTGAATCGAATCCCGTAGAGGTCGCGATCCTGAAACAGATCCGAACCTGCGCGTTCCTTCACGGTGCGCTGCAACCAGCTCTTGCCCTGATCGCTCGACGTCATCAGCAAGCCCTTGGAACCAACGATGAAAATGTTGTTGTCGGGCCGAATCGCCACGCCGAACAGGCTCAGCCACGCCGGCGCTCCCGTTCGAGCTGCGCCTTCGACCGCCGCCCGCGCTCCGGCCGCGCCCGCCGCCACCACCGCAAGCAGGCCGGCTACGGCAATTGCCCAAGTCTTGAATTTGTTGCGATGCATCAATCCTCTACTGCCTCTTTGATCCCCATCAGGCCTGCGGGCGCGAAGTCACGGATGCCGCCGTCAGATTCGCTGCCGCCTCCGCGACTCCAAAAACGTAACCGCCGGGAAACCTGTAATAACGCGCGACGCAGCCCGTGGCGCCGCCGTTAGGACACCGTTGCGCCCGTGCCGTTTCGCCACTTTGGCGAGGCATCTCAATAGCCTCCCTGAAACCCCCGGTCCAAAGTTCTGCAAGGGCTTACAACATGGTTGCCGCGCCTGTCAAGCGAATCTGCCGCGAGCGGAGTCGACCCCGCGCCGCCCGCAAAACGATTCCTAATCGCGTTCGCGGTAAACGCTTATTCACCTGCCGCTGTCGTATTAGCGCCGGCCTCGAAACTCGACAAAACCTTTGTGCACCATGGATTTTCTCAACGGCACACTGCGGAGCGCGAACTCGATCGCCGGCCTCTTCGACAGCGTTTGCGACTGCTCACCCGCACCCCCCGCAATGGGCCTGCCGGGCGCCATCGTCCGCGCACTTTGCGCGTTCCGGCCAATCGCTGTAGAGACGATGGGACGCCTCATTTATGCGCCGCGCGACCTCGGGGGATCCGCCATGGAAAAAAGAATTTCGGTCTGTCTCACTTTTGACTTCGACGCGATGTCGGTCTGGATCGGCACCTTCCACGCCAAGTCTCCGAGCGCAATCTCGCGCGGCGAGTTTGGCCGCGTTGGCACCGAGCGGCTGCTGCGGATGTTGCGCGAATGGGGTATCCGCTCGACCTGGTTCGTGCCCGGCCATACCGCCGACGCCTTTCCCACCACCGTCGCCAAAATTGCCGAAGAGGGCCACGAGATTGCCCATCACGGCTACTTCCACGAACAGGCCAAAACGCCCGCCGACGAAACGCTCGATTTCGATCGCGCGACCGCCGCGCTCAAGCGCGTGACCGGCCGCGAACCCGTCGGCTATCGATCGCCGGCCGCCGGTCTGACGTCCGCTACCCTCGATTGCCTCCTCCAACGTAATTTCCTCTACGACAGCAGCATGATGGGCAACGACTTCTCGCCCTACTACTGCCGCGTCGGCGACCAGGCGCCCGCCGACGGCCCCTTTGTCTGGGGCCGCGAGACCAACCTCGTGGAAATGCCTTTCACCTGGGGACTCGACGACTTCCCCGCCTTCGAGTTCGTGATGACCCACCACGGCGTCATCCCCGGCCTTCACTCACCCTCGCAGATGTACGAAATCTGGGTCGGCGACTTCGACTACCTGTATGACCGGCTGGGGGAAGGCGTTTTCATCCTGACCATGCATCCCCAATGCATCGGCCGCGGCCATCGGCTCCTGATGCTCGAACGGCTGGTCGATCACATGCGCAATCGCAACGGCGTAACCTTCAGGACCATGAGCGAGGTCGCCCTCGAATTCAAAAAAACCACGCCGCTCACTATCCGCTGAACTGGTCGAGCAGGGCCTTGGCGTCCTTCAAATCGGCGGTATCGAAGCCCTCGGTGAACCAGTTGTAAATCGCGGCGAGCATCGTGCGGGCTTCGTCGCGATTGCCCTGTTTGTCGAGCAGCCGCGCGAGACTGGTGGTGGCGCGCAATTCCCACGCCTTCGCACTCATCGATTGCGCGAGCGCAACTGCCTCGCGGAAGTCGGCCTCGGCCAGTTTCGCGTCGCCCTGCATGAGGCGCAGTTCACCGCGGAGCCGAAGCATCTCAGGTCGAAATACTACTTCGTCAGGGAGCGCCTGAAGGCCTATTTCTATAGACTCGAGCGCCTCTGGAATGTTCCCTTCAAGTCCCTGTGCCTCGGCGAGGCGTGCCATAGTCTGGGTAATCCCCATGCGAGTTCCGATCTCGCGCAAGCCCGCTATGCCCCGCCGGATCAACGCTACACCTTCGCTTGCGCGTCCGAGACGGGCTCGCGCCAGACCAAGAACAGTTAGTGACCGGGCCACAGGATTGGGAAAGTGATTTTTCTCCGCTAGTTGAATCGTTCTAGTTGCCAGAGCTTCGGCGCGTTCGTACTGTCCAAGGGAGATTGCGAGTGTGAGGTATCCCGAGTTCGCTATTTCAAATACGCTGCCTCGGTTCGCAACAGCGATCATCTGCGCCTCGCGCTGGCGTGCAACATCCACTCGGCCGAGCAGCCAGGCATTGTAGCTTGCGAAAGCGAGGGCGTTTACGGCATTGTTCAGTGTTAATGGGGGCGACTCGGCGAAGCGACGATCACTGAAGAACGCGAGCCATGCTGCAAAATGCTTCTCAACACCGTCGAGATCGCCGCGCCAGTAACGCGTTATGTTTGGAGTTGATGGATCGGGCCGAGATTCATCGGATCCCCTTGCCTAATGGCAAGCTCTAGCGCCTGGTCGGCAAGCGCACCGGCGGCTGATAATTCGCTCGAGACGAGGAGAGCGGAACCTCTCTGGGTCAGCCAATTGGCAAGCTGCTTGAAGTTGCCGCTCCGTTCGGCGAGCGCCGTGGCTCGCTCGGTAGCCTCAATCGTTTCCGGCGCAGCATATCCTTTCGTAATGGAAAGCATCGAGACGACCGATTGCCTGAGTTCCAGTTCACGGTCGTCACGTTCGGCCGACTGAGGTAAGAGGTTCAGCACAGTCGCGGCCTGCTGGTAGCCCTCAAGCGCCTCCCTAAACGCATTTCGCGCTTTTGCGGTTTTGCCGGTCCTTGACCATTCGGCGATCGCGTGTCCGATTTCGCCCGCTTCTGTCCAGTGGCGCGCGAGCAACTCAGGATGAGTCTCCTTGATTGCGGGGAACTTCTCATCGATGGTGCGGGCGACAATGAGATGCAGCTCTTTGCGACGGCTTTTGAGGAGCGCTTCGTAGGCCGCATCCTGAATGAGCGCGTGTTTGAACTGATAGGTCGCGTCCGGCGCGATGCCGCGCACGTACAGCAATTCGGCGTCGGTCAAGATGCGCAACGCCCCTTGCAGTTCCAGTTCGCCGATCGGATGGACCGCACTTAACAATTCGTAGGAAAATTCGCTACCGATTACTGCCCCAATCTGGATGATTTCTTTCGCCGGTCCCAACCGATCCAGTCGCGCCATCAGCGAATCATGCAAGGTGGCCGGAATCTCTCGGCCAATGAGCTTGGCGTCACCACTTTCGAGCACCGCTCGCGTCAATTCCTCGACGAACAGCGGCACCCCGCCGGTGCGCTCGACCACCGTCGCGATGGTTTCGGCTGACAAAGCAATCTTCGCGGCCACTTGCGCCACCATCGTGCGCACGTTTCCCGAGTTGAGCCGGTTGAGATTGATTTGCGTATGATGCGCCCGCATTGGCCATTGCGCGCGGAACTCGGGCCGCGCCGTGTAGATTTGCAGCAGCCGCGCCGTCGCGCCCTGCTCGACCAGCAGTTGAATCAACTCCAGCGTCGAGGGATCCGCCCAATGTAAATCTTCGGCCGCAAGTACCACTGGTTGGGCTCTCGCGGCACCGAAGGTCCACGCGACGAGCGTGGCGAGCAGTCGCTTGCGCTGCTGCTCGGGCGCCATCGACGAGGGCGGATACTTCTCGCCAACCGGCAGTTCCAAGAGCGGCGCGATCAGCGGTACCGCCTCGTTCGGGTCGAGTCCGGCCAGTCCGAGCGAAGCTTCCAAGGCCGCCAGGCGCCGATCCACTTCCTGATTGGCGTCCCAATGAAAGCTCTGCTGCAGCATGTCGGCGACCGCGTAAAAAGGCGTGTTCTGGAAAAATGGCGCCGTCGCGCATTCCAGCCAGGTATTCGGATTCGCTGCGATCTCTTCCTGAAAGCGTTGCACCAGGCGCGACTTGCCGATCCCGGCTTCGCCGATAACCGTGACGACCTGACCTTCGCCCTCACGCACGCGCTCCCAACGGTTCATCAGCAGGCGCAACTCGTCCTCGCGCCCAACGAACGAAGTCATGCCGCGCATCGCCGCCACCGCCGGGAAGCGCCCGCGCATCCCGCTCGGCCGTACCACCCGGTAAATCTCAATTGGCCGTTCGATGCCCTTGAGTTCGTGCGCACCGGAATCCACGACTACGAACAGACCCGACACCAGCCGATGCGTCGCGTCGGTGATCGCGGCTGTGCCCGGTTCGGCGGTCGCCTGCACCCGCGCCGCGATATTGGGCACGTCGCCGAAGACCTCCGCCTCGTTGCTCGCGCCCTTGGCGATCACGACCGTGCCCGAATCGATGCCGACCCGTGCGGACAGCTTCGCATGGCCGGGCTGCTGGTTGAGCTTCGCGATCGCGTCGAGAATCGCGAGGCCCGCGCGGGCGGCGCGCTCGGCGTCGTTGTCGTGCGCCGCGGGCCAGCCGAAGTAAGCCATCACACCGTCGCCAAGATATTTCGCAACGTAACCGCCGAAGCGGACGATCGCTTCCGCCGCTGCGCGATGGTACCCCGCCACCGTCTCGCGCCATTGCTCGGGGTCGAGTTGAGCGGCGATTGCTGTCGAGCCCACCAGGTCGGAGAACAGCACAGTCAGATGCCGCCGCTCCCCGGTCAGTCCGGCGTCACCCGTTCCAGGCTTCGCATGAATTGGCGCCACGTCGTCCAGTGGCGTGGCGCATTGCGCACAGAATCTGGCTCCAGACGGATTCTCGAACCCGCACTTCTCGCATACGCGCAGGCACGGGGTCGCGCATTGAATGCAGAATTTCGCGCCCGCAGGATTGTCCGCCGAGCATTGCTGGCAGCGCATCGGCCTACCAGTAGCCGGGCGCTTTGCGCGCGAGGCCCCCGAACGCGTCGAGCAGCCGCTTGCGCCACTCGTCGATCGGATCGGACGTATCGATGAGCCGCACTGGACAAATCGATCGCGCCCACTGCATCGTGCCGAACACGATATAGTCGGAGTAGAGCGGCGCCGCGCCGCCCAGATACGGTTGCCCCGCCAGTGTCAGGCGCAGCGGTTCGAGCGTCTGCTTCAGTGCCGCAATATGTCTGTCGCGATCGGCTCCGTATGCCTCGAGCGTCATGCCGAACCGTTTCTCGCGTGACTCGCGAAAGTAAGCGCGGTCGCCTTCTTCCAGATGATTCAATATATCGAGCAGGACCACGCGCGAGGTGGCAGCGTTGAGCACCGCGTCCGTCCAGCTATTGACGAAGCGCGCACCCGCGACGCCCACTTCGCCGCCGAACAACGACGGGCGATCGGGATAAGCGCCCTCCAGATAATTTGCGATCGCCCAGGAATCTGCCACCGGCCGGCCGCGATCGACGATCACCGGCACGCGCTCCCAATTCGCCAGCGCGACGAGCTTCGGCTTGTCGGCGTAGCGCCACGGTATCGTTTCGACTTCGAGGCCCTTGTGCGCCAGCGCCATCCTGGTCCGCCAGCAGAACGGGCTGAAGCGCCGGTCGCTTTCGGCACCCGCCAGATCGTACATCTGGATCGCCATCGCCGCTCTCCTGGTGGTCCGCAGTTCGGCTGGCAGTATTACGCGGCGCGGCGAAATTTCGGCAGCGAGACCTCCGGCGTGACGTCGTCGAACACGACTTCGACCGCCATCTCGAGCTTCAGTTCGTCGGGCTTCACGTCCGTAAGCCACGTAACCATGCGCACGCCCTCTTCGAGCTCGACGATCACCGGGCTGTACGGGATTTTGTCGGCGAACTGCGGCATCATCGGCTGCATCGCGGTGGTCCACGAAAAGACCTTGCCGCGCCCCGACGATCGCGCCCATTCCCACGCAAAGGAGCCGCACTTCGCGCACATGTCGCGCGGGATATGGCGCCACGCGCGGCAATCCGTGCAACGCTGGAAACGCAACTCGTGTTGCTTGCAGAACTTGTAGAACTCCGCCGAGTGTCCACCGACGCGCGGCAACGGAAGCTTGTACATTTTTTCGGCCATACCGCTTATCTCCTCAATATCGCGAGTCCGCCGTCGCCGAAATCGCCCCAACCGGTCACCAGGCCGACCTCCGCATCCGCCACCTGGCGCGCGCCGCATTCATGGCGCAACTGGCGCGCCGCCTCGACGATATGATTGGTGCCCCAGACGTGCGCTTCCGAGAGCAGTCCGCCGTGCGTATTCAGCGGCAGCTCACCGCCCAGTTCGATCCGCCCGCCCGTGACGAAGTCCTTGACCTCGCCGCGCTTGCAGAATCCCATCGCCTCGATCTGCAGCATCACGACGTAGGTGAAGCAGTCGTAAACTTCCAGAAAGTCGATATCCTTGTGGGCGACCCCCGCCATCGCGAACGCCTTCGGCGCCGCAAACGTGAGCCCGATTACAAACGGGTCGGGTCGCGCCGGAATGTCGTCGGCCGGATACGGATGGCCCTCGGCCACGCCCGAAATATACACCGGCGTATGCTTCAGGTCTTTCGCGCGCTCGGGCGAGGTCACCACGATCGCGCAGGCGGCGTCGGTCTCGAGGCAGCAGTCGTAGAGCCGGAACGGATATGAGACCCAGCGCGCCGCCAGGTAGTCGTCGAGCGTCAGCGGACGCCCGCGCATCATCGCCTTCTCGTTGAGCTGCGCGTGCTTGCGCTCCGCCACTGCGATCGCGCCCATCGCCTCGAACGGCGTGCCGTACAGATGCTTATGGCGGGTCGCCAGCCACGCGTACCATTGCACCGGCACGGTCGCGCCGTACGGCAGGTAAAACGCATTGATGGTGTTCTGCAACGGATTGGGCGCCGGCATCGGCTTCTCACCGGTCTCCGCGCGGGCGCCGCCGCCGCGCACCGGATTCGACGAATAGCCATTCCAGCCGCACGGAATCAGCACGTTGGTCGCGATCCCCGATGCTACCGCCATCGCGGCACTCTGCAGTGCGACCACCGGACTCGCGCCGCCCATGTGCACGCTGGTCGCGTAGCGCAAATCCTCGATCCCCAGGTTGGCCGCGAAATGCTCCGCGGTCGCGCCCAGCGGCGGCCCGATGATGCCGTCGATATCGTGCGGCTTCAGTCCCGCATCCGCAATCGCCCGCGTGGACGCCTCCAGCATCAGGCCCAGTTCGGTCTTGCCCGACCCGCGCGTGAAGGCGCTTTCGCCCACGCCAACGATGCAAGCCTTATCCTTTAGCGAGTCCATTAGTCACTCCTCTCTCTTGCAAAGCTGTCTCACTATATCTAGTCTGGCGCGTCTCAAGCTCGTCCGCGTGACCACTCACCCGAGCATCGCGAGCGTCCCCGCGCGCCTATCGCGCGATCGAGCAACGCGAGCGCCAATCATGATGGCGAAGCCCGCATCTTACAAACGGGAAGTCTGAAACCTCCATGAGGTTTCAGTGAAGCTAAAGTTTTGCGCTCCTCAACAACTGAATTACGCACGGAGGGCCGCGCGAGACCCTTCACTGCGTTCGGGATGACGGTGAATTCGGGTGTTGAACGTTGGTAAGCCAATTTACGACTCAGGACACTAGTAAATGACCTTTTCCTCGATCAGCATCTTGATTTCGGCGTCGCTGAGACCGAGCAAGCCGCCGAAGACTTCATGATTATGCTCACCCAGATCGGGCGGATATGAGTAGTTGAGCTGCGGCACATTACTCAGTTTCACCGGCATCCCCGGCAGAATCCGCTCGCCGACTTCATGATGGTTCATCTTCCACCAGTAACCCCATTTCCACAGATGCGGGTCGTTGTGCAGCTCGGTGCTGTCGAGCACCGGGCCCGCCGCGACTCCGGCCTGCTGCAGCCGCGCCGCCAGTTCAAGATGTTCCTGATCGCGCGTCCACGCCGCGATATGGCTATCGAGATCGTCGCGATTCTTCCAGCGGCTGAGCTGATCGGCGTACTTGGCGTCGCTGCTCCACGCCGGATTTCCCATCGCGCCGCACAGCGCCTCCCATTCGACCTGATTGGCGACCGCTATCGCAATCCAATAGTCATCGCCCTTGCAGCGATAGGTATTGTGCGGCGCCATCACGTCGTCGCGATTACCCCATTGGCGCCGATCATGCCCATTCATGAAATAGTCAGTGAACCATTCGTGCATCTGGCCGATCACCGTCTCGCCCATGCTCGCGTCGATCCATTGGCCCTCGCCCGTGCGATTGCGATAGCGTAATGCGGCCAGCGCGTGAAACACCACCGATGACGCAATTGCATAGTCGGGCCAGGTCCCGCCGGTCTGGCGCGGCGGTCCGCCCGGATAGCCTTGCGCGTCGAACATGCCGACGAAGCAGCAAGCCATCGGACCCCATCCGACCCACTTCGACGGTTCCAGTCCGGTTTTGCCCAGCAGCGAGACCGAGATCATGATGATGTCGGACTTGAGCTTTTTCATCTCGGCGTATGTCAGACCGAGTTTTTCGGCGGTCGGAGCGGGAAAACATTCCAGCACGAAATCGCTGCGGCGCACGATTTCATGCGCCAGTTCGCGCCCCTTCGGATGTCCCAGGTTGAGGCTGATCGCCTTCTTGCCGTAGTTGAGCGCGTGGTAGAAGCCGCTGCGATTCACCCCCGCGACGCGATCGGCCATCCCCGCCGGATTGGTGCGTCCGATATCGATATAGACTTGCGACTCGATCTTGATCACCTCGGCGCCCATGGTCGCGAGCCATTGCGCGATCTGCGGCCCGTTGATGATCCAACTGAAATCCGCGACCCTGATTCCTTCAAGCGGAAGACTCATTTTTTCACTTCCTTGCTAAAACCTGACCCCCAGCCCGTTCCCTAAGATGAAGTCTGCCTCAAAGCGCTCGCTCTGTTCCGCAGGACTTGGCCGCCCACCCGGGCAGCGCGAGCATCAATCATGCTTATGGGAAGTCTGAAACCTCATTGAGGTTTCAGTGTCGGGAAATAATAGTTTTGCGTTCCCCAGCAATCTCTTTTCATAGTTTCCCGGCGTCCCGCTAAATTGCGCCGGCCGCGCGAAGTCCCGGCAGATCCTTGCTGCTGTAGCCCAGCCGGCCGAGTATCTCGACGTTATGCTCACCGAGCAGCGGCGCGCGTGTCGAATGAGGCGGCGTCCCGCTCATCTGCACGAGCGATCGCGGATACTCGAAACGCCCTGCCACCGGATGATCGATCTCGACGAATGCGCCGCGCGCCCGCAGATGCGGATTGTGCGCCGCCTGCGCCACCGTATGCACCGGCCCGATCGTCAGACCCAGCCGCTGCCCTTCGGTCACGAGATGATCCATGTCGTGCTGCGCGAGTTCCTCGCGTATCAGCGTGCGCAAAATATCGTCGTTCTCGTGACGGCCCGCATGGGTGTCGAAAATCGCGTTGGCAAGTTCCGCCGGATTGCCGAGCAGCGTTTTGAGCGCCTTCCAATGAGCGTCGGCCGCCCACAACGTATAGATGTAGCCGTCGCGGCACGGCAGCGGCTCCAGCCCGACCTGCACGTTGGCGCGTTGCCGGCTGAACGGGATGCCGACGTAGGAGTACGCCGCCATTTCGAGCTTCGACGTGTTCACCGTCGCCTGCCAGCACGGCGCGTCAACCCATTCGCCCTCGCCGGTCGCGTCGCGATGGAACAGCGCCATCATCGAGGCCGCCGCGGCGTTGGTCGCGCCCATCATCTCGGCGGCATGACCGGGCGCGCGCAGCGGATTTTCCTTCGCCACGTCATCGACCAGCGTCGGCGTGTTGTAGCCGGTAAGACTCATCGCCCATTCGATCAGGTCGGTGCCCTTCCAGTCGCGATACGGACCGGTCTGCCCGAACGGCGTTATCGACGTCACGATCAGCCGCGGATTCAGCCCGTGCAGCGTCTCGAATCCGAGCCCGATACTCGCGAGGTAGCCCGGCCGATGGTTCTCGATCAGGATGTCGGCGTCCGCAATCAGCCGCTTGAAGATTTCTGCACCGCGCGGCGTGGCCGGATCGAGCGTCAGGCTCTTCTTGCTGGTGTTGAGATACAAAAAGAAGCCGCTCTTTTCGGGATGTGGGACGTCGCCCGGATATGGCGGATGGCTGCGGGCCTCGTCGCCCCGCCCCGGAGCCTCGAGCTTGATCACTTCGGCGCCCATGTCGGCGAACATCTTGCCGCACATCGGCCCCGAGACCATCTCGGCATATTCGACCACTCGCAAATCGCTCAGCGCACGGTTGGGCAAGTGGGCACCTCCTTCCAAATGGGCGTTTCCTTCCACGATCGGAGCTTCGGAGCAGTCCGCATCGAACTCAATCGAATTCTGACGATTCGGATGATCCGGCGCGGACTATAGCGCACAACCGCATTTTTTGAGAATCGTGCGACCCGGTGGGGATGCAGGGAGCGAGAAACTTGAAACCTTCGAAAGGTTTCAAACTTCCCACAATGAATAAACATGATGGTCTGAATCGCGCGAGTTGAAATGCCGTTGTCCTGGCTGCCATCAGCAATTTGGTGATAGGTTTTCCGTAGGGGTGACAGTAATAATGCCCTCTGGAATTAGATGCGCAATCTGCGGGACCGCCGCGACGGAGCGGGACCCTTAGAGCTCGAGAATCCCCGCTCCTCTGTCAGCCTGGAAAGGGCCAACCTCCGCTTGCGCACCCGTGAAAGGTCTCAATGATATCGCACGCAAGACCTATCAATCTTGTTCACTGTTGGAAGTTTGAAACCTTTCAAAGGTTTCAACGGTTCTCTCTCCCCCTTCCCGCTCCGGGCCGCCAAGCGGAGTAAACCGAGGTCACGATCATGGCGCTGAAACTGAAAAAGGGCATCAAGCAACTCGTCGCCGACGCCTACAAGGAAATCGAGACGCTGCAGGCGCGCGACGCGATTCCGCTCAAGGACGATCCCAACGTCGTGCTGGTGGATCTCCGCGACATCCGCGAACTCGCGCGCGACGGCCGCATCCCGGGCGCCTTCCACGCCCCGCGCGGGATGCTTGAGTTCTGGGTCGATCCGGAAAGCCCCTACTACAAGAATATCTTCGGGACGGGTAAAAAATTCGTGTTCTTCTGCGCCGGCGGCTTGCGCTCGGCACTCGCGACGCAGGCCGTACAGCAAATGGGACTCGAGCCGGTCTGCCACATCGAGGGCGGCTTCCGTGCATGGAAAGAAGCCGGCGGCCCGGTCGAGATCGAAAAGCCCAAAGAGTGATCGTATTCGCGAACGCGAACGCGACCACCTCGGGCGAGCGCCCTCCGCTAAACCTCGAGTTGTTTGCGCAGCGTATCCAGAAACCGGCGTGCGACGATTTCCGGCGAATCGCCGCCCGTGCGGTACCAGACCGGCGACCAGTTCAGCGCGCCGAACAGCAGCAGCCGCAGATAATGCCGATCGATTTCGGGTGGCAGCTTGAGATCGTCGATTAGCCGTCGAAACCGCTGCTCGTAATCCCGTCGCAATTCGCGGATGTGCGCTTCCGCCGCCCCCGCCGCTTCGCGCGGCGACGTCTGGATCATCACCTGCGAGTAGTCGCGATGCGTGATTAGCGCGCGCAGATGCGCAGCGCATGCCGCCTCGAGCCGCCGCCACGGCTCGGTCTCGCCCGCGACTGCCGCATCCACAGCTTCGGCCACCCGCCGCTCGCCCTCCTGGTAAACGGCGAGCAGCATCTCCTCCTTCGAATCGAAGTGGTAGTAGATCGACCCCGAGAGCATCCCGACCCCCTTGGCGATATCGCGCATCGAGGTCGCATGGAAACCGCGCTCACGGAAAAGACGCGCCGCCGCGTCCAGTAACTGGGCGCGGCGGTTGTCTTGCCGAGGCGCACGAAGCGCTTGAGCCGGCGAGTTGGGCATCGGTTAACGAGTCATCCGTGCAACCGGTTCACCCCACCCTTATTTGACGGCATCATGCGCCGGGCTGCTGTTCGAGCGTCGCCGCACGTCCATCGATATTCGGGTCGATACCGAGCTTGCGCAGATTTTCTTTGGTGCGTTCGCTCATCAGGCCGACCTTCTTCATGTTCGATACGACCTGCGTGTACATCTCGCGCCGGAATATCTGACGGAAATAAACGTAATCGTTGCTCTTCGCGTTTTCGATACGATAGCGCTGGATCTCGTCGATCTCGGTCTGGTTGAAGCCGACCTTCTCGAACGCCGGCCGCGGGAACTGTCCGCGCAATACGAGGCGGCAGGCCTCCGCGGTGAAATCCTCAAGTTCCGTGAAGTCGCTCGGGCTCAACGACGCGATCATTTCGGGCAGCCCGATTACCGAAAAGCCCATGTGCCGCGATTCGTCCTGCAGGATTTTCTTGCTGATGGTCTTCAACAGCGGATCCTGCGAGGTCTCCGCGAGCATGCGGAACAGTCCGACCGCGAAAGTCTCCGCAACCAACTGCAGACCCGCGGTCTTGATAAACCATTTGCCCTGGCCGAGCAGGTAGTCGAACAGTACTTTAATATTCTTGCTCATCGGATAGACGCGGCCGTCGCACTTCTCCGCCAGGTAGCGGCTCAAAACCTCGGCATGCCGCGCCTCGTCCACCACCTGCGTGCACTGAAAAAACTTCGCGTCGTTGGTCGGCACCATATCGACCAACTGGCTGCACGCGAGCATCGCACCCTCCTCGCCGTGCAGCAGTTGCGACAGCCGCCAGCAGGAGAATTCCACGTTGAGTTCGCGCTTGGTCTTGGCGTCGAGCTTCTCGTACAGCGGACTGCCGTAGCCGTCGATCATGCCTTCGGCGAAAATCCCCTTGTCGAGATCCACCGGCATCGACCAGTCGATATCCTTCGACACATTCCACTGATCGCGCTTGGCGTTCTCATAGAGGCGGCGCATATCGGGCGCATGCACCGAATAATCGCGCTGATAGATCGTTTCGTATTCGCTCTGTACGTGATGTTCGGTCTCGAACATTTAAATGATCTCCTGAGTCGTTAGTACCGCTGCCCCGGAAATACAGCTTTCAGGCTTCGGTCTAAAACAAACGCTTGCTTGGTTTATAGGAAACTCCCGCAATCTTGTCAAGAACTCCGCGATCGTCATTTAACTCGAACTTTGGTCGATCGGCTGTCGCCCCGGCTAATTCAGCGCAAACACGCCTTGATTCATCTTCTAATCCACTCCATACAAACTTCGCAATGCGCCGCGCCACGGTCGGCGCCGCCGTCGTTTTCCGCGCCCGAATTGCTATCCCGTCGCGCATCGATTCGGCTATTGTCGCGCCACGAGGATCCGGCAATGGCACACGACGACCGCACCTACACGCAGACGCTGACGACGCTTCAGCATGAAATCCTGACCTTCCTGCGCGCCTTCGAGACCATCCAGGAAGACCTGCGGCTCGGCGCCGTGGCCGAGAGCCAGGCGCAACTGGTGGCCGCCGTCGGCGATACCTTTCGCCGCTTCGATTCGACCTTCGCGCCGTTGACGCCGCCCGCCGCGATGGCGGATCTGCATCAGCGGCTGTGCTCCGCCATCACCGAACTGGGCAAGGCGTGCAACCTCTTTATGACCAAACCCAGCCGCGATTGGACGGTCGCTTTTCTCTACAGCCGCGGCGCGTTTTGCCGCGGCCTCTACCAGCTCTACGAATTGCGCGACCAACTCCCGATCGTCGCCGCGTACTTCCTGATACCCGGGGCGCAGGCGCCCGCCGCGCCCGCGATACCCGGCGCCGCCGCCACCGGATTCATCCAGCGCGAGCGCAACGACCAGCGCTCGGATTACACGCTCTACATTCCGGAGGATTATTCGTCTGACCGTCCCCTCCCGCTGATCGTCGCGCTCCACGGCGGCTACGGCCAGGGCTCGGAGTACGTATGGACGTGGCTGCGGCCGGCGCGCAGCGGCGGCTATGCGATCCTCGCGCCCAAGTCATGGGGCAACACCTGGGACATGACGGTGCCGAGCCGCGATACTCGCTCCGTGACGCGCATGTTCGAGGAAGTCACCCGCGAGTACTCCATCGATCCCGCGCGCGTCTATCTGAGCGGCCTGTCCGACGGCGGCATCTTCACCTACATCCTCGGGCTCGAGCAGAGCCGACTGTTTCGCGGCCTTGCCCCGGTCGCCGGCGCGCTGCATCTCGTGGTCGACCAGATGTTGCGCGAGGGGCGCGGCAAGGACACCCCCATCTTCGTCGTCCACGGCGTCCACGACTTCATCTTTCCGGTCGCCTTCACGCGCCAGACCTGCAACCTGCTCACCCAGATCGGCTACAACGCGACCTACGAGGAATTGCCCGAATGGGGCCACGCCTTCCCCTATTCGATCAACGAACGGCTGGTGCTGCCGTGGTTCGAGTCGCTGCCCGCCAAGCCGTCGGCGTGATCGCCGGGCGCCCCCTCCCGTCATCCTGATTACCGGCTGCCCCCCTCCGTCATCCTGAGCGAAGGCTGCCGGAGTCGAAGGATCTCGCGCGGTCCCCCGCGCGTATTCCATTTGTTGAGGAACCCAAAACTTATAGGTCTCTGAAACCTCATAGAGGTTTCAGACTTCCCTTTTGGTAAGATGCGGGCTTCGCCCTGCTAGAACTTCGTGACGATTGACTCTCGTCGCGTGACGGCCACACGCTCACCTTACGCTAACCGGCTCGCGACGCTTCCGTCATCGCGGGCGGCGCCTCGCCGAGGACAGGCTCCGCGCCCGCTAGGTTATAACGCTGAGATCCAGAATTCGGCTTAGTGGGCCGGCTGTGCGCCGGTAGTATTAGATCCCAGGCTTTGGTCGCCCGTTCGCCGGACGCTCTGTATTACGCGATTGATTTCCGCTTGCGAGATGGAGACCGAGTTCCTGCTTCGGAACATAAACCCGATACTACCCTGCTCAGAGTAAAGCTCGTCCCTAATCTCGCGATTACCGGTCTTTGGGTTCCCGTATTGGAAGCCTCGGAAGTCTGGCGTTCCGATCAGAAAGACACCTGACTCCCCGTTTATCATGAATGCCTGCTTGAAATTCAGGGACCAGAACTCGCCGATTGCCTCCCGTCGCGACGTAAACGGTGTGAGTTTATCAGGGGAAGCGTCGAGTATCTGGCGAAGGGTGGCATAGTCATCACCATATCGCTCTCGGATAACTTCTTCACGCCTGAATGCCTTCAGAAGGCCGTCCGGTTGGTGACCCATGAATACGATCGTTTTTCCAGACTGAAAGTTGATTACCAGCCAAGTTCGTATGGGCTTCGTGTGCTCTTTGTCCAAGTCGTCCCAAGGCACCTCGAAGTCGTAGCCGAGATAAGAAAATCGTCGGCCCGGAGAGTTGGAAATTGACTGGTCGCTAAGTTCTGCGGGCACTTTCCAGAGGATTGGGTATTTCCAACCCAAATACCATGCGTCTACCGCCAGCTCGGTCTGACAGCCGAAGAACCGCACGTAGGCGAAGAGGGCGACAACCCCAACTCCGCACCCAATGAGAACGCGACCCCATCGCAGCATGGTCCACTCCGGTTAGCAGATCAGCCCGAGCATCGCGAGCGCCAATCGATGACCTCACCCCAACGGGAAGTCTGAAACCTCATCATGATTGACGCTCGCGATGCTCGGGTAGTCGGCTAAGTCCTGCGGGAAGGGCGGTATCCTGCGCATATCGCTACCCTCTTCCATCAAACGGGAAGTCTGAAACCTCTATGAGGTTTCAGAAAGAAACCAAAGGTTCCGCGTTCCTCAACAACCCTCCCCCCTTCTCTTTCCTGTAACAGAAAACGACGAGGGCCGGCGATTGCCGGCCCTCGTCTGTTACCAACAGTTGTCTGAAAACTAGCGCAGATCAGCCGCCGTTACGCAGCAGGCGTCCCGGGAACGCTCCGGTCTCCTTGTCGTCCTCGATAATCGCCTGACCGTTGACGAGCACCGCCTTGTAACCTTCGGCCCGCTGCACCCGGCGCCATTCGCCACCCGGGAAGTCGTGCACGATTTCCATCGGCAGAATCTTCAGGTTATCGAAGTCGTAAACCACGACGTCGGCCGCGGCGCCTTCCACCAGCGTGCCGCGATTCTTGAACCCCGCGCACATCGCTGGCTGGGCGCTCAGGCGGAAATGCGCTTCCTCCAGCGACATTACCGGATTGTCGCGCACGCATTTGATCAGCGCCTCCGACGGATAACGGCCGCCGGTGAAGAACTTGGTATGCGCGCCGCCATCGGAAACCCCGAAGATCACCTGCGAGTCCGAATGGATCATCTCGGCCATGTTCTTCACGTTCATGTTGGTCGGCGGCGTGTAGAAGTCCGTGTTGAGCCCGTCCGCGCATGCGATATCGAGCATCGCATCGACGACGTGCTTGTTCTCGGCCTTCGCGATCTCGCCGATCGTCTTATTCTCGTACTTCTTCAAGTCCTCGCGCTTGCACTCGAGCACGATGATCTCGTCGATCTTGTTCGTGATCAGTCCGGTCTGCACGACCTTGCGCAACTCCGGACGGCGCTCCGGATCCGACAGCTTCATCAGCCGATCTTCGATCGGTCCAACCGTGCACTCACGCCACGCCGGCATGTCGTCCCACAGGTTCCAGTCCTTGAAGGTGAACGCGAAGTTCAGTTCCAGCGTCACGCTCTGACCGAGCACCCGGATACCGCGCTTGGCGCAGCTTTCAAGCCACTTGAGTTGATGCTTGTAGCGTTCCGGATACATGTCATTGACGGCGATCGCGTTGTACAGAATCGGACGGCCGCTCACCAGCGCCAGTTCCTCGTAATGCTTCTCCGAATGGCTCTGTCCGTCGCCCTCGTACTTGCTGGCATCCGGAACATACGACATCTGGATGAAGCCTTCGTTGCGCTCGCCGAGCACGCTCGCCAGCGCCAATGCGGTCTCGTCGTGCATCAGGTCCGTCACCATCGGGGTGCCGTCGTAATCGGCCTGCACGCTATTCTGGCCAAAGCGCTGCGCCGACCATCCGCACGCGCCATGGTCCATCGCCTCGTTGACGATGCGCTTCATCTCATTGGTCTCGGCCTCGGTCGGCATGCGGCCCGACTTGGCCGCCTCCAGTCCCATCGCCCACACCATCACCGGTGCCATCGGCACGAACGGCAGCAGGTTGACGCCCTTGGGACGGCGCTCAACGCTGTCGAGGAACTCCGGATAAGTTACCCAGTCCCACGGCAGACCCGCCTTCATCGACGCATAGGGTATCGCCTCGGTCCGCGTCATCGTTAACATCGCACGCTCGCGAAAATCGGGCTTGACCGGCGCGAAGCCGAAGCCGCAATTGCCGATCACCAGCGAAGTCACACCGTGCCAGCTCGAGATCGAACAATACGGATCCCAGAAGAGCTGCGCATCGTAATGCGTGTGCAGGTCGACGAAGCCCGGCGCGACGATCTTCCCCGTCGCATCGATCCTCTTATCGGCACTATGCTTCTTGAGGTTGCCGATCTTCGCAACCTTGCCATCCTTGATTCCGACGTCGGCCTGGTAACGCGGCAACCGCGTACCGTCGACCACCATTCCGCCACTGATTACTACGTCAAATTCGGCCATATTGGATCCTCCGTCCTCATCGGGTGTTCCCTGCCCGGTGAGGGATTTTGAATTTCCGAAGCTCAAACCCGCGACCGCGTGCTGGCGCCGCAACTATACTAGTCAATCCACCGAACGCGCATCCGCGACGACCGCGATCGGTCCTCCACGGACGTCCGCTTGACGGGCATCCCCTCTTGAGGTCGCGGTTATGGACCGCCTCGGCGCAAGCGCTGGTTTATTTCCGTCATTGGGGTCCCCTTCCAACAACAGTAAATTGAGGTGTCAGTAGTACTCTTCCGAAACCTAGTGAATGTCCATTTACTTGTCAAGGATAATCGGCATCGCGCCAAAACCCTTCGCGGGCGCCTGCTCCGGCGCGTCGTGCTGCGTGCTCGCGACTCTTGAATCAACCTCGGCTTTCGGAAACTCTGAGGGCCTGTGAGATAGTGAAAAAGTGAAAAAGTCGGCATCAGGTTCCAAAGCCCCCAGGCGCGCGCGCGCAAACGCTCTCCCGGGCCAGCCGCTCGGCGACCCCTCCGCGCAGGCCGCCACCAGCGACCGCATCCTGATCTCCGCCGCCCAGCTCTTCGCCACCCACGGCTTCGCGCACACCTCGATGCCCGCGATTGCCAAGCGCAGCGGCATTACTCCCGGCGCCATCTATCGCCATTTCGAGAGCAAGGCGCAATTGCTGGTCGAGGTCGTCCGCTACGCCTTGGCAACTTTGCCGACCAGCGTTCGCGTCCTCGAACCCGCCCAACTCGACGCCTCCGATCTGCCGGAATTCGCCGCCAGCTATACCACTCCGGAGTACAAGCTGATTCGGCAGCTCTCGCTCGAAATTCATGATGCCGGCAGCCGCGCCCACGACGCGATGGCCCTGCTGTCCAAGGTCAACGAGGAAGCCGCGCGCGTCATCTCCCGCAGTGTCTCGGCCGCACAAAAGAGCGGAACTGTCGACCCCAACCTCGATCCCGATTTCGCCGCCCTGTTCTTACAGGTGACGATCATGGGCCTCGCCCATCTCGATACCCTGCGGCCCGATCTGATCGGTAGTCGCGCGTGGCACGATTTCATTCTCGATCGGGTGTCCACCCTGCTCGGTTTCCGCCGCCCCACCGACCCGGATTCCGACTCCGACCGCGATCCCTGCTCATCCAATGAAGCGGAATTCGATCCCGACTAGTATTTCCCGATCCCGCCATTCGCCCGTGTGTCCGCCCCCCTCCGTCATCCTGAACGAAGTGAACAAACCCGCGCGGTCCTCCGCGCGTTATCCAGGCCCTTGAGCAATCATGTTGCCGCAAGACTTGGCGAACTCCCCGAGCATCGCGAGCGTGGCCCACCGACGGCATGGAATGCCGCTGAAACCTCGTGAGGTTTCAGTTTCCTGAAAAACTATAATTTTGAGTTCCTCTACCATCATCCCCGCCTCTTTAGCGCGGAGCACCGCCACCCCTCCCCATCCATCACCGCCCCTTGAACGCCGCCGGACGCTTCGCCAGAAACGCACCCATGCCCTCGACGCGATCCGCGGTCCCGAACAAAAACCCCATCGCTTGCCGCTCCGCCTCAATCCCGGTCTTCAGATCCGCGTTCATCCCCGTATGCACCAGCAGCTTCGCGCAGCGCACTCCCAGCGGCGGCATCTTCAGCAGCCGCCGCGCGAGCTCCATCGCGGCTTCCAGCACCTGCGCCGCCGGCACCACCTGGTTGACCAGCCCGAAATGGAACGCCTGCGCCGCCGTGAGCGGTTCGCCGAGATAAATCATCTGCTTCGCGATCGCCGGCGGCAGCATCTTGGCCAGCCGCTGCGTACCGCCCGCTCCCGGTAATACCCCGATCAGGATTTCCGGCACGCCCAGCGACGCTTCCTCGGCCATGATGCGGAAATCGCACACCAGCGACAGCTCGCAGCCTCCGCCGAACGCCAGTCCGTTGATCGCCGCGATCGTCGGACGGTCGAGATCGTCAAGCGCATTGAAGGTCTTCTGAATCGTCTCGATATGCGTCATGAAGTCACCGCTGGTCTCGATACTGTTGAGGCTCGCGATATCGGCGCCCGCGCAAAACGCGCGCCCGATGCCCGTGAAGATCACCACACGCACGTTCTTGTCCGCCCGGATATTCGCGGCCAGTTCGCCAAACTCCCGCACCATCGTGTGGTCGATCGCGTTGAGCTTGTTGGGCCGGTTCAGCCGCACCAGCGCGATTCCGTCGTCGAGCGAATATTCGAATGATTGATACATAACTTCCTCCACGATGTTGCGTATCTATGTGGTCGAAGAACTCAAAACTTCATATCATTGAAACCTCACTCAGGTTTCAAACTTCCCATTTGTAAGATGCGGGCTTCGCCCTGTCAAAACCTCGGTAGAAATGCAGTTCGCTACGCGCGCCGATACGCTTATCGCGCGATCGAGCATCGCGAGCAGTCCGAAAAATCAGGTCAAGACTGTTGGGCTGCTCGTGGCCCACCGGCGGCATGGAATGCCGTGAAACCTCATCATGGGTTGGCGCTCGCGATGCTCGGGTAGGCGGCTAAGTCCTGCGGCAACCGAGTAGCGCAAGCCACCAGCGATCATGAGATTTTTCCAGGGCGAAGCCCGCATCTTCCCAACGGGAAGTCTGAAACCTCGTGAGGTTTCAGTTTCCTGAAAAACTATAATTTTGAGTTCCTTGACCACCATCTCCCCTTCTGCGCGCCGCTTGCGGATAGCGGCTCTGCTTGCGGATACTGACGGCGCATGAAGGACGACCATTACACTGCCGGCGAACTCACGATGACCTGGCGCGCGCTCGTCTTCGGCCCGCTCGCCGCGGCTCTGTTTTTCCTGGCGCTGTGGTTCAACGATCAGCGTCTCGACGCGCGCGGCCCGATCTGCCTCGGGATGTCGTTCGCGGTCGCGATGCTATGGGTGGTACTCGCGGCGCGCGCTTCCGACAATCCGAATTCGCCCCTGCGCGGCTTCATTCCAAAGATGACCGCGTTCCTCGTGCTGGGCACCGCGTTTGTCGCCGCCGCCCGATGGAGTACCGATAAGCGCATCAGCGTGATCGAGGTCGGCTTCGCCGCGTTTTACATAGTCGCCGGATACTTGGCCGTGCGGATGTTCGACGCCAAACGCAACCGCCCGCAACTGAAGAGACCCTAGGCGAGCCGGGTCCTGTGGCGTTAATCGATTATGAGTTTTTACAGGGCGCAGCCCGCATCTTACCAACGGGAAGTCTGAAACCTCCACGAGGTTTCAGTTTCTTAAAAAAGCTAAAGGTTTTTGTTCCTTGACAACTTCTTTTCCCTCCAATTCCGCGTTCCTCGACAAATTTCCCCTTTCTCTTCTCCGTCCGCTGATCCTCAATGCAGCACGTCGTTGACGATCTCCTCCGCGATCAGCTTCTTCGCCTGATGGGTGTCCTCGCCCGGATGGGTCACGGCGACAATTGTCATCTTGTCGTCCGATCCGCTCATCGAAACCCGCGCGACGATCACGTTGTCGAAGTCCGAAGCGGCCAACTGGCGCCGCGCGCGGCGGCCCGCTCCTTCGTAGCCCTGCAACATGTAGTCCTGCGTGTCCCCGGTCGCGCCTTCGCTGCCGGGTTGCGGCAATGGCGGCGGCGCCGTCCCCGTCGCAACGCATGGCATCCCGGGAACGCATCCGGCCGGATCCGCCAGCGGTGGACCGAGATCGCCATGGGTCTGAATCTGATTCCACACATTCTGCATCGGCGTCGCGCCCGGCGGCAGCATGTGGTTCTGCGCGCGAGCGCGCGCCAGCGCCGCCTCGTCGACCTCGGTCCCCGTATCGCCCAGCGGCGGCGGTGTTGCGCCGGCCGCTTTGATCAACCCTTCGATATTGGGATCTCCCGGTGCCAGATCCTGCAGCGACACGCCCGGTCTCAGCGGACTCTCGGTGATCGAAACTGACAGCGTTAACGGCGACGCCGCACTGATGCCCGCCAATCGATGCTCGGCTTCGAAGTCCTGCCGCAACCGGTCGGCCACCAGCGCATCGGTCGAAAACGGCACCACCTGCACGTCGGCCGGCATGCTGATTTTGCCCGCCGTGCGAATCTCGAGCGCCAGCGCGCGCGGCGCCGCAACGGCAACCATCGCGAGAGCGATTAATCCGAACCTGGCTAACGCGCTAAGCATGTCTGCCAATTAGATTCCGCCCCCCGCTCCAGCGCAACCGCCGCCTCGAACGCTAGCAGGATGTTGAGAAACCCTGAAAATTACCAAGGGTACTAAATTTCAACTCAACACCCTGCGTGAAAAATGGCTTCTTTCCTTATCTTCTCGCCCCTACTGGGGAGAGAGCGAGTGAGGGGAAGCAGGC
>Ga0187856_1000450_pt1 | contig 37605 bp, 41 predicted proteins | sample June2016WEW_8_40_FD_132443 | JGI IMG/M metagenome (GOLD analysis project Ga0187856, IMG submission 132443) | Peatland microbial communities from SPRUCE experiment site at the Marcell Experimental Forest, Minnesota, USA - June2016WEW_8_40 | ecosystem: Environmental > Terrestrial > Soil > Wetlands... | reverse complement strand
GCTCTGGGAAATGCTTCGCTTCGCCCGTGCGTCGGTCGTCGCCGTGATTCCTCGATTTCCGGAGGGGATGGAAGGAATAGCGCGCATCAAAGGCACGTTTCGATCCCATACCGGTAGGGTTTTAGGGCCGGAGTTCATTGACCTCGGTCTGTCCATCGGAAACAAGATCTACGAGTTTCTCCGGGGGCGGTTCGCCGAGGATTTGACGTAGGCGCGGTTCGTGAACTCGCCCCGCTGCTTATGGCAATCCTTGCAAGGTTCGAAATTGTTCCTGTGATGGCAGGTGGTGTAGCACCACTCGACCTCCGGCTTGGGCTGCGCCGGAGTCTTTGCTGCCTTGGCAGGCACCGTATGGGGCTCGTGGCAGTTGGTGCACTCGGGAACCGCCTTCGCTTCCCTGGATGTATGCGGCACGTACATGTGGGGGTTTATCTTCTCTCCACTCGGCGCCACGTAGCCGGCAGTCTCTCCGGCAAGCTTGTCAAAGGGTCCGTGGCACGTAAGGCAAGCGTCTTTGGAGACTTCCGTGCCGGGCGGTGCAGCCGTCTGCGCCAGGGCCGGCATAAGACCGGTGTTCGGGAGAGCGGCGAAGGCCGCTACGGAGAAACATAGGCCAATAAAAAAGATGTGAGCCAACCTTTTCATGATTTTCTACATTGTCTTTTCCGCCGCCGCATTCTTGCCGGCAATGTAACCCTGGCACGCGGCCCTGGCAAGGCCGTGCTGGCTAAAACCACCGGCGGATTCGCCGCCGCAATAGAGGCCCGGGATGACCTGACCGGACATGTCCTGCACCTGGCACCTGGCGTTGATCCTGAGACCGGCCCGGGTATCGTGGATGACGGGCGTTGCCCAGGCCGCGTAAAACGGAGGTCTGGCGATCTTGTGCTTCGGGGTCGGCTTGCCGAAATCCGCGTCTTTCCCTGCGTCGACAAAGGAATTGTACCTGGCCACCGTCTCTTCCAGGTTTCCGGGCGACATCGGGACGCGCTGGTATTTCATTACGATCCTGCCCGCCAATTCCCGGATCGTAGTGGCGGTGAAGAAGAAGCCCCCATCCACGTCCACGCCGGGAGGCTTGGGGTTCCATCTTTCGCGGGTTACGGCATCCGCGTCGAAGATCGCCCAGATGGGGCCGCCTCCATTATTTCCATCTCCGATACCGGCAAGGGCTGCGTTGATGAAATTGGCGGGGTTGTAGCTGATGTTCTTGGCGTTCAGGTGACTCCCGGCGACATAGGGCTCGATCTGCCCCGCGTTATTCGCGGAGAACTGGCTCCCGGTCTCGTCGTAGAAGCGCTTGCCGAGCATGTTCACGAGAATAAGGTTCTGCCAGTTGGCAACGCGCAGGCCCGTTGCACGGGCACGCTTGAATACGGGACTGCCCGGAAACCACTGAAGGTTGGCATAGTTGTACTGACAGCCGATGGTGCCCGGCTTTGTAACCGGCCAGCCAAATTCGCCGGTTTGGTTGTAAAGACCCCAGAGAGAGGCGCCGATTGCCATGGCGGCTATCTCTCCGCTTGCATCCTGGTCGGACCAGGGCATGCCGGAGAGACCGCAGTATTCCTCGGTAAGGCGCGGGTCGAACATACGGCGGAAGTTCACGTTGCCTGTGGAGCCGCCGGTGGCGATGATGAGTGCCTTCATGGCCCGGATGTTCAGTGCGGCGCCCTTGTTATCCACGGTGATCCCGAGCACCCGGCCCGCGTTCGGGGTCTCCCGGTAAATGCTCGTCATTCTATGGTTGAGCAGGATTTGAACACCCGCACTTTTCGCCGCAACCTCCAGCGGACGCATGAGGCCATTGCCTGTGGAGGTTGTGGCCCGGACTGTCGGGTCCACCGGTTTTCCGGTTTGAACCATGGGCCAATTCATTGCTGCGGCGTGCATTTCACGGGGAACGGAGTTTCCAACGGAGATCCCTCCAAAACTATCGGGCGCCTTGTCTATGAAGACCACCCCGTGGGCGACGAGCCATTCAAAGGCGGCGGCGCTGTTGTCCGCAAATGCCCGTATGACGTCCCGGTCGTTGTACCGGTAGTCAGGGAATCCGTTAGGCTGGACCACAGACCAGTCGGTCAGGTCCTGAAAGAGGAGGTCCGGCGAATCCTTGATGCCGGCCTTTTTCTGGGCGCTCGTCCCGCCTCCGAGGGGGACATTGCCGCCGCTTGTTATGGCATGGCCGCCTATGTCGAAGTTTGCTTCGACCACGATCACGCTCGCTCCGGCTTCACGGGCCACGATGGCAGCGGGAAGCCCCATGGCGCCGGACCCGACCACGACAACGTCCGCCTCTCTGTCCCACGTGATCGAAGGTCCTTTGGCCGCAGATGCGGGACCCTTTGAGACGAGGGTTCCAACAGCCACCGCCGTGCCTGCAACAGCGGTCCTCTTGAGAAACTGACGCCGGCCGATCTTGTTATTTTTTTTGTCTTCCTGTGACACGGCTATCCCTCCGTTCGGGTCTTCTCGTTATAAAGGCATGAGCTGCTCTCTCAGTCATTGTTTCGACAACGGCACGGTCTTATCCCCCTGCATTTCCGGTTTTCTTTCGATACGCATGGCAGCCGTTTTCGCTTAAGCTGATCTTTCAGAAAGCTAATTCTTCGAGGGTAACCGGCTCTTGCCTGCCACTGCCGCCTTTTTCGCCTCTGCGACATCTATCGGTCCGCTTCCGGCAGGTAATGAGTATCTTTACGTCTTCTTTTATTGTTTCGAAAAGCGCTTTATGAAACATCAAGGCAACCTGTTCAGACCAAGGACACTTCTATTGTGGCACATAATTCGAAAACGTCCAAGTTTTTTGTGAAGGTTTTTCTTGCAATACCTCCTCACCGATGGTAATCGATGAGGAGGTAGAACTGCTTAAAGGGGCGCCTTAAGTCAAGGACAAAAGATCTGATCCCCTGGCGGGCCCTGCCCCCGTTAGCAAACGGGCGTACACGTTCCTTGACGACCTGCCGCCAAAGCAATTCAGCCAGGTACTCAGGAAAGTACTCGATAGAATCTTATTGACGTTTATCTCGACAGGGTGTCAGAATAGACTAAACATAAAAAATCCGACACACCCCGAACACGAGGACACAATGGAATGGCTCGGAGACGATTTCGACCCCGAAGAGTTCGATCCGGAGGAGACAAACGAGGTGCTCAGGAAGATGAGGTGAGGGGATGCAGGCGTCGCCTTTTGTAGTATTTTTCACTCGAGTGGATAAATTTAGTTGCACTTCCCTGTCAGAGCAGTAGAATGCTAGAGAAGAAAAGGAGCGACGGGCGAAGGCGTTGTCTTTCCTGATGTTATGACGGCGAAAGGCTAAGCAAGAGAAAAGCATCCACAACAAAGGCGTAGAGCATGAATAAGCGCGACAAAGCAATAGCCAGGGAGTTCAAGCGCAGATTATCGAAAGCCGTCACTGTTCTCGATTTCAAAGTATTCGGCTCAAGGGCGCGGGGCAATGCAGACGAGTACTCCGACATGGATGTCTTCGTGAAGGTTGAGCGCATGGACAGGCAACTAAAAGAAAAGGTTCGGGACATTGCGTGGGAGACCGGTTTCGAGTACTCCATCCACATTTCCCCTCTCGTTTTCACGCGGGAAGAAATAGAGGATTCTCCTCTCAGGGCATCCCCCATAGTGGAGAGCATCTCGGAGGAAGGGATATCCCTATGACGGACAAAGAGGCCCTCTATCGACACAGGCTTGAGCAGGCAGAGGAAACTCTCCTGGAAGCGGAAAAGATGCTGAAAGGAGGTTTCAGCTCGCGGTCGATCGTCAACAGGGCTTATTACTCCATGTTTTACCTCTTGCTGGCTCTCTTTCTTAAAACGGGGATAAATCCACGGACTTCCAAACACAGAGGGATTATCTCGATCTTCGATAAGGAATTCGTCAAAAACGGAAAGATCGACAAGCATTATTCACAGATATTGCACAAAACCTTCGACGGGAGACTGGAGGGGGATTATAAGGAACTTGTTATTGTATCTCCCGAAGAAGCGGCCGGATATGTGACATTCGCACGGGAGTTCTTTGAACGTATGAAGAGTGAATTGACGGGGTGAAACGAACGTCCCCAAAATGCCCGGAAGAGATCGTGGAGACCATCCTCAAGGTTCTTCAAAAGCTTCAGGAGATTAATTAGTTTTCTTTGCCCCCTTGCGATTCCGGAAATCGGGTTTTTCAACCTCGTCAACCCGCACAGATCTCGATCGTCATTGACGGACAAGGGGAGAAGATGTATAGTGGAGAATTGACCGGTCTTGTCTTTGCGGTTCGGAAAGGGAAAAATCGACCGACATACCGACCAGGGCTCGATTCAGCGTAGCCGGAAGATGGAAGCCCAAAGGTTGTCGCAAAAGGGAGGCGCGCGATGGGAGACAAAAGCAAAAAGGATAAGGATAAGGGGCAGAAACAGAACATCGCGAAACAGAAACAAAATGCAGAAATAAAGAGTAAGAAACAACCCAAAAAGACTTCTTGACAGAAATTATGACGGGATGCCGACTTCATCTTCCCGACAAACAAAGAATTCTTGGGAAAACACCACGGCTATCAAAAGTCCTTGCCGTCATACCGGACGACCTATCACCCCATCCGAGGCCTCTGCACGTGATCTCTCCATCAACAGCGAGAAGGCCCAACCTTGATCATTATTGACGCGAGAAGCACCGCAAAAACCCCAAGATGATAATCGTACTTGATGGGCTGAAATTCGAGAAAGGCCGAAAGTGTTTAGCGCTGTCGGCATGACAAATCAAGAGGAAGGGGCAAATGAAAACCGGCGTTATCACTCTGTTGGATGCATTGGGGTGGAAAGGTATATGGCAAAGGCAAAAGGATGCATAAGAGAAATTAGAGGCTTACAGTGGAACCAAAGAGGGCGGTTATATGTGGTTTTGCAATGATACACCCCACATATACTCCCGGTTATACGTTCGCGCAAACCCGTGACTATCTCAACATCCATTATGCGACAGCGAGCAGGCGGCGAAAAACGGATCATTGAAGAAAGAAAAGGGAATGTGTGATTGCAAGACCCACCGCACCCTGGCAGGTCTTTCCTGAAATTGAGCGGCTTAACGTTTTTCTTGCAATAGCGCGGTACTGGTGGTAATCAATGATAGTTGAAAACGCCAAAGGGGAGAGGTGGGACGGAATTATGCAGACTCGGCGAGCAGCCAATGGTACCAATGAATCGTATCGACCATCGGGTCCATCCGCAACCTGACTAAATGGCAAGGTCCCCTTGAAGCATTTAGGAATCTGTGTAGGCTCTGAAACTGACAGCAGGAGGGTATATATTCCCACGGCCTGGGGAAAGGGTCGATGATCCGTTTTGTGACAATCATCATTTTCATCGTAGTGGGCTATCTCATCTTCCGTCACTTAATGAGAATGCTCAAACAAGGGATGCATCAGAGAAGTGAAAGAGGTGACTACCAGTACCAGAACTGGGGACATGTAAATACGGAAGAGGAGTATCGAAAGATTTTGGGGCTCACAAACAAAGATACCCCGGCAACTATCAAAACAAAATACAAAGAACTCCTCACGAAATATCACCCTGACAAGGTCCAGCACTTGGGGGTAGAATTTCAAGAAATGGCCGAGAGGAAAACCAAAGCAATCATGGAGGCGTACGAGTTCTTCCAAAAGAAATACAATCTCTGAGGACAATGATACCATTAACGCAAGATTAGAAACGGAAATGTTTAATGTGTTGGAATAGCTGGTAGAATCTTATTGATGTTATCTCGACAGGGTGTCGGAATAGATTAAACATGCCGTACGGAGGGGGGAAGAACAGCCGACGAGTTATTGAAGTATTTAAGAACGTGTTGCCCCCACAAATCACATTGAGAAACAATGTCCCCAAGGTTCCCATTTTTTATGATAATGAACAAGCAGATAGCAGAGGGGAAGGCCGAGAGGCTGGTCGGTGGATGACAGTGTACAGAATGACACAACGTCCCTACCTCCCCCTCGGCAGGATTCATGTTATAGTGAGCAATGGCAATCGATCCTTCGGATATGATGGGTCGTAACCCAACCAAAACCAGGAGGCTCAGCGTATGAAAGCCATCGGTGTCAACGGAGGTCCCAGAAAGAAATGGAATACCGCGACACTGCTCGAAAAGGCCCTTGACGGAGCCGCTTCGCAGGCCGCACAAACCGAGGTATTTCACCTGTACGATCTGAACTATAAAGGATGCGTGAGTTGCTTCGCCTGCAAGACAAAGGACGGAAAGAGTTACGGCAGATGCGCGGTAAAAGACGACCTGACCCCCATCCTGAAGAAAGTGGATGAAATCGGTATCATCATCCTGGCCTCGCCGATCTATTTCGGAACCGTTACCGGGGAGATGAGATCATTCTTGGAACGCCTGCTCTTCCCCTACATGACCTACACCGATCCCCCCGGGTCCTTGTATTCCGGAAGAGTCCGCACCGGCTTCATCTATACTCTCGGCGCCACCGAAGAATTGGCGAAAGAGCGTGGTTTTGACAAACATACTGCCTCCAACGAGATGCTCTTAAAGCTGATTTTCGGTACTTCAGAAACGCTGTGCAGCTTCGACACCTATCAGTTCGATGACTACTCAAAGGTTTATGCACCTCGTTGGGATCCCGAGAAAAAGGCGAGGAGGAGGTCCGAGGTCTTTCCCGTCGACTGCCAACGTGCCTTTGAAATGGGCAGTCGACTGGCAGCAGGTTAGGTCGCTGATCCTTCCTTCATAGGTTTGGGAAGAAACATAGGGTCCGGAATTGACAACACGTCCTTGCGAAGATAGACGAACTCCCGTTGTGAGGTCGGGACAAGCGGGGTGAGCGGACGTCGGAAGCAAGATGTGCTAAACCTGTGAGGCAATCGTGCGAGAGAAAGAGTGGAGTGCCGAAATATTCAGATACGGGCAAACTGAAATCGACCATCTGAAACGCCGCGACAAAAAGCTCGGCGCCGCAATCGAGATGATCGGCGTAATTAAACGGGAGATCAGACCGGACCCTTTCGCAGCACTTATTATGAGTGTTGTGGCGCAGCAGATATCCAGTAAAGCAGCCAATGCCATACGAGCAAGACTCCATACACTGCTCGAGGAAATTAGGCCGGACCGGATTGCAGAGACAGATGTTTCCGACATGCAGAAGTGCGGGCTGTCGGCCCGGAAGGCAGAATACATCAAGGGAATAGCCGATGCAGCAGTGCGCGGCGAGATAGACTTTTCGCGTTTACATGAAATGGCGGATGAAGATATTATCGACCAGTTGTCGTCCCTGCGCGGCATAGGCGTGTGGACGGCCGAAATGCTTTTGCTTTTCTCCCTATGCCGGCCGGATGTCGTCAGTTGGGGCGATCACGCCATAAGGCGCGGTATGATGAATCTGTATGGGCTCAAGAAGCTGACGAAAGAGCAGTTTGAGCGTTACCGTAGGCGATATTCACCCTACGGCTCCGTCGCCTCCCTCTACCTATGGGCTTTGTCGGGGATGTAGGGGACCACAAAGGTAAAATCGCACCTATTTTTTCACGTTACTTCGCTTTTGGCTTTTCTCTTGTGACATTGGTTTACGTATGCCTTCCCGGAATCGTTTCGAATAAAACCCTTCGCATGATGCCACAATTGAAACGGTAATCGTTGGTCCTCCCGGAAACCTGATCGGGTAGGCGCGACGCAACGTGTGGGGGGACCGATAGGACGTAATTGAAATATCGACATCTCCTCATTCTTTTCGAATGATGCCCCTATGCCCGCAAGGAGCCCTGGATCTCATCCCCTCCGAGGTCTGCAAATTGGCCCGGAAAGGACGCGACGACCTCTTCAGTGAGGAGATAGGGCATCTTATTCCTGCCGACCATGGAAGATAGGACAAATGTCAATATGTCAATTACGTCCGTCGCCGGCCCTCGCCGCCACCCGCGCCTTCGCGGGTGGACCGGCGCACGTCTCTCATTTGTTCACAGATTCCCAATGCCCGGCGCCCCGCCATGGTGAACAAACAAGCGCAAAATCGGTCCTTTTTGCCATTTTTTACCGCGTTTACCCCCTTTTTACCCTCTTTTGTACGCATTTCTCACCAGCCGTCTCAGCACCTCTCTTTCGGATTCCGTTCTCTCACAAGCTTTACAGAAGGGGGGTTTACGAAAGTACACGAAAGTACACGGTTTAGGGGGGGAGGGGGGTTCCCGGTCGGGCAGATAGCAACGCCGTCGTCCATTGGACGTGGGTCGGGGCTCAATTGTCAAAGAGCAGGACGGTTTACGGGACCTCTCGAAACCGGCTGAAACGGGCTCACGCCGTGTCATCTCTTTCGGCCTCTCAAAATGACTGCCCGGTCTCATAAGATTTTCCTACGTTTCCCCCTCTCCTGTCAAGGTGACAAGGAGGGGTGACAACCAGGACTGACAAGGAGAGATGACAACCAGGACTGACAAAAGGCATCCCCGGAAAAATTGACGATGGGCGTCCCGGACCCGTCCGCCACTTTTTTCTGAACTATTCACCTTGTGGCTGGCTGACATTCATGCAATAGTATAAGAAGTGTTCACTCCCATTTTTCTGAAGCTGCTCAACAGGGAGGCTTACAGTGGGACGAGTCGGTAAAGTGAAAACCGAGCGCATCAGCATCCAGGGAGAGGGCTTTAGCATCCCCGCTGTCATGCATCTCCCCCCACGATCACCCGAGTTCCCTTTCCTTTTGTCCGATCCCGCCCGTCGTAGCGCGTAACTTCCTGTAAACCGCAATCCTGCCCTCTCAAGATCGATAGAAGGTTTCAACTGGTATTTAATTTGTAGCGCTTTTCCGGCCGCCCTCGCAAAAACACTGGACCATTTAGCACATTTGTCCGGTAACGAAACTTCTTTAAAGGTGGGTAATTATTTTTGCGAAATGCTTTAAGAATGCGATGGGCAGTGACGATAACCCAGATAGACTTAGGAAAAGCGTGTGAGACGGAGCCGCCTCGGCACGATGTGGGAGAGCGGTCGGCGGGGGTGAATTGGCATTTTTATCTGCGGCAAGACCTTGGCGTGAAGCAAGCACTGAGGAAGACGAAAACAGGAGCCCCTGCATAGATACTCGAAATCAGAGCGCACTGGCTCCCGGAGCGGCGCGAATATCGAAAGAGGATTGTGAGTCTTATTCCTCAATCCGGGGCCTAAATGGAAACGGCCTGATTCACCGAAAATGCGTGTAAGGAGGGTTTATCAACTATCCTGACCTGCCCCAGAAAATGCATCTCTCGGTGGCCGAAGCCGCACGCTTTTTTGAGGTCTCTCAGAGGACCATCCGCTGCTGGCACCATGCGGGCCTGATAAAGGGAACACGGGTGAACGGGTCTCTGTGGATTGATCGCAAGTCTCTTGCGGGACTCATTGATCCTAATGAACGCGACGAGCAGGATAAGAGCGCCTGAGCGACACCGCATAAGGAGCTGAGCAAGCGACATGAGGAGGATGAGCGTGGGACAAAAATAGAGGAAAACTTGTCTTGGCGATGAAGCTGCCCGACAAAGACCCACAGGAATTAAAAGGGTGCTCCCCGCGTAGGACTCGGGTTGCGGCTTTCGATTGGTAATCGATAGAGTCTGTCAAATGCGCCGTACCAACTCTTTTTAGGTGTTATCAACGGGGGGTGTTGACCGGGGGCTAACGGCACCTTGTTAAGGAATCCCCTTCTCTGCTTATTGCGATGGACAATGTGATTGACTTCAGGCGGTGCGGTGGTAGAATGGGTTAAGGACACAGATCAATAAGGCGTAGCAGAACACCGAGAATGAAAATGCGAACGGGGGGAGGATAAGGATGAATGTACCGTCGGCGATAAGGCTGATCGGTGCTGTATGCTTCCTCGCGCTTCTACCCGTGCCAAGCCGTGCCCTTACGCCTGCCCAGGTCTTCGACAAGGTCAAGGACGCCGTTGTGGTGGTGAAGACACTGGATGCCCAGGGCAAGGTGAGAGGACAGGGGAGCGGGGTGCTCCTTTCTTCCGGCAGGGTCGCCACGAACTGCCACGTCGTTGAAGGGGGTGTCTCCTACCGGGTGGGCCGGGGCGAACGGCTTGTTTCTGCCACCCTGTATGTGGAAGATAGCGATAAAGACATCTGCCTCCTCGATGCCAAAGGCATAGAAGGGAAACCAGCGCAGCTCGGCAAGGCGGCAGACCTCAAGGTGGGGGACCCGGTTTATGCCGTGGGTGCGCCGAAGGGCCTGGAGCTTTCCCTTTCCGACGGCATCGTTGCCCAGCTCCGGGGCACACCGTCACCACTGATTCAGACCACGGCGGCAATCTCCCCTGGTTCGAGCGGCGGCGGCCTCTTTGATAAGGAAGGCCGGCTTGTCGGGCTGACCACCTTTTACCTGGAAGGCGGACAGAGCCTGAACTTCGCCATGCCTGCGGAGTGGATAGACGAGGTCAAGCCGGACCGTAAACCGGCTGCCGAGGGACACAGCCAAACCGAATGGGTGAAGCGCGCCCTTGCCCTGGTAAAAATGAAGGACCGGCAGGGGTTGCTTGAGTGGTGCCTGAAGTGGACGAAAAGCGAACCGGAAAATGCCGGTGCCTGGTGTAGCCTCGGAGTCGCTTACGGTTACCTCAAGCAGTACAATGACGCCGTCGAAGCCTACCGCCAAGCCATCCGCATCAATCCGGAGTATGCCCTCGCTTGGCACGACCTCGGAGTCGCTTACGGTTACCTCAAGCAGTACAATGACGCCGTCGAAGCCTACCGCCAAGCCATCCGCATCAATCCGGAGTATGCCCTCGCTTGGCACGACCTCGGAGTCGCTTACTACAAACTAAACCGCTACAATGACGCCATCGAGGCCTATCGCCAGGCCGAAACAGCTCAGTCTCGGTAACTAAGAAAATTCCTTGCGTTCCCATCCGCCTTATGACACATACTTCTCATAGCACAGGAAGCACGGTATCGGGGAAGGGTCTACACCGAACAGGAGCTTGGCGAGATCCGCGATCTCATAGCTCGCAACCCTGACGCAAGCAGCGTGGTGCGCTTTATGTATAGAGTGCAGCACTTGCTCGTTTCATTCCGTAATCATCAGTCCCCCATCCTTATTAGGTGCGCGGATTAGGTAGGTGTACCAAAGGGCCGGCATCTTCCTATAGCCGAGCCTTCTTGCTTCTTTGATTGGCGGGCGTGTCCGAAGAATATGTGGTGATGGGTCCTCAGGAACAATCTTCTTCTCTCCGGCGCGGAACCGTAAGCAGCGGAGATATGCGATCTCTCGTTCGACAATTCGCCTGGGCCCATGGGTCCGGGCGGAAAACGTTACCCCGCTTCTTAGAAAATGACGTCTTCTTCAGGGAACCGCATTTTCGGTATAGGTGTGTCAGCCGCATATCCCAGCGGGCAAATGACCGTCAGAACCAGATTCGGCTGGGTCCCGAGGATCCTCGAAACCTGGTCAGGGTCAAACCCGGTCATGGGACACGAGTCGAAGCCGAGGGCCTTCGCGCCATTTACCGCATTCCCCAGGGCGAGAAATACCTGGCGCTGGGCCCAGGCGACCCTTGCCTCGGGAGACATACTTCCCGTCATGTTTCTCGCAATCCCGATCGTCATGTTTCTCATCTCGTCGGGCACCGCTGATTTCTTCATCATCTCGTCGACCTTCTTAATGAGTTCCTCCGTATCCGTATTTGCATAGAAAGCGAGCAGGTGGGAGCATGTGCTCACCTGCTCCTGGCCGAAGGCGGCCCGGCGAAGCTCATCCTTGATCTTCTGATCGCTGACGATCTTGATCTTCCATGGTTGGAGGTTTACCGCAGAAGGCGCAAACCGGATCAACTCGATGAGATCTTTGATCTTTCCATCGGGAATTTTCTTGCCGTCAAACTTCTTTGTTGCGTACCGTTGCATGACGATGTCTCTGAATTCCATGTTCGGCCTCCCCGGTTTGTTTGATCGTACAAGACACATTATCCGACAGATAAGCCACGCGGTCAAGAGAAGGGCCTACGTTTTTGATTCTGCTCCTTTTTCTGCCCCTCGCTGCAGGAGGCTCCAGGATCGTTTTTACGGAGGGGGATGATGAGAGAGTTCACCGTAGCGAAGCAGTGCATCCGGCGGCGGCCAAGGTGGATCGCCAGAAGGCATTCATTGCACTCCAAACGTTTCCTGAGGCCCTGCGGGTAATGGAAAGGACTTAGGGAGTGGTTTGCGCCCTGGGTCCGCCCAACGAGACGTTCCACCGGATAGCCGATAAATCGGGCGCCCGGTGAACTCCGCGTTGCTCTCTTTCAGACGTAAATCCTCAGTTTTTGGAATTTGCTTCGGTAAACGAGTAGGTGAACTGGGTAAGGTCGTTTTTGCGGCCGAGGCGATTTTTCATGGATGTACCACCCCCGTCCCAGGTGGTTCCCTCTTACGTGAGGTGGGTGGTCGGGGGCGCCTGGCAAGCCAACTTGGATCTTGTGACATGGAGGAGCCGCACACCCGCTGCGGTGAAACGGATCATTGAAGGAAAAGGGGAATGTGTGATTGCAAGACCTGACCCCGCTGCACCCTGCCAAAACCCTCCTGAAATTCTCGGTTTGCAACATCCTAAAATTATGCAATAATAGAAGTGGAAATCATCCGAATGAGCCATTCGGAGGCCAGAGAGCTTTCTGGGCACACTCAAAGGAGGAACTATGACCCTATGTACTGAGTGCGGATTTACGATGGACCTCCCCGATGAAACCGTTATCGAGAAAGGCGTGAAGTACTGCCCCTCATGCGGAAAGGCGAGTCTTATCGTGAGCTGCCCCCATTGCAGCTCTTCGATTTGCACTGCAGAGCAAAGGTATTGCGTCGGTTGCGGGGCTCATCTCGTAAAAGAGCATCCAGAAGTGTGAGCGGGGCCCCGGCTCAAAATGGGTGCGCCAGCCTAATCAACCCGGGGGCAGGTGGGTTGTCCCGCATTCGCGGCCGGAGGTCAGTTGGCGCGTACCAGGACAGGTGGGTGCACCCGTCCCGTACATTCTTTTGCCCGCGCCTCCTACGTGGTCCCCTCTTCGCGGACAATGCCTGCTTCCGTATCATCAATGCCCTGGGCGATAACATCGGCATCGATGTTGTCCGCTACCTTGCGAATATCCCTTGCCAGCATGAGGCCTGTCCGAATCGGATCGCGTGCGTGGAGGATCCTTTTCCTGGCAAGGTCCTCAACCTTTGTGAGGGCACCCTTGAAGGTCCTGTCCAACCGCTCCGCAGCCAAATCCCTCGCAGCTTTTGCCTTTGACGGACGCGCTCTGGTTAACATGACGTAACTCCCGTAGGTTTGAAAAACCGGGGAAAGCTTGTTTCGCGGCTCAATCGCGCCGGCCGAGCAAATATCCCGCATCATGATGTACTCAAAAAGGGCCGATGTCTCTCTACTCTCCATTATAGACCGAATGCACGGTAAGTCAAGGATACAGTCTAAATCCCCCGTCTCTCCTTGCATGGTGCCCCTTGAGAACCCGCAGGGGGCAGGCTTGAAGAAAAACCTCTTTCCCCTTCAGTACAATGATTGCAACCTTACCGGTTGTAATGTCGAAGAGAAGGCAATAAAGCCAGGGTGGCGAGTAGTGCTTCGTCACGTCGTTGCTTCCTGCAACAGAGTTTCTCTCCCAGTGCCAATGAGTACCATCTTTCACTGCTTATCGTTATTGTCGTCATTCTTTGAGCCTTGCGGCCCAGGAAAACCAAGGGAAACCAAGGCTTCCAGTTTATCATATTTCTTAAACAGAGACGGCTCTTTATCACGGGGCTGAAAATCTGACCACGACCGCGCCGACCTGTTGTACCGCTGGCTATTTCTTTTTTTCCGTAATCTTCACATTTGTAAAATTGTTTGTTTTGAGGATTTGTAGGTGCAAGGCAATTGCAGACGATCTTTCGCGGTCGAGGCGATTTTTGATGCAGAGCGCGAAATCGCGTTCGGCCCGCACCGGAGTGCCACTTTTATAGCATAGACACTCTGTTGTACATAAGGATGCGGGGCGAGCGGGATGACAAAGCTATGCGCGAAAAGCGCCCGGCCGCTAAACACGGCCCCCCTTGATTGTTTGAGCCAATCCCGCTAAACTCTCCCTCATGAGAAACGTCTATCCCATCCGCCGGGGAATGCCGATGCCGGTGAGCTGCGTCATCTACGACTGCGACGGCGTGCTCTTCGATTCTCTCGAGGCGAACCGCAAACTTTACAACCATATCGCGGTTTCCATGGGCAGAGCGCCCCTGACGGAAAGGGAGCTCCATTATTGCCACATGAACACGGTGGGAGACAGCATTCATTGCCTCTTCGAGGAGGACGGGGAAGCCGAGGCGAAAGCCGTCAGGTTCTTGAAGGAACAGGTCGACTTCAAAGACTTCATCCCCTACCTCATTATGGAGCCCCATCTGCTGGAAACCCTGTCGGCCCTGAGAGAAAAACGGATCATGACGGCAATAAGCACGAACAGGACGACTTCCATGCCCCATATTATGGAAAGGTTCCGCTTGCAGCCTTATTTCGACATGGTGGTAACCGCCCTCGATGTAACGCGGCCCAAACCGGACCCGGAATCGGTCAACCTGATACTCGACAGGCTGGCTGTGCGGCCGGAAGAGACGCTCTATGTAGGGGACTCGGAGATAGACCTGGGCACGGCCCGCTCGGCGGGCGTGATGTTCGTGGCTTACAAGAACCGGGCGATCTCAACGGGGATTCTCATAGAGAACCACCGCGAGATCCTCAGGTTTCTCTCGAACGGGGAAACTCCACAAGCGCCGTTTTGCGCTTGAAGATATATTTGAAGGTATAAAAGACAGGGCCGGAAAGCATATAGCACATAGTGATGGCGAAGAGCATTATAGCCGGCTCAATAAGCACAATGACAAAAAGCAGGATGACGGCGACAACCGCCTCGAAGTGTCTGGACCGGAAGGCGCTCGATTCTTTGAAGCTGCTGTATCTCACGGCGCTCACCATGAGAAACCCGAGGGCGTACATGAGGACAGGCGCGAAGACCTTCCGCACCTCAACCGGCAGGTGAAGCTCCCCGAAGAAAAGCACACTGGCTGCTATGGTAGCCGCCGCGGCAGGGATGGGGAGGCCGAGAAACTGCTTCTTCTGAACCGTTTCCGCCTGCACGTTGAAGCGCGCCAGGCGAAGCGCACCGCAGGCCACGTAGAGAAAGGCCGCGAGCCACCCGAATCGCCCGTACCCCTTGAGCGCCCACATATAGACGAGAAGCCCCGGGGCGACGCCAAAGGCGATCACATCCGCCAGGGAATCGTACTCCACGCCAAACCTGCTGGTCGAGTTGGTCATACGGGCAACTCTGCCGTCGAGTGCGTCGAGGATGCACGACACGAATATGGCTATACTCGCGTGGATAAACCTCTGATCAAGGGTGGCCACCATCGCGTAGAACCCCCCGAAGAGGCTCATCGACGTGAGCAGGTTCGGAAGGAGGTAAACGCTCCTGCGCTTTCTTTTTCTCATGACTTGTCCCCTTTCTTTGCGAGTACCGTCAACCCGCTTTTCACCTTTTGACCCACCTCCACCGCAGGGCGATAAGCAGTGGGCATATACACATCTACCCTCGAGCCGAAGGCGATCATGCCTACCGGCTCTCCCTTCTCGACAGGATCATGCTCTTTTACACGGCAGACGATGCGGCGGGCAAGGAAGCCCGCAATCTGGACGACGAGGAACCTTTCGCTGTTTCGCCCGATGACGATATAGTTCCTCTCATTCTCTTCATCTATCCCTTTCTTGAAGGCAAGCCTGAACCGGCCGTCCCTGTGCTCGACCCTTGCAACGTGCCCCTCACAGGGGGCCCTGTTGACATGCACATCGGCCAGCGACATAAAGACGCTTATCCTTCTGACCTTTTCGCGGAGGAACTCGTTTTCAAAAAGGTCTTCCACGCCCATCACCCGGCCGTCGGCGGCAGAGAGGATCTCCTCTTTGCCGCTACGGCCCGACCTCGCAGGATTTCTGAAGAAGAACAGAAAAAACAGGGCGAGAAAGAGAGTGAAGGCTGCAAGCGCGTAAACGCCCAGGAAGCAAAAAAGGAAGGATAAAAAGAGGGACGGCAGAATGAAAAGTAATCCTTCCCTTGCAACCGGAACTCTTATCAATCCTTTCTCCCTATCCAGCTCATCATGGAGCGGAGCTTTTTGCCCACCGTTTCGATCAGGTGCTCGCTGTCCCTCCTCTTTACCGCAGTATAGACGGGTCTTCCCGCCATATTCTCAAGTATCCATTCCCGCGCAAACTCACCCGACTGGATTTCTTTAAGAATGCGCTTCATCTCCCGCCTTGTCTCTTCGGTGATGATCCGTCTGCCTCTCGACATATCGCCATACTCGGCGGTGTCGCTGATGGAATTGCGCATATTGGCGATGCCGCCTTCATAGACGAGATCGACTATCAGCTTCAGCTCGTGACAGCACTCAAAATAGGCTGCCTCAGGCTGGTACCCGGCCTCCACGAGCGTATCGAAGCCGGCCCTTATCAGCTCGGTAAGGCCGCCGCAGAGCACCACTTGTTCTCCGAACAGGTCGGTTTCCGTCTCTTCCTCGAAGGTGGTCTGGAGCATGCCCGCCCTGGCTCCCCCTATGCCCTTTGCGTAAGCCAAAGCCGTGTCGGTGGCATGACCGGAATAATCCTGGTGCACGGCGATAAGCACGGGTACGCCCGCTCCCCTCTGGAATTCCCGCCGCACCAGATGTCCCGGTCCCTTTGGGGCGACCATGATCACGTCGACATTCGGCGGCGGCACGATCTGTTTGAAATGGATGTTGAAGCCGTGAGAAAAGAGGAGGGTCTTGCCCTGTGTGAGGTGTTCTTTGATGACATTCTTATATAAGGCGGCCTGGGTCTCGTCCGGGGCAAGGATCTGAATTATTTCAGCGTGAGCGGAAGCCTCTGCCGCAGAGACGGGGCTGAATCCATGCTCTATCGCCAGCGTGAAATTCGGCGTGCCTTCAAGCTCGGCGACAATCACCTCGACCCCGCTCTCCCTCAAATTCTGGGCCTGTGCATGTCCCTGGCTTCCGTACCCGATAATCGCTATCTTCTTGCCCTTGAGAACTCCCAGATTTGCATCACTTTCGTAGAACACCTTCGCCATCGCTTCCTCCTTTCGATTGTTTACTGTTCCCTCTCACCGCCTTCTCGCCCCTCATCATAGCCACGGACCCCGTCCTCACCAGCTCTTTGATGCCAAGGGGCCTCACCAGGGTCAGGAAGGCCCGCACTTTTTCTTCATTACCCGTTATTTCCACCACATAGGACCTGGGTGACACATCTACCACCCGCCCCCTGAATATCTCTATCATCCTCAGGACTTCCTCTCTTGTCCGCTCTTCCGCGTTTACCTTGACAAGCACCATTTCCCGCGAAACATAGTCTGCATCCTGAAAATCAGTCACTTTTATCACGTTTATCAGTTTATTGAGCTGCTTGAGGATCTGTTCGAGGATGCTGTCGCTCCCTGCCGTGACAATGGTCATCGAGGAGATCTCGGGGTCGAGCGTCTCCCCCACACAGAGACTCTCTATATTGAAACCCCTTCCGCTGAAGAGCCCCGCCACGCGCGCGAGCACACCGAACTCATTTTCCACAAGGACTGAAATGATGTGTCTCAATTCTTCCCCCTACACAAGCAGCATGTCGTGCAAGCCGGCGCCGGCGGGAACGAAAGGATAAACGCCCTCCTCCGGATTCACATGGGCGTCGATGAGGGTCGGCCTGCCATTGGCGAAAGCCTTCTTCAGCACCTTGTCCACTTCCCTTTCGTGTTCTATCTCATACCCCACCGCTCCGTAGGCCTCGGCGAGTTTCACAAAGTTCGGCATGCATTCGAGCCTGGAGATGGAGTACCGCTTCGCGTAGAAAAGCTCCTGCCACTGCCGCACCAAGCCCAGACATCCGTTGTTCAGGATGACGACTTTTACGGGCAATCCATACTGAACGGCAGTCGCCAGCTCCTGGATATTCATCTGTATGCTCCCGTCACCCGCTATGTCGATCACCAGCATATGGGGATATGCCGCCTGAGCCCCGATACTCGCCGGGAACCCGTATCCCATGGTGCCGAGGCCCCCTGAAGTAATGATGCGCCGGGGTTCCAGGAACTTGTAGAACTGCGCGGTCCACATCTGGTTTTGCCCGACTTCCGTGGCGATTATCGCCTTGCCCTCGGCGAGCTCGTGAATCCTCTCAATCACATACTGCGGCTTCAGTGTGCCGTTTCTCGTGTAGCTCAAGGGGAACTCTGTTTTCCACTGCTCCACCTGCCGGAGCCAGTCTGCGATTGCGTCGTTCCAACCGCCGCCGAAGCTCTCTTTGTCCTCTTCCACTGCCTGCAGCATCCTCCTGAGGACGTTCTTCGCGTCGCCGACTATAGGTATGTCCACCCTTATATTCTTGCTGATCGAGGTGGGGTCGATGTCGATATGTATGATCCTGGCACGCGGGGCGAACTCGTCAACCTTTCCGGTTGCCCTGTCATCGAACCTGGCGCCCACCGCGATGATGATATCGGCGTTTGTGATGGCCATGTTCGCCGCGTAAGTGCCGTGCATCCCGAGCATGCCCAGGAACTGGGGGTGGTTGCCGGGGAAGCCCCCGAGGCCCATGAGCGTGTTTGTCACCGGGATCGATAACCGCTCCGCGAACGCCCTTAGCTCTTTTGCCGCGCCCGAAGTGATAATGCCGCCCCCTGTATAGAGCACCGGCCTCGAAGATGAATTGATGAGCTTTACCGCCCTTTTTATCTGCCCTGGATGTCCTGCATACGTAGGCTGGTAGCCTCTTATATGCACCTTCTCGGGATACGTGAACTCAGCAAGCTCCGCAGACACGTCCTTCGGTATATCGATGAGGACAGGTCCCGGCCGGCCGGACCTGGCAATGTAGAAGGCCTCTTTAATGATACGCGCCATCTCGGTCACCTCTCTTACGAGGTAGTTGTGCTTCGTGCACGGTCTCGTGATGCCGACAATATCCGCCTCCTGGAAGGCGTCATTACCGATAAGCGCCGTATTCACCTGGCCGGAGAAAACCACGACGGGCACCGAATCCATATAGGCGGTTGCAATAGCGGTCACCGTATTTGTGGCCCCCGGGCCGGAGGTCACAAGGGCTGTGCCGACCCGCCCGGAGGTGCGCGCGTAACCGTCGGCAGCGTGCACGGCCGCCTGCTCGTGCCTTACGAGGATCTGTCTTATGTCGGAGTCATAAAGGGCATCGGTAATGTTGAGCACCGCCCCCCCGGGGTAGCAAAAAAGCGTGTCGACCCCTTCCATTTTTAGTGACTCGACAAATATCTGTGCGCCGCTCTTCTTCATCTTTCGGCCCTTAGCTCTCCTCCTTCTTAAGTCCTTCCATGATATCTTTATAGTAGAGCTTTTCTTTCTTCAGCATCTTCATCTCAACCTCTTCATCCTCAGACAAAAAGGATTTCCTGAGCAGCATCCTCAATCGCCTGTCGAGCGACGTATGGCAACCTTCTGCTTCTTTGTAGAGATCCTCTTTGCTCTTTGGTTTTTCCATGCGTATAGCCATAGATGGTATAAAATATACGGAAGAATGTCAAACATATCGCGCACGGCGAACAGAAATCTACGATAGTCTGTGTTCCACCACGTGCAATAGTTTATTCCCTCCGGCAGATGATGTCAATTATCGGGCCCATGGCACGGCAAATTCAAAAACCACTTGCAAACTATCGCGCGACAGCATATAATTCGTGGTTTTACATGAGAACACTGCTCATCCTTTGTCTCGCTTATATCCTTTTTATCCACGGTCTCGGCACTATTTCCCTGTGGGACCCCGATGAGCCGAGACAGGCCATAATGGCCAGAGAGATGCTCGACCGTGGCGATTACATACACCCTTACCTGAACGGCCTGCCCTACCTCGAAAAGCCGCCTCTCCACCCGTGGCTTATCATGCTCACCGCCGGGATCACCGGCAAGGTCAACGAATTCTCATCGAGACTGCCGTCGGCCGTTGCCGCCACCCTGCTTCTCCTTCTCACGTATTTTTTGGGCAGGAGACTGGACCACGAGGTGTCGGGATTTCTTGCGGCCCTGATTTTGGCCACCAACTACCAGTTTCTTGGAAATGCCCGGGAATCGGTCATGGATATGACCTTCGCCCTTTTCATCGGCATGGCTATCTTCCTGGGATACCTCTCCATAGAAAAAGAGCGGAAGTGGTCGCTGGCGCTCGCATTGCTGCCTTGTGCCTTTGCCATTCTGGCGAAAGGGCCCGCCGGCCTCGTCATACCCGTCGCTGTGTTATTTCTTTATTGCCTGGCCACGAGACGGCTGGGACGCATGTTTTTTCCCCTCCTTGCCGGCAGTCTCCTGTCGCTTGCCCTTGGCTCGGTCTGGTTTTTTCTCGCGGGAAGGGCCTATGCCGAGGAGTTTGTCCTGCACCAGAACATCGTCCGCTACACGACCGGTTTCGACCATATCGAGCCCTTCTGGTACTATTTTCATAAGCTTTTCATCAACTTCCTGCCATGGAGCATCCCCCTGCCTTTCGCCGTCTACTTCGCATTCAGGCGGAGGCTCTGGCTTCCCCTCATCTGGCTTCTTTTCACGTTCCTCTTTTTCGATATCTCGAAGAGCAAACGCGCCATCTACCTGCTTTCATGCTATCCCGCGATGGCCCTTCTTGTCGGCATCTATCTGAAGGAGCAGTGGTACGCCCTGGTGAAAAAAAGATGGACCACGGCACTCCTGTGCTGCTTCGGCGGGGTGCTCATGGTCGCGCCGCTCCTCTTGTTTCCTGCCATGGGGCGTGTGCCCCTCCTGGGCCGGATGTTCGGCACCACCCTCATTGCACCGGCCGTCTTAGCCGCGGTCCTTTTCGCCTGCGGCCTCGTCTTCGTGCTTTCGGTCCTGATGAAGGCCCCCGGGAAAAGCTTCCTCGTGCTCTTTACGTACCTCGTTGTCCTCGGGTTTGTCTACCACTCCCTCTACATGCCGGCTATGGATATAAGCTCCAAGTCCGTCCGGCTGATCACCGACCGGATAAGCGACATGCCGAAGACCGCCGCCATCTATACCTTCGGTTTCAACTCTCCCGCCCTTATCTTCTATGTGGGAAGGCCGACCGTCCCGATTTCAAACCCGACCGATATCCTTTCGGAAAAAGGTGATATAATAGTCGTTGCCGAGAATAAGCACGGGCGGCTGGACGCGCTCAAAGCACTTTTTCCGGTGGCAAGAGAGGCGTGCTACGAAAACGAGAGCTACGTGATTCTCGTGAGGAAAGATGGAAGATAGGATCGATACATCGGTTCTCGTGCCCGCTCTGAATGAAGAGGAATCGTTATCGGAACTCAACGAGCGGCTCAGGACGGCCCTCGAATCGACCGGGCAGACCTACGAGATCATCTACATCAACGACGGGAGCACCGATCACACCCAGGAGATGCTCGAAGGCTTTCGGGCCAACGACCCGAGGGTGAAGGTAATCGAGTTCAACAGGAACTACGGACAGCATATGGCGCTCTTTGCGGGGTTCGAGCGGGCTGCCGGCCGCGTGATGGTCACCATCGACGCCGATTTACAGAACCCGCCCGAGGAGATACCGCGCCTCATTGAAAAAGCGGCTGAGGGCTATGATGTAGTGGCCACGTACAGAAGGGGAAGGCAGGATCCGGTTTTTCGCCGGTGGCCCTCATGGATCGTCAACAAGATCACCTCACGCCTTGTCGGCGCGAAGCTCCGGGACTACGGATGCATGCTGAGGGCGTACAGCCGGGGCGTCATCGACTCCATCAACTTGTGCCAGGAATCCTCCAGCTTTATCCCCGCCCTCGCCAACACGTATGCGAAGAGGATCGTCGAGATCGAGGTCGGCCATGAAGAGCGGAAGAAAGGCGTCTCCAAATACAGCCTGTTCCGTCTTTTGCGGCTCAATTTCGACCTTATGACGGGTTTTTCCCTGCTCCCGATCCAGGTCATCGGCATCCTCGGCGTCGTCATCGCCCTCATAGGACTGGCATTCGCCGTCTTTCTGCTCATTCGCCGTCTTGTCGTGGGCCCTGAGTCGGAAGGCCTCTTTACCCTCTTTGCCGTCCTTTTCTTTTTCATGGGCGTCCAGATTTTCGCCCTCGGCATCATAGGAGAATATGTTGGGAGGATTTTCCAGGAGGTGCGGAGAAGGCCCAGGTTCATCGTGAAGAGGGAACTCCTGTGAAGGCGGTCGTCCTCGGCTACCATGAAATAGGCTACGTCTGTCTGGAGGAGCTGCTCAAGAGCAGGATTTCGGTGTCGGCCCTTTTTACCCACAAGGACGACCCGGAAGAGACGATCTGGTTCCGGACGCCCCGCATCCTCGCAGAGCAGCACCGCATACCCGTATATGAGCCGGAGAGCGTACGTGACCCGGCATGGGTCGAACGCATAAGGGCTGACGCGCCGGACTACCTTTTCTCCTTCTATTACCGGCACATGCTTCCAAAAGAAATCCTTGAGATACCAAGGGTCGCCCCCCTCAACCTCCACGGCTCCCTGCTCCCGAAATTTCGCGGTCGATGCCCGGTCAACTGGGTGCTGATAGAAGGCGAAAAGCGGACAGGGGTCACGCTCCACGTAATGGAGGCAAAACCGGACGCCGGGGACATTGTGGGTCAGAAGGCGGTGGACATCGCCTTCGAAGATACAGCCCGGATCCTTGCCCTGAAACTCGCCTCTGCCGCCCGGGCCCTTATGAGAGATGTGATCCCCCTTCTGGAAGCGGGGACCTTTGAAAAAAGACCGCAGGAAGGGGTCTCTTCTTACTTCGGCGGCCGGAAGCCGGAGGACGGCGTCATCGATTGGACAATGAGCGCCATGCGCATCTACAACCTTATAAGGGCCGTCACTCACCCCTACCCGGGGGCCTACACCTTTTTTCGCGGCCGGAAGCTTTTCATCTGGAAGGCCGTTCCCCTGGAAGAGACCGCGGAAGGCGCCCCCGGCACTCCGGTCTCGATAGGCCCCCTTCTCATCAAAGCAGGAGAGGGACTGCTTCAGATCACGTCGCTTCAACAGGAAGGCGAGGATGAAATGGATGCGGAGCGTTTTCTCTCCCTTCACGATCTCACCACGAACGTTTTAGGAGATAAGGATGGGTCCCTCAGTCATCACTGAGGGACAATAATGAGGAGGTAAGTCTTGAAAATATTGATACTTGGCGTCAACGGATTCATCGGAAACAGCCTGGCCGGCCACATTCTCGAAAAGACGGATTGGGAAGTCTTCGGCATGGATATACGGGAGGACAAGCTGGACAAGTGCCGCGGCAACCGGTGCTTCCACTTTGTCGAGGGCGATATCTCGATAAATAAGGAATGGGTAGAGTACCACGTGAAAAAATGCGACGTTGTCCTTCCCCTCGTCGCCATAGCCACACCCGCCACGTATGTGAAGGAGCCGCTCAAGGTGTTCGGCCTCGATTTCGAGGAGAATCTGCAGATCGTCCGGCAGTGCGTCAAGTATGACAAAAGGCTGATCTTCCCCTCCACGTCGGAAGTCTACGGTATGTGCCCCGATGAGGAATTCAACGAGGACGAAAGCCCGCTCGTGGTGGGACCGATCAACAAGCAGCGGTGGATTTACAGCGTATCCAAGCAGCTCCTCGACCGGGTCATTTGGGCATACGGCTTTCAGAAAGGGCTTCGCTTCACCCTCTTCCGGCCCTTCAACTGGATAGGCCCGAAGCTCGACGACCTGACCCTTGAGCCGGAGAAGGAGGGGAGCTCCAGGGTAGTTACCCAGTTCATATCGAGTCTCATTCAGGGCGAGGCCATACGGCTGGTCGACGGGGGCGAGCAGAAAAGGTGCTTCACCTATGTCGATGACGGCATAGACGGTCTCATGAGGGTCATTGAGAACAAGAACGATGTCTGCAACGGTGAGATATTCAATCTCGGAAACCCCAGGAACGAGGCGACGATCAGGGAGCTTGCCTATAAGCTCCGGGACATCTTCATGAGCTACTGCGGGAACGGCGGGCAGAGGAAGGCCTCCGAGATCGTGGAGGTCTCTTCGGGAGTCTTCTATGGCAAGGGGTATCAGGACATAGACCGCAGGGTCCCTTCCATTAAAAAAGCCAGGGAAATCCTTGGGTGGGAACCGAAGGTGGACCTCGACACGGCGCTCGCGAAAACTATAGAATACTACGTCGAATCGAAGACAAAGGTGTGATGGAAAAGGTCATAGGGCTGGAAGTCCACGTCGATACCTTTGAGGGGATGAGGCGTGGGGTGCCCCGCCTCCTCGATCTTTTCGAGAAGTACCATGTGCGGGCGAGTTTCTTCGTCCCCATGGGAAAAGACCATACCGGCCGGACCATAAAGCGGGTTTTCACCCGGCCGGGCTTTCTGTCAAAGGCGGCTCGGGTGGGGGTGTTGGAGACATACGGCGCCAAAACGCTCATGAGAGGTCTCATCCTGCCGGGCGCCGAGATAGCCCTGCGCCATCAGGATCTTTTGCGCCGGATTACGGCTAGTGGTCATGAGCTGGGCATCCACGGACTCGACCATGTGTACTGGCACGACCATATCAAGCACATGGACCGGGATCGCACCGGAAAGACGCTCGACAAGGCAACGCGGGTTTACGAGATGCTTCTCGGCAAGAAACCCGTCTCATTTGCGGCCCCGGGCTGGATGATCAACGCCCACGCCCTTGCCTTCTTCGAGGAGCACGGTTTCGTTTACAGCAGCGATACCAGGGGGCGCACCCCCCACTACCCGAGGATGGGTGGGAGAACATTCAAGGTGCTGCAAATCCCTTCGACTCTCCCTACCCTCGACGAAATGGTGGGACTGGAGGGAAAAGAACAAGCGGCCCTGGCCCGCTTTTTCGCCGGGTCCCTTACAGCCGGGCTCAACGTCATGTCCATTCACACCGAACTCGAGGGGAACCGTTGGACCGGCTTCCTCGCCTCCTTCATCGAGCAGTCACTCGAGCGGGCCTACCGTTATGAAAGGCTCATCGATATAGCCGCGTCACTACGGGCGGGCGGAGACCTGCCCGTATGCGAGTGCCTCTACGGGACCGTCCGGGGAAGGGCGGGAGAGGTGACCCTCCAGGGCTGAGAAGCTAAAGAGGGGGCCTAACGGCCCCCTCGATCGTGCTCTTTTTGACCTTTTCGTCTCTCTTAGTACATGCCTTCCATCCCGCCGCCCTGCGGCATAGGAGGATAGTTCGCCTTTTCCTTCGGTTTTTCCGCGATCATCGCGTCCGTCGTAAGCAGGAGTGACGCAACGGAGGAGGCGTTCTGCAGCGCTGTCCGGGCCACCTTCGTCGGATCGATGATACCCGCTGCCATCATGTCATCCACGTACTCTTCTTTTGCCGCGTCAAACCCGTAGTTGCCCTTGCCGACCTTCACTTTCTCGATCACAATCGAGCCGTCATAGCCGGCGTTCTGGGCGATCCATCTTATAGGCTCTTCCAGGGCCTTTTTCACGATCTTCACGCCGAACTGCCGCTCACCTTCGAGAGTCAAGGTCTCCAGCTTTGCGATCGAGCGGATGAAGGCCACTCCGCCGCCGGGGATCACGCCTTCTTCGACCGCCGCCTTCGTGGCGTTCAGGGCATCCTCCACACGGGCTTTTTTCTCTTTCATCTCCGTTTCCGTCGCTGCCCCTACGTTGATGACCGCAACGCCGCCCACGAGCTTCGCAAGCCTTTCCTGGAGCTTTTCCCTGTCATAGTCGGAAGTCGTCTCTTCGATCTGGGTCCTGATCTGTTTCACCCGGCCCTCGATGTCTTTCCTCTCGCCTGCACCGTCGACGATCGTCGTATTGTCCTTGTCGATCACCACCCGCTTGGCGTTGCCCAGGTCTTTCAAGCCGATGCTCTCGAGCTTGATGCCGAGCTCTTCAGATATTACCTGGCCTCCGGTGAGGACGGCGATATCTTCGAGCATGGCCTTCCTTCTATCGCCGAACCCGGGCGCCTTTACGGCCGCCACTTTCAGGGTGCCTCTCAGCTTGTTCACCACGAGGGTAGCCAGGGCTTCACCTTCCACATCCTCGGCTATGATCAGTAAGGTCTTGCCCATCTTGGCGACCTGCTCCAGAATGGGGAGGAGGTCTTTCATGGCGCTGATCTTTTTCTCGTTGATCAGGATAACCGGCTCGTCGAGAATGGTTTCCATCTTATCGGGGTTCGTCACAAAGTAAGGAGAGATATATCCTTTGTCGAACTGCATGCCCTCGACGATGTCAAGGGTGGTCTCCATGCTCTTCGCCTCTTCTACCGTAATGACGCCCTCTTTTCCCACTTTGCCCATGGCCTCTGCGATGATGTTGCCGATTGTCTCATCGTTATTTGCCGAGATGGTTCCTACCTGGGCGATCTCTTTCTGGTCCTGGGTCGGCTTGGAAAGCTTCTTCAGCTCCTCGATCACGACCTCAACAGCCTTCTCGATGCCCCTCTTCAGCTCCATGGGGTTGTGGCCGGCGGCCACGAGCTTGGCGCCTTCCTTGTAGATCGCCTGGGCCAGGACGGTTGCGGTCGTCGTCCCATCACCCGCCACATCGGAGGTTTTGCTTGCCACCTCCTTGACCATCTGGGCGCCCATGTTCTCGAACTTGTCCTCGCACTCCACCTCTTTTGCGACCGTGACGCCATCCTTCGTGACCGTGGGGGAACCGAATGACTTTTCGAGGATGACATTCCTCCCCTTGGGGCCAAGGGTAACCTTTACCACATCGGCAAGGGTATTCACCCCTTTCAGGAGCGATTCTCTTGCTTTCTGATCGTATTGAATCTCTTTAGCCATCTATACGCCTCCTTAGTATTAATCTTCGATTACGGCAAGCACATCATCTTCTCTTAAGATGAGATGCTCCTCGCCGTCGATCTTTATCTCCGTTCCGGAATATTTACCGAACAGAATCTTGTCGCCAACCTTTACCGACACCGGGGACCTCTGACCGCTTTCGAGGACCTTCCCTTCTCCTACCGCGATGACGCGACCTTCCTGGGGCTTTTCTTTGGCTGCGTCAGGGATGATGATGCCCCCCTTTGTTTTCTCCTCCTCCTCGAGCCTCTTGATTACGAGTCTGTCCTGTAATGGTTTCACCTTCATTTGTATCACGCTCCTTTCTTGATTTTTGGCGAATTAGCAATCGACGTGATCGATTGCTAAAGATAATATAATTGCTGTAATGCTTTTTTGTCAATAGCAGGGGACAATTTTTTTGTGGGAGGTGCGGCGGGGCGAAAGGCGCTTCCCCGAAAGCGGCGGCGTCTAAGGCTTCAGGGCATTCGGGAATCCCAATTTCAATGAGGGAAGCATTCAACCCCCGCTTGAATATGGCCCCTGTTTGGTACTATACTATTTCACCATGAAAAAGCGTTCATTCGTTCTTGCAATCGCCCTCGTCCTCCTCGCTTCCGCCGCCTTTTCACAGGATTACAACAGCGCGTTGAAGACGGCGAAAAAGGAGAATAAACCGCTCCTTCTCTACTTCTTCAGCAAATCCTGCTACTACTGCACCCTTATGGACGGTAAGACACTAGCCGACAAAGAGATCGCGGCCGTCCTGAAAAAGGACTTCGTCTTTCTGCGCGTGGACGTGGACAAGTCTGAAGACCTTGGCAGGCTCTATCGCGTGAGCGGCACTCCGTCCTCCTGGTTCCTCGAGTCTTCGGGGAAGCCCGTGGGTGGGATGCCCGGATATGTGGAGCCAGGGGACTACAAGAACATCCTTGACTACGTGAAGGGAAGACACTACAAGGAGATGGACCTCCAGGCTTATCTCAAAAATGCGTCAGCCAGGAGATAGGCCGCCAACAGGTGCGGCCCCGTACCGCTCGTTTCCGCTTCTACCCCAGAGAATGCGCCTGAAGTGCGAGAAATTGTGCTTCCAGTAGGCGGCTTCGACGCTGTCTACGGTGATGCCCCTCGATTTCGAGGCATGGATAAAGTCCAGCCGGTTGATCATAATTCCCACGTGGCGCTCGCGTTTTATGAGGAAAACGACCAAATCGCCCGAGGCGACGTCACCGCGCCCGATCTCGTAACCTATCGTATCGAGCCCCTCCGTCGAAACAGGCACGGCCATGCCGAACCGTCCGTACACATAATAGACAAAACCGCTGCAGTCGAAGGCATCAGGTCCTTTGGCCGCATTTTTGTACGGCTTGCCGAGGAGGGTCACCGCATACCGGACAATATCACCGGACATCCGCGCGGCAGGGGCTGAATCGTAAATCCTTACTGTTTTTGGGGCGCAGCCGAAAGCGGCAAGCAGGGACAACGCTGTCGTGAGACTGACGAAAAACCGTATGTCTTTCGTCAACCTCCACCGGCTCAATCTAACCCGTGCGCTCGCAGTACCTCGAAAACCTTTTTAAAAGAACCGTTGTACAGGGCATGGTCGAGAAAGGGAAGGACTTTTGCGCTCGGGCGATACCCGATAGCCACGCCGGCCTCCTCGAACATACCCAGGTCACCCTCACCATCGCCCACAGCCGCCGATTCTTCCTTCCTCAAACCCCTCTCGCTCAAAATCTTCTTTACCCAGTGGCCTTTGTGCCGAAGCCCGCTCGGTGCGCCGGAATGCGTGTCCGCAACTGCAGCGTATGAGGGGCCATCGCCGGCGCCCCCCGGTCCCTCGCAAGCCGGGCGCCCTGTGTCGTGCGCCACATGTATCCTGACGTCGCCCGTAAGCACGCCATTTTCCACGACCAGCTCATTGGCGACGGCAAGCGTCATGCCCAGCTCCTGTTTCACCCTCTCCACAAGAAAGGAGAGCCCCGTCGACAGGAGAACCGTGAGAACACCCTCGCATCCGAGCGTCCGCATCGTCTCTCTTACCCCGTCGTGGTAAGGGATTTCTTCTATTATCTCAAGGACGCGCTTTTCGGTCATGCCCTTCCAGAGCGACGCATCCCGCCTGCAAAACTCAAGGTAATCGATCTCCCCCGCGCGAAACAGGCGCTGAAACTCATCAGCGTTCCGGTCCCACACGCCTAATCTTTCATGGATGTACTGCCAACTGCTCTTTACGGTGGTGAGCGTTCCGTCGCAGTCGAAAAACACGATGCGTAGGGCCATGCTGTCCTTATAGCATGTTGCCATCAAAAAATCTATTTTTGGGCGACCTTAGAGCGCGTTGCCATCAAAACATCTATTTTTTCAGGCATGGAAGCCTTATAATAGCATGCATGCAGGTGTTGGATGGGCATACGCACATATTCCCGCCCGAGTTGATACGGCAGAGGGAAAAGATAGCGGGCCATGATAAGGGATTTGCCGCGATCTATGGCGACAGCCGTTCCAGGATGGCCGACGGCGACGGTCTTGTTGCCTATATGGACCGGGAGGGCATCGACCGGGCCGTCACCGGCTGCTTTCCCTTCAGGGACGCCGCGCGTATCCGCCTGGCCAATGATTACGTCCTCGATATGGCAACGAAGGACACGAGGATCATACCTTTTATCCTCGTCGACAGGGACGATGAGGATAAGGCCCTGGCCGAGGCCCGGCGCTGCTTCGAGCAGGGCGCGCGAGGCGTGGGGGAGATAGCCTGGTATGACCGCCCCTTCGGCGCACGGGAGCGAAAAAGCATCGACGCCCTTGCACGATACATGGAGCAGACTGGCATGGTGCTTCTGATGCACCTGAACGAGCCGGTGGGCCATCGTTATCCGGGCAAGACGGAGGCGGACTTCGGCGAAGTGGCCGCTTTTGTGGAAGCGCACCCGGCCCTGAAGATCATACTGGCCCACCTGGGAGGCGGTATCTGTTTCTACGAGCTGATGCCCGAGGTCCGGAAGGCCTTTTCCCTGGTCTACTACGACCTCGCCGCCTCCCCTTTCCTTTACTCGGATGACCTGTATCGTTTTGCCGCGGCGTTTCTGCCGGACAAAGTGCTCTTCGGCTCCGATTACCCCCTCCTCACCCTGAGCCGCTACAAGCCCCGGATCGACGGGCTCGGAGACGAGGTGAAGGAGAAGTTCCTGTGGGGTAACGGGAGGCGCCTTTTTGGTGGTTGACTGGGACAAACGGTACCGGGAGGGCTTCTATGTCGAGCCATACGGGGCGCACGGCCTCGTCGAACGGTTTTCCCCCTTGATACCCCGCGGCAAGCCGGTAATCGACATTGCCATGGGCCAGGGCCGGGACCTCCTTTTCCTGGCTCGGAAAGGATTCCCTGTCTACGGTCTCGAAAGGTCCACCGAGGCGATCAAGCTCGCCGCTCAGGCCGCGCAGGAGGAGCACAGGGAACTCACGATGGTTCAGGGCGATGCACACTCCCTTCCTTTTAAGCCCGCCGCCGCGGGATGCGTGCTTGTCTTCTACTTTCTCGTGAAAGAAATCATGGCCGACCTGACCGGGCTCCTCATACCCGGCGGCCTGCTCCTGTACGAGACGTTTCTGAAACGCCAGAACGTCATCGACAGGCCAAGGAACCCCGACTACCTGCTGGACGACGGCGAGTTGCCGGGCTATTTCCGCGACCTGGACCTCTTGTTTTATGAAGAGGGGGTTTTCACCGTCAGGGGGAAGCAGCGCGCTCTGGCGCGGTATGCGGGGAGGAAGCGATGATTGTCGAATGGAACCCGGCAAGGCCCAAAAAGAAGACAACCGCCCTCATCAAGGAGAGTCTGGAAAACGGCGCTATCATCAGCTACCCGACCGACACCTTCTACGGCCTGGGATGCGACCTGTTCAATATCAAAGCCATAAAGACCCTCTATGCCATGCGGGGGCTCAGCGAAAAAAGACCGCTGAGCATCATTTTCAAAGACATCAAGGACATAAGCGACTACGCCGTCCTTACCGATTTCGCCTTCCATATCCTGAAGAGCACGCTGCCCGGCGCCTATACGTTTATCTTGAAGGCAAAAAGGATAGTGCCGAGGCTCCTCATGACGCCAAAGAAGGAGCTTGGGGTCAGGATGCCCGACCACGAGATTCCCCGGGGGCTCGTCAATTTGCTGGGAAGGCCCATACTCAATACCACGGCAAAATCGGCCCGGCAGGAATACATATCCGACCCGAGGGAGATCGAGCGGTATTTCAAGACCCGGGTATCGTTCGTGATCGACGGCGGGCTCATCAGGGGCGAGCCGTCTACCGTCATAAGCCTCGTCGACGACAGGGTGCAGCTCCTGAGGGAAGGCAAAGGGCCGCTTACAAATCTTCTTCGGGGCTAGTCTCGTCGCCCGCGAGGGCCTCTTCCATCTCCCCTTCGAACCCTTCGCCCAGCTCGTCACGGAACTCGCTGCCCATTCTCTTCATCAGCTTTTCCATGGACCGCGGGTCGTTCTCATCGAGGTCGCCCAGCGTGCCGGGGTCGAGAAGGCTCTCCATCCTTTTCTCTTCGCTCCTCAGAACGGCAACCCGGGAGAGCACCCTTTTCACGGCCGGCGACTTGCAGTGCTTGCAGTAAGGCTCGACTGCCTCGTTCACCCGGAGGAGCAGAAAGGACGATCTTTTTTTACAGGCATCACAATAGTATTCGTAAATGGGCATGCTAGAAGTTTATTTTTTTCGGTGTGATTTGTAAAGGCTTTACGCTATATTCTAATAAATCACGGAGAGCATTCGGCAACGGCGGAGATTTCTTTCCGGAGCAGCCCTACAACGCCGATCACGTCGAATTTGACGGCGATATGGCCAAAATAGCCCATTGGGTTTATATTAGTAGCAAAATGTGGGACGACGGCAGTATGGTTATCGCGAAAGGGATGGGGAACTACGAGACTATTTCCGAATTCGACCACGAGCGGCCGGTCGTCTACGTGCTGAAGGTCAAGTGCAGGACCGTAGCCGAGACGCTGGGACGAGAGGTCGGCACGTATATCGCTATTGCAGGTGGTGATCATGGCTAAGAAAGACTATTACGAAATCCTCGGTGTACAGAAAACAGCGTCGGAAGAGGACGTGAAAAAAGCCTACCGAAAGCTGGCCCTTAAGTATCACCCGGACAGGAACCCCGGGAACAAGCAGGCAGAAGAGCAGTTCAAGGGAATAAATGAGGCCTACGCGGTCCTGAGCGACAAGGAAAAACGGAAGGAATACGATACGTACGGCATGGGCGGGTTCCAGCAGAGATACACGCAGGAAGACATTTACCGGGGTTTCAACATAGGCGACCTCTACAAGGACCTCGGCTTCGGCACGGGCGACATTTTCAGCATGATCTTCGGCAGACAGCCCACGGAAGCAGGCGCCGGAAGGGAAACCGGAAGGGCGGGCAGACGCGTGCACGACTACGGTGATTTCGTCACCAGAGAACGGACGGCGGCCGGCGAGCTCGACCTGAATTACGAGCTGGAAATACCCTTTATGGATGCCATGAGGGGAGCGGAAAAGGTCCTTTCCTTCACCAGCGCGCGGGGCTCGGAAGAGATCAAGGTGAAGATCCCGAAAGGTATCGATACCGGCCAGAAATTGAGACTCCACGGCAAGGGGAGCAAGGACCCGTACACGGGCAGGACCGGCGACCTGTACGTGACCGTAAAGGTCGCGGAACATCCCGTATTCAGGAGGGTGGGGAATGACCTCTCTGTGAAAGTGGAGGTGAAACCGACCGACGCCTTTCTCGGGGGGAGTGTGGAGGTGCCGACCATAGACGGGCCGAAGCAGATCAAAATCCCCGCCGGTATGCGAAGCAATTCCAGGGTACGTCTCAAAGGCCTCGGCGTGCCGCACATGGGCAGGCAGGCGAGCGGCGACGAGTATGTCGAGGTGGCCATAGAGGTACCACGCAAGCTCACGGACAGACAGAAATCGCTCCTCGAAGAGCTGAGACAAGAAGGTCTTTAGTGCGCAGTTTATTTTGTCTCCCTCGATGACTATATTACCGGTATCAGGTAGGCGCAACTCCAAGGGGGTATCAATGCCGCATGCGCGCCTCGGCCTCGCTGCAATTCTCGTCCTGCTCGCGTTCGTGTGCTGTGCGGAGGCGGTCGGCCTGTCCGCCGATATGATCACGAGAGACGGGGAGCACGCACAGACGGGGAAACTCTACGTGAAAGGAAACAAGTACCGCATAGAGTCGAAGGACGGCTCGGACTACGCGATCATCAGACACGACAAGAACAAGTCATGGATCGCTATGCCGCCGAATGGAGGGGAAGTGAGCAATACCCGATAGAAGGACGTGCAGATAGGTGGAAGGGCAGGCCGCTTTTGGACCTGCCCTTTTTCTTTAGAGCTTGACCACGTTTGCAGCTTTCGGGCCTTTGGGGCTGTCGACTATATCAAAACTGACCGCCTGACCCTCGGACAAGGATTTGAACCCCTCGTCCTGGATGGCACTATAATGACAAAAGACATCTCCGCCGTCCTCTTTCTCGATGAATCCAAAACCCTTCGATGCGTTGAACCACTTCACCGTTCCTTTTGCCATATCTAAAAAACCTCCTCATGAAAAATGGAAAGCCCGGACCATGCCAAAAAAGCCGTAATGCCGTTTCACGCATTGCGGCACCCGGTCCAACACGTCCGAAACTTCAGATAGTATGATGTCACAGAATAGAATAAAGATCAAATAATTTTCAACACACCCTCACAGGCTCTTGATGAAGCGAAGAATTGTCTTGACAAAACCCATATTACAGAGTATAACACACATAGGCATAGGCACATAGGCACTGAAAAAGCCAAACTATCCGCAAGGATAGGACGGAAAGCGCCGGGTCTTGCATCGTAGATACTGCCTCCTGTTGCGAGATCGCCGGGGCCGCCAGACAGCCCAAGAAAACCGGAAGGGGTTTCTTGCATGGACGCGTTGGCGGTCGGGACAACCGGTATTGTTATTCGTGGGGAAAGGCGTTCGCCTCTCAGGCCCCTTAACGCCATCCCCGCCATATGGACAAGACTTGAGGTAGTTGAGGTACCGGCTGCGTCGATGACGAGCATCGCCCGGCGCCCACGAGTCACTGAAGCCCTGAAACCGGATGCCGGCCTGAATGAACCCCTCAGGACCATGGCGATAGCAGCGTACCGGCGCACCATGACCGCGCCGACTCCAGGGGCAAAAGGCGCTCTCCTCATCGACACATATCTCTAGAAACATACCTCGTGTTTGCATCCTTTCTCCCCTCTCATCCCTCGGGTGCACGGGGGCATGTTCTTTCTTTTTATTGCCCAACGCTGTCCGCACCCGGGAGCCTTGACAGAAGAAGACTCTATCCGTCAGGAATTGGCGACGAACTAGTGTACTGTCTCAATAACGGCTTTACAATTGTCTGCCCGCCGTCATTCACGGGAACAAACGTCACAACATGTAAAGACTTCTTTGAGACACTACATTAGTATACCTCATTTTATCGGCATGCCCTGGTGATTTCCCGGTCGGCTTCTCCCCGGAATCCCGGTCCGAACTGCCGGCAACTTCAGTAATGATTACAGCCGCAAATAATGTTGTGGGAATTCATGTCCTGTGATATACATGTGATAGTCACCATGAAGACCGGAAAAGTCATAATTTAATGGGATCTCCCTCAAGTGTACTAATTCCCCCGGGCACGCCCGGGAGCGCAGTCTTGATTCGAATCTTTACCGGAGGCGCACATGCTTAAGAGGATAAGAATCGATGGATATAAGTCGTTGATGGGAGTTGACGTGAGCCTGAAGCCGCTTACCGTTCTTTTCGGCCCAAACGCTGCCGGCAAGAGCAACTTTCTGGACGCGCTGCAGTTGCTCTCAAGAATTGCCACCAGCCGGACCCTGAAAGATGCCTTTGACCCACCTTACCGGGGCAAACCCCTGGAGTCTTTCACTTTCCCCGAAACGGGCATCAAGGGATTACTCGCCATGGAGACCGCATCATTCACTATGGAGGCCGATATAGAGCTGTCGACGACGGTGATGAACGCCGTGAATAAGCAAATACGGGAGATGAAGAACACCAGGGTATCCGACGACTCCCCGGAGCCCGCAGAAAAGCCGCAGTCCTTTGTGCGGGAGAGATACCTTCGATACCGCATAGAGATCGAGATTATGCCCAAGTCGGGTTTTCTCCGCGTAGCCGATGAGTATCTGACGGCCCTCAACAAGCAGGGAGAGACCAGCGTACAGCGAGGCCCCTTCCTCGAGAAGGTGCAAAACCGGCTTCACCTGAGGATGGAAGGTCAGGCTCACCCGACCTACTATGACCGTTACCTCGATCACAGTGTACTCTCCATGCCACTCTACCCGCCTCACTATCCTCACCTGGTCGCACTCCATCAGGAATTATCCAGTTGGTTCTTTTTCTACTTTGAGCCGAGGGAGCACATGCGGGCGCCCAATCCCGTGAAAGAAGTGCGCCACATCGGTCTCATGGGTGAAGAGCTGGCAGCTTTTCTCAACACTCTCCGCGCCCTGGACGACCCCCAATTCAAGGCCGTCGAGAAGGCCCTCCACACAATCATGCCGAACGTTACCGGTATCGATGTGGGAGTCAACGAGTTGGGGGAGGTTGAGCTCAAACTCCTGGAAGGCAGGACCCCGATTCCTGCGCGCGTTCTATCGGAAGGGGCGTTGCGTGTGCTCGGTCTGCTGGCTTTAGGGGGTGCAAAGGACCCGCCTGCCCTGCTCGGTTTTGAAGAGCCGGAGAACGGGATTCACCCGCGACGGATCCGGATGGTGTCGGATATTCTTAAGACCAGGACTTCGACAGGTGACACCCAATTCATTGTAACTACCCATTCGCCCATCTTGCCCGACATGATACCCGACATCGATCTGTACGTCTGCCGTAAGGATAGGGGTCATACGGTAATAGAACCCTTTTCCGCGTGGGGGCCTCTCGGTAAGCGGAGGGCTGTAGAAGAAGCGCTTGATGCCGAAGAGATAACGCCTGTGTCTGAACGTATTATGCGCGGTGATTTCGATGCGTAGGGTTGTCCTGTTTGCCGAAGATTACGGACACGAAGAGTTTATCCGCTCTCTGGTTACAAGGCTTGCCCGAGAGAGCGGCATCGAAATCGAATTCGTGAGCCGCAGCGTGCGGGGAGGGCACGCGACGACAATCGCCGAATTCAAGAAGTTCCTCGATGACCTGGAACGCGACAAGGAGGCGCCTCAGGACCTTCTTATCGTGGCCACAGATGCCAACTGCAGCCGCTACGCGAAACGAAAGAAGGAGGTAGACGGGGCGAGCAGCAACTATCAGGGGTTCATACTCAGCGCCATCCCTGACCCGCATATCGAGCGGTGGCTTCTCATCGATTCTTCGGCATTCAAGGCAGTGCTCGGCAAAGGATGCCATGCGCCCGATCAAAAGTGTGACCGCGACCGTTATAAGGACCTCCTGAGACAAGCCATGAAAAATGCGGGGATTATTCCGCCTCTTGGTGGCCTGGAATATACCGAGGATTTAGTAAACGCCATGGATCTGGAGCACGTAGAACAAGCCGATCCGTCTTTGGGCAGATTTCTCAAGGAGTTGAGGAACAAAATGAAGCAATGGGCTTCCGAATGACGTACGCCAAGGGGCTTATCGAGGCAGATCTGCCGAGTCTATGATGAGCGTAGTCTATAAGGCGTACGGCGCAATCGCCGTCCAGATCAGCGCCAGCACCCGACTCTGATGACGATCCTGCGGCAGCTATCCCACACTGCTTTGGAGGCTGTTCGGCATAAGTTGTTTGCGGCTGTCCCTGATGCTCCCCGGCTGCGAACATGGAGTGACGTCGCAGCCGGGGAGCTGCTCCTCGTCCTGTCCCCTTCTACTGTTGCGGAGGGGGGGGCGGCGGCCCATAAGCGGGGGGCGGCGGGCCATACGCGGAAGGCGGTGGGCCATAAGCGGGAGGTGGCGGCCCATAGCCGGGCGGAGGCCCATAGGCTCGCACCGGCCGGGCACCGGGGATCTGGTTTCCCTTCGCATACATGCATTGCTGATAGGCCATGTCGTAGCGCCTCTGGAGCTGATACCCGGAAGAAGCGGCCGGACCGCTCGCCATAGCGGTTCCGGTGAGGAGGCCGGCCCCCGCACCGATTGCGGCGCCGGCGCCCGCGTGGCCCGAGGCAGAGCCGATCAGCGCACCCAGCCCGGCGCCTGCCAGCGTTCCCACTGCGGCGCCGGTGGCGAGGTTCTGATTGGCGCTTTGGCTTGGCGACGCTCCTCCTATCTGCTGCTCGGCCCATTGCCTGCACGCATAGTCATCAGCCTGGAATACCTCAAAAGGCTTTCCAGGGCCGGGCATGGCAGCGACGGTCGGGCCGGTGGGCATCGTTGCGCATCCCCCGAGCAGGGCCAGAGCTAAAAATATGAGAACACCTCGTGTCAGGTTCATTGTACCGCTCCCCCTTCTTTTCCCTGCGGTGCCGGCGGCGTCGGAAGCACTTTCATCCACCCGCTCGGGCAGCTTGCGACGTACGGATAATAACCTTGCGGCTCCTTGCAGTAGTACCAGTACTCCTGTTGCGGCTCGGCGTAGACCTGAGACTGGGGAGGCTGGGCATAGGCATCGGGGTAAGGAGATGCATAGGGGTAAGGATAACCGTAAGGGTGACCATAGCGGTAAGGGTAGGCATAGTAGGGGTAGGCAAGGGCGGCGCCGAAGGCGGCCCCTCCCCAAAAAGCGCCGGGGCCCCAGCCGCCTCTCCAGCCGCCCCCCCAGCCCCAGCCGCCCCTCGTATGGCCGGGCGTGG
>Ga0187856_1000437_pt1 | contig 38172 bp, 26 predicted proteins | sample June2016WEW_8_40_FD_132443 | JGI IMG/M metagenome (GOLD analysis project Ga0187856, IMG submission 132443) | Peatland microbial communities from SPRUCE experiment site at the Marcell Experimental Forest, Minnesota, USA - June2016WEW_8_40 | ecosystem: Environmental > Terrestrial > Soil > Wetlands... | reverse complement strand
TTGACGTAGGACCTTATCTCGCCGCCGACGAGGCTCTTCAGGGCGGCGGCGATGTTGCCTCCCAGGCTGCGGGAGCGGACGGTGAGGCCGAACACCTGGCCGAGGGTCTTCACCACCTGGGCCTCGGGGATGTTCTCTGTCGTCGTGACGATCATGGGCCGCGAGGAAGGGGCACTCCCCCCTGCCGGCTGGCTCGGGTACTTGGGTAGATCGGCTGGGGCCTGCATGGCTGCCTCCTGTGACTTGAGGCGTCGGTGACTGTGGGCGCCTTCGAACATGATGTCACCACGGCCAGCCACCCGGGCTCGACCGCTCGGCTCGGCCGGTTCCGTGCCCCCGTCGAGCCCCGCAAGACGGCTTCGTTTCACGGTGACGGCTACGCCCACATCGCACGCGTACGCCTCCATGACCCCTAGCCAGTTCGCCGAAGCTCGGGGTCCCATAGATTGGGCTAATTGCGCCTCCCACGGACTCACTGGGCCTCTTCGTAGCTCGCGCCCGACTCGGCGATCAGGCGCACGCCGAGACCGTCGTTCGGACACCTCGAACGGCTCGGAGTAGGTTGGCAGTCGGTACGACATTCTGTGCGAAATCGAGCACTCAGCTCGAGTCGCTGCGGTGATCGAGCGACGGGGGTGCGGCGCGGGGGTCCTAGTCCTCTCGGCGCTCGTGGGCGGGAGGAGCTTCGATGGAGGGAACAAGGCATTCGGTGATAGGCGCCGATGACGTCAGCATCGGCCTGCTGACAGCGGGCACTGGGCCGGCGCTGCTGCTCGTGCACGGGGGAATGGGCCGGATCGAGCAGTGGGAGCCCGTATGGTCAGCTCTGGCCGAGCATCGGCAGGTAACTGCGATGAACCGTCGCGGAAGGGGCACCAGCGGCGACGCTGAGCCCTACTCACTCAGGAAGGAATTCGATGACATAGCGGCGGTCGCCAATCAGCTGGCAGAGGAACAAGACGCCCCCGTCGATGTCTTCGCCCACAGTTACGGAGCGACCTGCACACTCGGGGCAGCAGCTCAACGGGCGCCTTTCCGCCGTATCGCGCTATACGAACCGCCCGGGCCTCAGACAGTCCCAAGAGAATGGGTCGAGCGTGCCATCGGTTTGGTGTCCGATGGGAAACCGGGAAGAGCGATGTTCAGCTTCATCACCGAGATCGTCGGACTCACCCCTGAGCGGTTCGAGGAGTACAGGAGCGCCCCGGGGGCCTATGACCTCCTCCCAATCGTCACGGCAACGCTTCCGCGAGAGGCTGAGGCGCTCACGAGTGTCGACCTTCCTGGTCTCGCCGTGAAGGTCGCGGCTCCGGTGCTGTTGTTGCTCGGCACGAAGAGCCCCCCGTGGGCTGGTGAGATCACTCGCGAGCTCGCAGCGACACTGACGACCGCCGAACTCGTGAGCCTTCCCGACCAAGGACACGACGCCATCGATTCGGCGCCGGATCTCATCGTCACCGAGCTCCGGCGCTTCTTCGACAACGACTGATCAACCTCGCCGCCGTCGGATCGGACGCCTGTGCCGCAACTGCAAACGAATCTCCGTCGATCTGGCGCGCTAGGTCAGGTCCACCGGTTGGCGTTCGGAGTGGCCTTCTGTTTCGTGACCTGCCCCAGGGGGCGGCACTCGTGCTACTGCGCGTGGGCGAGTTGGGAGCTCAAAGGTGCTTGGGTGCTTCGTGGAGCGGAGCCAGGCGCCTGCTATGGCGATAGCGGCACTCGCCCGAAGCCGTACGTTCGAGCTCCTCCACCATCGCCGTCTATGAAGCCTTGACAGCAGCGGATGGCCACGAGCACGCCGACACCGAGGTCGATCCCGATCGCCTTGCCTGTCGGAGCGAGCTCGCCCCTGGGCACGCCGGTGCAGAACACCGTGGCCTCGAGTCCAGTACAAGCGGATGCCGTACAGCCACCGTGGACCCTTGTTGGCGGACTCAGCGGACGTGGCGCGACACCGGGTGATCCCAGGCGTCCTGGTGCAAACGTTGTCCCACCCTTCCGCTCGAAAATCTTCACGCTCGGTCTCCTTCGGGTTCACCGAAGGACCCTGACGTGGCTGTTAGTCAAGCATCTGTAGGTGGTCAGCCACAGTCCGCGTAGCCAGCACGTGCACACGACGGGTCAGGTAGCGCCTGACAGCATGCCGACGAGGAGTCCACGACGGCGCGTGAAGTAGGTCGCCCTGTACACGTTTCAGACGAGCTTCTTAGTGTCCGACCGGCGCTCGCGCCGGCTCACCACTGCCAGCTGTGGCGTCATTTCCGTGGGTGGGGGAAAGCGCTCCGCCACCGTTACGCTGTTCCACCACCGCGGCGACGGCCACAACTGACCTCTGCGAATAGGAGGCCACCGGCCCGGTGACGTTGACGACTGCCTCTTGGCGGATGTCAGACGATGAAGCGCCCACGGCGAAGCGGAAAAGGCCCGGCTCGACGACAAACCGCATGGCCTCGTCATAAAAGGCGAGGCGACTTGGGTGTACGTCGAAGCTCACCCGCGCGGCTTCGCCTGGGCCCACGCACAGCCGGGTGAAGCCAATCAGGGAGGCTTCCGGTCTGGCCACCGACGCCACCAAGTCCGACACGTAAAGCTGGACGACCTCCTCACCTTCGCGACCCCCCGTGTTGGTCACGGTCACCCCCACAGTGATGGTGGACGAAGTGTCACCGGCCTCGACCGTGATATCCGAGTAACCGAACGTTGTGTACCCGAGGCCATGGCCAAAACTGAACAGCGGGGTGCGGGCGCAGTCCGTGTAATCGCCGTAGAAGACCGAACGCGACCCCCCGGAACGATGGCTGCTGTACAGCGGGATCTGCCCGGTGGCCCGGGGAAGGGTCACTGCCAACCTGCCAGTGGGCTCCGCACGGCCCAACAGGACGTCAGCGAGAGCATTGCCTCCCTGTTCCCCAAGCGGCCAGGCGACGAGCAGAGCTTGCACCTGGCCGGCCACCTCGCTCAGCACGTGGGCCCTCCCGCTCATGACGACAAGCACAGTGGGGGTGCCCGTCGCTGCCACGGCGCTGGCCAGTTCTTCCTGGACGCCCGTCGGCCTGAGGTCCGTGGCGTCGCGAGCTTCTCCCACCGTCGAGCTCTCGTTCAGCCCGGAGCGGCCTCCGAGCACCACCACGGCTACGTCGGCTCGCTTGGCTGCAGCGACCGCAGCCGGGATACCTGAGCGATCGTCCCCCTGTAGCTCGCAACCCTTCTCATAGGCAACCTCAACCCGGGGACCCAGGGAGGCCCTGAGCCCAGCAAGGGGCGTAACGTGCTCGGTGTAGTAGTTACCGGGTTTGAGCGCCCCTTTTCCGCTCGGCAGGTCAACAATGTCAGAGATCTTGTTGTCCGAGCCGACGCCGGCGAACGCGCTTGGAGCAGGCTCCGAGGCGCTACCGACCTCTTTGTGGGTAGCTGCCAAAGACGGCCGGTCGAGCGTGGGCGCCCCCTCGGGATCGAGGAACAATGCCTGGTGAGCAGGGTAGTGATAATCACCTTGCAGTAAGCGCCGGTCATCGGCCGCCGGCCCGATGACTGCCACTTTCGACACGTGTCCTGCCAACGGCAGGACTCCGTCGTTGGTCAAGAGGACAATGCCCCGGGTGGCCGCCCGCCTGGCCAGGCTGGCGTTGGCCGTGTCGGCGAAGACGAGTCTGACTTGGCCCGAGTTCACGTACGGCGACTCGAACAGGCCTAGGCGCATCTTGGCCGTCAGAACTCGGCGGACGGCCCTGTCGACCACGGCCAAGGGAACCTTGCCGTTCGTCACCGCGGCCTTGAGCGGCGCCCCGAAACAATCCAGGGCGGGAAGCTCGAGGTCGAGGCCAGCCGTGATGGCCTTGACGGCCGCCTCAGACCGGTCGGTCGCCACCCGGTGGTAGCTCATCAAGAAGCTGACCGCGGAATAGTCGGCCACCACCATGCCTTCGAACCCGAGCTCGTCGCGGAGCAACCCGGTCAGGATCTCGCTCGACCCGCTGCCAGGGAGCCCGTCGATGCAGCTGTAAGAGCTCATTACGCACCCCAAGGCGGCGTCGCGGATGGCGGCGGCAAAAGGCTCCGCATAGACCTCGCGCAGCTCCCTCGGCCCAAGTTGCACCGGAGCGTGGTTGCGGCCACCTTCGGAGAGCCCGTGGGCCAAGAAGTGCTTCCCGGTGGCGAGGACGCCCCGGGACAAGTCGTCGGTCTGCATACCTCGGACGTAGGCCGTCCCCAACACGCCGGCCAGCACAGGATCCTCGCCGAAGGTTTCCTCCAAACGGCCCCACCGGGGATCTCGAGCCACGTCGAGCACGGGCGCCAAGCTGTGCCGCGCCCCCACAGCCAGCAACTGGCGCCGGGTCCTGTCCGCCACCTCCTGCACCAGCTCGGGATCCCAACTGCAGGCCAGAGCCAGTGCCTGAGGGAACACCGTCGCACCCCGGGCACAGTAGCCCGCCAGTGACTCTTCGTGCACCATCACGGGGATCCCGAGACGGGTGCGTTCAACAACGAGATGTTGGATCTGGTTCAACAGCTCGGCACTTTGCTCCGGCTCGAGGCCGGTCGTAGCACCTATACGCGTGACTTGACCAATGCCGTGGGGAACCACAGCCAGCGCCGCATCCTCATCGAAGCGTTCCTCTTTGATCAAGTCTGGAAACCCAATCGCCCCCAGCTGGGCCAACTTCTCGTCGAGATCCATGCGGTCGATCAGGTCACTGACCCGGTCTTCTATCGCCAGCGCGGCATCGGTGTATGCGGTGGTAGTCATCGGTTCACCTCGGTGCTGTTCTCAGGCAAGTCGGTCGGGCGTTCGAGGTTTGGCCAGGTGCGAGAGAGCTGTCCATGGTCAACGTAGGGCAAACCCGCCGATGCCCTTTACGAACTGGCGGCGCAGGACTATGTAGAGGACCAATATCGGCAGCATCGTGAAGAAGACAAACGCCATCACGACCGGCACGTTTACACCGTACTCCGAGTTCGTGGCAAAGCGGTACAACCCCAGAGGGAGCACCATGTCGTTATTGGACTGGGTGAGGATGAGGGGCAGGAGGAAGTTGTTCCAAGCCCCGAGGCCAGCGTAAATACTGACCACAGCCAGTACCGGACGAGCCATGGGGAAGACCAGGCGGGTGAAAGTCGTCCATTGCCCCGCCCCGTCGACGGCCATCGCATCGTACAGTTCTCGTGGTATCAGCCGCACGTAGTTGACCATCAGCAGCACAGCCACTGGGATGAGCGACGCCGCGATCACGAGGGTAAGGCCGTAAAGCTTGTCGTAGATATGGATCTTGGTCGTTATGAAGAACAGAGGTATTACGATCGCCTGGATGGGCACGGCGATGCCGAACAGTATGAGGCGGAACGAGACAGCCGCGTAACGAGACCCTCGCCGGACGATCCGGTAGGCGGCTCCGAGCGAGAGCACCGTGACCAGTGCGATCGTGCCCGCAGCGAGCTCGGCGCTGTTACGGAGCACCGTCGCTATACCGGATCCGTGGAACATGGTCGAGTACGACGAGAGAGTCAGACCGCCCGTCGGCAGCCAGGCGTTTGCCGTAAAGTACTGATTGCCGGACCGGAAACTGGCCAGGACCATGTAGTAAATGGGGCCGAGCACGATCACCAACCAGATCGTGCCCAAGAGGAAGCTGATGACGTGAAAGCCCTTCGAGCCACCCTTGATGCCGCTCAAAGCCTCCGAGCGGGCGCGTCGCCGTTGCCGGCGCGTGGTCCGGCCGGCGGGCGTGTCTGCAACGCGTTGTGGGGCTGTCGTCACGATATGCCCTCCTGGCCACCCTCCATCGAAGCGAACCCTGTCAGCCTGACGAGGGCGATGGCTACGAGAATCCCAAGTACGCCTAGGACAGTTGCTATGACGCTCGCGTAGCCGAACTCGGTCTCGACGAAACCGGTGTTGTACATGTCCATCGCCAGGACCCGGGTTGTGTCGCCCGGCCCGCCCAAAGTCAAGATATAGATGATGTCGAAATACGTCAGGGAACCGACGAGGACCAGTGTTGACGAGGTTACGATGCTGTAGCGCAGCTGAGGCAGTGTCACGTGCCAGAATGCTTGGCGCACGTTCGCACCGTCGACCGTAGCCGCATCATAAAGCGCCGTCGGTATGGCGCGCCTGCCCGCCTGGAAAATGAGCGTATGGAAGGGGATGAACTGCCAGGCGATGATGACCACGATGGTGAAGAGGGCAAAGCTGGGGCTCCCGATCCAGTTCTGGTTGAGGAAGTTCATGTGGAAGTGGATACCGAGCCAGGCGAGCCCGCCGAACTGAGGGAAAAGAACGTCCTCCCACATAAGGGACAGCCCTGCGGTGGAAAGCAGAAGAGGCACCAGATAGATCGCCGCGTAGACGGCGCGGTAACGCTGCCTCCCGGCGACGAATATACCGAGGGCCATCGCCAACGGGGTCTGTGCCAGCCAGCTGAGACCAGCAAGTTCGAAAGTCACGAGCAAGGAATGATGGGCCACCGGGTCGGAGAAGAAACGGCTCCAGTTTGAGAACCCCGCCCATGTCAGCGGGCCGATCACGTCCCAGTTCGTGAAGGAGAGGAACAGGGCAAAGCCCGTCGGGATCACGACAAAAGCTCCGTACAAGGCCAATGTTGGTGAGATCCCGAGCAGGTCGGCGAGGAAGTTGCGGCGGCGCGCCGTGACATTTCCGGAACCTGCACGACCTACTTGGGTCTCTCGGAGCAGCTCGGTACCAGCAGCCATCGGCTCACCTCATCTTATGAAAAGCCCGGCCCCACCGGTAGTGAAGCCGGGCTTTCCGTGCGCGTACAACAGTTTCCTAGCCGGGACCTCTACTGGAGCTTGTTCATAACCGCGGCGAACTGCTGCGGGGTCTCCAGGAGCTCGAACACCTTGGCGAGGTTGTCGAGCATGGGTTGAGCCTTGGTCGCCCCGAGAGCCTGGTCCCAGGAGTACTGGAAGTAGGGCGCCTTCAGGACGGCGTTGTAGATGGGGGTAAGGTACTGCTTCAACTTCGGGACGGCGTTGAAAGCGCTCGGCGAGACCTTGAGCGCAGGCACTGCGCCTTGGGCGATGAGCTCCTTCGCGTACGCCGGCGTGTCCCAGATCCACTTGGCGAACTGTTCAGCCACATAGGTCTGCGCCGTGCTGAGGTGGGCGGCCAGGCCGGCGTAGGTGGTCGTGTTGCCTTCGAGGTCGGCTGGGTTGCCCGTCCCGCCTGGCACCGCGGGGAAGGCCCCGATGCCAAGCTTGCCGGTGTTGACCCACGCCGGGGCGTCGGAGGTGAAGAAGCCGATGTCCCAGTCCCCCATGAGCTCCATGCCAGCCACGCCGTTGTAGATCATCGCTGTAGTGAACCCAGTTCCCCAGTCAATGGCGTCGTAGCCCTGTTCGAAAGCCTTGTCCTTGACCAGGGTCTGGATGTCGGTGAGGGCCTTGATGACAGCGGGGTTGGACCACGCCCCCGGCTTGTTGTCCTGGATGTTGAGGAACACTTGAGGGCCGCCCTCTCGGTCCGTGAAGTACTCCAGGTACATGAGGCCTTCCCACTCGCCGTTGTTGCCCAGGGCGATAGCGGTGACGTTGTGCTTGGCCAGCAGCGTGACGTCGGCAATGAGCTGGGTCGTCGTGGTGGGGAAGCTCAGGTGGTACTGAGCCAGCAAGGGCTTGTTATAGAAGAAGAAGACAGGCTGCGTACCCGTGAAGGGCATGCAGTAGAGGACCCCGCCGTAAGTGCAACTGCCGAGGGTCGATCCCAGAAAATCGCTTTCCCAGGTGGGGTGACCAGCATCGCTCTGGCCGGCATCGCCGAAGGGCTGGACGACCTTGGCGGTTATGTACTGCTGGAAGATGCCGCCGCCCCAGGTTTGGAACAGCGCCGGCGGGTTGTTGCCTTGGAGTTGGAGTAGGAGCTTTTGTTTGTAGACGTTGTTGGTGGGGACGACGTCCATGTTGACATGGTCACTGGGATTGGCCTTGTTGAAGGCCGCAGCCTGCGCCATGTAATAGTTGTCAAGGTTCGCGCCTTGGTCTTGGACCTCCACGCTGATGGTGGCTGTCGGCGCCGACGAAAGTCTGGCGCCGGACGAAGCTGTGGCGGGGACTGCGACGGCAACAGTGGCAGCAAAGCCTACCAACAGGCCGGCTCCCAAAAGGGCGGTTACCCCGCGACGCAGCCGTGGGTGCTCAAGCGATTCTCGAGACAATTCTTCTCCCCTTCTTACTCACCCCTTCCGGGGCGGAACCGAACTCTCATGATCGCCTCTGCCGGAGGGCAGAGCAGACCGAACCCCCTTTCTTGGACGGCTCAGTTCGGTTAACTCAGAACCGAAATATTTCGAGCCTTTTGCTCTGTTGTTACGAACAACACGATACACCGGGGTCTTTCGAGGGTCAAGGATTTAGATATCATTGTCTACCTGCGGTTATGTAAGGACGCCGCTGCCGGTTTCGAGCTTCGCAGATGACCGGGCTTCTAGCTCAGCTCCTTGAGCCTGCTCGAATTGGCAGCTTGTCAGACGAAATTCCGGACCACCGGCCTAAGTCATGAACCCGAAAGATTGAGGCAGGGAGGTACCGCTATCATCTCGGCTGAGATGACAGGACGTGACACGTACGCACACCGGTTGCCGCGCGAGGGTGCCCTGGCCGCGCCCGAGGCTGTGCAGGACCCGCCACCAGCACTGCAACATGGCGCCCGAGCCCGTCGGCCGGTCACGATGGCACAGATAGCGAAAGAGAGCGGCCTGTCGACGGCGACGGTGTCCAAGGTCCTCAACGGCAAGCCCGACGTCTCTCCCCGGACGCGCAAGCTGGTCCAAGACGTCCTCTTGAGCTCCGGCTACCGCAAGCGGGGGAGCGGCGATGCGCCGCCTATCATCGACATCGTATTCAATGACTTCGACAGCCCTTGGGCGATCGAGATTGTCCGCGGCGCTGCTGCGGCCGCTCAGGCACAGGGGCTCACTGTCGCCCTCACGGCGCTTTCGGAGGGAGATGAGCGCCGAATCTGGTTCAACCACATCACTTCCCGCGGCACCCGAGGGATCATCCTGCTGCTCTCTCAGCTTTCCGAGCGCCAGAGAGGAGAGCTCGCTGTGCGGGGTCTGCCGCTCGTCGTGATTGACCCGACTGCGGAGCCAGGTCCGGAGGTGAGCTCGGTCGGTGCCACCAACTGGTCGGGCGGGCTGGCCGCCACCAAGTACTTGGTGGACGTGGGGCACCGGCGGATTGGCATAATTACCGGGCCTCCCGAGTTGCTGTGCAGCCGAGCGCGCCTCGATGGTTACCGCGCCGCCCTCGAGAGGGCAGGGCTCTCGGTGAACGACCAGTTCGTGAGACCGGGCGACTTCCGCGTCAAAGCCGGGTATGAGCAGGCGAAGGTGCTGTTCAACCTGAGCGAGCGCCCGACCGCGATCTTTGCCGGGAACGATCTGTCTGCTCTGGGCGTCTTGCGTGCAGCGCGCGAAGCCGGTCTTCGTGTTCCCGAGGATCTGAGCGTCGTCGGTTTCGATGACATCCCGCTCGCGGAGTGGAGCACCCCCCCACTGACGACGGTGCGCCAACCGCTAGCGGAGATGGCTGCTGTGGCCGTACGCACGTTGCTCGAGGGCACCGAACGCGGCGAGTCGCCAAAGCGTCGTGTCGAGCTGGCCACCGATCTGATCGTGCGCGAGAGCACGGCACCACCCGGAGCGCTGACATAGGGTCTTCCGGCGTGGGCAAGAGCACAATCGCCGGGCCTCTGACGCGCCGAGACCGGTGGCGTCATCCTTTTTCGTGACGGAGCCCTTCGTAATCTTGGCAACGCGCTGGCGGCGTGACCCTACACGTCCGCCCGCAACCTATAGGTCCCAGGGACAGGAGCATCGAGGGCCGCCAATCCCGCCTCGTCGGTGGGCGAGAACCTGGCATCCTCCGGTTGATCTGCAGCGAGCCGGAGCACGTTATGGCAACGTAGCTTCACCACCCGGGCGCTCGGCACGTCGAGGCGGACCTCAGTCACGTGCCTTTCCTTCCATGTGATGCCCACGGCCAGCCCCCCTCGGGCCCGGAGGCCAGAGACTTGGCCTTCCGGCCATGCGGTCGGCAAGGCAGGCAACAAGTCGAGGCTGCCCGCATGGCTCTGGAGCAACATCTCGGCGATGGCGGCCGTAGCCCCGAAAATCCCGTCTATTTGGAACCAACCCGGGGGCTGGAGGCCGAAAAAGTTGTTGCACGCAGAGTCCCTGAGGAGCTCCCGCAGGTGCTTCCAGGCCAGGTGCCCCTCAAGCAGCCTCGCCCATAGCGCGACCACCCACGCTCGGCTCCAACCTTCTCGCCCGCCGCCGTTTGCCAGCCGGTGCTCGAGGGAGCGCCGGGCCGCCACCACCAGTGCAGGGGCCGACCTCGGCGTCACCTCGTCACCCGGGTAGAGGCAGAACAAGTGCGACAGGTGACGGTGCCCCGGCTCTGGTTCGTCGAAATCCTCCCACCATTCCTGCAAGCGGCCGTCGCTGGCCACTTGAGGCACATGAAGCTTCTCCAGGGCGCTCGCCAGTCTTGCTCTCAGCTCCTCGTCCGTACCGAGGATCTCCGAGGCGGCAATGCAGTGCCCGAAAAGGTCCACGGTCAACCAAATGTCCAGCGTGGACGCCGCGCTGACGGCGGCTTCCCTGCCGTCGGGGCCCAGGAAAGTATTCTCCGGGGAAGTCGATGGGCAGGTGACCAGTTTCCCGCTGGGTCCCTCGACCAGGTAGTCCAACAAGAACAGGGCCGCCTCGCGCATGGCCGGGTAGGCCCGCTCCAAGAACGTGCTGTCCTCGGAGAAGGCGTAATGCTCCCACAGGTGCTGGCACAGCCAGGCCCCGCCCATCTGCCAGTTCACCCAAAACGGGTGCGCCTCCTGGTTGCCGACAGGCCAAGTCGAGCGCCAGAGATCCACGTTGTGGTGCGACGTCCAACCCCCGCAGCCATAAAACTCGCGGGCCGTGCTGACACCGGCTCGTGAGAGGTCGGCCACCAGCCCCATGAGCGGCTCATGGCACTCGGCCAGGTTGGTCGTCTCCGCGTGCCAGTAGTTCATCTCGGCGTTGATGTTGGTCGTCCAGTTGCAGCTCCAAGGGGGGCGCACCTGGTCGTTCCATATGCCCTGCAGGTTGGCCGGCTGGCTGCCCGGTCGTGAGCTCGCCATCAGCAAGTAGCGGCCATAGTGGAACAACAGCGCGAACAGGCCCTCGTCAGCGGCGCCATCGCGCAGAGCCTCAAGCCGTTCGTCAGTCGGCACCCCGCTGGCGCCGCCCTTCCCCAGCTGCAGCCAGCATCGGTTGAAAAGCACCTGATGCTCTCGCACATGCCGCGCCCGTATGGCCGCGTACGGTTCGGCGAGCAAGGGGGTGAGCATCTCCCGGCAAGTGCGCCGGAGCATGCCAGGGTCCTCGACCGGCGAGATGCCGTAGCCTGCGTACCCGGTGGTGGAGGCCACGTACAAAGTGACGGCGTCAGCACCCTCCACCCGGAGAGGTCCGCCGCTTTCTTGTCGCACCACACCGTCCATAACGCTCAGGACCAGACCGGCGGCAAAGCGCAAACCGGAGCCGGGATCGTAAGCAACGGCCGGCTCTTCGGCCCAATAGTGCGGGACGACGTGCACCGGCGCCCTGCCTTCCAACCACGCAATGCCCTCGTCCCCGCGGGACTGCTCGCTTGGATGGGGACTTCCTAGCTCGAGCGTGAGGTTCAGTTTCGCGACCCCCCGCACCCTCAAGTGCATCACGAAGGCGCGGTCGGGAACAGAGACAAACGCTTCCCGCTCGTACAGGCTTTCACCCATCTCGTAACGGACCGAGGCCACGCCCTCCTGGAGATCCAGCGATCTCTCGTAGTTGCGGAGCTTGCCCGCACCCTCGATGTCGACGGTGAGCCACCCCAGTGGCTGGTACGCCTCGTTGAACGGGCCCTGGAGGCCACGGACAAGAGCGTCGGCCTCGACGTAATCACGCCGTTCGAACACGGCGGCGCGCAGCTCCCTCAGCAGCGCCCCAGGGTTCTGCGCGTGGGCAACCCGGGGGCCGCCAGACCAGAGGGTGTCGACGTTGAGGTCGGCTCTTTCCTTGTGGGGCAGGCCCCATAGCATCGCCCCGAGGCTGCCGTTGCCGAGGGGGAGCGCTTCGAACCACTCGTGCGCCGGTTCGCGGTACCAAAGACGGAACTCCCTACCGGAGACCAATCTCGTTCCCTCCTTTACGACCGCCGAACAGTGCGCCAGGACCGGCCGAGAGGGCCCGCACCTCACCAGCCGCGCCTCGACAGTAACCCGGTCACGGCGGCACCCGTTGCTGACTCTGCGACCCCGACGCGAAGTGCCGTCCCGACGACACAAGTCACCGCCGCGACATTCTCCCTGGACAAAGGGCGGAAAGTCGATCGATCCGTGTACTGACCTCGTGGTTCGAGAGTTGTCGCATTACCTCCACTGAAACGGACTTGAACGGCCACCAGTCCGCTGCGGGCCTCCCCCGCTGCTCTTCGTTCAGGCTCGCCCCGCCAGCCTCGCCAGCCAAAGGTTTCGACCGCGCGGTGGTTGGCAGGCGTGCGACCTGCCGGAGGGACGGCTCCGTACGATGGCGGCGATGACCGAGGATGCGAACGAGCAGCAGCCCCGGCGTCGCTCGTACCTGACCGACGCAACCGTCGTTGTTGACCGAACTGCCCTGTTCCGGTGGCGAAGGGCGATCATGGCCGCCTTCGGTCTCGGTGGGGTCACCGTTGCCGCCTGGGGCCCCCGGCTCCCGGCAGTCAAAGCAGAACTCGGCGTCGGCATCGCTACGATCGGCCTGCTCCTCGCCGGCGTGACGGTCGGGGCCATCGCCGGGCTTGTCGTCTCGACACCGGTACTCCACTGGCTCGGGAGCCGGCGTGGCGTGACCGCATCGCTCCTGGTCGTCGCCGCGGCGATCGCTGTCATGGGCGTGGCCATAACCCTGCGATCGGTGCCACTGGTCAGCGTTGCCTTCGTAGTCATAGGTTTTGGGATCGGCACCCTCGACGTGCTGATCAACGTGGAGGGGTCGGCGATCGAACGGGCCGCCGGCCGCACCCTCATGCCCCTGATGCACGGGGCGTGGTCGATCGGCGCCGCAGTGGGGTCGGGAATCGGCGCGGCGTGCGCGGCGCTCGCGGTCACTCCCTCGGTGCAGTTCATCGGCGAAGCGGTCGTCATCGGGGTGGTCGCCCTTGCCATGGCCCCGGCCATCCCTACCGGGGACCGCACGCGGGACGCATTGCCCACCGAGACGCGCCTCGCCAAGGTGCGCCAATGGCTGCGCGGCTGGACGGATTGGCGTCTACTGCTGATCGGCGTTGTCATGCTCGGTGTCGAGCTCGGTGAGGGGTCCGCGAACAACTGGCTCACCCTCGCTGTCCGCAACGACCATGGCGAGACCTCCGCTATCGCCGCGCTCTTCTTCACGGCGTTCGCTACCGGCGAAGCTCTCGCTCGGATCTTCGGTGGCCCGGTCGTCGACCGGCTCGGGCGCGTTCACACCATCCGGTACACCACCGCCCTCGGCGTACTGGGCGTGGCGCTCTTTATCCTTGGTGGCAACTTGTGGACCGTCCTCGTCGGTGTCCTGTTCTGGGCGGTCGGGGTCTCAATGGGCTTCCCCCTCGGCATGTCCGCTGCCGCAGAGAGCGGGCCGGACCCGGCCGCACGCGTCAGTGTCGTTGCCTCCATCGGCTATTTCGCCAACCTCGCCGGGCCACCAGCCATCGGCGTACTCGCCGAAGCCGCCGGTCTCCTCAACGCCCTGTGGCTCGTCGTCGCGCTCTTCCTCGCCGCGTTCGCCGTCGCCGGCTCACTCAGGCAGCCCGCGGCACCTTCTGGCATCTCGGAGTAGAGACCAATGCTGTCTTACCGGGCCCGACTGCGGGACCGACCTGTTGCTCGAACCACTCGCGCTAACCGAGACATGGCCGGCCACCGTCGCCCTGCTCGCGCTGTTCTCGCGGGTTACCCGGTTCCATGGATAAGCGGTGGAGAGCCAGCAACTCGATGCCGAGTGCCTCTAACTCGGCCAGCACTCCGTGCAACGCGGCCTGATCTGGGAGCGCACCCCTCAGAACGGTGTCCCCGCCACACGTCTCCGGCTCAAGCTCGGGGAAGGCCTGCAGCAACAAGTCCCCTAAATGGCCGCGAACGAGAAACTCGTAACCAATCGGCCGGTTCGGGTCGTGCAACTCGCCTGTCATGCGCTCTGATCGTCCCCAATTAGCGGTGAGCCGGCATCACCTGATACGGGTGATCGCCAGTTCGACGTCAGCCGTCGACTCTGGCAGCTGAAGAAGATGTTGGCTATTGCCCGACCGCAGGCGCGCTGGAGAGGCACGGCTTTCATGTCGTTGTCCTCCAAAGCGAAGTTCTAGCGTTAGGCCAGACCAAAGCCATTTGGCTCAGCTTGCGTTCAAGAGTTCGTAGTGCTCCCAGGTAAGCCGGGCGAGTTCGACTCGGGAACTAACTCCGAGCTTGCGGTAGAGGCTTCGAAGGTGGGAGTCGACTGTGTGGTGGGACCTGAGGATCCGCTTTGCTGTCTGCTTGTTGGTCAGGCCCTGAGCCACGAGGTCGGCGACGGTGCGCTCGGCGTCGGTCAGTTCGGTCCACCCCGTCAGCAGGTAAGGGTCCAGCGACACCGGGGGCCCCTCGTCCTTGTGTCCCGGCGCCGTCCGGTCGCCCGCCCGGTCCCGCTTGGGATTGTCCAAGGACAGGTGGAGCACCGCCCCGACCAGGTGGCCCTTGTGTGCTACCGGCTCGCAGCGGGCGGCAACTCCTACGCCATTGCTCAGAATTATCTTGGCAGGTGAAGCCGAAGCGCGGTTCATGAAGCCCCGCGCCCAGTCCCACAGAATGCGCCGGTCCCGCGATTGGAGCAGCTCGGACGCGCTCACATTCGCCATCATGGTGCGGTCGGTCAGGGCTACCAGCGGCCCCTTCACCCGGTTTCTGGCTCGGAGGAAGGCTTCCAGGACCAACCGGTCCGTCTCTGAGGGCTGCACGGGCCCAAGGTCTTCTTTCGAGCGAGCCAGGTGGCCCGTCGCCTTGGCAAAACCTCGCCTGGCGTCGCCTAGTCCGGCAACCGCCTGATCGTGCCTTCCTGGCGTACTGGTGTCTCTTAACATCAGCTTGCTCCTCGTGGTGTCATTCGGTTTCGCTCTGGTCGAGTGATGGCTGCTAGGTCCGACCCCGCGGCTTGCCACCGTGGGCATATCCAATGCGTACGCCGGGAGAGGGTGAACACTCATCACCGCAACCAGGTGACTTCGTTGATCCACTGCAGTTAGAACGCGATCACCCGATAAGGGTGATGGCCCTCCGAACGGCTCCTCCGCTCAGGCGCGCCCGCTCAGCGCCAAACCGCGGAAGGCGCGAGCAGGCCGAGAGCGCGGGCCTGCTCAACCGCCTCCGTTCGGGAGTGCGCGCCGAGCTTGTCATAGATGTGGGTCAGGTGCGTGTGCACCGTGTTCGCCGACAAGTAGAGCTCCCGCGCGATCTCAGGCCCGGAAAGATTGGTCGGCAGGTAGCGCAGGACACGCTTCTCGCCTTCTGAGAGCGGCTCCTGCAGGCTTCGCGGTTTGCCGGGCGGTGGGGCGGGAATGCTTGTCCCGGCGAGCTTGGCCAGGATCTCGGAGACCAGGGCGGCGTGCGTAGCGGTGTGCCGGGCATGGCGCTCGAGCAGCCCGGGCGTGGGGTGAACCAGGAACCAGATCAGGGCGCGGTCGGTTTCGGCGATATCGAGAGCGCGCTCCAGGGCTCGCTCGGCCGCTCCCGTGTCGCCAAGGGCGTCGCGGGCGATCGCCTCCAATAGCAAAGCCACCGTCACCCAGCGCGGATCGGCCCCGACAGAGACGTCGATGACGGGCGCGAGCGCAACTGTCGCCGTCTGTGGGTCGTGCTGGGCGAGGCGCAGCACCGCCAGGGCGGCGCGCATCTCCGCGCTTTCCCGCTCCTGCTCATCCAACTCGGCCAGCGCGGCTTCGACGCGAGCGGTTTGGCCCAGCCGCACGAGGGCAAACAGCGTGTGCGCCCGCACCCGCATGGCAAGGGTGTGAGGCGTGACGAGCGTGGCGGCCAGCCGCTCGGCAGTCTGGAAGGCGTCCAGTGCTTTCTCGTTACGGCCCCGGGCGAGGCCGAGCAGGCCGAGCGCATAGTAGAGGTACGTGCCGGCGGCAGGTTCGGCCTCGGTCCGCAGGGTCTGCTGGGCGCGCTCGAGCAACGGCTCTGTCTCGTCCAGCCGCCCCGCGCCGCCCGTCATGGCGCCGAGTATCACGTACGCGACGCTGGCGGCCTGGTCTTCCTCCCAGCCGTGCCGGCGCGCTAGCTCGATCGCCTGCCTGCTCCGCTCCGCTCCGGCGGGAACGGAGCGAAGGCCCGCGGCTAGTGCCCCATGCGCCAGGCCGAGGAGCTCGAGATAGGGCCGCCCGGTCCGGCGGGCCAAAGCCACGCCCTGCTCCAGGTGTCGGTCCGCCTCCTCCAACCGCCCGGCGTAGACCTCGGCGATGCCGAGGGTAACCACTGCGAGCGTCCGGAGGTCCTCGCCCAGCCCAAGCTGCGCGGTGTCCGATGCCTCAGCCGAGGCGAGCAGCCGGTCTGCCTCCTCGGCCACAGCCGACAGGTCGCCGCGCCGGCGGGCCAGCCAGAGCCGGGCGATGGCGAGGAGGATGTTTAGGCGCCCGCGCCGCTCCGCAGGTACTGGCACCGGCCCCTCGCCCGCTTCCAATCCCCGCGCTGCCTGCGCCAGATAACGCTCGGCCTCCTCCAGCGACCCCCAGAACAGTTCGCCGACCGCCCTCAGGGCGGTGAGCTCGGCATCGGCGGCGAGGCGACCGGGCGGGAACCTGGCCACGAGCTCCTGCACCGTGGCGTTCTGTCCGCCGAGGTACAAGCTGGCCCAGTGCTCGGTGAGCAGGCTAGCCGCCAGGCCCCAGTCTTCCCCCGCTTGAGCATGGCGCACCGCCTCGACCGGGTAACCGTGCTCGGCATACCACCCGGCGGCGGCACGGTGCAGTGCCGGGAGCTCACCGGGCTCCATGCGGCGCAGCTCGAGCTGCAACAGCTCTGCGAACAGCGCGTGGTAGCGGAACCAGGTCCGCTGCGGGTCGAGGGACACCACGAAGGCGTTGGCATCTACGAGCCCGTGAAGGATCGTCTCCGAGCCGGGCTTCCCGGTAAGGAGGTCGGCGAGGGCACCGTTCACTCTCTCGAGCATCGACGTACGCAACAGCAAACGCCTGACCGGCTCCGGCTGGCGATCCAGCACCTCAGCGAGCAGGTACTCGGCCACGGTGCGCTCGCTGCCGGAGAACTCGGCCACAAAGCGGTCGGGGTCGGGGTGCGCCGCGAGCGACAGCGCCGCGAGGCGCAGCCCCGCGGCCCAGCCCTCGGTCCGAGCGTGCAGGGAGACGAGCGCAGCGTCCGAGACCTGGACTCCGGCCGCCGCGAACAAGCTGCGCGCCTCGTCGAGGCTGAAAACAAGGTCCGCCTCCCGGATCTCGGTCAGCTCACCTTCTAGCCGCATGCGGTGCAGTCCGATCCGTACGTCGTGGCGGGTGGCGAGCACCAGCCGAAGGTGCCCCGGGGACCGCATCATGAACAGCTCCAGCTGGCGGAGCGCCTCGGCCGAGCGCAGCTCATGGAGGTCGTCGATCACGAGCCAGAACTCGTCCTCGAGCGAGCTCAAGTCCTCGAGCAGGTGCTCGAGGATCTCCCAAGCGTGAAGATCGGGAGCTGCGGTCACTTCTCTCACGAGCGCGGAACCGGGCGCGGTCGACCGCAACGCATCGACCAGTGCGACCCAGAGCGACTGATAATCGCGCTCCGCGCCCTGCACCGCGACCCATGCGGCACGCTCCTCCAAGCGCGCCCAATGCAGCCACGAGCGCAATAGGACCGTCTTCCCGCTGCCCGCCGGTGCGGAGACCAGGACGACGCGGCGAGAGGCGCCGAGCCGCTCGAAGAGCTGCGAACGCGGCACTATCTGGCGACCGACTGACGACGCGGCAGCCGTCTCAGATGGCTCGTGAGCAAACATCTCGTGCCATCCTTCCACGACGCTCGCTTCTGTCGCAGCCGTCATGAGCGGCAAACTAAGGGGGGAGGTCGCGATGGCGAATGGAACTACCAGGCTCGCTGTGCTCGGACTCGGCACGATGGGCCAGGGGATGGCGGGCTCCGCCCTGCGTGCGGGTATCCCGACTGTTGTGTGGAACCGTGATCCCGGTGTGGCTCGCGCCTTCGCCGACCGTGGAGCCGAGGTCGCCCTTACGGCGTCTGACGCCGTCCGTGGCGTCGACGTCGCCATCACCATGGTCACCGACGGCAAGGCGGTCATGTCGATTGCTGTCGATCTCGGCATGTTGGAGGCTCTGCCGGCCGGTGCCGTGTGGGCCCAGATGAGCACGATCGGGATCGAGGCGACCGATCAGATCGCCTCGATGGTCGCCGAACGGCGCCCCGACGTCTCCTTCCTCGACGCGCCCGTGTCAGGCAGCAAGGTTCCCGCCGAACAAGGAAGACTCACGATCTTCGCCTCCGGACCCGAAACAGCTCGCGGCAAGGTCGCGCCGGTCTTCGACGCGATCGGGCAACGGACGGTGTGGCTCGGGCCGGTCGGCACCGGTTCGCGGATCAAGCTCGTCAACAACACGTTGCTCGCCTTCAGCGCCGAAGGGGTGGCGAACTCCCTCGCCCTGGCGCGCCGCCTCGGACTCGAAACGCAGTGCGTGCTCGACGCCTTCGAGGGCGGACCACTCATGTCGCCCTGGGAGGCCGGGAAGTTCAGGCGCATCGAAGCCGAGGACTATTCACCCGAGTTCCCCCTCAAACTCGCGCTAAAGGACGTTCACTTGGCCTTGGAGCACGGCGGCCCCGAACGCTTCGCGGTGCTCGCTTCACTCGCCCACGAGTGGGAGCAGATCGTGGAACGGGGCCTCGGCGACGACGACGTCACGGTGGTCACTCGCGTCCTCGAGAGCTGAGACCTGGTCGCAACCGGACCCAGCGGGTCAGTACCTCCGGCGCGGAATCTGGTAGCGACTACTGAGGACTGGTTCGAGTCGTGCATGGTCCACTGTGGTTCTTACCAGCTACAGAAAGGGACCTCTCATGAAGAAAACAAACAGCGATCTCGAGTCCGACGTCAGGGACGAGCTCGACTGGGACCCCGTTCTCGATAACAGCAAGATCACCGTCACCAACAAGGTCGAGATAACGACCGATCCAATTCCGAGCGACGTGGCCGACCGTATCGCCGGGGCCTTCCGTCGCGACGCGATCATCGACGATTCCTTGATCACGGTCACGAACAGCGAACACACGGTTTACCTGGATGGAACGACCGGGTCCTGGTACGCGATGGACGAGGCTGTTGACACGGCCTGGCAGGCGCCAGGAGTGACTGACGTCGTCAACCGGCTCGTCGTTGTTCCCTAGGTCAACCGACCGAGCTCCGAGAGCCCACACCCCAGATGAAAAGGCCAATCGCCTGGGCTCTCGGAGCTCGACCCGATCCTAAGCTGTGCGCGCTCCGGCAGAAGAGGCGAAGAGGCCGCTCCTGGGAACACCTGGAAAAGACCCGTGAGCTCCAGAGCGGACCTGCTCGTGGGGAGGACATCCACCCAACTCGAAGGACATGAGCAGCGCGAAAGTGTGCAGCTGACGGGTTCGCAGATGACTGACACGCCCGGGCCGCCGTTCCGGGCTGTCCTTGCGGCTCGATCAGCCCCGTCCTAGGTTGCACCCGTGCACAGCGTGGACCAGACCACCGAGCAGATGATCAGGTCCGTGCTCGCCTATGCGGAGAATCGGCTCAGGCTTGACCCGGTCCCACTCGACCGGGGCTCGCAGGATCCTGCTGAGCTCGATGCAGCCATGAGGGGATTGTTGGGCGACGAGCCGCACGACCCGGATCAAGTCCTCGGCGTCTACACCTCGGTGATGGCTCCGGCGGTGATATCGACGGACAGCCCGCGCTTTCTTGGCTTCATCCCGGCCGCCCCGACGAAGGCGTCTCTCCTGTTCGACATGCTGATCTCATGCGCCTCGATCCAGGGCACCTCCTGGCTGGAGGCCGCGGGCGTGATCCATGCGGAGAACCAGGCACTGCGCTTGATCGCGGACCGTGCCGGTCTGCCCGAGTCCGCGGGCGGGTGCTTTGTCTCCGGCGGTTCGGCCGCCAACTTGTCGGCCCTGATCGTTGCCCGAGAGGTGGCCAAGCGCAAGGCCGGGAGCTCCCCGAACTCTGCCGGCCGCCGGTGGCGGGCCGCGGTGGGCAAGGACGCTCACTCGTCTATCGCCAGCACGCTGCGAATCCTCGAGATGGACCCGCTGACGGTACGGGCCGACGACCACCGGGTCACGGGGGAGGCTCTCCGGGCGGCCATCGAGGCCGACGGCGACCCGTCGTCGATCGCCGCAGTGATCGCCACCGCCGGCACGACCAACGCGGGCATCGTTGACGACCTCGCCGGCCTTGGCGCCGTCGCCGCCGACATCGGCGCCTGGTTCCACGTGGACGGCGCCTACGGCGGGGCGGGGCTGTTCGCGCCCAGCGTCCGGGACAAGTACGACGGCATCGAGCACGCCGACTCGTTCGTCGTCGACCCGCACAAGTGGCTGTTCGCTCCGTTCGACTGTGCCGCGCTCATCTACCGCGAGCCCGCTCTCGCCCGATCGGTGCACAAGCAGGACGCCTCCTACCTCGACGTGATGCACAGCAAGCCGGCCGAGTGGAACCCGGCCGACTACGCCTACCACCTCACCAGGCGCGCTCGCGGACTGCCGCTGTGGTTCTCGCTCTCGGTGCACGGAGTGCGCGCTTATACAGAGGCCATCGAGTCCGCGATCGCTCTCGCCCGCGAGACCGCCGCCGAGATCCGGACGCGGGACTACCTGGAGCTGATCCGCGAACCCGAACTGAGCGTCGTGCTCTTCCGGCGCCGGGGTTGGGGACCTCAGAGGTACACGGACTGGTCCGATCGACTCCTCAGCGACCAGGTGGCCTTCATTCCGCCGACGGCCTGGGAGGGCGAGACGGTTGCCAGGTTTGCCTTCCTGCACCCGCACACGTCTATAGACCTCGTCCGGGAGATCCTCGACCGAATGGCGTGACCGGCGCCGACCTTGGCGGCCGGGTAGGGCTCGCCCGGATCGCAGGGCGATGATGATCTCGAGCTCAGCTCGTCGCGTGCAGGAGCAGGTTCGGGTCGGGCGGCCCGCTCGCGGTCACCCCCGTCGGGCAGTCGAAGGAAACGGAGCCATTGACCGCCCAGTCGGGCTTGTTCGGGTTCTTCGTCGGAAGGAAGGACCTGAACTCCAACTCGTTGGCGTACCAGTAAAACGGCGGACTCATGTCGCCGATGCCTTTCGGGAAGAACGTCGATATCTCGTCGCGGGCCGGGTTGATGAACACGTTGCCGTCCACCTGGCCAAGAGTTGTGCCCAAGGCGGTCGTGATTGTCCAGCCGGAGGGCTCCCAACCGGCACCCCTGTCCTCGACATTCAGCGTCTGGCCGTTCGCGGGGTTAGCCGCGTCGTGGCGATGGCGGTACACCAACACGCGCCAGGAGATGAGCACACCCTCCGGCGCGACGACCAGTGGCCGACGGAACAAGAACGAGACGCCGAGCCCTCCGTCGTGCGGGGACAGCGTCACCGCTACGAGCAAGGGCACCGAGCTCAGATGCGGCGTGCCCAGGACCGTGGCCTGGCGTTGGGGGTCGGTGCAGGAAGGCGCCGGCGGCGAAGCGACGTGTCGGGCGGCCCGCGCCACGTCGGTCGCACCGTTGGCCGAGGAAGCGCCCAAGGTGGCAAACGCTCCGACAAAGCAGGTGGCGAGGACCAGTGCCAGCTGCCCACGACGACTCCGAGTCCTGCCCCGAGCAGTCACAGCACCCCCTCCGTTGCGTCGGATTCTAACCCGAAGCGGAAAAAGGCTATCGGGCTCCGGTCGGGATCGCCACGAAGTGGTCCTCCTCGATCGCGATGAGCGGCGGAACCTCTTCGTGGGTCCGCAGGTAGGTGTCGGTCCGGAGCAAGCCCGCGGCGAACTCGCGCTCGGTCGCGACTGCATGGGCTCGACGCCCCTTGCGGCCGCGCATACCGGCGAGTGGGTGCAGGCTGCTCTTCGAGTAGCGGCCGGGGCGCCCGCGATCCTGGTCCTGCGAGGCGGCACCCATGACCTCCGCCTCGGCACCCAACTCGCCCTCCCACTTCTTGTGGAGCTGAGGCACGGCGGTCAGCAGCATCCTCGTGTACTCGTGCTGGGGGTTGTCGAACACCTTCTGGGTCGCGCCCATCTCGACCACCACGCCACGGCGCAGGATGATCGTGCGTTCGCTGATGTAGTTGCCGAGGGAGAGATCGTGGGTGACGAAGAGCACACCGAGGCCGCGGGTTTTCAGGTTCGACAAGAGGTTGAGCACGTCCACCCGGGTCGAGGCGTCGATCATGCTTATGATCTCGTCCGCGACGAGGATCTTGATGTCCAAGAGCAACGCCCGTGCGATGAGAATCCGCTGCAGCTGGCCACCCGAGAGCTGGTGGGTGAACTTGTTGCGCACGTCCACGGGGTTGAGGCCGACAGACTCGAGCACTTTGTCCACTCGCTCACGCCACTCATCGGCGCTCACGCCGGGGAAGTAGGAATGCCTGATCGTCGCGAAAACGCGGTCGGCCCGGTACACGGGGTTGTACGAGCTGAACGGGTCCTGGAACACACCCTGGACGTGACGGTAGTACTCCCGGAGCTGCTTGCCTTTCAAAGTGGCGATGTCCGTGCCCTCGAAGGTGATCGTACCCGAGGTGACGGGCGTGAGCCGCAGGATCATCTTGCCGAGAGTGGACTTCCCACTGCCGCTCTCGCCGATCAGGGCGGTCACCTCGCCGGGGCGGATCTCGAAGCTCGCCCCGCGCACGGCCGGCAGTGTCCCACCGCCGAAGGTGCCTGTCTTGAAGGCCTTGGTGACATTGTCGAGTACCAGCACGGCTCAAACGCCTCCCGACGGCAAGACGCCGTCCCCGTGAAGCCAGCACGCTACCGAATGGCCGGGCTTGACCTCCACAAAAGGCGGCTCGTCCGTACAGCGGTCGAAGGCGAACGGGCAGCGGTCGCGGAACCTGCAGCCGGCCGGGGGATTGAGGAGCGGGGGAGGGCGGCCCGGGATGCCGACGAGCGTGTGCTCGTCGTGGCGTATCCCCACTTCCGGGAGCGAGGAGATGAGCAGCTGGGTGTACGGGTGCAGCGGGTTGTTGATGACCACGTCGCCTTTCGCCTTCTCGGCGAGCTTGCCCGCGTACATGATGAGGATCGTGTCCGCGACCTGGGCCAGGATCGACAGGTCGTGAGTGATCACCATCGTGGTCTTCACGAAGTTCCGGTCGCGGAACTCGAGGAGCATCTCGCCGACAGCGCGCTGGGTGGAGACGTCGAGGGCGGAAGTGATCTCGTCGGCGATGAGAAGCGACGGGTTGAGCAGGGTCGAGATGATCATCACGACACGCTGTTTCATCCCGCCGGAGAGCTCGATCGGGTACCGCTTGAGGATGTCCGCGTCAAGCCCGACCAGCTTGACGCGGCGCTCGAGCTCTGGGAGCGCGGACTTGTAGTCGAAGCCCCGCGACTTCAGCACCTCGGCCACCATCCTGCCGACCCGGCGTGTCGGGTTGAGCGCGCTCATCGCGTACTGGGGGACGATCGAGACCTCCTTGAAGCGGAAATCGTGCATCGCCTTCGCGTCCGAGATCGGAAGTTCCTTGCCGTCCAGCTCGACATGTCCGCCGAGCTGGCGCATGCGAACATCCATGCGGACGAGACTGTTGCCGAGCGTCGACTTGCCGCAGCCGGACTCACCGGCGAGCCCCATGATCTCCCCGTCTTCGATGCTGAAGGTGACGTCGTCCACTGCCTTCACGTCGCCGCGGAGCGTGCGATAACAGACCTGCAGATGGTCCACCGTGAGCCCCATCGTTCTAGAGCTCCCGCAGCTTGGGATTGAACACCTCGTCGAGGCCGACGTTGGCCAGGTAGAGGCCCCCGACGATGCAGGTGATCGCGGCGCCCGGCGGGACGAACCACCACCACAAGTGCAGCTGCAGCGAGTTCCAGTCGCTGGCCTGCTGCATCATGATGCCGAGAGACATGCCGTTGGACGGGCCGAGGCCGAGGTAGTCCAAGCTCGCCGCGGTGAGAATCGCCCCTCCGAAGGAGAGGATGAACACGAGCAAGAGGTAAGAGCTCATGTTGGGTGCGATCTCTCGCATAATGATCTGCCGGCTCTTCTCGCCCGACAGCCGGGCGAGGCCGACGAAGTCCCGCGAAACCAGCGAGAAGGTCTGTGCCCGGATCGCACGCATGGACCAGGTCCACGTCGTGCACGCGATCAGGATCCCTTCGATGAGGCCGCTCGTGTGATGCAGGAAACCCGCGACGAGGATCAGCAGCACGAGGACGGGCATCGTGAGAAAGATATTGCAAAGCACGTTGAGAGCCTCGTCGATCAGGCCCCCCATGTAGCCGGAGATGAAACCGAAGGTCATGCCGATCACGGTCGCACCGCAACCACCCAGGAGCCCGACGAGCAGGCTCTCCCTGAGCCCGTAGACGAACTCGGAGAAGACGTCCTGGCCGAAGTAATTCGTGCCGAACCAGAACGACTTCGACGGGGGGCGGAACGGTATGTAGTAGTTGAGCATCGGGTGCCGGACGAACAGGGGGCCGAAGACCGCGAAGAGCACGAAGAGCAGCACGACGCTGAGGCCGAAAAGCAGCTTCTTGTTGCGCACGGCGAAGTAGAGGAACTCGAAGCGCCTGGGCTTTCCCGACCCGGCACCGACGTCTACGACGGGTTCGCCCGCCTCTGCGGCGACCTCGTCCATCCCGAGAACCGTCATCTCGGCCTCCTCGGCGCGACGACGTGGCTACGCACCGCTTATCCCGACGCGGGTGCGGGGGTCGACGATCACATAGACGATGTCGATCAGGAAGTTGGCAACAAGAACGCCGACGATGATGAACAAGAAGATGCCTTGCAGCAGGAAATAGTCGTCGTTGCCGACGGCCTGGAAGACGAGATAGCCGAGACCGGGGTAGGCGAACGTGACCTCGGTGACCACTGCCCCGCCCACGATCACACCGAGCGACAAGGCGAGTCCGGTCAACTGGGGCAGAACGGCGTTGCGGTAGGCGTACCTGCGCACGAGCCTGGTAGGCGCGCCGAGCGCCTCTAAGTAGTGGGTGTAGTCGGACTCGAGCTCGTAGATGATGAGGTTCCTCATCCCGATCGCCCAGCCGCCGAAGGCGACGAGGAACAAGGTGAGGAAGGGCAGGAACCAGTGTGTGATGAGGCTCCAGATGAAGGTCCATGTCCAGCTCGGGAGAAGGCCGTAGGAAAAGCCGCCCGAGATGGGGAAGAAGTGGCCGATCCCACCTGCAGCGAGCAGGAAGGCGAGCAGAAGGGCCAGCCAGGGGTAGGCGGTCGCCGAGAGCAGGTAGCCGACCGGGAGGACGGTGTTGTCGAGCAGCTTGCGGCGAGCCGCCATAGCGCCGACCCTGTTCCCCGCGAAGTACGCCAGCAGGATTGCGGGGATGAGCAATGCCAAGGTGAACAGCACGTAGTCGGCGATGACAGATGTGACCGGCTTCGGGAACTGGTAGATGCTCACCCCCAGGTTCCCGTGAAACAGGGCCGTCCAGAAGGTCAGGTACTGCTTCCACCACGGCCGGTTGAATCCGAAGGCGTTCATGTACAGCTTGTACGTCGCGTTGTAGGTTCCCGGCTCCAGGTTCATCTTCGACAGCAGAACCGAGATCGGGTTCCCGGAGACGAGCCTCGGGAGAACCCAGTCGATCGTGGCCGCGACGAAGAAGGTGAGAATGTAGATGATGAGCTTTCTCACCAGGTACCGCCGCACGGCTCTCCTCGTGAATCCTCTGCCGGTCACGACCGGCCACCTCACCCCTGCGCTTCGCAGGAGGCGAGGGGCCGGTTCGCAACAGGCTAGCCGGTGACCCTTACTTGGTCCCGGTCGGCTCTAGCTGAGCCAGCGCGAGGACAGTGGTCATGGCGCCCACCCATCCGTGCCACATTTGAGGGGTGTATTGGTCATTCGGGCTGGTCGAGGTCGGGTAGTCGTGCCAGTACTTGGTACTGAACTGCGCCCACGCCCCGTTGTACCAGAGGGGGATTTCCGGCAGGTTCTGCAGGAAGATCGTCTCGAGCTGGGTGTAGACGGCCTGGATGGCTGCTGTGTCCGTCGGCACGATCGAGCCGATCTTCTGGACGAGCGCCCAGGCTGCTGGGTCACTGAAACGCTCCCAGTTGAGCTGCGCAGACTGCTGCTTCAGGATCGGCAGCGCGAACACGCGGTTGAAGTACGACCAGGGAGTGGCGTCGACCGTGGCATTGTTGTCGAGCGCCAGGTCGTAGGTCCCGCTCGTCAGGTTCGCGTTGCGTGCAGGGTCCTGCGGGAAGTACGCGACTGCGTTGATGCCGACGGCCTTCAGCTCTTGAACGATGAGGTCAGTGGCTGAGTTCCAGTCCGTCCAGCCGTCCGGGTCCTGGATCGTGACGGGCGTGCCCTTGTAGCCGGACTTCGCCAAGAACGCCTTCGCCTTCGCCGGGTTGTAGCCGAACTCATACTGCTTCATGCTGGCGGGGATGTAGGGGTCGAGGTTGGGCAGCAGTCCGGTCGGGTTCGCCGGGTCCACGCCGTTGTCGTAGATCACCGACGCGAGCTGGCTCGGGTCGATGGCGTAGGCCAGTGCCTTGCGGAAGTTCAGGTTGCTCATCGGGAACTTGGTCGTGTTGGGCTCCAGCCAGACGGTGTTGGCCGACAGCATGTACGGCGCCGTCGGGTAGTAGGTCAAAAGGCCGTCGCCGCCGGTTCCGTTGAGCACTCCGGTGGACGCCGGTGAGCTGACAAGCGACCCGATGCCCGCGACGAAGTTGTTGCACCAGTCGATGCCGCCCGAGAGCAGCAGGCCGAGCGCGACAGGGTTGGGGATGTTCACGAGGTCAACGAGGTACTTGAAGTGGAACTTCAAGCCGAGGTCCTTGGTCGCCCACCAGTTGGGGTTGTCGGTGTACACGACCTCCTGGTCGTTGGCGGCGTAGAGCAGCATCGGGCCGGAGCCGATCGGGTGGGCGTTCGCGCCGGTCACCTGCTCGGTCGGGGTCAACTTCGACCAGACCGACTTGTTGACGATCGGGCTGTTCCAGAGGAAGCTCTGCCACTGCGTGTACTCCGGGCTGGAGAAGGTGACCACCGCCGTTGTGGTGTTGGTGCACGAGACGCCGCTCAGGTTCGGGCCTATGGTGCCGGCATACGGCACAGCCGAGTTCGTCTTGGCAAGCATGATCGTGTAGGCCACGTCGGCGCAGGTCAACGCTGTCCCGTTGCTCCAGGTGAGACCGTTGCGCAACACGATCGTGTACGTGCTCGGGGTCGTCCAGGTACCGCTCCTCGCCAACCACGGCATGTACGAGTTCGTCACCGGGTTGTACAGGAACAACGTCTCGTAGAGCAGCCCCGATGTCCCGGTCGCGAACCCGCCCGCGTCAAACGCCATCGGGTTCCAAGTGGTCGGTGCGCCGTATGATATGCCGCTCGTGTAGAGGGTCTCGTCGCGGGGCAGAGAGGTGACCGAGACCCTCGGGGCTACCTGCCTCGCGTGATTCGTCGCTGCGCCGGAGGCGCCGATTGTGAGCAATGGCGCGATCAGCGCGGCCGCTACGAAGGCGGTCACGAGCCCGGTTGCCATCTTTCTCTTGTGGATTGACATGATTCCAGTTCTCTCCTGTCTTGAGTGCTCGCAGCCACGCTGCGGCGCGCTGTAATGACGTGGTGCCGCCCCCGCCTGACCGTTCGAATTCCGACCGGTCCTGCACGGGCTGACTCAGAATCCGCCCTCCTTCTCCTCCTCTTCTCTCGTGTTCTTCCCTGAATCCCCTGACAGTCCGGGCCGGCCGGCCGGTCGGGCTGCGCTGGAGCCCTCGCAAAGCACCGCCGAGACGCCGAACGGCTCGAGCGTCGACCACGCTCCCGGCGTCGGCAGCCCCAGCGAGCCGGTCACGATGGGCTCGACGGCAACGGTGTCGCTCGAGCAGTTGACGAAGACGGCGATCTCACCGGTCCCGACGCGGATGCCACCCACCAGCACGCGGGGGTCGTCCACGCGCACCGGCCTGGCGACGCCGGCCGCCGACGCCAGGGCGGAGTACAACCGCCAGCAGTCCTCCGGGTTCGCCGAGACTCGGTGGGCGGCCATGTGCTCGATCGGGTAGGTGCAGAGCACGGTCGAGCCGGTGCCGATGGAGTGCCGCAGCAGCGCCGGACGCCCCGCGCCGTCGACGGCGAGCACCTTGGCGTCCGTCGTTTCCACGGGCAGGTAGGACCGGGCGCTCGGGCTTCCGGCGACCTTGAAGGACAGCACCGCGCCGGGGGCGAGCTCGCCCAGGTCCTCGACGAGCTCGAAGGTGACCACGTCCTCGGCGATCGCGTCGACGAGGCCGTAACGCAGCAGGTGGCGCACGCCGAAGAGCTCCTCGAGCCGGGAGATCCACGGGCCTCGCTGTCTGTCCGTGCTCCCCGCGAAGTACGACACGTAGACGGTGGCACCGCCCTCCGCCAGCGCGTAGAGCCGCTCCGAGCCCGGTCCGGTGATGAACTTGGCGCTCGGGACCAGATAGAGGCTGGCACCCGCCGGCAGCCCGTCGCGCTCTCGTAGCAGCGAGACCGGCAGGTCCGCCTCCCTCGCCGCGACGTAGCACTGCAGCAGGTTGTCGCGGATGTCGTCGCGGAATTCCTGGACGGTGAAGGGGAGCACCCGCTCGAAGTGCTCGGGCACGACGATGGCCGCGTCCCCGGCGACGGTCTCCCACCCGTCGGGCGCGAGCTCACCGAGCGTATCGGCGAAGCGTTTCACCTCGAGAAGCTGGGGCTTCGGGCTGCCCTTCGCGTCGGTGAGCCCGAAATGGACCTCGTGCGGGTGATGGCGGTAGGGATCCTCGTCGCGCAGGTCGTCGTAGTCGCAGTTGTTCCAGGCGATCCATCCCCGACAGCCCGCAAGCAGGGTCGTGTAGAGAACCTGGCGGTAGTAGTCGGCGGCGTTGTCTCCCGAGGCGAAATCCGAGCTCACGCCGAACTCTTCGAGGACGACGGGCTTGCCGAAAGAGCCCGAGAGCTCGCAGGCGAACGCCGCCGTGAGGCTCTGGCGGACCCGGTCGTCGACCATCGGGTAGACGTGCGGGCCGACGTAGTCCAAGATCGGCGCTAGCGCGCGCAACGAGTAGCCGTTGTCGCGCCCGGACACCTCGACGCCCCACACGCCGTCTCCGAGGGAGACCGGCTGTGTCGCACCTGATGACCGTATGGCCTGGACGAGGATGCGTGCCCAGGCGGTGACCTCGTCAGTCGTGCCGCTGCCCCCGTACAGGGGCATCTCGTTCGTTACGACCCAGCCGACGATCGACGGGTGGGCACCGAAGCGCCGGGCGATCTCGGCGGCGAACCAGGCCTGCTGCGACACGAGCCACACGTCGCGGTACAGGTCCCGTCCCGCCCGCCAGGCAGGGTCCCAGTTCTGGCCGGACATGTGGCCGACGATGAAAGTGGGGAGCGTCCCGAGACCTGCCTCCGAGTGCGCATCGAGGAAGTCGCTGAACCGATCAAGCACGGACGGGTCGAGGTGTTCCGGCTCCGGCACGAAATCAGGCCAGAAGCAGAAAGAGCGGGTGGCGTTGCAGCCGTGGGCGGCGAGCACGGCCAACTCCTGGCGCACAACTCCTGCGTCGTAACGACTCCACATGCGCGGCCCGCCGACACGCGACCAGAAATTGGCCCCAATTAAAGGGCGCCCCTGGACAAGCTGCGACACTGCTTCTCCCAGCTTCTCGTGCCGGCGCGAGCCGGCGACACGGTCGTTCAACCGAGGGCCCGCCCGGCGTCACGCCGTAAACCCATCGTAATGAAGTCAACTACTTTCTCGGTTAAGTGTCAAGCCTTTCCCGGTTAAGCACGGCCACTCGACGCTCTGCGCTGACGGCGAGCGACGGGGGCAGGCACGTGGGCGGCGTCGCGAGGCGGGCGGGCGGTGGTGCCACGCGGGATGAGCTGGCCGCAGACCTCGCCCATCCGGGTGATGACTCCCTCTTCGATGAGCAATAGGAGCGCACTCGCCGCGTGGATCCCCATGGCGGCGTTGTCCCTCGTCACTGCCGTGAGCGGCGGGTGGACCGCCTGGGTGTAAAGCGAGTCGTCCCAACCGACGAGGGACACGTCGAGCGGGACCGAGAGGCCCATCTCGTGCGCGACCCCGAGGCCTGCGACGGCGAGCACGTCATTGTCGTAGACGATCGCCGTGGGAGGCCGAGGGTCGGAAAGGAGCTGGCGAGTCACTTGGGCCCCGCTCTCGGCCGAGTAGTCGGTCGTGACGACCTGTGGCGAGAGGGAGAGCTCCGCCATGGTCGCGAGGAACGCCTCCGTCCGCACCTCGGTGTGGAGGAACTCCGGGACACCTGCAACCCGCGCGATCCGCCTGTGGCCGAGACGGGCAAGGTACCGCACGACGTCGACGACCGCGCCGGCGTCGTCGCTCCAGATCGCCGAGAGACTGCCCGTACCCTCGGGGCCGCCGATGACGGCGGCCGGCAACCCGAGCTTCTCGAGCTGCTCGACCCTGGGGTCGACAACCCGGAGATCGACTACGAGCACGCCGTCGACGCGGTGCTCTGCCCACCAGCGGCGGTAAACCGCCATCTCAGCTTCGACGTCGTCGACGACCTGGATCGTGAGTCCGACCGAGCGAGAGGACAACTCCGACTCGATCCCGGCCAGGAGCTGCATGAAGAAGGGCTCGAACGCGAGCGTGCGCGCCGGACGGGCGAGCACCAGCCCACACGCCCCGGCGCGTGCAGCCGAGAGGGCCCGGGCCGCACTGTTCGGATACCACCCAAGCTCCTCGGAGATCTCGAGAATGCGACGGCGAGTCGCCTCCGAGATCCCCGGCCTACCGTTCAGAGCATAAGACACGGCACCTTTTGAGACCCCAGCTCGAAGCGCTATGTCGGCAATTGTCACCCGGCGACGCGGATTAGTCTCGAAAGGCACGGTGTCCCACCCGTCAGCCGCCCTGTCAGATCAGGCGGCAGGTATGAACCGTATCAGGCCCGTCGCCCGGGCGTGAGGAATGCTTAATCGGTTCAGGCGCTTCTGCCCATGACCTGGGGAAAGTCGGCATGGGGTCAGCGGCGGGTGCCGGTGGCGCCTCCAAGGCGGCGTGTCCCAGGGGTGCAGATGGCTCGGAAGCGTCCGCGCCAACTCCGGGAGGTCGCGAGCCCCGGCTAGGCTGCGCACGCGTTTTGGCGGGCGGCTCAGGGCGCCCGGCCGATTCGCATCGTCGACAGAACGAAGCTTCAACCGAGAGGACGCGTCGATGACCGACCAGCTCGTCTTTCCCAAGGGCTTTCTCTGGGGCGTCGCGACGGCCTCATACCAGATCGAGGGAGCTGTCGACGAGGACGGGAGGACTCCGTCGATCTGGGACACCTTCAGCCACCTCCCGGGCACGACGTTGCACGGCGACAACGGTGACATCGCCTGCGACCACTACCACCGCCTCGACGAAGACGTCGAGCTCATGGCAGAGCTCGGGATCCGTGCCTATCGTTTCTCGATTGCCTGGCCGCGGGTGCAGCCCCACGGCAAGACGGCGGTGAACCAGATCGGACTGGACCACTACCGGCGGCTCGTGGACGCACTGCGCGCCCATGACATCGAGCCGGTCGCCACCCTCTACCACTGGGACCTGCCCCAGGCGCTCGAAGACGGCGGCGGCTGGACGAACCGCGACACGGCCGGGAGACTCGAGGACTACGCGCGCGTGGTCGCCGGCGCGCTCGGAGATCGAGTGCAGCGTTGGATCACCCTGAACGAGCCCTGGGTGGCGGCCTTCATCGGCTACGGCAACGGACATCATGCGCCCGGTCTCTCCGAGATCGGCGCCGGTGTGGTCGCCGCCCATCACCTGCTGCTCGGCCACGGCATGGCGGCGCGGGCGATCGCCGAGACGGCAGGCAGGTCACCTGAGATCGGGATCTCGCTCAACTTGTCCCCGGTGAGACCGGCGTCGGGAAGCGACGAGGACGCTGCAGCCGTCGAGCGCGTGGACGAGCAGCGGAACCGCTGGTTCCTCGACGCGGTCCTGCGGGGAAGCTATCCGGAGAGGCTCCTAGAGGAGTACGAGAGTCTCATTGGCGATGACTTCCTGCACGACGGTGACCTCGAGGTCATCCGGGCGGATCTCGACTTCCTCGGCGTCAACTACTACACGCCGCTTCGGGCTGCCGCCTCGACTAACGCGAAGGTCCCAGCGACACGCCATTCTTCCTACGCGAGCTGGCTCGGAGTCGAAGATCGGCCGCGAGGCGACGTTGCGCGCACGACGAAGGGATGGACGATAGAGCCTGACGGGCTTACGGAGCTCCTGTTACGCCTCGGAAAGGACTACGGCGGGATCCCCTTGTACATCAGCGAGAATGGTTCCGCGTTCTCGGACTATGTGGATCCGAACGGTGAGGTGCGGGACCCGGAGCGCATCGAGTACCTGAGGGGCCATCTCGCCGCGGCCCACGCCGCGATCGCACAGGGAGTCGACCTGCGCGCCTACTTCGTCTGGTCGCTATACGACAACTTCGAGTGGGCCGACGGCTACGGGCAGCGCTTCGGTCTCGTGTTCACCGACTACCGGACCCAAGATCGCATCCCGAAGGCGAGCGCGCACTGGTACAGGAGGGTGATCGCAGCAAACGCCCTCGACGTATAGCTAGCAGCCCTGACCGGTCAGCTGGCCGGAGTCAGGCGGAGGACGACGACCTCGTTCGTCGGCGAGTTCGGGCTACCCGACTCGTACGGGTCGCCTGCAGACGGCCAACCCGAGAAGCTCGACGTGTTGTACTCGTCGAACGCCACTCCGTAAAGCGTGGGGATCACCGGCAGCTGCGTCGCCACGTACTGCTCGATCGGAACGAGATCGGCCTTCTGCTTGCTGAAGGTGGTCGCACCCGCCAAGACGGCGAGGTCGGCGTCCACGGTCTTGTCGTCCAGCCGCTCGAAGTCACCCGAGGCCGACTTGAGGCTCGATGTGTAGAGCGAGCTGTTCAGCCAGTAGCTGTAGAGCTGGTAGGCCGAAGTGCTCGCCTGACCCCAGTGCATGGTGAGCTGGTAGTCACCGTCGGCGACGTCTGTCTCCCACGAAGAGATCGACTGGCCGACGAAGGTGGCCTTGATACCGGCCGCCTCGAGCTCGGTAACGACGATGGCGTCGTCGGCTGCGTAGTCGCCGTAGGCCACAGGGTCGGTGAGACTCAGCGACACGACCTCCCCGTCCTTCTCGAACCATCCGGAGCTGTCGAGCTTGTAGCCTGCCGCCTTGAGCACGGCCCTCGCCTGCTTGAGGTTCTGGCCGAGGGTCATGTTTGCCACCGACGCCGAGAGCAGGGATCTGAAGCCAGGCAAGGTCAGGCCACTGGCGTTGGTCGCCGGCGGCTCGAAGCCCGACTCACCCTGCGTGCTGAGCGTGTCGCGGTCGACAGCGAGGCTGATCGCCTCACGCACCGCCAGCTGGTTGGTCGGCCACAGCGTCAGGTTCGGGCAGAGCGTAACGGTGCTCACGGGAGCGAACCACACCTTGTGGTCCGGGTCGCCGTTCACGAAGAGCTCCGGCAGACCGGTGATGAAGTTCCCCGCCCAGTCGAGCTGGTTGCCCACGAGCGCGGAGACCACCGTGTTGTTCGAGCTCAGAGCCGGGAACTCGATGGTGGGCACCGCGGGTCGATGGCCGATGTCCCACGGGCCGCCCCAGTAGGTCGCATTGGCCTCCAGGGTGAAACCCTCTGGCGTGAGGTTCTCGACGGTGTACGGTCCGGTGCCGATCGGGTCCGTGTCGATGTACTTGCCGGGGTCGCCGACGCTACTCCAGATCGACTGCGGAACGATGTACACATTCGCGATGTTCTCCAGGTTCGTGTACTGAGGCGCGGCGAAACTGATCGTCACGTCCTGCCCTGAGACCGCGGCGCCGGTGACCGGAAGCCCCGTCGTGTTGATGTCCGGGTACTGCTTCAACAGGGTGTAGGTGAACGCGACGTCGGCCGGTGTCATGGGAGCCCCGTTACTGAACTCCACCTGGGGGCGGACCGCGAAGGTGATCGACCTGCCACCGGCGCCCCAGGTGTAGCCGGTCGCCAAGAAGTCGTACGGTGCCTGGGTCGGCCTGGCAACGTCGAACTGGAGCAGCGGCTCGTAGATCAACGAGATCGCGCCGAGCTGGGCGTCCGCCGAAGAGGTAAGAAACGGATTGAAGTTGTCCGTGACCGCGCCCTGCGCACTCGCCTCCATCACCAACGGCGCGGAGGCTACGGACGCCCTGGTCGAGGCTGCCGAAGCAGCCGGGGATGTGACGCCCATCAGCACGCCGGCGAGAAGGCCTGTGGGGAGGAGAGCTGACGTGGCCAGCAGCCGAGCCTTGTTCCCCTTGGGTCTTTGTCTCATGAAGCGGTCGCCTTCCTTCGCCTGCGTCCATGGCTCCGTCGGCGCGGTCCGACCGGAGCTGGACCGGGGTTCCCTGAGCTCGTCGAACAATAACCCGCGCAGAACGCGAGCTACCGACTTACCGGCTCGGCCGCAGACTGGTCCCCTCAGCCACCGGCAGGTGCGCTCAGCCCCGCTCCAAAGTCGCCTCGACCTTGACGGTCGATCCCGGCGGAAGCGGACGCACGAGGTTGCCCTCGACGCTCGCGCCGTCGACGAGAAGCCGCCGGACGCGGCCTGTCGCGCCCTCTTCTTGGTGGACGACGATCTCATAGGTCGCCCCCCGCCAACGACGGCGGGCGGTGAAGCCCCGCCAGGACGAAGGCAGCACCGGATCGATGCGAAGCCCGTCCAGCTCGGGGCGCACCCCGAGGATCCACTGCGAGATCGCCGTGAGGTGCCACGACGCGGAACCGGTCAGCCACGAGTTCCTGGCCTCACCGCAGGTCGGGGCATCAGGACCGGCGATCGTCTGCGCGTAGACGTACGGCTCACACCTGTGCACGTCGCTGATCGGGGCGCGCGCCGAGGGGTTGGTCCGTTTGTAGTAGTCGAAGGCGGCATGCCCGTTCCCGAGGATCGTCTCGGCGACCATGATCCAGGGATTGACGTGACAAAAGACGCTGCCATTCTCTTTGTACCCGGGAGGGTAGGACGTGATCTCTCCGAGCTCGAGGTGGTAGCGGGTGTAGGGAGGCTGGACGAGCATGACCCCGTGCTCGCTCGCAAGTCGATCCCTCACGCTCTTGAGGGCGCCTGCGGCCTTGCCGTCGGAGACGCCGACTCCCGCCATGACGCACATGCCTTGCGGCTCGGCGAAGATCTGCCCCTCCTCGTTCGAACGCGAGCCGACCGGCTTGCCGAAGAAGTCGTAGGCGCGGAGGAACCACTCGCCATCCCAGCCGTGTTCCTCGATGGCCGCTGCCATCCGGCTGGCCTCCGCCTCGAGGGATGAGGCCTTGTCGGCATCCCCGCGCAGCCGGGCGATTCCAGCGAGCTCTTTACAGGCAAGCACGAACTGCGGCGCGATGAAGAGCGACTCCGCCACGCTTCCCTCACGGTTCTGGGTGGTCTGGAAGGATTCGCCAGAGGTCTCCGAGAAGCAGTTCAAGTTGAGGCAGTCGTTCCAGTCCGCGTGGCCTATCAACGGCAGGCCGTGCGGTCCCAACCGGTCGAGGGTGTAACGGACACAGCGGTCGAGGTGTTCGGAGAGCGGCGTCTCGGTTCCCGGCGAGTTGTCGTAAGGGACGAGCTCGTCGAGCAGCGTGAGATCCCCGGTCTCCTTCAAATAGGCGCTGGCCGCGAGGACGAGCCAGAGGGGATCGTCGTTGAAGCCTGACCCGATCTCGTTGTTGCCGCGCTTTGTGAGCGGCTGGTACTGGTGGTAGGCGCCGCCGGAGGGGAGCTGGGTGGCCGCGAGGTCGAGGATCCGCTGGCGCGCCCTGGTCGGGACCATGGCGACGCTGCCGAACAGGTCCTGGCTCGAGTCGCGAAATCCCATACCCCTGCCGATGCCCGATTCGAAGAAGGACACCGACCGGCTCAGGTTGAACGTCGCCATGCACTGGTAGGGGTTCCAGGTGTTCACCATCCGGTTGGTGTCGACATCGGGTGTCTCCACCTGGAGGACGGAAAGCAGCTCCTCCCAGGCCTTGCCCAGCGCGACGAAGGCGTCCTCCACCTGTTCTGCCCGCAGCCAGCGTTCGATCACCGGCCTGACCCGCGCCTTGTTGATGGTCTGGGACCCCGGTGGGTCGAACTTCGCGTCGGCCGGATTCTCCGAGTAGCCGAGGACGAAGATGACCTCACGCGTCTCCGAGGGCGCGAGCGAGAGCCGGACGTGGTGGGACCCGATCGGCGCCCAGCCGTGCGCCATCGAGTCGAAGGAGTGGCCCCGTTCGACCGCGAGCGGTGAGTCCCAGCCACGGCACGAGCCGAGGAAGACGTCGCGCTGGGTGTCGAAGCCGGCCAGCGGCTCGGAACATGCGAAATAGGCGAAGTGGTCCCTGCGCTCCCGGTACTCGCTCTTGTGGTAGATGACGCCGTCGACCACCTCGACCTCGCCGACCGAGTAGTTCCGCTGGAAATTGGTGGCATCGTCCAGGGCGTCCCAGAGGCAGAACTCGACCGAGGAGAACAGCGACAGGTCAGCTCTCTCGCCGCGACCGTTGCGCACACGGAGCCGCCAGACCTCGAGTGACTCGCCGAGAGGGACGAAACAGAGCATCTCGGCGCGCACGCCATTGCGCTCAGAAGAGATGGACGTGTAGGAGAGACCGTGACGGCACTCGTAGGCATCGAGGGAGCTCCGGGTCGGCTGCCACGAAGGCGACCAGTAGTCTCCGTCGAGATCGTCGCGCAGGTAGAGGTAACGGCCGCCGAGGTCCAAGGGCACGTTGTTGTGCCGGTAGCGGGTCAGCCTGCGCAGGCGGGCGTCGCGGTAGAACGAGCAGCCGCCCGCCGTGTTGGAGATGATGCCGAAGTGGTCCTCGGTCCCGAGATAGTTCAACCAGGGAAGCGGGGTATCAGGTCGCGTAACCACGTACTCCCGGCTGTCGTCGTCGAAGTGTCCGTACTGCACGCTGTCTCCTCTGCGAACCGGGCACGGCCCGAGCTGGCGAGCCCAGTGTCGCGAACCGGTTCAGTTCCATGCCAAGCCTAGGCTCAGCCCGGTTGGCGAGCCCATTATCGCGAACCGGTTCAGTTCCGCGCCAAGCCGAGGTGCCGCGCCGTCTCGGAGCCGCTCAACTGGCACGAGGTGGTCGAGGGCGATCGAGGGGGCAAGCCTCGTGCCGAACCCGGGATCGCCTCACCCGCCAACGGGGCCAGCAGCATCTAACCAGCGGCATCTAAGAGGTGGTGGTCGTGCCCGACGCTGAGCCGTACGGCAGGCAGCCTCTACATGTCGACGACCATGGGGGCCGCGATCTCCCGGGACGGTGGGCGTACCCGGGTCGGGATCAACGTTGCCGGTCAGGAAAGTGGAGTTCCGGACAACGGCGATGTGGGGGGACAGTTCAGCTTCATCAGCCAAACCGATGGCTGGCTGCTGTGGCAGACAGAGGCATTGCTTCGAACCGTGGACGGAGTCCACTGGACGGTTAGGGCCCACCGCAAGTAGGACTGCGCGCCTGCGGACAGCCTTGGCGTCAGGCAGCCGCGGCTCTCTGCCTCCCTCGACGAGCGTGTCGCTCATTCAGGCCGATGTCACACCTACGAACTAGTGTTCGTAGCATGTACCGGGCCTTCACCTACCGGCTCGAGCCGACGGTCAAGCAGGCTCAGGCACTCAGGCGATCGATGCTGCTGCAGTGCGAGCTCTACAACGCCGCCCTCGAGGAGCGGCGCATGAGCTATGAGTGGCTAGGGCGCGGCATCAGCACGAAGAGGTCCCTTCCAAGTACGACCAGTTCAAGACACTCACGGGCCTTCGCGAGCTGCGGCCCGAGTTCGGGCCCTTCGGGATCAGCGTCTGTCGGGGCACCCTCACACGTCTCGACGAGGCCTTCCAGGGTTTCTTCCGGAGGCTCAAGGCCGGCCAGGCCCCGGGTTACCCACGCTTTAGGTCGGCCTCGCGCTGGGACTCG
>Ga0187856_1000434_pt1 | contig 38227 bp, 25 predicted proteins | sample June2016WEW_8_40_FD_132443 | JGI IMG/M metagenome (GOLD analysis project Ga0187856, IMG submission 132443) | Peatland microbial communities from SPRUCE experiment site at the Marcell Experimental Forest, Minnesota, USA - June2016WEW_8_40 | ecosystem: Environmental > Terrestrial > Soil > Wetlands... | reverse complement strand
GCGCCACAAGTATGGCTAGAGATCGACATGCCCGAAGCCCGCGATATTGCAGGTCAGTGCCCGTTGTCGGGACATTGACTTGAAATGACGCGCTTTTCAACTGGAATTCGGCCTCAGCGGAACCCCCGGCCAACGGGTTTCCTAAAATTTTTCAGACGCTTAAGTTCCGACAGGAGCGATCACGGCAGGCGCGCGGCAAACGTACGCTCATGCCCGGCGGGCGGACCTCGATTACCTCACAACGAGGACTGCACAGGGGGCCAGATGAACGGCAGCATTAAAACAACCCCAAACCGACGATCAGGACAAGCAACATCGCCAACAGGACGTAAGCGGCGTACGCATTGACGTGACCGACATGCATCCGCCGGGCCTGGGCCGCAAGAGCGCGCAAGACATTGATCGGCGGCTGGAGTACGAGCCGGTCGATGACATGGACTTCCGTATACTCGCGCTTGATCGCGGTCCGGAAGTGAACGGCGACGGCTTCGGTGCTCTCTTCGCTCGCGGCCGGACGCAGCAGCGCGGCGAAGATGATGCGAACCGGATTGGAGAATCCCGTCGCGGTATAGGTGAGCCCCGGCGAAAGGTGGCGCAGTCCGCCGTCCCAGGCCGCGCCGCGTACAAGCCCTCGGTAGCGCGTGAGCAAACGGAATGCGACGAAGATCAACGCGAGTATGCCGGCTAACGCGACCAGCATGTAGGTGGTCGACATGGCGAACACCACGGGATTGCGCTCCTCGCCCCGGTGCAGCACGACGAGGCCGCGGCCGGGCAGAAATTCACGGCCGACCTGGGCACCGAGATCGTGGAATTCAGAGAGGAATGCCGGGGGAAGGTTGTCTGGTTGCTGCGCATTCGTAGCAAAGAACGGCGGCACCAAGGCCGCGGTTGCGCTCTCGTGCGCGAGCGGTACGACCGCGCGGTCGATCACCGGAATGACGTAAGTCGGCAAGATCCCCAGTATGACGCACAAGGCCGCCAGCAGCGCCAGCGATGTCCGGGTGCCGACATGGGCCTCGCGCGCCTCGGCAGCGGCCGGTGAACGCGACATGCCGAGAAAGCCCGTGGCGAACACCTTCACGAAGCAGGTGACTGCAAGCCCGGCGGTCAAAGCCAACAGCGCGCCGCAGATCGCGAAGATGATCTTGATCACCGTCGATGACAGAACTGCCGAACGCAGCATCGTCTGCAGCGTCAGCCATTCGCTGACGAAGCCGTTGAACGGCGGCAGCGCCGCAATCGACAGGACGCCGACCAGAAAGAAGGCGCTGGTCCACGGCATCCCGCGAATGATTCCGCCCAGCCGATCGAGATCGCGGGTCCCGGTTCCGGCCTCAACGGCGCCGGTGCCGATGAAGAGCAGCGCCTTGTATACGGAATGGTTGGCGAGATGGTACAGCGCCGCGATGAGGGCAATGGCCCCGACAACCCGGTGCCCGGTCGCGACGAAGACCATGGCGGCGCCGATGCCGGCCGCGACGATTCCCATGTTCTCAATCGTGCTGTGCGCAAGCAGCCGCTTCATCTCGCCCTGGATGGTCGCATAGAGAATGCCGATGAGCGCCGAAAGGCTGCCGATCACCAAAACGATCAGCCCCGGAGCGGCTCCTGCCGCAGGCGCAAGGTCGAGATTGACCCGCACGATTCCGTAAATCCCCAAATTGACGATGACCGCCGACAACAATGCCGAGACGTTTGTCGGCGCTACCGGATGGGCCAGTGGCAGCCAGCTATTGAGGGGGACGAGCCCGGCTTTCACCGCGAATCCGAAGAACGAGAGCAGGAAGACGGCCCAGCGGAGCGCATCGGTAACGGCGGGCGCAGCGGATCGCAGCGCCGAGAAGCCAAGCCCGCCCGTCGCTCCGGCGATCATGATGAACGCGATCGCGACCGCGATGGTCCCTGCCTCGCCCATCGCCAACATGACATAGCCGGCACGAGAGCTCTCGGAACGCTCGAATTCGTAATTGACGAGGAGATAGCTCGCAATCGACATCAGCTCCCAGGCGACAAGAAAGGAGATCACGTCGCCGGCGATGAGCACCAGCACGATCGAAGCAAAGAGAGCGTGGTAAAGGACGCTGAAATAGCGCAGGTCGTGGTGCGCGAGGTATTTGGTCAAATAGGCGCCGGAGAAGATCGAAACCGGCAGGAACACCAGACCGGTAACGAACAGAAAGAACGCGGCGAGGGGATCGGTTTCCAGGGTGAGCGTCCCCAACGTGAGTACCGGCCACAACGCGGCATGAAACTCGGCACCGAACACCAGGAGCATGGCGCTGGCTACCAAAACGATCAGCGCCGCCAGCGAACCGATAGCGGCGAGCAGAATCGCCAGCCATCGTTGAGGCGTCAGGAACGGCAGAACCGCCCCCGCTGCGCACAGGATGAAGAACGCGAGAAGGAGCTGCGTCGTGCTCATGCCGGCTCCGTCGTTGGGCGGGGCGCGGCAGAGACCGGCGCCGACGGCGGCTTTCTCTCCACTGCCACAAGCAAGCCATGCAGAATCGCCAGCGGCGGCGGCGGACATCCCGGCACCATCACATCGACCGGGATGATCTCGGCGGCGCCGCCCAAGGCCGCGAAGCTCGGACCGAAAACGCCGCCAGACGCGGCACAAGCGCCGATGGCGACAACCCGCTTCGGCGTCGGCATCGCCTCGTAGGTCTTGCGCAGCGGCAGCCGCATGGCGTCCGAAACCGGTCCGGCCACAAGCAGAACGTCGGCGCAGCGCGGCGTCGGCGTGATGAAGAAGCCCAGCCGGTGCATGTTGTAATAGGGATTGTTGATCTGTCGCGCCTCGCTCATGCAGGCCCCGCAGGCGCCGGCGTCAACAAAGCGGACGTGCAGCGAGCGGCCGAACATGCTGCCGAGCTTGCGCAGCGCCGCTGCCGCCTCGTTCGTTTGCGCAGCCCACTCGTAGCCCGGCTGCCACGCTGCTGCTTCCTCGACATCCCACCGGCAGCGGGAACAATGCACGCACCGACCCTGGTCGATGGTGATTCCGCTATTCTCGCGCGCAATCGCCGCGGCGGGGCAGCGCGCGACAAGCTCATCGGCGGCAGTCGCCGATTTCAGGCGCGTTCCCATCGGGCGGCCCGGAGATACTCCCGGCGCATCGTCAAGCTGGCGGGGATAAGCGCTGCTCTTGACGCCGGTGCGAAGCCCTTTGAGCACCCAGTTTGCCATCGCACACCTCTACCGATCGCACTCGGCGTTCGACAGCCCGAAGCTCGCGAGAATGATCGGAAAATCCTGGAAGGCAAAATTCTCCGCCGCGAGATGGAAGCCGTGCCAATTCGTGAACGAGGGCGGCGTCACGCGATAACGAATGACCTTGCCGTCCTCGTCGAGCCGCAGCCAATGGAAAGCCGCACCGAGCGGCGCCTCTACCGCCGCGAGCGCGGCCCCGGCGCGCAGGCGAACGTGATCCACGCGGACGGCGCCCTCAGGCAGCAACGCCAGCACGCCGCCGATGATGGCGGCCGATTGCTCCGCCTCGCCGAACAGAATGCGCAAGCGGGCATAGCCGTCGCCCTCCTGCTCGACGGGAACGGAGAAATCGATCGAGCCGTATGCGGCGTAAGGGAACAATTTGCGAATATCGCGAGCAACGCCGGAGGCGCGTGCGATCGGCCCGACCAGACCATACGAGCGGGCTTGGTCCGCGGTCACGATCCCAACCTCTTCGAGACGGTCGAGGAAGCTCGAGGAATAGCGCAGCATCTGCAGAAGATTGCGCAGCTTTTGCGCAATCTCGGCAACCGCGCCGGCGAGGTGGCGGCAGGCCGTCGCGGACGGATCGCAAGCGACACCGCCCGGAACGACCGAGCCGAACAAATAACGGTGACCGATGATTTCACAGCTCAAGCGCAGCAGGCTTTCCTCGATGAGCGCGGCTTGACTGGTCGCGACCGCCAGCGCCGTCGAGTTGCAGATGCCGGTGATGGCCGCCGCATGACTGCGCAGCCGCTCCAGCTCGGCAAACACGGTGCGCAGCACCTGCGCCCGCGGCGGCGGCGCGACCCCGCAGATCTCCTCCACGGCCTCGCAGAATGCCAGGCCATGAGCGAAGGCGGCGATGCCGGAAAAACGCTCGGCGAGCAGCAAGGCGCGGTCGGCCGGCTGTCCTTCCGCCAACTTCTCGACGCCGCGGTATTTGTAGAAGAAACGCGGGATTGTGCGGATGACGTCCTCGCCCACGCTTTCCAACAGAAAATGAGCCGACTCGGCAAAGTCGGAAAACACCGGTCCGATCGGCATCGCGAAGGCGCCGGGAGCCGTCACGATCGTCGGCGGTTCCCATTTCGGCTGCAAGGCTCTGGGCTCGAACCGCGTCCTCGCATCGAAGTCCCGGCGCATCGGATTGATGCCTTCGGGCCAGTCCTCGTGCAGGATGAATTCGCCGAGCCGCGGATGGCCTTCGAAATGCAGTCCGAACAAATCTTCGACTTCACGTTCATGCCAGTCGAAGGAAGGACCGTGGAAAAGGTCGACGAGCGACGGCACGACTGTCACACCGGCGTCCAGTGTCAGGTCGACATGGACCCAGGGCGAATTGGAATCCTTGTAGAAGACGTAGAGGAGCGACCAACCTGCAGCCGGCGTCTCTTCGACGGCGAGCGTCGCGAATGCAAAATCGAGGTCGCGCGTAAGCCATTGGCAGACATCGCGCAGGTGAGCGGGGCCGCATTCGACGTGACAAACACGCCTCGCATTGTCGAGCGTCGCGACCACCTCTGCTTGCCACCGGCTGCGCCAGAGCTCCGGGAATTCCGCCGAGCCGGCCGCGTCATCGTCGATGCGATCGAGCATGGCCATCTGGCTTAGCCTCCCATCGCGCTCGCCGCCGCCTTGAGCAGGTCGTAGAGCGGCGCCGGGACATAGATGCCGATGATGAGCAGCGGAATAGCGGCAAGCGCCAGCGTCACCTTGCAGGAACGCGGCACGGTCACCGCGGCCATTTCCTGTTCCGCAACGCCGAACACCATCCGGTTCACGTGAAGCATGACGGCGCAGAACGCGATGACGACGAGGACTGCCAAAAGCCCGACGACAAGATATTGGCCGCTGGCGAGCCCCGCCTTGAGGATCACGAACTCGCTCATGAACACGGCGAAGGGCGGCGCGCCGGCGATGGCAAAGCCGCCCGCGAGCAGGGCGATGGCGGCAAGCGGCGACGAGCGGACGAGACCGCGGACGGCGGCAATGTCCTGCGTGCCGACGCCAAGCACGGTCACGCCCGCCGCGAAGAAGCAGAACGATTTTGCAATCGCGTGTCCCGTCATCTGGTAAGCGGCGCCGAGATGGGCATCGGCGCCGCCGAGGCCGGCGGCGACCAGGATGATCCCCATATGTTCGACCGTCGAGAAGGCGAACATCCGCTTGAAGTCGCGGACATGGATGAAGAGCAGAGTTGCAATGGCAACCGACAACAAACCAAAACCGATGAACCAGGGACGCGCGTCCAGTCCCGGTGCGACGTCGACCACGGGCAACAGCCGCAGGATGACGTAGAGAACGGTTGTGGTTTCGACACCGGAGAGGAGCGCGCAGATCGAGGCCGGCGCCTGGCTATGGGCATCGGGCAGCCATGTGTGCATCGGAACGAGCCCGACCTTGGTCCCGAAGCCCACCAGGATGAAAAGGAAGGCCGGCCACAGCAGCGCTGGCGGCATGCGCGGCGCCGCCTCGATCAGTCCCGCCCAGGTAAAGGCCTCGACACCGGCGACGCGCGACCCCCAATAGAGGATGAGAAAGCCGAGCAAAGCGAGGACGGCCCCGAGCGTGGTCAGAATGACATACTTCCAAGCCGCCTCGAGCGCTTCAGGCGTGTCCTCGAAGCCAACCAGGAAAGCGGAAAGCAAAGTCGTCAACTCGACCGCGATCCACATGAGGGCGACGTTCGCCAGCAAGGGCACCAACAGCATCGAGAGCACGAAAAGGTTATAGAGACCATAGTAGTGCTGGACGTTCCTGGGGCCGCCGCGCTTGCCGCGTTCCGCGATGTACCCCCAGGAGAACAGCGCGGCGGTGAATCCGACGAAGGCAACGAGGAGCAGGACCAGAGCACCGAGTCCGTCGCAGGTGAGCCATTCGCCCGACGCCTCAACGCGCCCGGTGCGGGCGGCCTGCATTGCGACAGCGACCGCAAGGCCGAGAACGCCTGCGGTGGCAAGGACCGTGACCGGTGCAGCAAAACGCCGGCCAACCGGCAGCAGCGAAAATCCGCCGGCAAGCACCGGAGCAACAACAATTCCGATGAGCTCCATGACGGCCTCAATGCTCTCGTAGCGACGCTAGATCGCCGACCGATGTGGTGCCAAGCCGTGCATGAATCCGACGAGTCAACATGCCAAGGACGAGCGCGATCACCGGCACGTCGACCGCAGCCGCGAGTTCGGCGATGACGGGAAGATTTGGCACGATCGCCACGCCTGCAAAGAACACGCCATTTTCCACCGCGAGCAAGCCGAGCAGCTGCGGGACCGCCTCGCGCCTGACCGCGATGGTGAAGGCGCCGAGGAACATCGCCGCGATGCCGAAGGGGAGATTGACCTGCGCGAACGGCACCTCGACGGCGCCGAGCAGCGGATTGGCGACGACGTAGGCAAGGACGATGAGCACCGCCGCTATCAGCAAGGAACTCGGGATGTTGAGCACGCGTTCGATCTCGCGCGTGCGATAGACCTCCGCGCTCACGGTATGCCGAAGCAGCCATGGGATCAGCAGGGTTTTGGTGGCGATGGTGATTGCCGCCACCGCGAACAGATGAATGGAGCCCTGCGCGTTGCCGAGCAGCACCGCGGAGAGCGCGAGCAGGAGCGACTGCAAAATGAAAAGCTGCAGCGAAGCGAGCACTTGCCGGGTGGCGACGACGCCAAGCGCAGTGAGCAGAAACAGAGCGCCGGTCAAGGCATCGAGGGCGAAGAGGACGGGCGAGCTGTTCATTGTCACGCCTCAGATTTCCGACAATTGGGTGATCATCGCGATGACGGAAATCACGAATGCGGCGCCGAGGAATTCGGTGATCCGGAACAGGCGCAGCTTGGCGAGCGAAGACTCGATATACACGAGCACGAGCACGAAACAGAAAATCTTAAAGAGCACGAGCGGGATCGCGAGCAGCACCTCGCCGACTCCCATCCCCTGTGCCAATCCCCACGGCGTCACCAGCACGTTGAGAAAGATGCAGATAAGGACAAAGAATTTCATCGCGCCGGCCCATTTCATCACTGCCGCCCCGCGGCCGGAATATTCCAACGACTTCGAACGGTCGATCATGGCGAGTTCGAATTGACCCGATGGGCTGTCGACGGGGATGCGTCCGTCCTCGGCGAGGATCAGCATCAAGAATGCAATCATCAGCAGGACGTGCGCGGGCTCGAAGAAATTCGCAATGGGCGTGACCCAGCGCGTCTGCACGATATAGGGAATGGTGGAGCCGGCGACGAAGGAAACGGTGAGAAAGACCACGATGAAGACCGGCTCGGCGAGGAAGCCGACCATGCGGGTGCGGCTCGCGCCCATCGGGCCGTAGGGGTTGGCGGTGTCGACCGCGGCGAGACTAGAGAAAAAGCCGCCGAGCGCGAGAACGAAGCCGCCGCCGAGCATGTCGCCCATGAAGGCGAAGAACAGCGGGTAGCGCGTCAGGACCGGGATGAGGAGGGCGACGAACACCGGCGCGGCAAAGGCCACATAGGGCGCCGCGCGAAAAATCCACGAGCTCTGCTCGGACACGATCTCGTCCTTGTGCAGAAGCTTCCAGATATCGCGGTAGGGTTGAAAGATGCTCGGTCCGCGCTTCGATTGAAGAATCTCCTTGAGCCGGCTGGTGACGCCTTCAACGAGCGGCGCGAATGCCACCACGACGGCGACTTGGATGATGTTGTAGACGATCCGCTCAATCATGAAACGGCCTCGCCGGCACGGCCCTCGGGTCCGGCGAGCGTCGCGACTGCCGGCCGATGATCAGCTGCCCCGCCGTTCCGACGATGATTTCGGTGAGCGCGGTGGATGCCCGCAGCCAGACCGAAAGCGGACACACGATCAGCGCGAGACCCAGCCACGACGTCACCAGTGTTCCAAACAGCAGTCATCAGCAAGCCGCCTGCGCAATATTCAGGCCACTCGAAGCGACGCGCGTGCGCGCCCGCATTCGAGCAGTCACTCGAAACAGACCTGGAGGCAGCGGGAGTGCAAAAGAGAGACTCCTGCCGACGCCAAGCGCCCGGCAGGAGTCATCAGCCTTATCGGCGGTTATGGGGGACTCCATCCCCTTAAAGCGATTCGATTGTAGCGGGGAATTCAATGATGGCAAGCCGAAATTGTTCCGGCATTGAGCTGGTCACAATTTGGAACAGTAAAATTCCGTTGATCTGATTCTTGCGCCGTGGTGAGCACTTGAACGATATTATTACCGAATCGCCCCCGGATCGTCCGCATCGCCGAAAGCGGGCGCCAATTGCGCTCCCGCCTCGCCGTCGGGCCGGTGCTCCACGCCAAAGACGGCGTCATAGACATCCTTGCCGTAGCTCGTCTGCAACGGCTCTCCTTCGACCAAGCGAAACGTGCGCGTTCCGTCCGGCCGCCGCTCCGCGCGCAGGAACATGACGTTCTCCATGCTGCTGTCGTGGAAGCAATGGGCGAATTCGTAGAGATGCGTTACGAACAGAATTTTGACGCCCTTTTCCATCAAGGCGGCGGCGATCTGCCGGGCGATTTCCGAGCCTTCCCTTTCGTTTGTCGACGCGAACGATTCATTGAAGAGCAACAGCGAATTGAATTTGATGTTGTCCACGATCTCGCTCATTCTACCGAGTTCCTCGTCCCACTTTCCGCTCTCCATGGCCGTGTCTTCTTCGCGTTTGTAGTGCGTAAACAGGCCATCGCAAACTTCGGATGAAAAGGCCTCCGCTGGCACGAACATTCCAGCCTGCATCATGAGGTGAGCGAGGCCAACGCTGCGCAGGAAGGTCGATTTGCCGCCCGTGTTCGCGCCGGTGATTACGACAAGGTCCCTCTGGTTGGCATTGAGGTCGTTGCCAACAACTTTCCGCCCCATGGTCAAGGCCAGCGACACGTCGTACAGGCCGGACAACGACAGTTTCCGTTCGCCCGCGGGTGCTGGAACCGGGAAGCACATCGGCTCTTCCATGTCGGCAAGCTGCGCATGCAAATTCAGACAGCCGACGTAAAACGCCAATTCCGTGCGCAGCATCTGGAAAAAGCTCAGAATATGATCCGTGGACTGGGCAAGCGCGTTGGCGACGAGATTCACGCCTCTGTCGTTCAACGCCGATAAAGCCTGCGCGCCAGCCTCATCGCGAGGATGAAGCTGAAACGTATAGGCCGGCGCCTTTTCCCCCAGCAATCGCGTCAGCCAAATCCGCTTGTCCTCGTGGGGCTTGCGAAGCACATAGCTCTTTCCTTTGTTGCCCTTACCCAATTGAGCGCTGATCAAGGTGCCGTGACGAAATTTGAGCCGATTCAAATGCTTCTCGATTTCGACGAAATACTCGTCGCTGAGTTCCTCTCTCAGCATCGCAAACAGTCTGGAGAACCCCTGTGACTCGAATTTTTCCACTTGTTCGTCGGCAACGCGCCGCAGCCTCTTCAGCTTGCCCACGAACATCTGCAGCACTTCCACCGCTCGGTGGAGTATGCCGGACGGATAGCGGGCGAAGAAGCTCCAGTAGTTCTTCTTCTCGCCTTCGATCGCGTCAATTGCGATCTGATAGATGTCCCTCACAATCTGCGCGTTTTTTGCGCAGTCCAAATAAACACGTTGACGGTAGCGTATCGCGTCCAGGTCGGTCAGGCTGCACAATACCGCCACTTTTGCCACCTCGGACAAAAAGTTGTCGCCGAGCGCCATCGCATTGAACAGAATGTCCAATCCGAGATCTTGCCGCAGCGCCTTTTCATTCCAAGGAAGGACCTGCTGCAGAGTTAACCCTTGATCTGCAGCCCTTTGATCTGCACCCCTTCTGTGACCCAATTCCTTTTCCCGACGCACAAGCAGTTGCTGAGGATCGAAATCGCGAGCCCTGTACATCAGGAACGCTTTCATGACCTGATCCGCTCCCCGATCGCGCGGTAGGTCAGCCCGTGCTTCTGCGCGATCGCCATCGCGTAGGCGAGACCGTCGGCAGGGCGTCGGACAACCTTGAACGTGCGCAATGCCGGATTATCGGGGACGACCGTGCTGACCATGGACACGGTCTGCGGGCTGAACGAAGCCAATTCGTCGACGAACGTCACCCAAACGCCGAGCAGGCCGAGTCCCACTATTTTCTCCATCACCTTTCTGCTTAGGAAGGTCTCGTCCTGGATCGTCGTGGAGGTGAAGATTTCATTCATGATGATGATCGATTGCGGCGTCGCCCGGCCGAGGATCGCGTGAATCCTCGCCAAATCGTCTTCCAGCTTGCCGCGGAGATTTTCGACCTTCTCCTCCTTTTCAAAATGGGTGAAGAGCTGGTCGAAAAGAAAGAGTTGAGCCTCTCGACCGGGAACGGGACATCCTATGCTCGCCAGGTAATGCAATTGTCCAAACGCGCGAGCAAAAGTCGTTTTACCGCCCTGATTGGGACCCGATACGACAAGTACCCGTTCGTTGCCTTTTAGGTAGAAGTCGTTGCAGACGACGGACGACTTTTCGTTGATGAGTTTGTGGGCCAAGGCAATATCGAAGCCGTCATAATCGTAGACTTCCTTGGTCCCGTCGGAGACATGGGGATAACAAAACTGCAATCCGGCGCGCCTGAGGATTGCGGCGTATTCCAGATACGCGATGTAGAACTGAACTTCGCGATCGAAAGCGGCTACGGTTATATCCATGAAATTGCCGTGCCTGGTGCAATACTCGTCCAGAGCTTGGAAAACTTCGGGATGCAATCTGGCGACGAATTCCAGTATCTTCGCTTCAATATGGTTCATGTCTTCGCTGGTGGAAAACGTGACCCTGTAATCCCGGACCGCGCCCTGCTTGAATTTTTCGAAGGTCTCCTCGACGTCCACGCTGTAATCCGCTTCCGACTCGTATTTGCGAACCGTGAAGCTGCTTCCCTTGATAAGCACACAATATTCCACCGTCGCCAAATCAGCCTTGAGCTTCTTCGTCTCCGACACGAGCGAACTGAAACGAGCGGAACCTGCGTAGCTCGTCAAATACTCGCGGAACCCTATGAAGCCGCGTGACTGGAGAGCGACATCGCACAGTTCGGCAGCGAAGCGACGAACGGCGTTGTAATAAATTTCCACGGCATCGAGAAACCATGCCTCTTTTTGATACTTGTAGTAGAGCTTGGCGGCCCGGGTCAGATGATTGCGCAGCGCGCGCATGTCCTGAGCGAACGATTTTACGTGCTGGTAAAGGGCCGCATTTTCGAGGTCCTGCATGACCTCCCGACGGTATGTGACTGCCTCGACGCGGCTCAACGGGAGATAAAAGAACGGCCGCAGATCGTATTCAGCCCATTCGGCCGTGATGGCGTCGACGATCTGGTTCAGATTGAGATCGACAAAGAAGGGCGGCTCATCCGCATGCCGCGCGCGGCTGCGATCCGCAGGGGAGTCGAAGAGGATGCTATTGAATGCTACGGAAGGCATGAAAAACTCCTACCAAAGCGGCGCCTCGATAGGAGTTATCAGCCCAACGGGTCGTCAACCAACGGGTCGTCAACCAACGGGTCGTCAACCAACGGGCATTTTCGGCGAACTCCATCGCCGGTCGAGAAAACACTATAGCGCGGGTGTTGTTCACGTCAATCCAAAGCCCGAGCGGCCCACTTGCTCGCCGCGCCCTGCAACGCTATATCTTCGACGCAAACGACGGGGATGGGGTCCCCCGGGAAAACGCCCATTGTGATCGAGTTGTGATCCGTTGGGCTGATGACTCCTACCGCGTGATGTCGGGCGGTGGGAGCATGACATGGACCCGGCGATTGCCTTGCTGTCGAACGTCATGCGCGCTGCGGCATCGCTGCAGGATGGCGCGCCATGAAGAGTTTTGCCCATCCATCCTTCTTCAGGCTGTTCGACGTGCTGGCGAGCCTGACCAATCCGGGCTTGAAGCGCTCGCACTGGATGCATGACGGCGTCGAGTTCGAGCGCGAGCGGCACAGCGTCATGGGGCCAAAGCACGGCCTGGCGATCGAGATTTTCACTTTGGCGCGTCCGGGTCGCCGCGCCTGGTCGCTGATGGTGATCAAGGAATATTGGTGGGCGGGAGAGGAGAGCAAAGCTTTGAAGAACTTGCGCTGGGCACGCCCGACAAGCGGCCAGCGCGGCGACATCCTGTCCTGGCTGCGGGCGCAAGAAGCCAAGATCGGGCGCGAATCGTTCGTCGAAGACCATGCGTTCGCAACGCAAGTTGCGACGAAAAAAGATCGCGCGAGCAGCGGTGATGACGAAGAGTTCGCAGTAAAGGCGGATGGCGGTCGCGCTTCGCGATGATGCCGGACACCTTTCAGTGTGAGACGATCATGACCCAGGCGCGGAACCATGTTATGCGCGGGCTGCGGCGCGCGCCTGCGTCAGGACGTGCTCAGGAGGTGGCTCGCTTTTGCGCCGGTTGGGCGGCAGCAGCCAACTCGGAACCGATCGTGTCGATGGCCTGCACCGCTGTGGCGAGGTCGCCATCGCTGGTCCGATGATTTGTAATGCAGATGCGGATGCACAACCGATCCTTGATCCGGCATGTGGAAGGCGCGGCAATCCCGCGTCGCTGCAGCGTCGACACCAGCTTGGCATTGAGCGCATCGACGGCCGTTTCGTCCATTCCGGGCGGTTCATAGCGGCAACAAACGATCTGCAACGGCACCGGCGCCATGAGCCGCAGCATCGGCCGGCTCGCGATCCGCGCCGCCAGATCGCGCGCCTGCGCGCAATTGCGCTCGATGGCTTCGCCCAGCGCCAGCGTGCCGTGTTCCTGGATCGTGAACCACACCTTGAGGGCACGAAAGCCGCGCGAGAGTTCGACGCCGAGATCGCAAGGCCAGATGTCGCCGCCGGCGAGGCCTTCGTCGGTCGCGAGGTACGGGGCGCGGCCGGCGAATGTCGCCAGCAGCGCGGCCTCGTCGCGCACCAGCAGGCAACCGGCGTCGTAGGGAACGTGCAGCCATTTGTGAAAGTCGAAACAGAGCGAGTCCGCGGCCTCGATTCCGGCAAGCCGCGGGGCCAATTGCGGGGACAGGATGGTCAAGGCGCCGAACGCGCCATCGATGTGCAGCCACAGCCCTTCGCTGCGGCAAAAATCGGCAAGGCCGGCAATGTCGTCGCAGGCCCCGGTGTTGACCGTGCCTGCGGTTCCCACCACGGAGAATGGCTGCATGCCGGCTGTGCGGTCGTCGCGCACCGCCTGGCGCAACGCGTCGAGGTCCATGCGGAACTCGGCATCGACCCGAATCCGGCGCAATGCTTTGCGGCCAAGCCCGAGCAATTCGAAGGCTTTGGTCACGCAGGAATGGCCTTCGCCGGAGACGTAGCCGACCAGCGGAGCGCCGCCAAGCCCGTGCAGTCGCACATCGTTGAGCGCGCGATTGCGTGCGGCGGCGAGGCCGAGAAGGTTCGCCATCGAACTGCCGGTGACGAGCAGTCCTGCGGCCGTCGCGGGAAAGCCGAACCAGTGCGCCATCCATGCGATGACGCATTTCTCGAGGTGAATGGCGCCGTGATCGCGCCCGCCGCAATTCGCGTTCAATGCCGCCGCGGCCATTTCGGCCAGCATGCCGCCGGCGGTTCCGGCGCCGTGGACCCATCCCCAGAAGCGCGGGTGGGTATTGCCGGTGCCGAAAGGCAGGATCAGCTCGCGGAGGTCGGCGCATACCTGACGCAGGCCTCGCGGTTGACGCGGCGGCATTTGCGCCAATTGCCGCTTCACGATGTCCGGCATCGGCGTCCACACCGGTCCATCGCCGGCGTGCTCCAGCCGCGTGATCAATGTGTCCAAAAGCGCATGCGCATCGCTGCGAAAAGCCCGCCAATCCGCCGGATCAAGCAGCGACTGCCTGCCTTGCGTGGCGCGGTCAAAAGCGTCCGCCGTCTTTTCCATCCTGCGTCACTCTTTTGGACTTTTGCTTCCGCCGTATTTGATTATCTTCGGCACAGAACATTGATTCGCGACGCGAGAACAAGGGCTGCCGTGATCGATTGTCCGCCGCGAACCTCACGGAATTTCCGCATCCAACAGCTCGATCGCCTGCTGGAGCGCGAGCCCGATGCGATCGAGGCGCGTCACGAGCGCGCCGGTCTGTTCAGAGAGCAAGGCCTGTTCGAGGAGGCCAAGCGCGACTATCTCGAACTCATCCGGCGCCGGCCCACCGATTTCGGCGCGCTCAACGACTTCGGAACGCTCGTCCTCAAAGCCGGATATCGGGACGCCGCGCGCTCGCTGTTCAGCGAGGCGGTGCGGCACCATCCGAATAATCCCATGGGGCACGTCAATCTTGCCAATCTGTTGTTCCAAATCGGCGAGCAGGAACCGGCCCGTGCTCACTTCGAAGCCGCCTTGCGCATCGATCCCGGCCACATTCATGCCCACCGCGGCATGGGCAATCTTTTGGCCGAGAGCGGCGACGAGGCGGGCGCCCGCCGGCATCGGGATCAGGCTTTCAAGAATCACTTCCTGACGAGGTTGCCCTATCGCGGCGAGCGTCCCGCCGTTTCGGTCCTGCTTCTGGTCTCGGCGGTCGGCGGAAATACGCCGACCAGTTCGCTTCTCGATGATCATTATTTTCAGACCACCGTCCTGGTGACGGAATATTACGACCCAAGGCTGCCGCTGCCGCCCCACGATCTGGTCTTCAACAGCATCGGAGATGCGGATTTATGCAAGGAAGGCCTCGAAGCGGCATGCTTGGTGCTCGCCCGAACGAGCCGGGCGGTGATCAATCAACCCCTTGCCGTGCTCAAAACCGGGCGCGTCTGCAATGCCGAACGGCTGCGCGGCCTGCCGAATGTCGTGGTTCCGCGCATGGCGACATTGCCGCGGCGCCTGCTTACGGGTTCTGAAGCGCCTACAGCCATCGCGAGTCGTAGATTTTCTTTTCCGTTTCTGCTGCGGGCGCCGGGTTTCCATACGGGTCGTCATTTCGTTCGCGTCGAAAATCTGCAAAGTCTGGCTGCGGCGGTGACCGAGTTCCCCGGCGATGACGTCTGCCTCATCGAGCAGCTTGATGCGCGAGGCGGCGAGGGACTGTTTCGCAAATGTCGCATCATGATCGTCGATCGGCAATTGTATCCGTTGCACCTGGCGATTTCGCGGAACTGGAAAGTTCATTATTTCACGGCCAACATGGCGGATTCCGCGGAGCATCGTTTGCAGGAAGCCGAGTTTCTCGAAAATATGGCGAGCGTCGTCGGGCAACGCGGCATCGCGGCGCTTGAGCGGATCAACGCGACGCTTGACCTCGACTACGGCGGCATTGACTTCGCGGTGAACGCGCAGGGCGATATTCTGTTCTTCGAAGCCAACGCGACAATGGTCATGATCCCGCTCACGCCCGACGAGAAATGGGCGTATCGGCGTCCGGCCTTCGAGAATGTGTTTTCGGCCGTGCGCATGATGCTCATGAATAGGTCAATGAGCAACCGCTCTTGCAGCGGGCCCGGTCAATAGCGCCAATCGGCGTTCACGCAACAGGTTCGCGGCTGGCCGACATAGCCGCCGGCGCTCTGTGCAAACATCACAGCTTCTGCGAAACGCCCACGTAGTAGCCGCGACGCGCTCCGTATTGCGGAGCAAACTCCCCAATGCCGATACCGCTGCGAAGCTCGTAAATCTGGTCGAACAGGTTGACGACGTCGAAACGCACGGTGAGAGGTTTGGCGTCCGGCGACCATCGAAATTCGCGCGACACTCCCGCGTTCACTACGGCGTAGGGCGTGGCATGATCCATATTGGCAAAGCCGTCGCGCAGGCCGCTGCCATAGGTCAAGCTTGTGGTGAATAGAGTGTCGTTCCAGCGGTACGACGCGCCGGCCGAGCCGGTCATCCGCTGCATGTCATCGGTGTAGTGCCAATTGGTGAGAAGGAAAGTGTAGGTCGCCGCGTCGAGAACATACTGGTCCGACTCCGGGCCTATGGCACGGGTTATGTTGTACGAAAAGTTCGCATAGGCGTTGAAGTTGCCGTTGTTATACTTGAGCTTGAATTCGGCGCCTTCGCTGTATCCGCGCGCCCAGTTGAACTGCGTCAAGACTACCGCCTGGCCGAACTGGCCGTCATCGATCTGATCCCGCGCGTCCTTGTAATAGGCGTCGATGCCCATGGTGAGGCCCGGCAGCACAGTCTGGTCCACGCCGACGTCGTAATAACTCGAGCGTTCGGGTTTCACCGGATCGTCCAACTCGACCGCCGGCTGATTGGTCGTGTTGGTGAACAAGGCGATATTGGCTTGTCCGACCTGCGCCTGATAAGGCGGCGTGAAATAGCGCGCATATCCGGCGTGAATGCTGGTACCTTCGAACGGCTTGTAAACCAGCGCGACACGCGGGCTGAGCTGGTTTGCATCGACGAACTGATACAACTGGTCGAACCGCAGGCCCGCATTCAGGGTGAGTTGATTTGTTAGTCTCCATTCGTCTTGAATGTAGGTGCCGATGTTCCAGCCAAGCTTCGAATTGTCGTCAGTAATGGTGAACGGCGTCGGCAAAACGTCGCCGGTAACGGGATCGACGGGCAGGACCGTCGAAACGTTGCCGACGTTGGTTTGCTCTTCGCTCACGGCAAAACCCGCCCGCAACGTATGACGGTCGTTGACCATGTAGGACGCATCGAACTGGGTGCCGTTGAGCAGGCTTTCCCGCGTCACGTTCGACGCCACGTCGTTGAACACCAGGTCGCCGTAAATATCGGGAACGAAGTTGACTTTGGCGTATCGCGAATAGACGGCGAATTGCGCGTCGCCATCGGTGCCCTTTTTTTGCCACGCAGCGATGTTGGCGAGGTAAGTGTCGTATTCATTTTCATTGAGTGTCGAGGAATCGTAATTTGGCGGACCGAAATCTCCGAGCGGCGTTTGCCCGGGGTTGTTTGGTATCTGGAACGCGCTGTAGGACGCCGCCGAGATCACGCTGAACCGCGTCGATTCGTCGAGTAGCGTCGATGCATAGCCGAAGAACTTGCCTTGCTGCGTCTGATCGTGGATGGCGTTGAGGCTCGCTGTCGGATTTTCAATCCCGAGATCGTTCCAATTGCCGCGCGCGCTGACAAAATACTCCGTGTTGCCGACGCTGCCGCCATAGTCGAAGCTTGGCGTAATCGTCTGCCGGCTGCCGCCGTAGAGACTGACCTCGCCGCCCGGCGTGGCAAAGCTTCTGCTCGTGATGTCGAGGACGCCGGCGGTGCGCAGGCCGTACTGCGCCGGCAGCGTGCCGGTGAGCAGAGACATGCTGCCGATGAAATTGGTGTCGAGTACCGGGCCGAGCGCCGAAACTCCCTCGGGAACCACGACGCCGTTGATCCTGGTTTGGACGTTGGCATACTCGTTTCTGACGTGGAAATTCGGATTGGCGACGGCCGAATCGTACGACACGCCCGGCATTTGCAGAATAACCTTGTCGATCGGCGTGTTGTCGGCCTGCGGCAAGTTCTCGATCGTCTCGCGACTGATGGCGTAAGTCGAAGCTCCGATTTTGGGCAACAGATTTTCGCGCGCCTGATCCATCCCCTGCATCTTGGCGTCGAGCGCCGCCTGTGCGGCCGTTGTGGCGGTATTTGTGCCAGGGGTTGCGTTGGCCGTACCTTGTTGCGGAGTGTGCCGTGGAATTGCCGCCTTGGGCTTTGGTTTGAGTTTCGGCGCAGAGACGACGATCTCTGGTATTGCGGTGACGGCCGCCAAGTTGTCGGTCGCTTGCGCGGAGGCTTTCGGCACGGTGCCGAGACCGATCGCAATGGCAAGCGCCGCGATGACGGGTTTGCGCGGAAACGTGCATCGCCAAAAGTCTTGAATGGACAATCCCGCCACGGCGCCCCCGGACGCAGTTTAGAACCGTCAAAAACTACAATGATATCAAGTGTTTCTATTATACCAAGTATAGTCTCGCAAGCAAGAGGGATATTCGACAGTAGAAATGAATTATAATAATTCAAAAGCAGCGGCGGTTTGTCGTTTATATTTGTTCTAAACAGGTCATTTGCGCCAGGATGCTTCCTAATATTCGGCCGTCATCTCAACGGGCAAACCGAGCGGAATCGTTCGCTAGCGCTATCGGCCGCCAGCCTTCGATGGCGCCAGCCGCTCAGCGCGGGTCGTGAAAGTCAGCGGTCCTGTCGGAAGCAGGGCCGGCCTTTGATCTTGCGGAGAACGACGGGGCTCGCCATCAGCGCGCCGAGGGTGAGCGAGCCGATCAAAGCGCGTCTAGGCCGCCTGTGAGCCGGCCTGCTCGCGCGCCCGGCGCGCTTCGTAGACTTTCAAATGCGCGTCGGCGATCCGCAGCAAGGGATAGTCGCGCGGCTGTGCTTCGCCGCGCCGCAGCAAATCGCCAACGATGTGGTCGGCCTCGATCGGTGCGCCGCGTTCGATATCGCGAAGCATCGAGGCGGCAAAGGCGGAACCTGAAGTGGTGAGCATAGTCCGCATGCGCTGTTTGGTCGATTCGCCGGGCTCAAATCCTTGCGCTGCGGCGATGGCGCAGCATTCATCCAACAAGGCCGTTGCGAGGTTGGCGGCGCCGGCAGCGACGATGTCGCCGACAGCGGCCCGCAGCAGGCAATTAATGCCGGCCATCGTGGCGATGAGTACCCACTTCTCCCACATTTCCTGCATAATCGCCTTGCTCAGCCGCGCTTCAAAGCGGGCGCCCGACAACGCCGATGCGATGGCTTCGATGCGCGTGGAGACGGAGCCGTCGCGTTCGCCGAACGCCATGACATGAGTGTCGTTGAGGTGGAGAATTCGGCCGTCGGCATCGAGGGTAGTCGAGATGATGCATAGGCCGCCGAGCACGGCGCCGCCGCCGAAACGCGCCGCGAGGAAATCCAAATGCCTCATGCCGTTGAGCAAGGGCAGGATCGCCGTGTCCGCTCCGACAGCCGGCGCAAAGGAATCGGCAGCCGCCTCAAGATCGTAGGCTTTGCAACTGAGAATGATGAGATCGAAGGGTTGACGCAGTGCATCGGCCGTAACGGTGGGCGGAGCCGGCAGATTCACGTCGCCGAAAGAGCTGCGGATGACAAGGCCCGTCTTCGCGAGTTGCCCCGCGCGCCGCTGTCGCACGAGGAAAGTCACGTCGCGGCCGGCCTCCTTGAGCCTGCCGCCGAAATAACCGCCGATCGCGCCGGCGCCGACCACCAGGATTCGCATGACAGGCTCCCGCCCCCTCCCTACCCTCCCCCGCATGCGGGGGAGGGTAGGGAGGGGGGCTCGCGCCGCCCTATTGAGTGTGTTGCGCCACGCTGCGCGCGAAATAGTTGATCTTGCGCAAATAAAATACTCGTAGCTTCGCTGCAGCGGATCGCGCGCCGACTTCATCTGCCGCAGGAGAATGCCGATCGCCTCCTCGCACGCGATGCGTCATTGAGCCAACGGCCCGTTGGCCGGACGGCGCGGGACCAGGAGATGGCCGGTATAGATCTGCACGGCTTCGCCGTTCTGATTGAACGTCGTCGTGCGCACTCTGATCAGGCCTCGGTCGGGACGCGATTTGGACGGCCGCACTTCGAGCACTTCGCTCTTCGTGTGCAGCTCGTCGCCGGGCCGCACCGGACGCGGCCAGCTCAGCTCGTCGAAACCGACGCCGAGAATACCGCCCGCCGGTCTGAACTCGCCCTCGACGACGAGGCGCATGGTGAGCGCTGCGGTGTGCCAGCCGCTCGCCGCCAGTCCGCCAAAGACCGATTTGCGCGCGGCTTCCTCGTCGAGATGGTAGGGCTGCGGATCGAATTGCGCGGCGAAAGCTATGATCGCCTCCTTGTCCACCCGCAGTCGGCCGGAAGCAAAGACCTGTCCCACGGCGAAGTCTTCGAGATATTGCCTGTTCATTCTATATTGGCTCCTTCGTGACGGGACGATTGCCGGGCTGGCTGGCGCCGCTGCGGCCGAACCAGGCGCCGCCCGCAACGGCTGCGGCATTGATCAGGCCGAAGGCGGCGAGCGCGGCAGCCAATGCAATGAATATGTCGGTCAGGTTGCCGGTCCAGCGCAGTGCGAGCCAGCCGCCGCCCGCCGCGATGATGAGACGCGCAAGATTGGCGAGCAACGGCCACAACAAGCGTCCGGCTCCCTGCGAGGCGAAGTACAGCGCCATGCCGAGACCAAACAAGCCATAAACCGGGCCCACGGCATGCAAATAGCGCGATCCGGCGTCGATCATCGAAGCATCGGTATCGAACAGCGACAGCCAAGCGCGGGGAGCTGCGGCGGCGCACAGCCCGATGATCTCGCAGAGCCCGGCTGCAATCCCCGCGCCAATCCACGCCACGCGCAAGGCGCGGTCGCGGCGGCCGCCGCCGATGTTTGTTCCGACCATGGCGACGAGCGGGGCGCCGAGACCGAAGACGAGTGGAATGAGCAGGTACTCGAGGCGCGAGCCCATGCCGTAGCCGGCGATGGCGGCCGGGCCGAAGGCGCCGACGAGGCCGGTTGCAATGGCGATCGTGAGATTTGTCTGGACCGTGATCAGCGCCGCAATCAAGCCGACACGGAGAATGTCGTGGAAAAGCGACCAACGAAAGCGGAGCCCCTGAAATGCGAGCCGAACGACGCTTCGCCCCGACCGCAGATACGCCGCAAGCACGACGCTGCCGACCGCATAGTAGATCACCACCGCAACCGCGCCGCCGGCGACGCCAAGCCGCGGGAAGGGTCCCAGGCCGAAGATAAGGCACGGCGACAACGGAATCAGCACCAGCACGCCGGTACAGGTGACGATGGCGGGAACCGCCATGTTGCCGGTTCCGCGAATCACGTTTGCGAGCGAATTGAAGAGCCAAACCAGGATCGCGCCAGCGAAGACCACGCGGGAGTAGGTCAGCGCCGCGGCAAGGGAAGCTCCGCTGCCGCCCATCGCCGCATAGAGCCAGCGTCCGCCGGCGAGCAGGGCAACCATGAAGGTGAGCCCAAAGATGAGCGCGATGACGAGCGCATGGAGCGCCAATGCATCGGCGTCGGCGCGCCGCCCGCCTCCCAGCGCGCGTGCGATCGCCGAGGAAATGCCGCCGCCCATGGCGCCCGCCGACATCATCTGCATCAGCATCACGACAGGAAAAACAAGCGCAACGCCCGCCAGCGAATCGGTCCCGAGTTTGCCGACGAAATAGGTCTCCACCAGCCCGACCGAGGCCTGCGCGAACATCACCAGCGTGTTCGGCGCGGCGAGCCGCAGCAGCGTCACCGCGATCGGTCCCTCGATCAGGGCGCGCGTTCGCGGATCGTGGCGAACCTTGTCCGCAGGGCTGCGCACCGCGCCCAATTGCGGCGCGGAGGACGATGCCAAACGTCGTGACGTCATGGCGCGCTCGCCTCGGTGCGGTCGAGGTCTCCGCCGGATTGCCGCAGGCACCATATAGGAGTATATGCGCCTAAATCAAGCGATGAGGAAGCGATGATGCCCGCCACGAGGCAACCCGCGATTTGCAATTGTCTGGCGCTGCGCCAGGCGTCGCGGCGCGTCACTCAATTCTATGACCAGTTCCTGGCGTCGAGCGGCTTGCGCACGACGCAATATTCGATTTTGGCCAAGCTGAAGCGTAAAGGCCCGATGACGATCAATGCGTTGGCCGGCGATTTGGTGATGGATCGCACGACCCTTGGGCGAAACATCCTGCCATTGCAGCGTGACGGCCTCATCGCCGTCGGAAAGGGAAGATTTGACCGCCGCAGCAAGGAGCTGCGCCTCACCAAGTCCGGCGCCGCCCACTTCCATGCCGCGTTCAAAGCTTGGACGCAGGCGCAGGCGCAGTTTGAACGCGCATTCGGCATCAAACGCGCGAAAGAACTGCGCGCCCTGATGCACGACGTGACAGCAATGGTCTGACGGCCAGGTCGGCAGAAGACCCTTCAGAGCGCCGCTATGGTTTGCGCCGCAATCAGCGAAAAGCGAGCCGTCATCAGGCGTAACGCGAAAAGTCGTAACCCTCCTTGACGACGAACTCGAGCAGGAACGGCACGCCGGTTTCGGTGACGGCGACCGCATCCTTGATCGCCGGCACGATAGCGGCCGGTTTTTCCACCCGCATCGAGGCGACGTTGAGCCCCTGCGCCACTTTGGCGTAATTGCCGCCGACGGCCAGCGCGCCATATTTTTTGGTCGAGAGCGGCAGCACGTCGCGCTCGGCGGCCATGACGCCATTGTTGAAGACGATGGTGAGGATGGCGATGCGGTTGCGCGCGGCCGTCTCGATATCCATGCCGGTCATGCCGATGGCGGCGTCGCCCATGACGTTGATGCACAGCTTTTCCGGCGCGGCGAGCTTGGCGCCCATGGTGATGCCGAGCCCGTAGCCGAGCTGGGTCGACTTGCCCCAGCCGATATAGGAGCCGCACGCGGTCGTCTCCCAGAACGGCAAAAGCTGCTCGCGCGGGCTGCCGGAATCGTGGGTGATGATAACGTGGTCGCGATCGACGGTCCGCATCAGATCGCGGATCACGCGGTATTGGTTGATCGGCATCTCGTCGGAATCAAGGTGCTTCGACCAGGCCTCGAGCCAGGCCTTCTTGCCGGCGGCGATATCTTGCTTGAGCACAGCGAGAGCGTTGCCGCCGCTGCCGCCGCTGCCGCGTTTTTGGCGGCTGACTTCGGCGATGAGCGCATCGATCACGAGGCCGGCGTCGCCGACCAAAGCATGGTCGACGCGATACTCCTTGTTGATGTCGCTCGCGTCGTTGGTGGAGTGAATAATGGCCTTGCCGGGCGGTATGGCGGGCCCGAAATTGGTGCGCGTGAGGCTTGAGCCGATCGCCAGCACGAGGTCGGCACGCCGCATGAAATCGGCGAACATTTTCGAGCTGGAGCGTGTCGCGGCGCCCAGCGCCAGCGGATGGCTGTCGGGGATGGCGCTTTTTCCGGGATTGGTGGCGACCACGGGCGCCGGGACGAGTTCCGCCAGCGCCGCCAGCCGTTCGCCGGCCTCGGCGTAATGCACGCCCTGGCCGGCCCACAGCAGCGGATGCTTTGCCGAAAGCAGCATCTCGACGGCTCTTGTCACCGCCTCGGGGTCGGGCGCGGCGCGCTGCACCGGCACCGGCGCATAATCGAGCTTGCCGTCGTATTCGGCTTCGAAGACTTCATTCGGCACTTCGACCAGGACCGGCCCGCCCTTGCCGCTGCGCATGGCCTGATAGGCGCGCCGCAGCAAATCCGGCAGTTCCTGCACCGAATGCGCGAGCGCCGACCATTTGGTCACCGGCCGGTAGACGTCGGCGGCGCGGAACACCGGCCGCACGTATTGCCGGTCGAGCGGCAGTCCGGCCGGGATGACCAGCAAGGGAACATTCTCGGAAAAAGCCTGCGCGATGCCGGGGAAGGCATTCTCGATGCCGGGGCCGGCCTGGGCGGCGAACACGCCGTTGCGTTTGCCGCGCTTGATCCGGGTAAAACCGTCGGCGATGCCGACGCCGACGCGCTCCTGCCGGCACAGGATGGGGCGAATATCGAGCGCGGCGGCCGCTTCGATCAGCGGGTTGCGCGGATAGCACGAAAGAAATTCGGTGCCCTCGCGCTTAAGAATCTCGGCGATGACTTCGGCGCCATTCATGGGTTTGCTCTCTCTCTTTCTTTCTCGCTCGTTGACGCTGCGCGCAGTGCGCTCGCTCGGCACGCACTGCGTCGGCGGGCGAGCCTGGCGCGGACGCGGCCCCATTGCAATTGGCTCGCTTTTGGGTCCAGTCCGGCCCAGAATTAGGCGGTCCTGTGCGCGACAGCGGCAGGCGGGGTTTCCTTCCGCGGGTTCCTACGGCTATCATCGCTCAACCCGTGCTAGCTTAAAGCGCTTATAGGGCGGAGTGCCAGGGAGCATGACAATGACAATGACGCGCATCTTTTCGCTGTGCACCATCCTTGTTTTCGCCTGCATCGCCTCACCCGCGATGGCCGGGTGCTACGACCATGCCGATAAGTGTTGGTGGCGCGCCCACCACGCCATTTATCACATGGAAAATCGGATCGCTTATTTGGAGGCGAACCCGGATGCGGATGAGAGCTACAAAGGGCCTATCATCGAGGCGGTTCACGCCCGAACCTTACGCTTGCGCGCGGCCATCGGACCGCGATGGCCACACTGGCCGACCCCATGCTGCTACAGCCGCAGGGCGATTTACATCCGCTGAGCATCCCCCTCCCCACCCTCCCCCGCTTGCGGGGGAGGGTGGGGAGGGGGCGGCGCGGACACCGACCGTAGGGCGGCCCTTGTGGCCGCCCTACGATGCCCTTGGCGCGGGCGCCCACGAGGGGCGCCCCTACGCAACTCAGCCTGCAGCAGGAGCGCCGAACAGGCCTGGGAGCAGACGCTGCCGCTGGTGCAGAGACCACTGGCCGAGCCGCTCCATGTAGAGATAGACAACGGGCGTGGTGTAAAGCGTCAGCAATTGACTGATGAGCAGCCCGCCCATGATCGAGATGCCCAACGGGCGGCGAATTTCTCCGCCGTTGCCGAAGCTCAGCGCAAGCGGCACGGCGCCGAAGATGGCGGCCGTTGTGGTCATCATGATCGGACGGAAGCGCAACAGACAGGCCTGAAAAATCGCATCATAAGAGCTCAAATTTTGCGATCGTTTTGCGTCGATGGCAAAATCGATCATCATGATCGCGTTCTTTTTGACGATGCCGATGAGCAGGATCACGCCGATCGTTCCGATGATGCCGAACTCCGTGTGGAACAGCATAAGGGCGAGGAAAGCCCCGACACCGGCCGAGGGCAGGGTGGAGAGAATCGTGACCGGGTGGATATAGCTCTCGTAGAGCACGCCGAGGAGGATGTAGACGGCGGCAATAGCGGCGCCAACCAGGATCAGCTCGTTGTTGAGCGATTGTGCAAACAACTGCGCCGTGCCGGCGAGACTGCCACGGATCGAAGCGGGCATGCGGAGTTGGTTGACGGCGTTGTTGATCTCGGCCGCCGCCTCGCCGAGCGAGGCACCGGGCTGCAAATTGAACGATATGGTGGACGCAACAAACAATCCCTGGTGACTGACCGATAACGGAGCATTGCCGGCCAGGTAATGACTGACGGCGGCGAGCGGAATCATCGTCTCCTGGCTGGTGCTGACCGCGGCGCCGGCGGACGTGCTGCCCTTGCCGGTGTTGGCAAGGGCGTTGATGGCGGCGTTGCGCGCCGAATTGTTGTTGGCGCTTGCCGCAGCCGTTGCACTCGTCGTTCCGCTCTTGCCGGACGTGCGCGAGGCCGCCGCGGTCACGCTCCCTGCCGGGGTGTTCGACAAAGCGCTCCCCGCTGCCGCGCCGCCGGACGTCGCCACGAAAATATCGCGGAGCGACGCCGGATCTTTCGTGTAGCGCGGGTCGATTTCCATGATCACGTGGTACTGATTGATCGCGCTGTAGATGACGGACACCTGACGCTGTCCAAATGCATCGTAGAGCGTGTTGTCGATTTGGGCAGGCGTAATGCCAAGGCGCGAGGCGGTGTCGCGGTCGATGACAAGATCGGTCTCCAATCCTTTCTGCTGCTGATCGGAGCTCACGTCGGCGAGCACCGAGCTGCGCTCGAGCGCCTGGACGAGTTGTGGCGTCCAGGCATAAAGATCCTCAGCGCTATCGGACTGCAGCGTGTACTGGTATTGCGCGCTGCTCTGGCGACCGCCGGCGCGGATATCCTGGATGGCGAAGAAAATCAGACGGCCGCCGGGGACCTGGGCGAGTTTCGACCGCAGCCGCGCGATCACCTGATCGATGGGCGGGCGTTGGCCTATCGATTTCAGCGAAACGAAGACCGAGCCGGTGTTGATCTGCCCGAAGCCGCCGCCGCTGCCCACGCCGGTATAGCCCACCACAGTCTCCACCGCGGGATCCTGCTGAACGATCGCAGTCATCTGCCGCAGCTTTTGCGTCATCAGCTGAAAGGAGACGCTTTGATCGGCTTGCAGCGCACCGATCAAACGCCCGGTGTCCTGCTGCGGAAAGTAGCCTTTCGGTATGATGTAAATCAGCAACGCGTTGAGGCCGATCGCAGCGAAGAAAATCACGAGCACGAGCCTGCTGTGCCGGAGCGCCCAGCCGAGCGTGCGTTCGTAGCCGTGCAGCACCCGCTCGAAGAACGTGCGGCGGCGCGGCGCTTGGGCGGCTGGCCGCGGGCGCAGGAAAAGCGCGCACATCATCGGCGTGGTGGTGAGCGAGATCGCCAGCGAGATCATGATGGCGAGCGACAGCGTCAGGGTGAATTCGCGAAACAGCCGGCCGAGGATGCCGCCCAGCAGCAGGATGGGAGTGAATACTGCGACGAGCGACAGGCTGATCGACAGCACGGTGAATCCCACCTCGCGCGCGCCGCGCAAGGCGGCCTGCATGCGCGGCATTCCGGCCTCGAGATGACGGGAAATGTTCTCCAGCACGACGATCGCATCGTCGACGACGAAGCCGGTGGCGATGGTCAGCGCCATCAAGGACAGGATGTCCAGGCTGTAGCCCAACAGATACATCGCTCCGAAAGTGCCGAGCAGCGACACCGGGACCGCAACACTGGGAATCGCCGTTGCGCGGATGTCGCGCAGAAACAGGAATACGACCATCGTGACCAATATGACGGCTATCACCAGAGTCGTTTCCGTATCGTGCAGCGAGGAACGGATCGTCGTGCTGCGGTCGATGGCGATGGACACGTTGATGTCCGCCGGCAATGCCGCCTGCAAATGCGGCAGCGCGGCCTTCACGCCATCGACGGTATCGATGATGTTGCCGCCCGGCTGGCGGAACACGATGACCAGCACCGACGGTTGGCCGTCGGCCAAGCCAAGATTGCGCACATCCTCGACGGAATCGTTTACGGCGGCGACATCCGCGAGCCGGACCGCGGCGCCGTTGCGATAGGCGACGACAAGCCCAATGTAATCCGCCGCCTTGGTCGCCTGATCGTTGGTGTAGATTTGATAGCGCTGGTCGCCGTCGTCGATGGTGCCTTTCGGACTGTTGGCATTGGCCGAAGCGAGCGCCGCGCGCACGTCTTCCAGACCGATGCCGTATTTGAACAGCGCCTGCGGATTGAGCTCGACGCGAACCGCGGGCAGCGCCGAGCCGCCGATCATGACCTGACCGATGCCGCTGAGCTGCGAGAGCCGCTGCGCCAGGACGTTGCTCGCCGCGTCGTACATCTGACCTTGCGTCAGCGTCTTCGAGGTCAGCGTAAGAATGAGGATCGGCGCATCGGCCGGATTGACCTTGCGGTAGGTTGGATTGGTCTTGAGCGCGGCCGGCAGGTCGGCGCGGGCGGCGTTGATGGCCGCCTGCACGTCGCGCGCCGCTCCGTCGATGTCGCGGTTGAGATCGAACTGCAGCGTGATGCGGGTCTGTCCGATTCCGCTCTGCGAGGTCATTTCGGTGACGTCGGCGATCTGGCCGAGATGGCGCTCCAGCGGCTCGGCGACGCTGGTGGCGACCGTCGTGGGGCTGGCGCCGGGAAGCTGCGCGCTCACCGAGATCGTGGGATAATCGACCTGCGGCAGCGGCGCGACCGGCAGTTTGGAGAATCCGAGGACGCCAGCGAACGCAATGCCGAGCGTCAGCAGCGTCGTCGCCACCGGCCGGGCGATGAATGGCGCCGAGATGTTCATTCGGCCGGCTCGCCGCGGGCAAGCCGGTTCGCCGGCCGGCGCCCTGTCAGACGCAGAGCCAGCCGATCGAAATAGAGATAAATGACCGGCGTGGTGAAAAGAGTGAGCATCTGGCTGACGATCAATCCGCCGACCAGGCAGAGACCCAGCGGGTGGCGCAGCTCGGAGCCGGTTCCGGTTCCCAGCATCAGCGGCAGCGCTCCCAGGATCGCCGCCATGGTGGTCATCATGATCGGCCGGAACCGCAGCAGGCTGGCCTGATAGATTGCCTCGCGCGGCGCCAGGCCCTCGACGCGCTCCGCCTCCAGCGCGAAATCGACCATCATGATCCCGTTCTTCTTGACGATGCCGATCAGCAGGATGATGCCGATGATGGAGATGACGTCGAGGTCGTAGCCCAACACCATCAGGGATAAAAGCGCCCCGACGCCGGCCGAGGGCAAGGTCGACAGGATGGTGACCGGGTGAACGAAGCTCTCGTAGAGAACGCCGAGCACGATGTACATCGCCACTATGGCGGCAATGAACAGGAATACCTCGTTGCTCAATGACGACTGAAAGGCCGCCGCGGTGCCTTGAAACGCGGTTATGAAGCTGTCAGGCAGGCCGACCTCGCGCTCCGCCTGTTGGATGGCACCGATGGCAGACTCGATCGAATAGCCAGGCGCGGTATTGAATGAAATCGTCGTGGCGGGAAACTGACCGTAATGGGTGATCAGCAAGGGGCTCGCTTGCTGTTCGATGTGTACGATCGCCGAAAGCGGCACTTGACCATTTGTTGAAGAGGTCGATGACGGCAGGTAGATCGAGGATAGTCCCGCGAGCGAGCTCTGCAGCGACGGATCGAGCTCCAGGATGACGCGGTACTGGTTCGACTGGGTATAGATGGTCGATACGATGCGCTGCCCGAACGCATCGTAGAGTGCGTTGTCGACGGTCGCCGGCGTGATGCCGAAGCGGCTGGCGGTGGCGCGGTCGATGACGAGATTAACCGCCTGTCCCTGTTGCTGCAGATCGCTGGCGACATCGGCGAGTTGCGGCAACTGGTTGAGGCGCTGCACCAACTTTGGCACCCAGGTGTTGAATTCCGTGGGATTGGCGTCCTCGAGGACGAAATTGTAGGGGGCGCGGTTGATCGTCGAGTCGATGGTCAGGTCCTGCACCGGCTGCATGTACAGCGTGATGCCGGTGACGCCGGCGACCTCGCTCTGCAATCGCTGGATGATGGCGCTGGCGCTGAGGCTGCGCTCTTCATAGGGCTTGAGCGAGATCAGAAACCGGCCGGTGTTCAGCGTCCGATTGGTGCCGTCGACCCCGATATACGAACTTAAGTTTACGACGTCCGGATCCTTGAGGACCGCTTCCGCGAGCTGGTTCTGCACGTTCGCCATCGCCTGATAGGAGACGCTCTGCGAGGCCTCCGTAATGGCCTGGATCGTCCCGGTGTCCTGCACGGGGAAGAACCCCTTGGGGATCTCATAGTAGAGCAGCAGAGTGAGCGCGAGCGTCAGCACCGCAACCAGCAATGTGAGCGGCTGCCGGTCCAACACCCAATTCAGCGCGCGGCCGTAATAGGCGATGACCGAATTGAAGGCGTGTTCGGCCTTCAGATCGAAGCGGGTGCGCTCGGCATCCGGGCGATGGCGGATCAGCCTGGCGCACATCATCGGCACCAGCGTCAAGGAGACGACGGCGGATATGACGATCGTAATCGCAAGCGTAATGGCAAATTCGTGGAACAGACGGCCGACCACGTCGCCCATGAACAACAGCGGTATCAGCACCGCGATCAGCGAGATCGTCAGTGAGATGATGGTGAAACCGATCTGCTCGGAACCTCGCAGCGCCGCGTCGAGCGGCGCCATGCCGCCTTCGACGTAGCGCGCGATGTTCTCGATCATGACGATGGCGTCGTCGACGACGAATCCGGTGGCGATCGTCAGCGCCATGAGCGAGAGATTGTCGAGGCTGAAGCCGAGAAGATACATCGCCCCGAACGTGCCGACCAGCGACAGCGGCGCCGACAGGCTCGGAATGATCGTGCCCGGAAGCGTGCGCAGGAACAAAAAGATAACGATCACGACCAGGACGACGGCTAGGCACAGCTCGAATTCCACGTCGGCGACCGAGGCGCGGATGGTGACCGTGCGGTCGCTCATCACGGCGACGTCGACGGCGGCCGGGAGCGTGGACAGGATTTGCGGCAGCAGGCTCTGGATGCGGTCGACGACCTGGATGATGTTGGCGCCCGGTTGACGCTGGACGGAAAGGATGATCGCCGGCGTGGTATTCGCCCAGGCCCCGAGCTTGGTGTTCTCCGGGCCGCTGATGATGCGCGCCACGTCGGAGAGCCTGACCGGCCCGCCGTTGCGATAGGCGATGATCAGGTTGCGGTATTGATCGGCGCTGTTGAGCTGGTCGTTGGCATTGATTGTCGAGGCCTGCGCCGGACCGTCGAAATTGCCCTTCGGCGTGTTGACGTTCAGGTTGCCGATCGTGGTGCGTACATCGTCGATGTTGAGCCCATAGGCGGCCAGCGACTGTGGATTGAGTTGTACGCGCACCGCCGGCCTTTGTCCGCCGCTGATGGTCACCAGCCCGACGCCGTTCAATTGCGAGATTTTCTGGGCGAGCCGGGTCTCGCTCATGTCCTCGAGGTCGGTCAGCGCCAAGGTTTTCGAGCTGACCGCGAGCGTCAGAATCGGCGCATCGGCGGGGTTGACCTTGGCGTAGATCGGCGGCGCGGGCAGGTCGCTCGGCAGCAGGTTGCCCGACGCGTTGATCGCGGCTTGGACCTCCTGCTCGGCGACGTCGAGGCTCAGATCGAGGCTGAACTGCAGCGTGATCACCGAAGCGCCGCCGGAGTTCGCCGATGTCATCTGGTTGAGCCCGGGCATTTGCCCGAATTGTCGTTCCAGAGGCGCCGTGATCGAAGACGTCATCACTTCCGGGCTGGCGCCCGGATAGAGGGTCGTGACCTGGATCGTCGGATAGTCGACCTCGGGCAAGGTCGACAGCGGCAAGAAGCTGAACGCGACAATGCCGGACAGCATGATCGCCGCCATCAGCAGCGTGGTTGCGACCGGACGTAGGATGAAGGGTTCCGAGACGTTCATCGCATCGTTTCATCGTTGCGCAGGATCTTGATCAGTTTGCGCTCGCCGCCATGCGCAGCTCGCTACTGGCTGCCGTTGCTGCGCCGATTTTGCGAACGACCGGGATTCGGCGTTTGCCCGCCGCTCGTTGGCGGAGCGCCCGTGGCTGCGACCGGCTTGCCGTCTACCATAGTAACGTTCACGCGCAGTCCGTCGCGCAGGCGGTCGGCGCCGTCGACCACGACGCGCTCCCCGGCTGAAAGTCCGGAGTTGACGGCCGTCATGTTGCCCGTGGTCGGGCCGACGGTGATCTGCCGCACCGAGACGGTGCTGTCGGCATTGATCACATAGACATAGTTGCCGAGAGAACCGCCAGCGGTGCTGCCGGGGGAGCCGCGCTGGATGGCGGCCGTCGGAACCGTGACGGCGTTTTGCAGGGTCTTCACGAGGAGCTGGGCATTGACGAATTGGTTCGGAAACAAGGCGTAGTCGGAATTATCGAACTGCGCGCGCACTTTCACTGTGCCGGTGGTCGTATCGATCTGATTATCCACCGCCGAGACGTTACCTATGGCAAGCTGCTTGACGTTCGCCCGATCGAATGCCGTGACCTGCAGCTGCGTGCCGGCATTCAACTGCGGCATGATTTCCGGCAGATCATCCTCGGGAATCGAGAAGATCACGGTGATCGGCTGCAACTGGGTAACGACGGCGATGCCGCTCGTGGCGGTGGTCTGCACGTAATTTCCCGGATCGACCAGGCGAAGGCCGACCCGGCCGGTGACCGGCGAAACGATGTGGCAATAGGCGATGTTCAGCGTCTGCGTATCGACCTGCGCCTGGTCGAGCTTCACCGAACCCTCGTATTGCTGCACGATGAAGACCTGATCATCGGCCTGCTGGCGGGCTATCGAATTCTGCTGGGCCAGGGTCTGATAGCGCTTGAGATCCATTTGTGCTTGGCTGAGCAACCCTTGATCGTGCGCGAGCTGGCCTTCGTACTGGGCTTTCAAGATCTCATAGGGGCGTGGATCGATTTGCGCCAGAAAATCGCCCTTCTGGACCGTCTGTCCCTCGGTGAATCCGACTTGGGTCAGTTGACCGTTGATCTGGGTTTGCACCGTGACCGTGGCGAGCGGAGTGACGGTGCCGAGCGCATTGACCAGGACAGGGACATTGTTCAGCGCGACCGTGGCGGCGCCGACCGATTGAAGCACGCCTTGCGGAAAGCGTCCGGTGGACGGCTGCGGCGCCCGCACCCAGCGCGCGATCTGGTAGGCGCCAAGAACGAGCCCGATCGCAACGATCAGCCCAACGCCAATCCGGACTTTCGAATAGGTTCGGCTCTTGACGTCCGGCTTGGGCGCCGTTCGGCGAAGATCCGGCGCCAGCTCGTCATCTGTTCTGCGCGTTCGCTCGTCCATCTTGCGCGTTCATCCATCCCGGCATTTTCGACATATAATGTGAGCCAGCATGCCTCGCCTAATGAAAATTTGCTAATGACCCCGCTGGCCGGGATCATGGGCAGCCCTGCCGGGCAGGATGGCGCGCGAGGATTTCTTGGGCCAAATTGCTCCCTGTTGTCAGTGTCCTAGAAATTGGTCGCTAAATCAAGGGCTTGCGACAAAAATCTGCGGCCTTTCACGCCAAGCCCGGTGTTCATGTTCATTGTGTCGGCAGTTTCGGCAATAATGAGAACGACTCTTGCAGCTCCCTTTGGCTGGGGAGCAGCGTGGTGTCCCAGAGGCCGCCGAGCGCCTCGATCAGGCTGACGCTGGCGAGGAACAGGTCCTGCCGGATGGTCAACTCGGCCTCCTCGTCGGCCAGCAAAGTCACTTCCGCCGTCACCACGGTGGTGAACGCCACCGTGCCGGCCTTAAATTGATTCAAATAGACATCCACGGCTTGGCGTGCGTCCTTGATCGCTCGCTGTTCCACCCCGAGCTGCTGCGTGAGGATACGGATCGCGGCGAGCTCGTCCTCCACCTGCTGAAACGCGGTGAGCACGGTCTGCCGATAATTGGCGATGCTCTGCCAGTAGACGGCGCGCGCCGCATCGAGCTCGGCTGAACGCAGGCCGCCGTCGAACAGCGGTTGCGCCGCCGCCGCGCCGAGCGACCACACCTCGTTAGCGACATTGAACGGCAGCGGATTTTTCCCGATCCACTGCAATACGCCGGACAGACTGATGTCGGGATAAAATGCGGCCTCGGCGACGCCGATCAGTGCGTTTTCCTGCTGCATCGTGCGTTCCGCCGCGGCAATGTCGGGACGCCGCTCGAGCAGCGTCGAGGGAACCGTGACCGGAATTTTCGGAATGCTGCCGGAGAGCACGAGCGGCGCAATCGTGAGTTCCGCGGGCGGCCTGCCGATCAGCATGGCGATGGCGTGCTCGTATTGCGCACGCTGCACACCCACATTGATGAGCTGCGCTTGCGTGTTCAAAACCTGGGCCTCGGCGGTGGCCACGTCGCCGCTCGTTACGCCACTGGTGGCGCTGGGACCGTAGCCGGCGTTGTATTGATTGTGCACGATCTCATAGTTTCTCTTGTATTCTGCGACCGTGCGCGTGAGCAGCGCGCGCAATGAGTCCGCGGCGCGCAAGTTGAAATAGGCGATGGCAAGCGTCGCCTGCGCGGATAGCTTAACGTTGGCGAGATCGGCGTCGCTTGCTTGCGCGGCGGAGCTGTTGGCCTCGATTTGCCGGCGCACCTTGCCCCAGACATCGAGGTCCCAGCTGCCGGCGAGCTGCGGGACGAAGGTTGTGGTGTAGATGGCGCCGCTGCCCCCACCGCCGCCGCCGCTGCCGCCTCCCCCGCCGCCGCCGCCGGCGTTTGGCCCGGTCCGCATGCGTGTATAGGTGTAGTTTCCGGTCAATGTTGGGAACAGCGCCGCTTGCTGCTCCCTGATCAGGGCGCGTGCCTCCTCGTAAGCCGCGGCCTGGGCGGCGACCGTCTGGTTGGAAATCTCGACCTGCCGCAGCAGGAAATCGAGTTTTGCATCCCGGTAGGGCGCCCACCAATCGCCGCGATCCAAGGCATCGCTGGGGGTGGCGAGCTTCCAGCCCTTGAGCTCCTTGAATTTGGTCGGAACGGCAGCCGCTTCGGGAGAATAGTCGGGACCCACGGCGCACGCGGCAAGCGATAGTCCGAGGATCAATGCCAAAGCGGCGGCGCCGGCTTGCGCGCGTGAAAAAGCTACGCGTCGCACCCGACAAACGCCACGGAAATCAGCATGGGCCAACGCATACACAGCCGAAAACCCGTTGCTGTAGAACCCCGAACACAACCACGAACGAACACGACCAATGCAATCCAGGAACAATGCAGATCATGCCCCGCTGGAGCGCCCAGCGGGGCATCGGTCACATTGTGCTCGCTTCCATATCGACGCCGGCCCCCCAGCGATCACGTTAACCATAACCATGCCCTACGCATCGGTGAATATCAACACCGCATCGTTGCTGCCGCAGGAGGCGATGCCTTCTGTGGGACAATGTGATATTCAGGCGACAGTAGGCGCCGGCTAAATATCGGCAACCAGGCATCGCGCCGGCGCTCGTTCTCCAACGGAGGTGCAAATGCCGTACACTTACACGCTTACCAGCATAATCCCTGCTTCCGCGCAGGAGATCTACGACGCCTGGCTGGATAGTCTCGTCCATTCCGAGATGACCGGCGGCGAGGCGACCACGTCGGACGAAATCGGCGCCGAAGTCTCGGCCTGGGATGGCTACATCAGGGGCCGCAATCTCGAGCTGGTCCCGGGCGAGCGCATCGTCCAGTCGTGGCGCACCACAGAATTTACCGACGAGCACGAAGACTCCATTGTCACCCTCACGCTCGAGGAAGCAGACGACGGCACCTTGCTGACGCTGGTGCACAGCAACGTGCCCGACGACCAGAGGAGCTATGAGGAGGGCGGCTGGGAATCGAAGTACCTTGAGCCGATGAAGGTCTATTTCGCCAACCTTGAGCGAGGAGCCGCCGGCAGCCCGTCGAAACGCGCGGCGCCCAAGGTTGCGGCCGGCAAAAAAGCAAAACGCGCTGCGCCCAAGGTTGCGGCGGGCAAAAAAGCAAAAACAGTAAAACGTGCGGCGCCGCGAGGCAAAGCTGCGAGCGGCAAGAAGAAGACCAAGCGCGTTGTCGCCGCGAAAGCCAAGGGAAAAAGCGCCAAGCCGAGCGCAAGAAAAGCGGCCGGGCGAATGGCGACCAAGAGCAGGCCGGGACGCCGCAAGCGGACCCGTCGCTGAGCGGCTTCACTCGGACGCTGCCGATCTGGGCGCTCGCCCGGGCGAGCGCCGATGCGCCGCGTCATCATTAGCGGAAGAATCAGGCCGCCAACACCCGGCGCGCGTGAGTCGCCGCCTCGTTACTCTCATCGAGCGTCCAGCGCGCGATCTCGCCGTGGGAAGCAAACCAGACATCGGGGAACTGGGCTATGTATTTCAGGATTTTGTCGATCTTGCCGCCGTAGCTGCCCCGTGAAATGCCGCCGCGGTCGAGCGTGCCGGGCTTCAGCGAGGTCCCCTGCACGCCCCATGGCGGCGGCTGTCCCTCCGACTATTGTTCCAGCATCACCGTCACGGCGACGGCGATGCGTTGACCGGGAGTGACGACAGGGCGGGCCGACGGCGAAGATTTTTCAATGAAACAGCTTCGGGAATTTGGCCCGGAGTTTTGCGCGCAGATTGGCGCTGACATCGACGACCGAGGGGAATGTGCCCTTGAGCTTCATGTCATAGGGGATGCAGGCGTCGATGAGGATGCGGTTGTTGAAGTTGCCGGGCAGATAAAGCGGATCGCGCTTCGACGCCCAGGCCTTCTGCACGAGATCGATGTCGACCTTGGGATCGAAGCGCGTGCACATCGCCCACAGCACCTGGTCGAGATCGCCGGCATCGATGTCGTCGTCGACCACCACCGTCCATTTGCCGGCATAGGCGCCGCCCTGGCACGAGCATGCCACGTGCAGCGCCTGCCGGGCGTGGCCGGGATAGCGCTGGCGCAGCTGGATGGTGGTGAAGCGCGTCGCGGGGCCGGCCTCGTGGTTCCACACGCCGAGCACGTCGGGGATGCCGCAGGCGTCGAGCGCGCGCCAGATTTGCGCCGCGCCGGCGATGCCCTTGAGCAGTCCGGTCTCGTCGACCGGCTTGTGCTGCGGCGCACAGGTCAGGATCGGATCGTTGCGGTGCAGGATGGTTTTGACGTTGACGTAGGGCCGCTCCTGCGTGTCGTCGGAATAGTAGCCCATCCATTCGCCGAACGGGCCTTCCGGCTTGGTCTCTCCGGGAACCGTCTCGCCTTCGATGGCGATCTCGCAATCGGCCGGGATGGGGAAGCCGGTGTAGGGTCCGCGCACGACGTCGATCGGCTCGCCGCGCAAGCCGCCGGCGATGTCGAGTTCGCTCACCTCGGGCAGCGGGCTTGACGACAGCATGAACAACAGCGGGTCCTGTCCGCACAGGATCACGACCTTCATCGGCTCGCCGCGCGCAAAATATTTGTCGCGGTGAATGCGGCCGTGTTTGCCTTCGGTGATCTGGCAGCCGACGGTCTTGCCGTCGTAGACCTGGCTGCGATAGGCGCCGAGATTGAACCAGCCGGTGTCGGGGTCCTTGGTCATCACGCAATCGGCGGTGCCGATGAAGCGCGCCTTGTCCGCTTCGTGGTGGCGCGGCACCGGAAATTTCAAAACGTCGACGGCGTCGCCCTCGATAACGTTCTCGAAAATCGGCCCGTCGTTGACAAAGCGCGGCGGCAGCGGTTTCAGCTCCTGCATGCGCGCGTGGTAGCGCCGCACGATGTCGACCTTGCGCTCGTAGTCGAGCGGCAGGCCGAGGGTGAGCGCGATGCGCTTGATCGAGGACAGCTGGCCGTACAGCGTGCGAAAACCTTTCGGATAGCCGGGCACGTCGTCGAACAGAATCGCCGGCGCGCTGCCGCGGCTTTTTTCCGTGAGCATGTGGGTGACGGCGCCCATCTCGACGTCCCAATGGGCGCCGGAGACGCGCTCGAGTTCACCGAGCTTTTCGACTGTGTCGAGCCAGCCGCGCAAACCGCGGTAGCCCTGGCGTTGTGCCGACGCCGCGCCGGTCATGCTCGTCTCCATGTCGCTGAACAAAAACGGGTATGAATTGCGGTCCCAGACGTGTCAAGCTGCGCACTCCCTCGCCCCGCTTGCGGGGAGAGGGTCGGGGTGAGGGGGCCTCACCGCTGGGCTCAGAATCGCGGAGAGGCCCCCTCACCCTCGTTCGCTTCGCTCACTCGACCTCTCCCCGCGCGCGGGGAGAGGTGAAGAGCGCGAAGCGCCGAGCCCATGTCTTTGCTTTCATAACACAGTCCGCGTCGGCTTCGCTTCGCTCAGCTCCGGCCAATCGCCGTTCCCGCAGGCAAGAACCTAGAGCCCTATCCGTTCTGATTGAATCAGAACCGGGCTCTAGCATTTTGTTTGAGCATGATCTTTTCGGAAAACCGGTTCCCACTTTTCCGGATCATGCTCTAAGCGATCTCAGGCGGGCGGGAGTCGTGCACCTCAACTAAAATCATCGCCCAGTGTGGTTGATTACACAACTCGCAATAGAAGCCCGGTACTTTTTGCGGCTGCCGTCACCGTCCGGGTAATTCCGTCCCAACCAAGGCAATCTCGCTTTTGCGCTCCGCATAGCTGGCGTCCAGCAGAAAAGCCTGGATCGCCACCATGGGAAGCGCAAGCATGATCACACCCTGCAGCGAAACCCCATAGGCGCAAAGCGCGGCGGCGACCAAGCAAGCGAGCGAGCCACCGACATCCCATCCGATCTCGGCCGCAAAATGAAACCGCAGTGGGCACGATGACGCCTTGGCCTCGTTATAGATCGCGGTCATGAGCGATGGAACGTAGAGTCCGCCGAGCGCGGTCGTTCCGACAGCGACCGCGATAACCGGAATCGGGTCCGAGCCGCAGACCGCCTTGGCGATCAGAGTGCCGGCGAGGGTGGCCGCGTTGACCCAAGCAGCGCGGCGCGCATGGCCCATGTCGATGAAGCGACCGAGAAACAAGCCACTGACGGCGCCCGCCAGCGCGGCGGCTGCAAGCACTCCGCCGAACGCGTCGTAACGCGCGTCGAGCGCTTGGAACAGGATCAGGCTCCAGGCCCAGGCCGAGCTGTTGTATATCCATCCATCGCTACCCAGCAGTAGGACGCCGCGTTTGTAGAACGGAAACGCGCCGAGCGGCGCGGTGGGCTCGATCGGCGGCTCGAGCACGTCGAGCAGCGGCACGATGGCGGCGAGCTCGATCACGCCGGCGACTCCGAAAGCTGCCCAAGGGCCCGCGACCGTTAACATGACGCCGCTTATAGCCGGACCCAAGATGCCGGCGATCCCGATCAGCAGCTCGCGCCATCCAACCTGGCTGCCGCGG
>Ga0187856_1000431_pt1 | contig 38473 bp, 36 predicted proteins | sample June2016WEW_8_40_FD_132443 | JGI IMG/M metagenome (GOLD analysis project Ga0187856, IMG submission 132443) | Peatland microbial communities from SPRUCE experiment site at the Marcell Experimental Forest, Minnesota, USA - June2016WEW_8_40 | ecosystem: Environmental > Terrestrial > Soil > Wetlands... | reverse complement strand
GGCGACGGCGCGGGCCCGCCGCTGGTTTGACGATCTGGTCTCGGGACGCGCGGCTTCGATGGTCGAGATTGGCCAGCGCGAAGGTGTCGGCAAGCGTTACGTCAGTCGTATGATTCGCCTGGCATTTCTCGCGCCCACGATCGTCGAAAGTATTGCCGAAGGCCGCCAGCCACCGGAACTTACCGCGCAGTTTCTGTCGACCGCCCGCGGCGATCTTCGGCACTGGTGCAGTTTGAATTTGCGAACTGATTCCAAATCTGCCGCGAGCCATGCGATACTGGATGCATGATACGCCGAAAGCACATGCCCAAGGATACGAATCAGCTTGCGGCAATGGTCGTGAAGCTCGCAACGGGTCAGCCGGTAGAGGCTGAGCCTGTGGAGCGGGAGAAAGACCCGAACGCCGTCGCGCTCGGGCGCAAGGGCGGATTGAAGGGCGGCATCGCCCGCAAGACCAAGCTGCCTAAAGCGCGACGGTCAGAGATTGCGCGGAAGGCCGTTCAAGCTCGATGGAAAAAATCGCGTGAATCTGAGAGATAGTTGTTTTACCTATGTCGGTAAACGATTTTGCGTCGGTAATTCTCGCTGGCTCTCTTGCCTTCAGCGCCATTCTTTTCGGAGTGTTCGGTATTTTCTTTTCTGTTTATACCATGTATGCGGCACTGCCCAACCCAGAAAGGTCTCCTGCCTGCGATACGATGCGGCGGTTCTGTCGATTTTTGTCGATATTAGAGATATTTTCCGCCGTGGGGACCGTTTGGCCGCTCTATTCGTTGACGCCGCGCGACAATTGGTCTATTGGCTTGGCGTTGTCCCTATGCATGCCCGTCGTCGGTCTAACCTCGTTGGGCTTACTGTTAGCGTGGTGGAGAATGCATTGACGCCATGAGCCTTGCAACCAATGCCGCTCGCCAGAATCTAGACAGTCACAGCATTTTAAAGGACTATAATAGAACCAAGAGTGAGTTTATCAGTCTCGCTCGCGTAGCCTACGCTGCAATAGCGGGGAAAATGGGGACGGCACCGAGCGAGCTGGACTTGCTTGCGGGCTTGACGAAGATTATACGATACCAATGTTCAGCGTTCACGGCCATGCGAAGGCGTCGGGTATTCCTGCATCCAGACCTGTGGGACATTTTCGCCGATATTCTGGCACGGATCGTGCTCGACGATGAATGGAAGACCGTCACGAGCTAGAGAATCAAATCGGTGACTAAACTCGTCTAAAATCGTAGGAGGGTTCTCCATGCCAGAGATTCGTTCGATGGAAGCGTGGCAAAACGCGCGGGAGATAGCAGAAAAAATTGCAATGGAGGTCCAAACCATCAATCAGAAATCAGAAGAAAAAATGCCTCCTGCAATGCCGTATTTGCAGTTCGTGGACCAGATGACAACCGAGGTGATGAAACTTTACTATCAGAAATTCATCGTGATCGGTTAAAAGCCAAAACAGAAGTTCGTTTCGCCAAAAAGCCGCTGAGAAAATATCCAGCGGCTTTTTGTTGTCTTGACAATACACGACCGCTCATGTATATTGTGCATTATGAACAAGCTGAGCATCGAGCGGCGCTCTCAGGTAATCAAGTGCTTGGTTGAAGGCATGTCGATCAACGGCATTTGCCGAGTCACCGACACCGCGAAGCATACCGTGCTCAAGCTGCTGGCGGACGTAGGTGAAGCCTGCAAGCGATACCAGGATGAGCACTTGCGCGGTTTGAATTGCCGCCGAATCGAATGCGATGAAATCTGGGCCTTCTGCTACGCCAAACAAAAGAACGTACCAGTCGAGTATCAAGGCCAATTTGGATATGGCGACGTTTGGACGTGGACGGCCATCGATGCCGAGACCAAGCTGATTCCGTGCTGGTACGTGGGACGGCGCGATGCAGGCGCGGCACGCCAGTTCATCATGGACTTGGCTAGTAGGCTCAATAACCGCATTCAGTTGACCACAGACGGCCACAGGGCCTATCTCAGCGCTGTTGATGAAGCGTGGGTCGGAGACGTGGATTATGCGATGCTCATTAAGTTGTTTGGCGCGGAGCCCGCTGGCGAAGCTCGATACAGCCCCCCTAAGTGTACCGGCATTCGCAAAGACGCGATTAGCGGGAATCCCAATCCCGCCTATATCTCAACCAGCTATGTTGAACGGCAGAACCTAACGATGCGGATGAGTATGCGCCGATTCACCCGGCTGACCAACGCACACAGCAAGAAACTTGCGAACCACAAGCACGCGGTTGCGCTCCATTTCATGCATTACAATTTCGCGAGAATCAATCAGGCTGTCCGCTGCTCGCCCGCGATGGAAGCGGGCATTGAGAGTCATTTATGGTCGATTGAAGAGATCGCAGCACTAGCAGATTAGCTTCGTTTTTGTCACTTAATCGTCGGTAGATTTTCGACAGACTTCGTAATCGGCCTGCACCCAAGCAAACAAACGTTGAATGCTCCCTTTACAATTGGAATATCGCTGCGCACTTTAACATCGCCGATGATCGCCGGAACAGGCGGATCGAACTCAAAGGGGCCAGTTCCTTCAAACTCGAATGTCACGTTATCAAACGTGCAATTGTGGAATCTTCGTCCATCGAGTTTGACTGTTTCGTGACTAAAGGGACGATTGTAAATATCCTCGAACTGATAATTTCCCCAATGGGACGTCATAAGATTTAATTGCGCGATGATCGCATCAGGTGTTGTCGGGACTTTGGGCTGCTGGGGCTGTGCGTAAGATTGATGGTAAACGTCGTAGCCGAAAAACAACCACGTCAACAATAATGCACCGATAACGATTTGAAGCAAGGCGGATTGAGAGGCTCGAAAGTAATTTTGAATGCTCACCCAAAAGTACCCACAACCGACGAAAATCAATCCGGCCATGAAAATGATAATCCCGATTACTGTAATGTGTTCGGCTTCGCCCTTCGCAAATGCGGTCAATCCGATTTCGCCGCCAACTATCAAAAACGTAACTCCGACGGCGTCGAGTACGTAGCCGATTCCTTTAACAATGTTGGGTTCAGAATCCGCCATATAGTGTGCCGTCCTTCTTAGAAAAGCCCCCACCAAACCTAGAAGAACGGAATGCTCCAATATTGAACCAAAAGCAATGAGAATTGGAGCATAATGCATTCGAGCGCAAGTCGCTACGTTCGGATACTGTAGGCCATGGGCAGATATGCCCAGCCAATCTGCGGCGAGGAACGGAAGACTGACGAGAAGCCCAAGGAGCAGCACTAGCGGAAGCACAACAAAGCCAGATTTCAAACTGCACCAGTGCCCGATCTTCCGCTCAGTTGGCAAGCCCAGGAAAAACTACTAGGCTTCGCGGATCCCGCCTGATAAATCCGCGGCCCAGGAATTACTGACCGGACCCCTTAAGTATTTCCGATTTCAAATTCATCGAGACGGCGAATTTCTGCGCCACCGCGGAATCGCCGAAGTCCACCGCCAAATCCGGCAATCGAGAGAAACCGCGAAAATCGCGCAGAGCGGCAGCGCGAAAGCCTCTCTCCGGTGCGCTTCAATCGCGAATACTCGCGACCACGTGGCACATTAAGACATGTCTAGGAATAATATAGAGAGCTTAAGACTCAATGGCGGAGGGGGTGGGATTCGAACCCACGGTGACCTTTCGGCCACGCCGGTTTTCAAGACCGGTGCCTTCAACCGCTCGGCCACCCCTCCCGTAAGTCGTGCCGCGCGCCGAACATCGATATACGCAGCCGTCGCACCTCTAATCAACAAAGAAACCCAATAGCTAATGCCACGGGTCACACGGGCGCCTTTTCGCGCATCGTGACGAGCTCTTCCGCCGCGGTCGGATGGATTCCAATCGTGGCGTCGAACTGGGCCTTGGTCGCGCCGCATTGCAGCGCAACGGCGAAGCCCTGGATTATCTCGCCGGCATCCGCTCCCATCATGTGACAGCCGACGACCCGATCGGTCTTGCGATCGACGATCAGCTTCATAAAAGTGCGTTCGTCGCGGCCGCTGAGCGTATGCTTCAACGGACGAAAGTTCGACTTGTAGATATCGATTTCGCCAAAATGCTGACGCGCTTCGGCCTCGCTCAGACCAACCGTGCCGATGGTCGGCTGGCTGAAGACCGCCGACGGCACATTGCTGTAATCGACGCTCATCGCGCGCTTGCCGAAGAGCGTCTCCGCCACTGCGCGCCCTTCGGCGATCGCGACGGGCGTCAGGTTCTTGCGATTCGTCACGTCGCCGATCGCGTAGATATTTTCGGCCGAGGTGCGCGAATAGCGATCGACTACGATCGCGCCGACCCCGTCGAGCATCACGCCTGCCTCCTCGAGTCCGATTCCCTGCGTGTTCGCGGCGCGCCCAGTCGCAAACATGATGAAGTTTGCATCGACCGCGGCGCCCCGCGTGAGCGTTACATGCACGCCTCCGCGGTCGCCACGATCGATCCGGCTGACGAGGGTTTCGAAGCGCAGATCGATTCCGCGCTTGCGCATCTCGGCCGCCAGTGCAGAGCGCAAATCATCGTCGAATCCGCGCAGGAAAACCTCTCCACGATGGACCACCGTGACTTGCGCGCCCAAGCCATGGAAGATTCCGGCAAACTCGAGGCCGATATAGCCACCGCCAACAATGACTACCCGTTGCGGCATCCGCCCGAGATAGAAGGCCTCGTTCGAGGTGATCGCGAGTTCGGCGCCGGGAATTCGCGGCACCGTCGGCCATCCGCCGGTCGCCACCAGTATGTATTTGGTGGTGATGCGTTCGCCGCCGATCGCGATAGTATGTGCGCCAACGATTTGCGCGCGGCTTCTGAGTATCTTGACGCCCGCGTCGATCAGCAGGTTTTCATAGATACCGTTGAGACGCGTAATTTCAACATTCTTGTTCGCGATTAGCTGGTTCCAGTCGAAGCGGCGATCGCCGACGGCCCAACCGAAGCCCGCGGAATCCTTGAACGCTTCGCTGAACTCGGAGGCGTACACGAGCAATTTTTTCGGAATGCAGCCCACGTTAACGCAGGTCCCGCCGAGGTAGCGCTCCTCGGCGACGGCGACGCGCGCGCCGAGACTCGCCGCCACGCGGCTGGCGCGAACGCCGCCGGAGCCGGCACCGATCACGAAGAGGTCGTAGTCGTACTTTTCGGCCATCGAAATACCGCCTGTCGGGTTCGATTCGTCGCAGGCTGCAAGCCTAGCAGCCCATCTCGATGAATCAATCGGAAGGCAATTTTCCTACGATGAACGGGTGACGCTTAACCGTTGCCCATTCCAATATTCACACTGCTTGAAGTTCGGCTCGATCAGGGTCTCGGCCGAATTGATCGAGATCGGGGCCGCCATTCACCGCGCGAGTACGTCAATGCGCACTGGCTTGGGTCTGCGATCCCCCGGCACGTAACAACTCGTCATCGATGACGTCTGAGAATCCCTTGGCCGATTCCATGCCGACCAATTCGCGCCCGTTAACGAAGAACGTCGGCGTTCCCGTGACGCCCAGTTGCTCGCCCTGTGCCTGGTCCGCCTTGATTCCCGGCGCCCCAGGTTTCGTATCAAAACAGGCGTTGAACTTTTTGGTGTCCAGCCCGACCTTGGCTGCACTCGCTTTCAAGCCGGCCGCATCGAGCTTCGATTGATCGCTGAACATAGCGTCATGGAGCTCCCAGAACTTGTTCTGATCGGCAGCACAGCGACCCGCGACCGCGGCGTCCATCGCGTGCGCATGCATGCCCAAAGGGAAGTCCATATAAATGAGCTTGACCTTGTCGCCATACTTGGCGCGGATTTGTTTCAGAGCCGGTTCGGCCGATCGACAGTACGGGCACTGGAAATCCGAGAACTCGACGATTGTCACCGGCGCATCTTTGCCCCCGGTCCACGGATGGCCGGCGCTGACGACATTGACGCGCGGCGCCTCCAGCGCCAGCTTGACGTGCGCGTCGCCACGCAATTTCGCCACCAGCGTGTCGCGACGTTCGCGGTCTTCATGTCGTTGCAGAGCGTTGATCAATAATGGCTTGATATCGTTGAACGATTTGCCGTTGGTCTGTGCGTCGATACCCGCCTTGTGCGCGTCGTAATATTTGCGCGCGTCGGCTTCGGTAACCTGACTGCCCTTGCTGTGCAGCTCGCGCGCCAAATATGCGTCGGGCGTCAAATTTGCCTTTTTCGCCGCCGCGTCGATCAGGTAGGTGTCGACCATCTTATCGAGCGTCTCTTTGCGCAGGTCGTAGAGTTGGCTCTTGCTGATGCTCTGGAGCACCGCCGCATCCAACTCGCTCTGAGTTATCTGACGATCGCCAACGGCCGCGACGACGGGGTTCGAGCCTGCGCCCGCCGCCCACGACGCGCGCGGCGCCAGCGTCATCGTCGCAGCAAACATCATAACCGCCGAGACCGCCATCATTGTGGCAGTAGTGCGCGCGGCACAGTCGCTATGCCGGCTGCCACCGGCATGAATGCGTCCAGCTTTCATCCCTGCTCCTTTAACGGCGGCGCCAATGCACCCGCCAACGGCGTAGATTATCACGCCCGCAATCGATTGTCCGATAGGTCATTCGCGGGCCAGCTAGTGCGAGTATCAGGGTCTCCCGCTCCCCGGATGGGCGCTGCACTCTTGCGAACCGGCCCTCCCGACCTCTTCATAAAGCGCGCGCCATCTAATACGATTTTTATCGCGCGCGAGAGTGGCGGAATGGCAGACGCGCCGGACTTAGGATCCGGTGCCGCAAGGCGTGGGGGTTCAAGTCCCCCCTCTCGCAGTGATCGCGACGAAGACTTCAGGGAGCATCGAACGCTCCAACCTCCAATCTCGTCCATGCAGGATTTTGGACTGCCGCTCGCTGCTCGCTGGTGTGATCGGAAATCGGATGCTATCGGGCTAACGTGACGCCACGGTGGTGCTGCAGGCGGCGCCTGCTGGTTAGTACCGCGCATTTGTGGCGCGCTGGCGCGTTGTGGCCGATTGCAGTAGAAACTCGTTTCAGCGCGACTGGCCGGCAGCGGCCGCCGGCGCCAATTCGGGGGACTACGCAATGGCTCAATACGTAGAAGTCGGACAGGCCATCCCAATGCAGGGACTGCGGGTGGTGCTCACACCGTCGGTGCCTGGACCGTGGACCGAAGCCGCCAAAGGCATCCTGCACGTCAAGAAGATTCCCTACGTCAAGGTGCGCCAGGAGTTGATGGGCGAGAATCTGCCGCTGATCGAATGGACCAGGCAGGCGACCGCGCCGGTCTTCGTTTACAACAACGAACGTCCGCGCAGCCTGTGGAGCGACCAACTCTTCCTGGCCGAGCGCCTGGCGCCGATTCCCGCGCTGATTCCCGCTGAGATCAAGGAGCGCGCTCTGATGTTCGGCCTCTCCAATGAAATCTGCGGAGAATTGGGCTTCGGATGGTCGCGGCGGTTGATGATGATCCATTCAGCAATGCTCGATCCCAACGCCAACGAGGGCGCGAAAAAGGGCATGCGCTTCATGGGCGAGAAGTACGGCTATGCGCCCGACGTAGCCGCGGCCGCACCCGCGCGAGTCGCTCAAATCCTGACCGCGCTGAACGATCAGCTCGATGCGCAGCGCACCCGCGGCAGCCGCTTCCTGGTTGGCGAGCGTCTGAGCGCACTCGATATCTACTGGGCGGCGTTTGCCGCGCTGATCCAGCCGCTGCCGGACGAGCTCTGCCGGATACCCGCCGGGTTCCGCAAAATTTACGTCTGCACCGATCCGGTCGTGCAGGCCGCGGCGAGCGCGCAACTGCTGGCGCATCGCGATTTCATCTACCACGAATACCTGGAATTACCGGTCGATATGTAGGTGGGTTTGTAGGACGATAGTCTTGCTCATGACAGCGCGCCGGCGGCGGATACCTGTCGCCCCGCACGCAGCCACGAAGCGCTCTCGCGGAGGTTTCACAATGGCTTCGGACAATCTCTCGGGTATCGGCGATGCGATTCGCAAGGCGAGCGAGGCTTACGCCGAGGCGCTCGGCGCCGTCGGCAAGGCCCTGCAGAATCTCGCGAGTGGTACCGCTGGTGCCGATCGCGATCGCCTGGTCGAAAACTGGCTCCGCGTCGCGCGCATGAGCAAGGACGGCGTGATCACCGCGCTCGAGCAGGGTTTCGAATTGTGGGAGCGCGAAATCCGCCGCACCGTCGCGACCGTAAAAAGCGACGCGCAGCGCGAGTCGTCCAGTCCGATGGACGCGTGGACGGAGAATTGGCGCCGCGCGACCGACGCCTTCAGCAGCGGCACCGGCACCCTCGGCGAGGAGGCGCGCAAGCAGGCCGAGACCGTACAGAAAACCCTGCAGGAAGGGCTGCGCGCGTGGCAACGACTATGGGAGCCCGAAAAGAAATCCTGACGCCTTCACGATCGGCCAGTCGATCTGGCCAATCGATCTGGATAGCTGCCCTCCTCGCGATCGAAGCTGTGCCGACAACGGCAATGATCCGATGGTGATGCCGGCACGTCCGCTAAGGAGAAATCATGGCGTTCACGACCATCACCCTGGAAAAGCACGACCGTATCGGCACGCTGACGCTTAATCGTCCGGAGAAGCTCAATGCGATGACTCCCGCCCTCATCGCGGAGTTTGCCGATGCGCTTACCGAGGTGGAAAGAGACCCTGAGATCAAAGTGCTGGTTATTCGCGGCGCGGGCCGTGCGTTCTCCACCGGCTATGACTTGACCGGCGGCTGGAGCGAAGGCTCCGCGAAGCCCTTCACGATCGACGACGATCAAAAGTTCCTGCAACGCTATCTCGAACACTGGCTGCGATTGCGCGATTTGCCCAAGCCGGTGATTGCGATGGTGCACGGCTATTGCCTCGCCGGCGCGACGCAGTTGTGCGTCTCCACGGATATGATTTTCGTCGCCGATAACGCGCAAATCGGCTTTCCTTCAATTCCCGCCGGTGCCGGCTATGTCAGCGCCTTCTGGAATTGGATGGTCGGTCCGCATCGGACCAAGTACCTCGCGTTCCTTCCGGGGAGCAGAATCAGCGGCAAGGAAGCCGAGAGTATGGGATTTGCCACGCGCGCGTTTCCCGCTGAGAACCTTGAAAAAGAGACCTACGACTATGCGCAGCGAGTCGCGAAAGTGCCCGCGCAAAAGCTCAGGCTCGAGAAACTCGCGATTAACCGCGCGATGGACCTGCGCGGCTTTCGAGTTTCCGTCCAGGCAGGAGCCGAGTTCGACGCGATTTTTCACTTCGGCCCCGGCAACGAAGAGATTCGGGAAATTCAGAAGGAGCGAGGACTGCGCGGCGCGATTAAGTGGTACGAAGAAAAATAATTCCCCGATTACCTTCTATATGGCCATCGTAATAGCCGGTATCGGTTAGTTCAGAGCAATACCCAATAGCCAGTTGGTTGATTGTAAAGGGGCGCTTAATCGCGAGCAACCGAGCCGATCTACAATATGGATTTTAGCTATAGCAGCGAGGACGAAGCCCTGCGGACTGAGTTTCGGGCCTGGCTTGAGGCGCATCGCCAATACGCGGTACCCGCCTTGGGCCCATTAGCCGACGAGGAAGATGCCAGTTGGGAAGCGACGCTGCGGTGGCATCGCAAGCTGTACGAAGGCGGATGGCTGGGGATAACCTGGCCCAGTGAGTATGGCGGCCGCGGCGGAACCCTGCTGCAGGAAATCATTTGCGACCAGGAACTCGAGCAAGCCGGCAGCGGGGTGCCGTTCACCGGTCCCGGAATTTGGCTGCTTGGGCCAACTCTGATTCATTGGGGAACCGATGCGCAGAAGCAGCGTCACTTGCGCAAGGTCCTCTCCGGCGCTGAAATCTGGTGTCAAGGATATTCGGAGCCCAATGCCGGCTCGGATCTCGCTTCGCTCCAAACCCATGCCGTCGAAAAGGATGGCAACTTCATCGTCAACGGCTCGAAGATCTGGACCTCGCTCGCGCATCATGCGCACTGGATGTTCCTGCTTGCCCGCACCGATTCCGCAGCCCCCAAGCATAAGGGGATTAGCTATCTCCTGGTCGACATGAAATCACCGGGAATAGTCATTAGCCCCTTGGTGCAGATGACCGGTGCCCGTCATTTCAATCAAGTGTTCCTCGAAGACGTGCGAGTTCCTATCGAAAACCTGGTCGGACGAAAAAATGAAGGGTGGCAAGTCGCAATGACTACTCTCGCCTTCGAGCGCTCAACCGGTCAGGAACGCATCATGATCGGGCGGGTGCAGGAGTTGGCGCGCCTCGCGATGAGATTATCGCAAAAGGGTCGCAGCTTGTGGGACGAGCCGGTCGTACGGCAGAAGATCGGACAGTTCGCAGCGGAGGCCGCGGCCATCAGGTACACCGGGTTCCGACAACTTACACGACAACTCAAAGGGCTCCCGCCAGGGCCCGAGGGCTCCATGATCAAGTTGAGCGCGTCGGAACTGGGACTCAAGATCGCGGCCTTCGCTATGGAACTGCTGGGGCCGTTCGCACAACTCGAACGGGCCGACAGCCTCGCGATCGACCATGGCATCTGGGCGCGGCGGATGCTCGAAGCACGCGGGCCGATGATCTACTCGGGCACCAACGAAATTCAGCGCAACATCCTTGGAGAACGCGTACTCGGCCTGCCCAAGGAATAAAGCGCACTGAAGCGCAAGAACTCGCTTAAGCGCCACTTCAGCGGGCCGCTTAACCGGCGCGAATCCAATGGATGGTTTGTACGCCCGCGTCTGTGCGATAGATCTTTTTATAATTAGATTGCCAGCCCGAGTTTAATGACCGACCTTACCTCCTCCAGCGCGGTTGAAATCGACGATGCGCCGATCAATGCGCCGGACGATAGTTTCACCGCGGTGCAACCGGCGCCCGCGCACGCGCCCTCCACGCACAAGTGGCTGATCGCGCTTGCGGTCATGCTCGGCACTACGCTCGAGGTCCTCGACACTTCGATTATCAACGTCGCCCTGCCCCACATGCAGGGGACATTTTCGGCGAGCGTCGACGAGATCGCGTGGGTGCTCACCAGCTACCTGGTCGCCAACGGCGTCATGATTCCGATGACCGGCTGGATCTCTTCGCGGTTCGGGCGCAAGCGCTACTTCCTGTTCTCGATGGGACTCTTCGTTGCGGCATCCGCACTCTGTGGCGCGGCTCATTCGCTCTCGCAGATGGTGTCGTTCCGCCTGCTGCAGGGCGCCGCGGGCGCCGCCATGATTCCGTCATCGCAAGCCATCCTGATGGAGACCTTCCCGCCCGAAGAACAGCAGATGGGAATGGCGGTGTGGGGGATGGGGCTGATGGTCGCACCGATTCTCGGGCCCACGCTCGGCGGTTGGATTACTGACAACTGGAACTGGCGCTGGAATTTCTATATCAATCTGCCGCTCGGGGCGATCGCCTTCCTGATGGTCTCGGTCTTCGTGCACGACCCGCCCTTTATGCGCGAACGCCGTGCGCGCGGCGGCCACGTCGATTATCCCGGAATCGTCGCCCTGGTCCTCAGCCTCGGCTTGCTGCAAATCGTCCTCGATCGCGGCCAGCGCGCGGATTGGTTCGCGTCACCCTGGGTCGTCTATGCGACCGCAATCTCGGCGCTGTCATTTGCCACGCTCGCTTACCGTGAGTTGCACTTCAGCGAACCGATCATCGACCTGCGGATTCTCAAAGAGCGCTCTTTTACGATCGCGGTAATAGTCATTGTTGGAATGAGTTTTGTGCTCTTCGGCAGCCTCTTGCTGAATCCGGTTTTTCTGCAGGAACTGATGGGCTACAACGCGTGGAAGGCCGGTCTGGTGCAGGCCCCGCGCGGACTCGGCTCGATGTTCTCGATGATGATGATCGGCCAATTGGCCCGCACGCGCGTCGATACCCGCAAGTTCATCGGCATCGGCTTCACGATGGTCTCGATCTCGCTGTGGGCGATGTCGGGATGGAACTTGCAAGTCAGCATGTGGGCAGTGATTTGGCCCAACGTGATCATGGGACTAGGCTTGGGTCTGATTTTTCCGACCGCATCGGCGGCCGCGTTATCGTGTGTGCCGCGCGAGCGGATGGGCTACGCCTCAAGTCTGTTCAACATGATGCGCAACACCGGCGCGGCCGTCGGCATTGCGTATATGACCAACGTACTAATCAGCCAACAGCAGATTCATCAATCTACATTGGTCGAACACTTTTCGGTATTCGACGCGTGGCGACTGAGTAATATGCCGCGCCCGCAAGCGGGCTCGCCGAGTTTCCATTACCTGCCGCAAGTTATGACCGGGCAGAAGCAAGGACTCGGGATGATTTATGGTGCGATCCAGGCGCAAGCCGCGATGCTCTCATTCAATGATATCTATCGCATGTTGGCGATCGCGATGGTCTTGCTGATTCCGTCATTCTTGCTCTTGCAGCGCCATCGCGCCGGCGCCGGTATGTCCGGCCATTGAACCTCGCGCGCTCCCCCGCCCCGCCCGCAAATCCGCGGCATGAAGCCTCGCGTCTGCCCGCTTGTGATGAGACCGAACAATCTGGCAGGATTCTAATGTCATCGATTTTTGCTTCCGAATGCCGAGGTGGCGAAACGGCAGACGCAGTGGACTCAAAATCCACCGAGCGCAAGCTCATGGGGGTTCAAGTCCCCCCCTCGGCATCAACAAGAATCCGCTGTAATATCGGGCGCTTACTGGAGATCGGGCGTATCCCGCCCGGAACCCGTCCGCATCCGTTTTGGGTCATCTGTACAGATTTTGTACAGGAGCGCCGCGAGAGCACCGATGTCTGCCTCTTCTTCGCGCCTGCTTTTATTCCGGACTGGCGAAGAATCACCCAGAGCCACCAAGTCACCAAACGGTTCGCGCATCCTGGCCGTTTGAGGTTTTATCAGGCGTTACGCTGGCACCTCGGGCAGGCTGGCGCGGGCTGGCATCGCGGTTTAGCTGGCCGACCCCACACGCGGCGGGCCAGGAGCCTTTGGTGCGGCCCATCGACCTTGTATAAGCACCGGCATGGAGTTCCTCCGCGCCGCCACGCTCGCGCCCATGGGCTGGTATCTGATGGTGCCGGAGTTCACGGCGCGGGACCGCTCTTGGGCTGAGCGAACCGATATGCAGCGCGGCAGATCTCCGTGCCACTATTTATTAGTTTTACGTCACAGAAACTCGCCACGTCTGAATAGGAAACGCGCTCGGAACTATGCGATCCGCGTTCTTCGATCGCTTCCGCCGCGCAGACCGGCGACACCGAAGCATAGATGCCTCGTGCGCAAAGCGCTTTAATCTCGGGCCATAATTTGTAGCTGCTATACGGGCCGCGAACTAATAGGAACGAGTGCAAATTGCCATTCTTGGTCAACATCTGACTCGGGAATCCCTTCGACTCCGCTGCTAGATATTCGCTCGGCAGTGTGATCCATAGGATGTCGCGCAGTTAAGCAAAGGGCGAGACCCTCTTCGAGGTAATCCGCATCGCAAAACTCGACAACCTCGTCAAAAGGAATAGCGCGAGCGTCGCTCCAACCGTGCACTGCCAGCGTCGCGGCTCGGCAAAGTGCGGAAGTCGGTTCGTAGTTTCCGAGCCGACAGCCTTGGTCTACCTGCGGCCACGCTTCCGTGCCTCCAGCCGACGTATTTTTCGCGTATCCCTGCGCCAACGCCTGCCCGACATAGCTTGCCAGAATCCCGCTGACACGATCTGGCGCGACTGCTGGCGCTGTATCGGAAACGATCGGCGTGACCTCTGGAATGGGAATCCGCGACGGGGAGCTTGTTGGCGAGACGCTAGCACCAGTTCCAGGTGTACCTCCCGCATCCCCGGTGCCGGTACTCGTCCAAGCGTCGAGCATGTGCATGCTCCAAACTCCCAAGAGCGCGCCCGCTGCAAGGCTCGCTATCGCTACGAGACTCCCCTTACGAAGAAATATCGACCGATGGCTCAACGACTGTATACTTTGCTCCGACCAAGCCCGCCGGTGTGAGCGACGGCAACTGGATCCAGACGGTCCCGGGCAAAGGCTGGAACACGCTGCTCCGTCTCTACAGCCCGCTCGAACCGTTCTTTACCAAGCAGTGGCGACCGAGCGAAATCGAGCCCGTTCAGTGAGCCGAGCAACGGCAAACAATACAAGAAAGAAAGGGAACAAATCGTCAAAATGACAATACGAAATTCTTTCTCTGGAGTTTTGTCAGCTACTGTCGCCCTCGCCCTAATCACCTGCTGCGTCGCCGGTCTGGCTCCCACGGCTTATGCGGCCGACGCGAAACATGTTGAACCCGGTTTGGCGGAGACCAAGGCGATCGCCGAAGAGGGCTTCATCTACGGATTGCCGATCGTGATGAACTACGCGGTGATGTACGAGTACGCGGTGGACCGCGACTCGGGGCAGTTCAAGGCATCATTCAATCAAATCAAGAATGAAGCGCGGGTCTATACATACGAGGACACGGCCGTCATCACACCGAACAGCGATACACCCTATTCCCTTTTGTGGTTGGATCTGCGCGCCGAACCTATCGTGCTCTCGGTGCCCGCCGTGGAGAAATCGCGCTACTACTCCGTGATGCTCTGCGACGGTAACACCTTCAACTACGGTTACATCGGCAGCCGCGCCACAGGAAGTGAAGCCGGGGACTACATGGTGGTTGGCCCCGACTGGCAAGGCGCAACACCGGCCGGCATCAAGCAGGTCTTCCGTTCCGGCACGCAGTTCTCGGCGGTGGCCTACCGTACCCAGCTCTTCAATCCGGCCGACATGCCGAACGTGGTCAAGATTCAGGCCGGCTACAAGGTGCAGCCGCTCTCGGCGTACCTGCATCAATCCGCGCCCTCGGCTGCTCCGGCCGTCGCCTTCCCGAAGATCAACGCGAAAATGCTCAAGACGAATTTCTTCGAGTACCTCGATTTCGCGCTCCAGTTCGCTCCCGCCGATCCGGAGGAAAAGGAGATCCGCGCGAAGCTGGCGCTAATCGGCGTTGGTCCCCGCAAGCAGTTCGACATCAAGGATCTCTCACTCGATCGCAAAGCCGCGATTCTGCTCGGCATGAAAGCGGGCGAAGGCAAAATCGAAAAGGCTATCGCGGCGAGCGGCAAAGATATCAACGGCTGGCGGGTCGGCGGATTGGCTGGAGGCGACCGCGCGTACTTCAACGGCGACTGGCTGAAACGCGCCGCGCTCGCGAAGGCCGGCATCTATGCGAACGATCCCGCCGAAGCGATGTATCCGCTAACCCGAAAGGACAGCGGCGACAAAATTCTCGATGGCAGCAAGCACAATTACACGCTCACCTTCGCCGCCGGGCAGTTCCCGCCGGTCAACGCCTTTTGGTCGGTCACGATGTACGATGGCAAGACCCAGCTGTTGATCAAAAATCCGATCGATCGCTACCTGATCAACTCGCCGATGCTGCCTGGCATGAAGCTGAACGCCGACGGCTCGCTGACGCTCTATATCCAGAACTTGAGTCCCGGTGCTGGCAAGGAGAGCAATTGGCTGCCCGCGCCGCATGACAAGATCTATCTCGTGATGCGTCTGTACTGGCCGAAGACCGGAGCACCTTCAATTCTGCCACCGGGTGAAGGCACGTGGAAACCGCCGGCGGTGAAGAAGGTCAGCTGAAGCTGAGGAGTCAGCACACGCGGAGATCGTCGATCCCAGTCTCTCACCATCGATACGTACCTCCGAACCCATACTGCGCCAACTGGGGGCTCGCTGGGGGCATGGAGTTGGTCACGCGCTTACAGCATTTCGGGGATCTGCCCTCAGCACGTCCGCGTGAGGGTATCGCGCGACCAGGCAGCGGGACTCAAGGTCTGCGACGATCGCGAGGTTCGCGCTTCAACCGGCGAATAGTCCGACAACCTGAAAAACAACCAATATGCTTGCTTGCGCGGTTGCCTGTAACGGGCGGTCGCGCTCGTGCGACGGTAGCTGTCTCACATAAGCGTCCGAGCGCATAACGTGCAGCGTTCTGGACATGAGAAGTCGCGTAGTCTGCTCGCGCCGTCTGCGGCTTGTGAAGCCGCTTGCGACTGTCTTTGCTCGCATTTCACATTGCTCGCCGTGTGGGGTTGTAGCCCAGTGAACGCAGAATCTCAGAGCAGCGCACACGGGTAGGAAATAGAATGATGCTATTGTTGGGCAAGGTCGCGATTGTGACGGGCGCGAGCGCAGGGATCGGCTATGAAACGGCCAAACTCTTCGCACGCGAGGGCGCAAAAGTGGTGGTCGGAGCGCGCCGCGATCCGGAACTGAAGGCGCTGGTCGCGGAGATTGCCGAAGTCGGCGGAACGGCAGCGGTGCTAGCCGGCGATGTGAAAGATGAGGCTTACGCCAAGGCGCTGGTGGAGTTGGCGACGAGCAAATTCGGCGGACTCGATATCGCGCTTAATAATGCCGGTACGCTGGGCGAATTGGGCGTGTCGCTGCCGCAGCTGGCCCTCTCCGAATGGGAAAATACGCTTGCGACCAGCCTGACCAGCGCCTTTCTGGGAGCGAAATATCAGATTCCCGCGATGTTGAAGCGGGGAGGCGGTTCGCTGATTTTCACTTCGTCGTTTGTGGGCTACACGGTGGGGTTTCCGCAGACGGCCGCCTACGCCGCCAGCAAGGCCGGGATGATCGGTCTGACCAAGGCGCTCGCCGCCGAATACGGCCCGCGGAATATTCGGGTGAATGCGCTGTTGCCGGGCGGCACCGATACACCGATGGGGCGGACGTTCGCCAACACCCCGGAAGCGATCGCATTTGTGAAAAGCCTTCACGCGCTCAAACGACTGGCGCAGCCGGAGGAAATCGCAAACTCTGCGCTCTACCTGGCGTCGGATTTGTCGAGCTTCACGACTGGCACGGCGCTTCTCGCCGATGGCGGCGTATCAATCAACCGGACTTGAGACAGGCGAGAGGAACGATCGATGAAAGTCTCGTACAGCAGCGTTTTCAATCAGACCGCCGACCAGGTGTGGGGCGTAATTCGCGACTTCAACAGCTACCCGGTGTGGGTGGCGACGGTCACCGAGAGTCATATCGAAGGCGGCAAGTCGGGCGACACTCCGCTCGATATAGAATCGCTCGCCAGTCTAGGCATCGATCGCTGCGGCGAAGTCTAAATCTAAGCGTCCAGATCCGCTTCGCTTAAATGATCGTCGAGGCCTATTTTTCACGAGTTCTGGGCCGGTGGCTGGCTTCAATCAGTCGGCTGGCTGCACATGATAAATAGCCTGGAAGCTTTAAGCCGCGTCGGCGCGGTTAAGTGAACAGCCTAAGTCGAGTCCAAGTCTCGCAATCACCCTTGATTCGGCTAGGTGATTTCGGACGCCGTGGATCACAAATTCACCGCTTCGCCTACTCAACGCTGCGATGAATCGCGTGACGAATTCCGGGGCAACCGCGATTATCGCAATCTCAGACGCTGGCGCCCGGCGGGGTACTCAGTCAGAATCCCCCGAAACGAGGAGGTGCGCTGTGCCCATCCAAAAATCCGATCCATCGGCAGACACGCTGCTGGATTTGATCGTGGGCCATCATGTCACATGGCCAAGCTGGGCGTCAGCTCAATGACTGCGACGACCGGCCTGTGCGCCGCGTTGGCGATGCTCGTGATCGCAGCTACGGGATTTGCGCAAGAGTCACCACAAAATCCTGCCGCAAAGCAGACTATCCGCAAGCAAGCGCTTTGGGTCGCGAACGTAGCGAACACGCCATATTTCTCGATTTTTCAGGGGACCAAACTGAGCAGAAGTGGCGTAGTCAGGCCGACGTTCGCATTCTCTGACGGCAGCGGATTCGGCAATGCAAGCGCGATAGCCTTCGATGCGAAGCACAACTTCTGGGCAAGTTTCTGCGCTCCCAGTCCGGGTGGCGTGGCCATCCCCGGTGTCATTATAGAGTTGACGGCTGCCCATCTGCGGCAGCTGGTCGAGTTCGGCCGTACCACGCACAGCGTGGTACTTACGTTCCAGAACGCCAATGACAACTTCGCCCATTGCCCGGAGTCTCTGCAGTTTGACCAAGCTGGCAATCTTTGGGTGGTGACGTTGGGGAATTATGCCGGAGGAAAAGTACAGGGACCCAATCTGCTCGAGTACACTCCGAGTGAAATCGCGCAGAGTGGTAGTCCGACCCCCAAGACAATTGTCACCATCACGGAACCGCCATTGCCGCCAACGGACTTCAGTAGTAACGAAATTCAATTCGACGCGGGGGGAAATTTGTGGGTTTCCGGCGGAATCGTCCGGGTTTCCCCAGTCCAAGAAATCGTCGTTGATTTCACGCCTGCACAGCTTTCCGCGGGCGGCGCGCTGGCGTCGAACCTTAATATCGCGGTGTCGAACGCGGTACCGATTCATTACGTATATATTACGACTGCGTTTGCATTTGATAAGCGCGGCAATCTCTGGGTTGCGTACTACACGGGCGGCGCTAACGTGTACCAAGGTGGGTTGAAGATGTTTGCCGCCGCCGACCTCGCCGGGACAGGAACGATCGCACCAACACCCATGGTTACAATCGACCTGGGGAATCTTACTTCTCCCGGCGCGCTCGCGTTCGACGATCTGGGAGATCTCTGGGTTGCTAACGCGCCAGAGCTGATCACTGGCACCTCAGGGGGAGCCAACATTGCGGAGTTCACACCCGATCAGCTTGCGGCATCCGGTGCACCCACTCCAAAGGCTTTGCTTAGCGACCCACTGTACGGCAGGAACTTTTCTAATCCTGACGTCATTACCTTCGGCCCCAAAGTCCCATAGCGAAACTTTTCGATTTTATAAACCTTCTCGACTTCCTCGGCGATCAATCCGTATTGCTGAATACCGGTCGAGTCGGCTTTGTAGCTGAAGGTCACCGGGCGCAGCTTCATCAGCTTGTCGCTCGCGTCGCCCATATCGCGGATGTCGCGCTTGTAGCGCGCCGACGACTTGACGCATCCGAGCAGGCCGGTCTTCTCGACTACCACTTCGCAAGCCTTCTTGATTTCCGGAGTGCCGAAGATGCCGGCGATGAAGGTGTCGATCTGCGCGCCCTGGGTGCCGATCCTGACGGTGTTGTCCTCGCCCGCGACGCCCTCGTTGCCGATATCGATATTGTTGTCGTCGGTAGTGAGATTGTTGCCTGCGCCTGAGCCAATGGCGATGTTGGAGCTGCCCGTGGTGGTATGCACGAGGACACTCACTCCAGTGGCGGTATTGCCGCTGCCCGTGCTGTTGCTACCGAGTGCATTCTGTCTGTCGGCGGTATTGATGGCGCCCGTGGTGTTGGCTTGGAGGGCAGAGGCTCCGGTCGCGTTATTGGCGCCGCCCGAACTGTCGTTCGCCAGGGCGTCCGCTCCCACTGCGGTATTACGGTTGAAGACGCTGGCAGTGTTTTCAAGTGGCGTGCAGGTACCGCCAATAGTCGCGCCCGCTCCGACGCAGGTGTCGGTTCCCGCCGCCGCAGCGGCGATAGTCGCGATCACGATCAGCATCGCCGCCGCTAGATTACGAGTAAAACTCGTCACCGTCTTCATAAATTTCTCCTCCCTGGATCTAAATTCAAAATTCACAGGCTCTACAGCCTCAGCTAACGGCTCGTCGAGAGATTTCAATCGCGATTCCGGATCCGCACCGATGTCGCCTGCGGGAATAGTGTTGGCCCCATTGGCACCAACTGACGGGCTAGGTCGCGGGTGATTATTTGCGAATGCGCCGGTTGACCCTCCCTCCAGGTCCGGCCGCAAGCGACTATAAACAGTCCAAGTCGAGTCCAAGTCTCGAAATTGCTCTTGAGTTAAATAGGTGATTTCGGACGCTTCGAATAGGTAATCCGCCGCGTCGCCTACCAGCGCCGCCCCGAATCGTGGGATGAAGTCGACGAAGCGAGAGATTCAAGGACTCAAGTGGCTCGGCCGCGAAGGACCGCGCTTCGAGCAGGCGCTGGACTTTTACCGGCGCCGCGGCGTCAAATTTGCGGATTGGCGGCCGGCGTCGGATCAACACGGCGGTATTCGTGCGAATCACAGCCGCGGGTGTCGCCAGCGTATGAACTCGGCGACAGCAAGTTGGAGATAACTGCCCGGATTAGGAAAATACTTCGACGGCCTGCTGGCGCGCCGCGCCACCTCGCGAGCACCGAAGTAAGCCGCCTGCGCTACGGAGGCAGCGACGCTTTGCCCTCGGGCCAGCTCGACACACCGGGCTCCAGCTTGATCTCCGCCTTCGCTTGCAGGTCCTCCGACTCTCGGCCACCATGCGGATGCTTATGACACACAGAATTCCCACCGGCGCTGCGTCTTTGCGACTCGGGACCACGTTCCTGATTCTGATTTCCGCTGCCTCCGCGACTGCCGCTCCGCCGGGTGGAAATAGGCCGTTGCCGCCGCAGGTGGTTTCGCAGGCTCCGGGAATGCATCCGCTCGGGAAAGGCCGCCACTCATGGTGGGGCATCCAGATGTACGACGCGACGTTATGGATAGTCGACCCGCAATGGTCTGCAACCAGGCCGCATGCACTCGATCTCGAGCCGAGCCGGGCCGTTTCCGCCGACACTTTGGTGAAGAACGCGATGGGCGAGATGCGCGACCTCAAGGTTGGCGACGAGAGCAAGCTCAAAACCTGGCAGACGGAAATGAAGAAGGTTATCCCCAACGTTCAGCCAGGCGATCAAATCGTAATCTTCTGCTCGGACACCAACCGGACGCTGGTCTATCTAAACGATTCGAGCACCGGCGAGGTTGACGACCAGTCATTCTGCCCGGCAGTTATGAGCGTGTGGCTTCATCCGCAAACTAAACATCAGGCGATGCGGAAATCGCTGCTCGGACATTGATGGATTAGCGGCGACTCCGTTTCAAGCCGCACTTCCGCCGTGCTCTACAGATCGACGGCATCGCATAATTCCCGCGTTACATCCTGCTCCAAGAGATCAGGAAACGTCATTCATTCTCGCTCTTTACCGTTCAAATGAAAATTAATTTGGAAACCAGCGATGCCAGCGACTTGCTCGGGCTGCTCGTAGCCGTTGATCCTGGTCTTGTGCCTCAGCACGCCGACGGCGGAATCGATGTATCGCGGATCTCCATTGCTGACGCCGCGTTGCAGCTTCAAGAACATGTCTTCGAGACGAGCGGTATCTTCCTTGCGGAATACTTCGACATCGACCGCTGGCCGCCGGTCCATCGCCTTGTGATAAGCCTTGAAGACCGCACTTTCGCTGATCCGATAGTTGGTCGGGAACTCGAGGCCCTCGGGAAACGGAGACAACGGCTGCTCCTGGGCTTGGCCGACGAGGCCGATGTAGAGCCCGTATTCGGGTATCAGAGCTAATGATCACAAGATAGTGCCAGTGGCTTGTAAGCCATTGATATCACAACGCTTTTTACGCTCTAGCGGACTATTAATCCTCTGAGAGTTGCGCTTCGCGCGCGGAAGCGGCGGGAAGGTGCTTGCTGACTGACCTAAAGCGGCCAAGCGCCGGTCGCGAGGGCGAGACGCCAGGTCGCAGAAATAGGCCCAGACTTAATCAAAAAGTACTGAAGCGCAGACCACGGTCACGTCGATAGGAACGGTTGGTGTCGAACCGAGTCCAACGCAGGGCAAATTCGCACAGGCGATCGTTTGCTCGGCGCACGTAGTGCACCACCTATTATTAGGCTCATCCGCGTTGGAGGAGACCATTCTTGATAACCCGTTGCAATCCCCTCCGCCACCCGTCACCACGAAACCGGATGGACAGGCGCAGCAACCGTCTGAAGGAGCGTCGCAAACTTCGGGCTCAACATTCAGCATCGGCGTCTGTGAATCAAGTGAGATTCCGGTTTCGTTCGCCTTGCAGGATTTTCCAACCGCGGGAAATCAGACTGCTTGAGTATTGTTATTGACGCATGCCAGCAGCGATTGCAGGTCATGGGCCTGTGCAGGGGCGGCGATAGCCAAACAAGCACCTACCGTGAGAACCACGCTGATAATCGCTACACGCGGCCAACATCTTAAGGCGCGAGTCGATGTCATAAGCAGGCTCATCCTCTCTGCTTCGAATTGCGCACAAACCTACTCTACGAACTGCTAAAACGCAACGCTTTACGCGGAAGCGACCAATTCTTGCGCCGCCAGGAGCCCGGTTAATCAGCGATTCGGTGAATCCTTATAAGGGTTAGCGGGATTTCTCTATTCCTCCTTTTTGATCATTATCTCTTAGCGTTAACATGTTCAATAAGGAAGTCTCTACCCCATCCGATCAAATTTCCCTTTTCATCAAAGACAACAGGTGTGAAGTCGCTGTCAGCCTTGCCATATAGCCCACTTGTCATAGCTGTGCGGTACACCCAGGCTGAACCCCATGCATATGCTTCCGTTCTGTCCGGCTGTCCCATATCCTGTTGAACTTGCTCTTGTGTCATTCCGATCTTCAGGTTCATCAGGTTTTCGTTATTGCGTGAAATTCCGTCTTGTTTGACATTTTTATGAACGACACGAACGACAGTGGGGATGACACACCCTGAGAAGATTAAGCCCACCATTACTGTCAGAGCTATGGCTACTGTCTTGGTCATGGGTTTACTCCTCTCGCTAACAATCTGTGTGGATAATAAGGACCGGGAGCCGACGCCTTATCGGGGCTTCGCCATGCCAGTGATGATGTACGGCCTTCCCCTTGTGTTGAGCCGTCACGTCCACGATGCGGCTTTTCGGCTCAGGTTCCGTGGTGGGCTTCGGGTCGGGCGTTTCCGCTCAGAGGACCGCGCGGAGGAGATTAGCGACCTGGCACATCTCAAGTCGGAGAACCCCACGGAGAGACCGGCTTTTAAGATCGATACTTAATGCCGCCGTCGAGGCCGATTAGACCTCGGCACGGATCTTCTTCAACGTGGGCGCCAGACGCTTCGTCACTTTCCAGGCGTCGTAATCCGCCCGCATTGCGAGCCAGACGCGGGTGCCATTGCCAACCAGCGCGCCGATCCTAGCTGCAGTGTCAGGCGTAATCGAAACCTCGCCGGCCATCACGCGGTAGAGGTTCTGCCGGCTGACCCCGAGCACGCTCCCGATCTCACCGATCGTGCGCTTCTTCCGCAACTCGGGCATCACTTCTTCAGCGAAAATCTTACCGGGATGAATTGGCGGCCTGGAGATATTCTCAACCGGGTATTCTTTATGCGCTTGCGACATCGCTTAAACCTCTAATGGTACTGTTCCAGATCCACTCGATAGGCGTCTCCGCTCTCGAACTCGAACGTTATTCGCCATGGACCGCTGACTGAACTGATCCTGTTCGCTACAGCCTTGCAACGGATACGTATTGAACCCAACGCCCGTGACCTCACGAACGGTATCCTGATAATTTGCGCTGAACGGTCGCGGCTATTCGGAAGACGCCAGGAAAATTAAATCAGCGATGGGAAGCGTCGCAGGCCGATCCCGGGGGCGTTAGCGGCGCATGTCCGGAGGGCACGAACAATCCTCCGTGCCCAACCGCCACTTTGGATCCTCGTCCGGTCTCGCATGCCGCCAGACGTCTTTCTTGCAGTAATCGCAAAGTCCGTCGAAATGCATCTGACCGTCACTGGCCGGCCAGAAACTCGGGCTGATTCCGCGTAGCGAGTTGGGAATCACCGCAAGATGCTTGCACGCCATCGCTAACTCTCCCACCAAGCCCGATCTATCGCCGGTCTGGCATCGACTCGAAATTTCCGCCAATGCCTGTGCTGGCACCCAGAGGTCAATGCTTCAACTGCGCAGGGTGTATCCTGAGCTTTTCTGAAACCCGGCTGAACGCTTGCGCCAGCGCCCCGAAACATACGATGCACAGGTTGACCGTCTGATCCACGCGCAACACCGACATATGCATTACGGTGCCACGTGTACCACAGTTATCGCACTCCGCCCCTTTGTCCGAATCGAAATGGATAAACATCCCGATACCTCTCCAGAATTGCAGTGTTAACGCATCAAATCATAGTAGTTTTAACGATTTGACTCAATACCAGATGTTTTCATAGGCTAATAACCTGCTATGCTTGTCTTTAGTCGTCCACACTATCACTCTTCTCTTTTGCGGCGAGTTCGCCTAATCCTTTCCTTATCCCAATCCTCCACGAATCGGAGGCCATGATGCCTGAAATCGGACTTTATGAAGCCATGCGCACCTTGCGTGCCGTAAGAAGGCTGCGCCCCGACCCCGTTCCAGACGACGTTCTGCATCGCGTGCTCGAAGCTGCCACTTGGGCGCCGACCGGTGGCAATCGCCAACCTTGGCGTGTGATCGTGGTCCAGGAGCGCGCGAGCAAGGAGCGGCTCGGCTCGCTTTACGCTGCACAATGGACGAAATTTGCCGCGCGCTATCGCGCCGGTCTCGTCAACGCCGAGCCGGCCGTGCGCGAGCGCACCGAGCGGATGCTGGGGGCGGGTGATTATCTCAGTGCGCATTTTGGGCAGAGCCCCGTTATCGCGATTTTTTGCTTCAATCCGGCCGAGATGGCCATCACGGATTCCAGCCTGTCGCGCGTCTCTGTCGTTGGCGGCGGATCGATTTACCCCGCCGTCGAGAACCTGCTGCTCGCCTGCCGGGCCGAGGGACTTGGATGTGTGCTTACAACGCTATTGTGCGCATGCGAGCCTGAAGTCGCTGCGCTCCTGGCAATCCCCTCCCCTTGGGGCACGGCAGCCGCAATTCCGATCGGCTATCCGATGCTGCGCGGCCACGGCCCGATTACACGTCGCCCGGTTGCGGAACTGGCCTTCCTCGACTCGTGGGGAAGGCCGCTCTAGCGCACGCCGCTCGGATCAGGTGTGAATTCAGGGTTGCAAGCCAGGCTCCGGCGGGAGCTGATTCGCATGATCGCGCGCGTGCGCCGATTGACCGGGGCGAAACGTGAGCCCCGCAGCGATTATACCAATGCGGACGCGCCACGCGAGCGTTTCGCGGGGATGCTCGACAGGTTCGTGGGTCGACGCTCAAGCGGCGTCGGCAAGCAGCAGCTCGAAGACCGGATAGCGATCCGCGATCGGCACTAACGCGCTCGCAGGCGACCCGGCAGGTACCGGGAAATAACGCTGCACGGTCAGCTTGAATCGATCGAGATAGACGCGCAGCAGTTCTGGTTTGTCGGCCTCCGCTACTGCTCGAATCGCATAGCGAGTGCGGGCGTGGCCCTTTCTGAGCCACACCTGACCGCGCGCTTCGGCGTTGAGGACCCATTGCGCGCGGCCGCGCGGACAGACCAGGAAGGTGCGGTTATCGATCGCCAGCAAATGGACCGGCGTCGCATAGACGCGGCCGGTTTTGCGGCCGGTGACTTCGAGCAGATAGCTGTTGTACAAACCCAGGCCCGCGCCGACGATCCATCCGAATATGCGATTGAAGATTCGCTCGACGGTGCTCGGTTTTTGGAATTCGCCACCGGGACTCGCCGCCATTATCCACTCTCCCTTGCTGGATCGCTCTTCGTTTGCGCCAATCTCTCGCCCTAGTATCATGAGCCGATAGCCGCTGTCGCAGCGCTTGCGCAACCCCTGATAGCCATCAACGCCTGAACACGATGAAACATATTCTCCGCGCCGCCGTCCCCGACGATCAACCGTTTCTATGGCAGATGCTTTACTATGCCGCGCACATGGACGAGGGCGATGAGCCGAGGGAATCGGCGCGCACCAATCCCGACCTGGCGCCTTATGTCGAAGGGTTCGGGCGCCCGGACGACCGCGGCGTGATCGCACTCGAGGCCGCAACTGGCACTCGCGCCGGCGCGGCATGGATTCGCCGGATGCCTCCGGCGTGGCCGCTCTACCGTTTCGTCGACGCCTCCGCGCCCGAGCTGGCGATCGCGGTCGCGCCCGCTCGTATCGGTCGCGGCGCGGGAAGTCTCATGCTCACGCGACTGCTCGCCGATGCCGCCGCGATCCATCCAGCGATCGTGCTTAGCGTGCGCGCGAACAACCCGGCGAGATCGCTCTACGAGCGGCTCGGTTTCACTGTCGTCGCCGAAATTACCAATCGCGTCGGCAGCAGGTCATTGATCATGAAGGTTGCACTGACGCCTTCGCGTTGAGCGGGCCGTACGCGTTTCACAGCCCGTAGATCGCACGCATGAGCCGCGCCCGCGCCGCTTTTCGCGTCAGTACTCCGCGCCTCTATAATGCGCTAGTCAGAATGCGCTATTCGAAATGTACGACCACTCATCTAGAAAGGACGCCGCACGCGGGATGAACGACGCTCCCAACCACGGGAAGGCTGCGCGAATCCGCGACATGTTTGCGACGATCGTGCCGCGTTACGACCTCGTCAACACACTGATGACGCTCGGGCTCGACCGCCGCTGGCGCCGGATCACGGTCGCGATGGCTGAGCCGGCGGGCGCGATTGCGCTCGATATCGCTACCGGTACCGGCGAGCTTGCGTTTGAACTGGTGCGGGCCGGAGCGCGGGCGGTGGTGGGCGTAGATTTCTGCTATGAGATGGTCGCGTCCGCGGCAAAGAAACGCGTGGCGGCAGACCTCGGCCCGCGAGTCGTCTTCGCGGCCGGCGACGCGATGGCGCTGCCGTTTCCCGACGCGACCTTCGACTGTATCGTCAACGGCTTCATGCTGCGCAACGTCGCCGACCTCGGCGCCACCTTCAGCGAACTCTATCGCGTGCTGAAGCCTGGTGGCCGCCTAGTATGCCTCGATCTCACGCGGCCGCGCGGTCCGTTGCGCCGCTTCTTCGATCTTTATATCGCGACCTTCGTGCCTCTGCTCGGCGTGGTCGTTGGGCGCAAATACGGCGCCTATCGATACCTCTTCCAATCGCTCACGACTCACCCTGACGCCGACACGCTCGCCCGCATGATGCGCGACGCGGGTTTTGCCGAGGCCGGCTACCGGCTGACCGGTTTTGGCACGGTCGCGATCAATCTGGGACGCAAGGCGGCCGCCGATAATCGCCTGCGCAGCACGGGCTAGCCGCGCGAATCGACGCGCATCCGTGCGGCAACCTCTGCGCTCCGATCACTTGCTTCGCGCGCGCGACCGTAGTCCGCTTGGGTTACGCGGAGGACACGACTATGCGCAGTGGAATCGACCACCTGATGATCAACGCCAACGACTACGATAAGGCGATACGCTTTTACGGCTGGTTGATGCCTAAAATCGGCTACCCCCATTCGCTGACTTTCAACGAACCATCGCCGATGACCGGCTATCACGGCGACCGCGGCAGCCTCTGGGTCGTCTCGTCCGACCAACTTTACCGCAACGACAGCTTTGACAAGGGCCGCGTGGGACTGCGCGAGATTGCATTTCGCGCCGAAGGCCGACGGCAAATCGACGACCTCGCCCGCGACATCTCATCTCACGGCGGTCGCATCCTCGATCCGCCGCGCGAATACGACTATCGGCCCGGCTACTATTCGGTCTTCTTTACCGATCCCGACGGCCTCAAGCTTGAAGTTGTGCACTACCCCGAATGAGCCGTCCCGCGCACGGCTGTGCTATGGCGAGGCAGACCCATCGTTCAATCAATTTCACCCCCCCCGCTTCGCGCCACGGCGCTACTCATGGTGGTAGCGGCCGGCGATCAGCCGGCAAGATTGCTCATTGATTTAGGAAATATGGTTAGATAGGTTGCATTTGGGGCTGGTTCCCGATCAGCCAAGGAGGCGTGGGTGATGGAGCTGCCGAAGTGCCAAAAATGCAACGCTGGCACATTGATTCCTCTCTCTGATTACGGGCAGGAGGGTGCCTCGGTAATTTTCAAAGCGTGGGCCTGCACCAATCCTGATTGCGGCTTCAGCTTGCGCGTCGATAAGGGCGAAGTCACCTACGGCAAGAGGATCGAACCGAAACATTAAGCAGCACAACGGTGCATACGAATAAGAGGCGTTGCCTACCAGGTGACGCCTTTTTTATGCTATATGATACTAGCGGTGCGGGACCCGCGCGCGGGCCGCGGAGGCAATTGTCATGGCTAGGTCCGTCTATCGCGCCGAACCGATTGGATCCCTGCTACGTCCGGCCTGGTTACTGGACGCACGCAAAGCCCTGCGACGCGGCGAAGTTTCCGCCGCCGGCTACAAGAAAATCGAGGACCACGCCGTCGCCGACGCCATTGCCCTGCAGGAACGCTGCGGCCTCGACGTCGTCAACGACGGTGAGCAGCGCCGCCTGAGCTTCCTCGGCTCGCTGGTCGAGGCCACCGAAGGACTCACACGCACCAACGACCTCGCCAAACCGTGGCGCGATGACGACGGCCACGTCGAGCAACTGACCCTCGGCCTTGCCGCCACCGGCCGTCTGCGCCGCCGCCGTTCCCTTGTCGAAGAGGAGTTCAGCTATGCCCGCGCTCGCGCCAAAGCGCCGCTGAAAGTCACCCTGCCGAGCCCGCTGATGCTTTCGATGTTCTGGTCGCCATCAGAATCGCGCGGCGTTTACGAGGATCCCTTCGACCTTTTTGCCGACGGCGCCGAGGTCATCCGCGACGAAATCCGCGAACTGGCGCGGCTCGGCTGTGAGTACGTCCAGATCGACGCGCCGGAACTCGCGATCCTGATCGACCCCGCCGCACGCAACGCGGTCTTCGAGGCCAATGGCATCTCGCCCGCCCGCATCCTGACCGACGGCGTCGACCTGCTCAACTCGCTCGCCGAGGTCCCCGGCCTCCGTTACGGATTGCATCTGTGCCGCGGCAACAACGACGGCCGCTGGCTCAGCAGCGGAGGCTACGAAGCGATCTCGAAGGAGGTTTTCAGCCGCGCGCGCCGCTATTCCACCTTCCTGCTCGAATACGACGACCGCCGTTCCGGCGGCTTTGAACCGCTCGCAGACGTCCCGCGCGATTGCTTCGTGGTACTCGGCTTGGTCTCCACCAAAAAAAACCGCCTCGAATCGGCCGAAGAGATTAGCGCACGTGTCGCCGAGGCCGCACGCTTCTTTCCGCACGACCAGATGGGGCTCTCGACTCAATGTGGCTTCGCCTCGGGAATCAAGGGCAATCCGATCGATGCCACCATGCAGGAAAAGAAGCTCCTGCTGGTCGGCGACGTCGCCCACCGCCTCTGGCATTAGCCCGTCCCGCAGGGCACCGCCGCCACCGAGCGGCGGGAGCGTCGATCCATGTGTTGAGGAGCGCAAAACTTTTGATTTCTTACTGAAACCTCAACGAGGTTTCAGCGGCATTCCATGCCGTCGGTGGGCCACGCTCGCGTTGCTCGATCGCGCGATAATCGTAACCAAAGGCTGCCTCTCTTAGTCAATAGGGAAGTCTGAAACCTCGTGAGGTTTCAGTGTCCGAAAACTTTCAGTTTTGGGTTCTTCAACCACTTCTTCCCCGCTTCCTGTCATTCGGGAAACGCGCAGCGGGTCAGGTTGTGGCGGCGGCGACCAACTGATCGGCGATCACCCGGGCCACACATGCGGTCAGGCGTTTGCCGGTCGGTATGTGCAGGAACTCATTGGGGCCGTGGGCATTGGACTGCGGTCCGAGCACGCCCGTGATCAGGAACTGCGTGTCGGGAAAGCGCTCGCCCAGCATCGCCATGAAGGGAATCGTACCGCCCTCGCCCATGTATGCGGCCGACTGGCCGAAGTAGCTGCGCGACGCCGCCTCGAGCGACTGCTCGAGCCACGGCGCAATTTCCGGCGCATCCCATCCGCTGGCCGCCCAGTTCGCCTCGAAGGTCACACGCGCGTTGTGCGGGGGATCGGCCTCGAGAATGCTCTTCAGCTTCGCGCTCGCGTCATTCGCGTTGCAGTCGGGCGGCAGCCGCAGCGACAGCTTGAGCGCGGTGAAAGGCCGCAGCACATTGCCCGCGTTGCCCGCCGCCGGAAGCCCGTCGGCACCCACGATCTCGAGCGCCGGCCGCCATGTACGGTTGAGGACCAGCTCGGTCAGGTCGGTATCCAGCGGCGCCGCCGGCCCCACCCACGGGAAGCGCTTGTACATCACGTCGCCGATCGCGGCTGCCGCGGCTTCGGCCTGCCGTCTGCGCGGATCTGGAATATGCGTATAGAAATCGAGCGTCGTGACGCGGCCGGTGTCCTCTTCCTCGATGCGGCTGAGGAGTTGGCGCGCGATGCGAAAGGTTGACGGCACGATGCCCCCGGCGTCGCCCGAATGCACACCCTCGCCCAGAATCTCGACCTTGAGTGTGCCGCCGGCGAGGCCGCGCAGCGAAGTCGTGCACCAGAGCTGTTCGTAGTTCGCGCAGCCCGAGTCGAGCGCGATCACCAGCCCGGGAGTTCCGATCCGCTGCGCCAGATGCTCGATATAGTGCGGCAGGTCGAAGCTGCCGCTCTCTTCGCACGCTTCGATCACGATCACGCATCGCGCGTGCGCGACACCCTGCGCCTGCAACGCGCCGATCGCCGCCAGACAAGCGAACAGCGCATAGCCGTCGTCGGCGGCGCCGCGTCCATACAGGCGATCGCCTTCGATCACCGGCTGCCACGGATCGAGGCCCGCGCGCCATCCCGCCATCTCCGGCTGCTTGTCGAGATGGCCATACAGCAGAATCGTCTCGCGCACGTCGCCCGGAATTTCAATAAATATGAGCGGCGTGCGCTCCGGCAGCCGGACCACTTCCAGCGCGAGCCCCTTGATCGGCTGGCTGCGCGCCCATTTCTCGAAGCGTGCAACCACGCGATCCATCTCGCCGTGCGCCGCCCAATCGGGATCGAAAGCCACCGATTTGTTGGGAATGCGGATATATTCGCACAGCTCCGGGACGATCGATTCGTCCCAGAGCCCGTTTACATAATTCGTGATTGCGGTCTCGTCCATGATTGCCAAGCCTACGCGACGCCACTGGATGAGTGTACCGGGCCGCAACTACGCAATTGTGAAATTAGGATGAAGAACGGTGAGAAAGGGCCTCACCGGGCTGTGCGACTCGCATCGCTCTCAGCCAGATGAGGCGGGTCTGTTGTGTTCCGCTCAAACGCCCGAAGGTCAGTTCGGGACCCACGCGAGCGCGCGAATCTCACCGAATTCGCGCCGCACCTTGCTCCACGACTGGCCCGCATCGGCACTAACATAGACATAGCCGTGCAGGCTGTTCGCGACGACGACATCCGGGTTCGCGGGGTTGGTCGCCAGCCAGTAGATAACCGAATTCGGCTCATCCGGCAGCTTCGCCGGCGCCCAACTGCGGCCGCCGTCGGTGGTCCGCTGAATCGCGCCGCGCTTGCCCGGAATGAAATCCCCGTTGCCGACGAAGATCGTATCCGGATCGTCCGGCTTCAGCGCGACACCGCGGCAATACGAGATCGCGTCGCGTTCGCTGAAGCGCGGGAATCCATGCAGCGACCACGTCTGTCCCTCATCGACGCTGCTCCAGATCCCGTCGGGCGTCGTCGCGAGCAATTTCGGCTCTGGACCCGGGCTGAACGCGAGCCCGTGGATGTCGCCGTTGAGTTCCTTGGGACCGAGCGGCGGCAGATGCTCCCAGGTGTCGCCGCCGTCGCGGCTGCGAAAGACCCCGTCGATTTCCACACCGACGAAAATCGATCGCTCGTCGCGCGGATCGAACAGGATATTCGTCACCTTCGGGGCGCCCGCCAGACACTTTTCGACAATCGGGATCGACAGTTTCTCCCAGCTCGCGCCGCTATCTTTCGACCGGTAAACCGCCGGCGGCTTGGTCCCCGCCAGAATTATCTTCGGATTCTTCGGATGCCACGCCGTTGACCAGATCTGCATCCCGTCCATCGGCGACTCGATCAATTTCCAGGTCGCGCCATTATCCTCGCTGCGATAAAGCCCGGCCTCCGATCCCGCCAGCAGATGATGCGGATTGTGCGGCGACACCGACAGCGATCGAATTTGGACCTCGCCCGGTTCCGCATGAAACGGCAGGTCCATCTTGCTGCGCCGCCAATGGTCGCCGCCGTCGGGACTGAACCATACACCAGCCCCGACCGTGCCTACGCAAATCGTAAAGTTCTGTGCCATCGCCTTTGTCCCTTGAATTCGGTCCCGGCCCTCAGCGGTCTCCCGATCGCAGCACTCGTCCCGGCATCGCGCCGCTCGCTTTGCCATGCTCGTAGAGCACTTCGCCGTTAACCACGGTGTACTCGATACCGTGCGCGGGCATCACCAGGCGCCGGCCGCCGCCCGGCAGATCATTGCGCATCTCACCGCGCTTCGCCGACCCGACCGTATTGTAGTCAAATACTACAACGTCGGCCGCGAGCCCCGGCGACAACCGCCCGCGTCCTTTAATGCCGAAGTAGTCCGCCGGCTCCGACGTGATGCGCTTGACCGCGTGCTCCAACGTCATCGCGCTGCGCTCGCGCACCCACGTGCCGAGCAGGTAGGTCGCGTAGCCCGCGTCGCACAGCATATCGACGTGCGCGCCGCCGTCCGACAGTCCGACCATCGTGCGCGGATCGCTGATGAGCTCCGGGATGCGATCCTCGTTGGCGTTGAACAGCGCCATTGTGAACTGAATCTGCAAGTCGTCCTCGAGCGCGAGATCCAGGAACGTATCGACGCCATCCTTGCCGCGTTCCTTGGCGATGTCCGCGACGGTGCGCCCCTCGAGCGGCTTCATCGCCGGCGTGAAGACTTCCTTGACCTCCAGCCGCTCCCATTTGCCGCTGAAGATATCGGGCTTCTTGAGCGCCTCGCGAAACGCGTTGCGGAAATTCGTGTCGCGATAGATCTTCGCCTGCGCTTCCTTCGGCTGATTGAAGACCGGATTCCAGCTCGGCAGGTTGGCAAAGATAAACGGGTTGCGCAGCTCGATCTGGATGATCAGCGGGCGGCACGTCACCTGCGGCACTCCGCCGCGGCGAATCAGCGGCGCCGCCTGGCGCAGCGTGTCCTGACAGGCCTCGGGCAGGTCGTCGCGATTGAGCAGCGCCAGCCACGTCACCGGCCGCCCGCTCTCGGTCAGCAGCAGATCCAGGAACTTGTATTCCTCGTCGCTCATTACCGAGACCGACCGCGTCAGCGCCACTTCCATCGCGCCGCGGCCCAACTCGCGCAGGGCGTTGGCGTATGCGCGATACTCGTCGAGGCTCGCGTTGCGGCACGCCAGCGGCCGTCCCTTGTAGCCGATATGCTGCGGCGCCGTGGTCGTCGTGAAGCCGAATGCGCCCGCCGCGACCGCTTCCTTGATCGCCGCCTTGATGCGCGCGGTTTCCTCTACCGTCGCCGCCCGCTCCATCGATTCCTCACCCATCACGTAATGGCGAAACGGCGTCAGCGGTGCGAGAAAGCCCAGGTTGATACCGCTGCCGCGGCGCGCCGCCGCATCCATATATTCGGGGAAGGTCTCCCATTCCCACTTGATACCCTTGCTCAAAACATCGAACGGAATCGCCTCGACGTTGACCAGATCCCACGCCGCAATCTCGCGCACCTCCGGCCGGCACGGCGCGATCCCCACGCCGCAATTGCCCATGATCACCGTCGTAACGCCGTGCCATGACGACGAAGTGATGTACGGATCCCAGCAGATTTGCGCATCGTAATGCGTGTGCGGATCGACGAAGCCCGGCGACACAATCAGGTCCGACGCGTCGATCGTTTTCTTCGCGCCCTCGGTGATCTTGCCAATCTCCGCGATCTGGCCGTTCGCGATCCCCACGTCGGCGCGCCGCGCGGCCGCACCAGTTCCGTCCACCACCGTTCCGTTCTTGATTAACAGATCGTAGGACATCGACTTCTCCATTGCGGGCGTCTGACCGGCTTGCGATCGGCCGTTTGAAGGTTTTCGGATAGCGGGCCGCCCCGCGACAATATTCGTCATCGGCGGGAGCCCTTCACAGTAGCGGATCGCGCCCACTCGATTCCGCCCCGCGAAAGCAACTGCCCGTCACAAGATATACTGCTTGCCTCTGCGTCCGACGCTAATGGACTTGTGGGGCAAGCGTCAAGGATTTGCTTCGATTATAATTGACACCATGTGTGGACGCTTCACCCTGACCGAGCGCGATGGAAAGCTGGTGGAGGCGCGTCTCGGTGTCCCGCCAGGTGCGCTCCGCGATTATTCTCCCCGTTATAACATCGCACCGACACAGCCCTGGTTCGTGGTCGTGATGGCTTACGAGAATCGCGCAATCGTGCCCGCGAAATGGGGCCTCGTGCCGCGCGGCTCCAAAGATGCCGGCCGCGCCGCCCAATGTATCAACGCGCGATGTGAGACCGTCGAGTCGAGGCCTGCCTTTCGCGACGCCTTCAAGCGTCGCCGATGCGTTGTGCCGGCCGATGGATTCTACGAATGGACCGGGCCGCGCAGCGCCCGACAGCCGCACTGGATTCATCGGCGCGACGGTCAGTTACTGCTTTTCGCCGGGCTCTACGAGGAATGGCAACCCGCCGGCGGCGACGCCGAAACCACTTTCACGATTCTGACGTGCGCCGCCAACTCCACGATTGCTCGCGTGCATGATCGGATGCCGGTGATTCTCTCCGATCGCGACGCCGACGATTGGATGAATCCGCGCGAGGCCGATCCGCATTCGTTGAAACGGATGCTGATTCCTACTGCCGAAGATGTGCTCGAGATCAGGCTGGCCTCGCCGCTGGTGAACCACGTCCGCAACGAGGGTCCGCAATTGCTCGCGAACTCCGATTTACTGCTCTGAAAGTTGACCCTGGTCAGCCCGCCGATGGCAGGACGCGATGCGCGTGCAGGTCCGTTAGTGCCGTGTCCGCGACGCACTCGTGGCAGCATCATCGGTCGCGGGCATTCGCCACGATCTCAATGTGCGCTCAACGCGTTCCCAACAAACACCCACTCAGTGAATTTCGCTGGTATGCGAAGGATCGACCGCCACCGGGCGTTGCGCGTTGCCGCTCGTCATCAACTGGGTCACCACCGCTATCGCCAGAAGAATTCCGACCAGCGCGAAAATTATTGTCCGCTGGCGCCGCGCCGAATCCGAGCGCGCGCCCTCCGAACCCCGACGACTGATCGACTCATAAAGCGCTTTTTGGTCCGCCATGGTTATGACCTCCCCCGTCTCCCGTCACCACCCGGGAACGAATAACCCCTGAGATCATTTAAGCGTTTTGGCGATTGTATGGCTAGACACTAATTAAGCTAAAAGAAGATGAGACGTTTCCTGCAAACGTGCTATATCATCTGTTTTGAGGTCAACCAGCCAACCCTGTCGCCACCCCCTTCGCGTAACGAGCAACCTATTCGGAATTCATTTCAGCGTAATTGCTCCGTAACGCCACTGACTCACGAATCGACATAGTCTTGGCGCCTTGGCAATCGTGCCAGAACACCACGACCCAAATTTCGAGGAGGAATGAGACTGTGGGATTCCCGCACAAACCTGCAAGAACGTACGCCCGCGCGATATGTGCCGGCATTGCGCTGATAGTTGCGACGATGGCACGGCCTGCGGTAGCCCACGCCATAGAGGCGCCCACAGCAACGCCGCCATACACGTTCACCACGTTCGCCACCAATCCGACCGGTGTCAGCAAGCCCGACTCGATTACGTTCAACGCCAGCAACGTCTTCGTCGGGTACGGCAACAATGGAAATCCCGACGGTAGCGGTGGCGCAATGAGCAACATTATCGAGTACGACATGAGCGGCCATGAGCTGAAGAATATATCCATTGTGGGCCACAACGACGGTCTCAGAATCGACCCGGCGACCGGCGACCTGTGGGCGCTTCAGAATGAGGATGGAAACGCGACCCTAATCATCATAAAGCTGAAAACCTTCAAGCAGACCACTTACACGATAGGCACCGGACCCCATGGCGGTGGCTACGACGATCTCGTCTTCGACAACAAATCCGTGTTCCTCTCGGCGTCAGCCCCTACGCACAACCCGAACACCGAACCCGCGATCGTCAGCGCGAAGGTTACAGGCACGAAGGTGACCCTGGAACCGATCCTCGAGGGCAATGCCAGCGCAGTCGACGTGACCGACGGCGATACCCTGACTCTCAATCTGCAAGATCCCGACTCGATGATCCTGGACCCAGACGGCGAGCTCGTGATGACCTCGCAGGGCGACGGCGAACTGATTATCGTCCGCCATCCGGGACTCAGTTGTCAGCAGAATTTCAGGGTTCCGCTCACGTCAACACTGGGAGGGGTCGCCATGGGTGATATCGGTGACACTCAAGCCGACGATACGATCTTCGCGACGCAGACGGCCGGACGGATTCTCGTCGCGGACAAGGCCCTCGGCGCGGTTTATTCAATCACCGCGCCCTACTTCGCACCCGACGCAGCCTATTCGGCAATCGACGTTTTTTCCGATCCGAGCGCAACGACACAGATCGGCGCTTTCGTCGGCCAGACCAATCTGACCACCGGCTTCGTCACACCGATCCTTGAAAACCTTGGGGATCCGGGTGGGATGGCGTTCATTCCAGAGAATCAAGCCAAGCAGCAGGTCCAGGCCGCGGACAAATGCCCATAACGATCTGAATCCTCACGGTTCGACGCCGGGCGCCTCGCGCTTGTGGCAACGAAAGCGTTTGTGGCGGAAAAACAAACGGGGCGGAGCCTGATGGCTCCGCCCCGCTTGCTTACGAAACAAAACTCGTCGTGCGTCCGAAAGCGACCAGCGTTACTGCTTCCGGTCCGTCACTGCATCGAATGATGCGCCTGCTGCTTTCAGTCCATCGATTCCTCGCGCAGGTCGAGATGCACCTTCTTCCAGCTCAACCGGATCGCGTCGGCGGCGCCCTCCACTATGATCTCGAAGTTTCCCTGATCGAGTTGCTCCTGCGGACGAGTCAGCAAACGCAGGAACGCCTCGGCCACTTCATCGGTCTCCAGCATGCGCTTCTGCCAGCGGCCGAACACCTGCGGGTTATCGGCGTACTCATCGGTCATGCCCGTATGGATAAACGGCGGCAGGATGCACATGGCGCTGACGAACTTTGCACTGCGCCCCAGATTGATCGCCAGCACCTTGGGTAATTGCAGCACCGCCCAGTTGCTGATCGCATAGCCGGGCACGGTCGTGCCCGGATCGATCGCCATCCGCGACGAGACATAGATCAACTGCAGCTTCTCCTCATGGTAAATCGCCTCGCCCGCCCACAAGTGAGTCATCGCCATGAACCCATCGATCTTGGTGTCAAGCACGACCCGCGATTGCTCTAGGCTGTCGATAAAATGCTGGCGCACGCGCGCACGCCGAATCGCCATCTGTTCGTCGGGAATCTCTCGCAACGCGCGGCCAAAGGCGTACCCGGTCTCGGTCAGTCCCGAATTGCAGATCAAGAGATTCGGCGGCAGCCCGCCCATCTGCTCGATCACGTAACTGCGCATCGCCCATAGATCGCCGAGGTTGGTGACGTCGGCATGCACCGGGAACGCATCCACGCCCTCCTTGCGCAACGCCTCGACCAGGTCGAACGCATCCACATAGCTGCTGTGGAAATGAACGCCGACTTTAGCTGCCCCGTTGAGACCGGCCGCCAGCGCAAACGCCTGCCCGAGGCCGCGATCCTTGCCCGCCCCGGTGATCAGCACGCGCTTGCCGGCAACTCCCGTGCGCAATTGCGGCTCGAAGCGAAATTTATCCGGTTGCACTGTGAACGCCATGGGGCATCTACCTCCGGGCAACGCGTGGTCGGGCCGCGGCGGGCGACGAGAACCCGCCTACCGGGGTGCGGCCGCAAATTCCCACACGAGCACGCGACGCAAATAACCTAGCACTTGATCGCCAACAACAAAAAAGCGCGACCTGCGTAAGGCCGGTTCGTTAAGCGGCGGTTGAGGAACCCAGAACCCGAATTTTAAGGAAACCTCACGAGGTTTCAATCTTCCCTTTTTATAAGATGCGGGCTTCGCCCTGTGAAAATACCTTCGTGAACTGACGTTCCCGCGAAACTTGGCCAATCAACCGAGCAGCGCCAGCGTCAATCACTGAAAAAGAAAAAAGGCGGAGCCTTGTGAGCTCCGCCTCGTGATTCCCCGGCCGTGTCCTACTCTCCCGTGACACCAAAGGACACAGTACCATCGGCGCTGAAGGGCTTAACTGCCGTGTTCGGGATGGGAACGGGTGTTTCACCTTCGCTATGACGACCGGAAACCTGCCGCCCGTTGATCTTCGCTGCGCTCAACGCCGCGTTAATCAAACGGACCGATTATCCGACAAACTGATAGTAGGGTATATTCAAGTGTGGCCCTCAGAACCTCGCATGGGATCAAACCGTGCCGAGCGCGTCCGTCTAGCGATTAAGAATCCGGACACATCTTCGGCCAGTATCAATCTTCGGGAGTGATACTTAGCGGTCAAGCCTCACGGCCTATTAGTATCGGTCAGCTCCACGCCTTTCAGCGCTTCCACCTCCGACCTATCAACCTCCTTGTCTGGAAGGGGCCTTCAGGGCCTTACGGCCGGGATACCTAATCTTGGGGTGGGCTTCCCGCTTATATGCTTTCAGCGGTTATCCCGTCCGCACTTGGCTACCCGGCGATGCGGCTGGCGCCACAACCGGTACACCAGCGGTGCGTCCGACCCGGTCCTCTCGTACTAAGGTCAGCGCCCCTCAAGTATCCTTCGCCCACGGCGGATAGGGACCGAACTGTCTCACGACGTTCTGAACCCAGCTCGCGTGCCACTTTAATCGGCGAACAGCCGAACCCTTGGGAGCTACTCCACCCCCAG
>Ga0187856_1000425_pt1 | contig 38882 bp, 33 predicted proteins | sample June2016WEW_8_40_FD_132443 | JGI IMG/M metagenome (GOLD analysis project Ga0187856, IMG submission 132443) | Peatland microbial communities from SPRUCE experiment site at the Marcell Experimental Forest, Minnesota, USA - June2016WEW_8_40 | ecosystem: Environmental > Terrestrial > Soil > Wetlands... | reverse complement strand
TAGTTGACTATCGTGACTTATCCTCTCTCCTCTGCATGATCCTCGAAACACACCGAGGTGGTGATGCTCGCCTCCCTGCCGGATGATTATCACCTCGTTGCGCTTAGAACTCCCTCTCCGAGATTTTGTGACACTTGCCATAGCTCCTTACCTCGTTTCCGATCCCGGGATAGTCCTGGCATTCAATATCGCCGGTGTATCTATTTTTTACACATGTGCTGTTATTTGTCAATCTTCTCATACTTTGCTTTCAATGAATACACATCTTTGAGTATCTGATCGCCAGGAAGACCTAAGGCATTCACTTTCTTTACGTATTCAGTTATTATAGGATTCAAGAGTTTTGAAATCTCCGCTTTTTCAGGGGCTGAAAGTTCATAGATCTGAAGATTGTATTTCTGTTTTGACCAGGCAAGCGCTTCCTGACAATGGTCATCCTCATATTTACCTGTCCATTCTGCCTGTTCACGTTTCATATCGTTGAATAACTTTTTTACATCCGCAGGAAGTGAGTTCCATTTGTCTTTATTCATTACAACTGCAAAGGTAACAGTGCCTAGGTTTGCAATGGTTACATTTGAAGTATAGGCTGCATAGTTGAAATCTTTGAGGACCTCAAATGCAGTTATCATTCCCTTAACCACGCCTTTCTGGAGTGCTTCAGGTGTATCGGACTGCGGCATAGCGATCGGTATACCGCCTAACCTTTGTAATACTTCTGCCTGACTTCCAGAGACCCTCAACTCCATTCCCTTTAAATCTTTTAGCGATTTAACAGGTCTCATTGTTATTATGTGAAACGGTGCAGCTGCGTACATGGTAAGGATTTTTACCTTTTCAAACTCTTTTGCATTGTATTTTTCAACAAGGTCAAGAAGTGCAAGGCTTGCCGCTCTTGCACTTGAAAATCCTACTGGCAGGTCAATGGCCTCTGAAATGGGGAAACGACCTGGTTGGTAACTCATGGCAAAATTGCCAATATCGGCTAGCCCTGCAATCACACCGTCCAAAATACCTTTGGCGGGAAGCAGTGTACCACCCGGAAATGTCTGAACCCTCACCTTTCCATTTGTTCTCTTTTCTACCTCCTTTGCCCATCTTTCCATCTGCACACACGGGAATGTTGGAGCAGGTGGGAAGTTGGCGTACTTGAGTGTTATTGTTGCCTGGCTGTGTGCGTTTTTCGGTATTGAAAGATTAACGCTGAATAAGAAAGTGATAGCAATAAATATTAATATTACTCTTTTTAAATCCATACGCATACCCCCCTTTTATTGTTTAAGTTTGTTCCAAATTATACCACTTGTTTTGATTATCACCTCCCCTTTTTATATTGTATCATAAAAGCTTGTGGTGATCATTGTTACGTACACATGACAGTGTCTGACCCCTGACCCCTATGTTGTGTTGATATTCAGTAGCTCTTTCCAGAGTAGAACTAACCCTGAAGCACTACCAGAGCATCAATTGCTTTAACTCCCTTACCCTCATCAAAGACCACGAGGGGGTTGATATCAATCTCTGATATAACATCTCCCAGTTCCATGGATAACCTGGACACCCTGAGCAGGGTATCAATAATGCCTTCTATGTCTGCCTTAGGTTTACCACGAAAGGTTTCAAGAATTTTATACCCCTTGACCTCCTTGACCATCTCCTCAGCATCGCTCCTTGTTATAGGTGCAACCCTGAGGGAAACATCCTTAAGAACCTCCACAAAGACTCCACCCAAACCGAACATTATGGTGGGACCAAACTGCGGGTCTTGAGACATCCCGACAATTACCTCTCTGCCATCCTTGGTCATCTCCTGAACCAGGACGCCTCTAATCTCTGCCTTTGGGTCATATTTCTTTGAGTTAGCTATTATTTCATTGTAGGCGCTTATCAGGTCAGTTTGATTACTGATATTGAGTTTTATAGCACCAGCATCGGTCTTATGAGTGATATTGGGAGAATCAACCTTCAAAACTACTGGATAGCCTATCCTGCTGGCTATCTGGGCTGCTTCCTCAGGCGATTTAGCTGCTGCCTCCTCTGTGGTTTTTATACCGTAGCGAGCGAGGAGGTTTTTGCTTTCATGCTCGGTCAGCGTCTTGCCACCTAGCTTCAATGATTCCGTGACCTCCTTGGCATCTACCTGAATCCGGGTCTCAGCGGTTCTTGCAGGTTCCCTGGATTTTTTCACTTTCTCAGCAAATTTGACCAGGGCCGATATAGCATTTACGCACTCAGCGCCATCGAACAACATGGGTATATTGCCTTCGGCAAAGATTTTCTCTTCTGCTTCCCGCAGGTAAGCCATAGGGCAGAATAAAATAACGGGTTTGTCAGTGGCTTTTGATACTTCAACAACAGCCGATATAAAATTTTGAGTGCCACGTGGGTCTATGGGGGTTACTGCAGCAACTATGATATCAATATTCTCGTCGTTAACAAGGAGCTCCACAGCCTGCTTGCAAAGCTCTGCGTCTCTTGTCGCTGTTGCTCCGGCGGCACCGATGTCAAAGGGATTCTTCATTTCCCCATAAGCGGGAATTATTTTAGCTGCCTCTTCCTTGGTCTTAGCCGATAAGTCAGGAAAGCGAAGGTCCCCACCAATAGCGTGGTCACCTACTAGAGACATTGCCCCACCAGAGGTTGACACCATTCCTACCCTGTTTCCCCTGGGAAGTGGACATTTCAGGAAGGTTAGGGCGGTTGCAATTAGGTCATCAAAGTCATCCACCCGTATCACTCCCTTTTGTTTACAGATGGCGTCAAACACTGTGTCTGACCCTACTAGCGAGCCGGTATGACCCATAGCTGCTTTTGCTGCCACCTCGGAGCGTCCGACTTTAATCATTACCAGTGGTTTTCCTCTCTGTAAAGCCAAATCAGCCACATCCAGGAACTTCTCCGGGTCCTTAAATCCCTCAACATAGATGGCAAGGACATCAGTATTGGGGTCATCGATTATGTATCTGGCATAATCAAAGGTCTCTAGGTCAGCCTGATTTCCAGAGGCGATGAAATAGCTGAAGCCAATACCCCTCGCGGCAAGTCGAGGAGCGCTGGCACTGAGGAGGGCTCCAGATTGTGTAACATAGGCTAACCGTCCTGGAATAACAATCTCCTGGGCATAGGAGTAGCCAAGCGAGACCTTGCCATATACATTTAGTAGTCCGTTGGTATTTGGTCCGCAAATTCTTATCCCGCTTATCCTGACTATTTCATCAATCTCATCCTGTCTCTTCTTCCCCTCCCCACCAAGCTCAGCAAAGCCGGAAACCGCGATTACCGCTGCTTTTACTCCCTTTTGGGCACACTGCCGCAACATGTCAGGCACGTCTGCCGCTGGCACTACAATTAGGACAGCATCAACTTCGTCTGGAATGTCAAGGATACCGGGATAGCACTTTACTCCCTGAACCTCTTCACGCTTGGGGTTTACCGGGAAAATTTTGCCTTTGTAGTTGTGTTTCAGGACAAAATAAAGAGGCAATCCTGCTGGCTTAGTTATATCATTAGAAGCACCGATAATGGCGATGGACTTTGGCTGCAAAAGCGGCTCTAGATTCGGATATTCAATATGTCTCAACATATTTCACCTCATAAAATTTTACAGTAGCTCATTGCCATGCCCTCCGCGCTAGACATCTGGCATATTCACTCTGTTGCCTTTTTATGGCGTTAATCTCTGCCTCGGATAGCCACTTTTTTAAGTCTATTTTATCAACAGGGTAGTGTGAACGTTCAAATTGTGCCCTGGCATTAAAGGGGACTGTGGCATCTATAGCCAGTCCACCCGGAGCATCACCAGCTTTAATCCCCCTCGTGCCGCTGGTTCCCAATATATAATCGGTGGTCGGGTTAGCCCTGGTCATTATTGCCCATAACACATCGTCCATATTATAGATATCCACATCGTCATCAACGGCTATTAATAGCTTTATCCCGGGTTGTGCCGAAAGAGCATGGGCAATTATGTTTCTCTGGAAACCCTCATCTGCTGGTCTCCTTTTTTTAACCTGGAATATTACCCCGCCAGCAATCCTCAGTGCGAAGGGGATATTTACATCAATTACCAAACCGGGAACAAGACGATCAGCAACTTCATAGAAACAAGCCTCTCTGAATGGGAGACCCACAAGGGTACCATCGTAAGAGTCGGCAAGCCAATTGTAGTAAATTGGCTCTTTCCGGTGAGTGAGAGCAGTAACCTGAAACTTACGGCTCTTCCAGGCTCTGCCCAGATACCCAATCCACTCTGGGAAGAATGGGGCTACATTTGATTTACCTAGCTTCTCTGCCTCTTCAGTTTCCCATACCCTTTCAGTAGTAATAATTCCTTCAATTACCCATTCGGCCTTGGCAATGGAATAGGCATCCACTGTCTTTGCCTTACAAATTTCGATTGGGGAGCCCTCAAGCCCACCAGCGACGGCAAGCTCGTCTGTTCCAAGAGGGACTATGCTGTGGACAAGCCCGGCTCCAGCAATCATCATTACTGTCGGGGAAGCACAAATGTTGATTGTTACCGGCACATCTTCATCTCTGTGATCCTTAAATAGAATTGCCTCACCGTGGGTTCCCGGGCTAGCGGTTAAGGATGCCCAATCCTTACCCCGGAAATGCATTCTCTTGAATGAGATTTCATACCCACCACGCCCATACTTCTCACCGAACAAAGCCATCCCGCTACCCATAACGCGGGCGCCGTCCCGCTCGGTGGCTTTAAGTACAGGCAGGGTATTGTTAATGTCTATATCCTTGGTAATAATAACCTCTTGACAGGAGGCTTTATCAACTAGCGTCGGTGGTACAGGATGTTTGAGGGCACCCAGACATTTAAATTTCAATTGTTTTGGCTCAGCAACATCAAAAAGTTTGGCAATCCTATCCATTCTGGAGAAAACATTGCCAACACTTCTTACCCCGGGATACCCCTTGATATTCTCAAATAGAAAGGCTGGTCCGTTATCCAGTGCCACCTGTATCCCGGCAACTTCATATATTGGGTCTACCGGTTTCTTAATCGTCTGAAGTTCGCCCTCCTGCTTGAGAAACTCTATTATGCCTCTTATATCACTTATGTCCTTCTTATTCATGTTTTTGAACCCCTAATTTTCAATAATTTAATGCCAGATTAATATGAATTCCCTTATCCTAAGTCTAACATTGCCTCCTCTTTGAGTGCCTTATTCCTTAAGGTCTGCAGGTATGACTTCAGTTGTTGGTGCTCTCCTTTGATAATGAGGGGCTTCTGTGTAAGACTCTTTCTATTGGCCATTATTTCAATGGAGGTAAAATCCGCCATTGGGATGAATAGTTTGTCCGCTGAGGTAGTCGCTGTCCTCTGAAGCCAGAAACATAACCGTGCCTACCAGCTCTTCGGGAACTTGGAGTCTTTTGATGCACTGCTGGCTCAAGACCATCTTTTGTGCGTCCGGGGGGAAGCTCTCCCGCTCGACTTCGGTGATGATTCCAGCATAAGAGACACAGTTAACATTTATGTTCCACTCCCCCACCTCTTTAGCCAGCCCGCGAGTGAAGCCAACTACGCCTGCCTTGGAGGTAATATAATGAAGATAAAACGGGCGTCCCGTGTCCCAAGCTGAGGAAGAGGTGTTTATGATCTTGCCTTTTTTTTGCGCTTTCATATAGGGAACTACTGCCTTGCAACACAGCCATAGACCGCGGAGATTTACTGCCATAACCCGGTCCCATTCCTCAATAGGGATTTTATCAAAGGGTTTAAACCCCAAAGTGGCAAAAATAGCTGCATTGTTAATTAGAACGTCAATATTGCCATATTTGTCCACAACGCCTTTCGCCATGGCTTGAGTATCTTTCTCATCAGCTACATCGGTCTTTACAAACCAGGCTTCATTACCCTTGCTGGTGATTTCATCAACTACCGTTTTGCCGGTTGCTTCATTATATTCAGCAATAACAACCTTCGCTCCCTCCTCGGCAAACTTGTGAGCGAAAACTCGTCCAATGCCCTGCCCGGCGCCGGTAATTATGGTCACTTTATCTTTAAACCTCATTAGTTCCCTCCTGGTATTAATCCTTATCTATATAATACTTTTGTGAAAATCTTTAATCGGGAGAGACAGTTTCCACCCCTGCCCTTTTATCTATTGCCTTTATGCAAAAATATTCATTTACCCCATAAATCAGGAATAACTGCTTCCAGTCCCAGGCTTCGGAGTGTCCGGGGTAGCGGCTTGCCCGATTTTCTATCCCACCCCATAACTTTATAGTATTCATCCAGCATCTCCTTCCAGTGGGGCATGATACTCATGCCCTTGGCTGGGCCATCAACTGGGGCTGAACCATACCGAGGTGAGGGTTCCTCAACATCAGGCGTCATGCCGTGTCTGATATTGAACGCCCGGAACAGATTGGCTACCCTGAATGACATCCGCATTGCTTCTTCGCTGGTGAAGTCCCACCCGGTAACGGCATTCAGCATATCGACAAGATGCCCCACGTCATCCCCGCTGTAGCTCATGGTGACCATATTACACACTACCAGTGAGTCAACAAATTCTCGTATTTTCCCCCTCACCACCGATTCTACAGCACCATTTGCGGTGAACGGGTTAGGCACGGGTACCGAATTGCTCTCACTGGTCCCTACACCTCCAGTGGCATAATCGAGGATGTCCGCCCACCTGGCTCGAGCATCATGCGTGCGGGGAGTATGCCCTTGTTTTACGTAGACGCCCAGATTGGGTGCCTCTCCCCCAATGTGCTGGGCAGCGCGCATTACACCCTCAGCCAGGATATTACCCACTCCTTCTCGTCTCGCCATCTTATAAAGCATGGCCCCGATTGCTTCGACATTTCCCCATGTCATTTCGAGTCCGTCGGTATTCTTCTTGGTAATAATCCCCCTTTCAAAGCATTCGATAACCAGGGCAACAGTCCAGCTCGCCTCATTGCTATCCAGACCAAGACGGTCGGTTAAATCGCAGAGCATAACCGCCGCCCCAAAGTCGTTATTACCGACAAGAGGTCCCCAACCTGCTGCACACTCATACTCAGGGTCTTTGGTTTCCAACCCGGCGTAAGGACCCTCGGTCAGTTTGATTAGCTGGTTGTGGTGGAAGGGACATGCCCAGCAGGAGTTGCGTTTAAGCTCGATGCCGCTCCCGTAGTGTTCCCGGGAAAACTTGGTCAGATCGGGACAAATGTTGGTAGTGAGGTTTTTGACAGCGGTTAAGCCCATCCCAGGCATAAGACCAAACAACATGGAGGTTCCCCACTTATCTATCTGCCCATATACCCGGTGTTCCTTAGCCTTTTCGTTCGACTGCTTACTTATTTCGGAGAGTCTTGACTGGTCTTTTATCACCGGCCTCAACTTGCCCCTGTCGGCGACAAATGCCTTTAGCTTCTTAGAGCCCATCACTGACCCTACCCCGTTATGCCCGAGCGTATGTGTTCTGTCGCCGTGGATAGTTGCGAACCTGACGAGATGCTCCCCCGCAGGACCGATACAGTAAATGCTGAGCGCGTGCTTCTCCTTACCAAGCTCAGTCTGAATCTGATGCTGTATTTCGATGGTGTCCTGTCCCACTAAATGGGAAGCTTCTTTTAATTCGGCAGTACCATCGTGGACATAAAGGTATAACCACCTTCTCGCCGTTCCCTGAATAATGACAGCGTCGTAGCCGGAGAATTTGAGGTAGGCTCCGAAATATCCATTTGCCTGACTGGAGGCGCCGCCGTTAGTAAGACAGCCTTTGGTTACAGTGCAAAAGGTGCCCGAACCTGCGACGTTGGTACCATTGAGAGGTCCGGTAGCAAGGATTAGTCGGTTCTGCGGGCTTGACCATTCCGCCCCCGGGGCTACTTCATCATAGAGCACTTTGGCTCCAAATCCGGCACCACCTATATATTGCCTGTAAATCGCTTCATCGGGGCTTTCCTCGGTGATAACCTCGCTGGTCAAGTCCACCCTGAGAACCCTGCCTGTATAACCGGGCAAATTGCTTAATCCCACGTCTTACCTCCTCTCGTATATACTCTCATACGGGCTTCATAGGGACTTATCCATGATATCGTTTATTTCCTTTGGATTTTTCTTGAGATAGAAGAGTGTCCGGATTGTATGGAAGAGCACGGAGGGTCTTAACATCGCCTTTAATATTTCGGGAATGTCCTTATGCTCCATGCCTGCCTTCAACTCCCATTTCACGGGGTCATACACTTGAATCTTATAGACGAGCAGATCCTCTCCTGCCGGAGAAAAATCTGACATCCGCCCTTTAAGCTCCGTTTTTCCCAGACCTGTCGACCTGAATCTCATTTTCCCTCTTCCTCTAGAAGTTCTCTGTTCTCGACAACTTCTTCCGACCGAACAATAAGGCCAATAAGGCCTTAGAGACAAACAACAGGTTTTTCGGCTTTAAAAGACCCAGGACCAGCTCCCTCAGATCTCTCTCCTGGAAACCCATCCGTGTATGCCACTTTACTGGCTTCGTAACATCAACAAAGAAAATTACCAGGTCATCGACTTTCTTGACATTGACGATTTTTGCCTCGAGCTCTGTGTTCCCTAAACCAGTTGACCTCAGTCTCATTTTATAAGAGCCCCTCTTCGCGTGCTTTAGTTACACCCTCCAACTCGGGCCACCATTTTTCTATCCCGCAGTCGTCGGCAACGGCATTGGCGACACCGTATCCCGGCCCGAACGTCACGAGGCCGCCGGAATGGGAACTGGCGCCACCAAGGTAAAGGTTCTTTATCGGCGTCCTGTGATTGGAGCAATCTTCATTGGGCCTGAGAAAGCCCATTTGCAGGGGTTCATACGCTCCCTGTTTGATCGAGCCTTCCACCATGTCAGGGAACTTGTTTTCAATGTCAAGAGGCGTGTGTGTAGTTGTCCAAAGAATATTATCCCTGGTCATATTGGGGGCATACTTTCGCAGGGTCTCTAAACACTGCTCGGCGATTTCCTCTTTGAAGGTAAGCTTGTAATATTTCTCAGTCCCTTCCTTTAGCTTGTAGGGAGCCATTTGAGAAATAAACCCGACGTGCCTGCCTAATGGAGCCTGGCTGGGGTCGTGAACGGTGGGGAAGCAACAATTAAAGCCTTTAGTCCACAGCTCGCCTTTACTAATTGCATCCCACAGCGCGAGAAGTTCCTCTTCAGTCTCAATACCTACCGGGGCGTATATAAAGGCATCATTGATTGCAGGGTCAGTAAAAACCGGCGGTTTTTCCAGGGCGAGATGGACAGTGAGCAAGCTCCAGTGTTCCGGATGGAAGTTCTCGACTTTATCGACGAAGTCCTGTTCCAGGTTTTTCTGACCGACGTATTTAATGAAGGTCTGGCCGGGGTCGATGGTGCTGATTATAGCCTTACTAGCCATTATCAAAGTCCCATCGTTCAGTTCCACCCCTGTGGCTGTCCCGTCCTTTACTACGATTCGCTTGATTATTCGGCTGGTGAAGATTACCCCGTTATTTTCACATATTATTTTTTGAAGGTTCTGGGCAAGCATGTGAGACCCACCGACACATAACCTGTAATTGGTGGCTCGATTGAGGCAGAGGACAGCAAGATAGCCGACTCCGTCAACATTGGGCTCCAATCCCCAGTGGGCGGCAACATAGAGCATCAGGGCCCTGATATGTTCATTCTCAAACAAGTCATCAATAATCTTTCTTGGGCTACGTGAGGAAAATTCGGTTATCTCCCTGCCTAGTTCATTAGCGTCCAATTTTGCTGCCTGTAGCGGTGCGGGGATCGGGTCAACATAAGTAGCCGGGCCTATAAAAGTCTCCATTATCCGGTTAAATTTGTGATACATCTCACGATAGGTATCAGCATCCTTCTTGGAGAATTGAGCCAGAGACTTGCACGTTCGCTCCACGTCCCTATAGATACATATCGATTTCCCATTGGACAGAGGTAAAGCCCACTGGTGTTCAGGCCAGACGTACCTTACATTATATTTTTCCTGAAGACTGAAGTCTTTGTAGGGCGGGGCAAAATCGACCATCAGATGATATATGGAATGGGTGTTATGCAGGAAAGGCGGAATGGTTACCTCTTCGGTAGCGAGGCCTCCGCCGGCTTCACATCTTTTCTCCAGTACCAGAACCTTCAATCCGGCTTTCGCAAGATAAGCCCCGGCACACAGCCCGTTAGGGCCCGAACCTATAATTACCACATCGTATTTATGTTCTCGCTTTTCCACAGGGCCTGCGTATTCCGGGTGAGTTATCATATGAGGACGAACCGGTATCATTTTTTTTCCTCCTTCTCGTAATTTGCTTGTCCTGCTACCAGGGGCGATTCTTTTCTTCCCACGGCTTTCTCAATTCGAAGTCCTCAGCTATCGCTTTGTAGCACTTATAGCCCTGACCGCAGTATGCCGAGGCAAACGAAGGCCAGGCACTCCCAGTGCCATACAGATTCTTTATCCCTTTTATTCTATGCTGAGCCCACTCAGGGATTGGCGCGAACTTCCCCTTATTGGCCGGGTTCGGGTCTATGACGAGCTGGTTACCGGTCGGCATATTCAGATGCCTCTCGGCGATATCGTAAGGTCCGGAGGTATCAACTCCTACAACACTGTCCCAGGTTATGTTGGGAGCCGCGACATGCAACTCGTCGATCATATATTTAGCCGTATCCATTTTAAACTTCATCCATTCCCTATCGCTACGCTTCTGCCTGGGAATAGTTAGAGTCTCACACAGGAGAGTGGCTTTTCCTTCAGGCTGACGGGTCGGGTCTATTTCCGCATTGGTGGGACAGAACCTGCACTGTGGGTTCGGCGGTTCTATACCGGCATATCTCAAACATGCTTCCTTGGCCATTTGGGCATCATCCTTGACGACCAGGTGGACAAACTGGGCGATATCTACATCCGGATTGCGGGCGGCAGCCTTATAGTGCGGCGTCTCTGCAAGAGCGAAGGTGTACCAGTTGATCATGTTCTCATCACGATCGAGAGCGCCTACCCTCATCACGGTTTTGCGGTCGAAATGCTCCTTGCCGACAAGCCTGTTGACAAGTTGATGCGGGTCCTGGCCGCTGACGACTATCTTTGACCGTATCTCAGTGCCGTCAACGAGCCGGATCCCTTTAGCCGCTCCGCCCTCAATAATGATCTTGTCGACCTCGCTTCGTGAGAAGAACTCACCCCCGTGCTCGACGAAAAGCCTGATGACGGCGTGGGCGATATTATGGGTACCTCCGACAACTCGATTATTCTCTCGACGACCCTGGGCAATAAACCAGCCGCCTCCTCCGAGCGGCTTCATCGGGCTTATGTCCATCCTGGCGATGACGCTTGTCATCAGGACTCTGTATTCGACACTCTCAAAGAGCGCCCGCCCGGAATCGATCATGGACATGGTCATTAATTGCGGATCCAGAATGGCGTCCGGCCGCTTCATGTACTCCCTGAAAAATATCTCCTGGGGGTCCGGCTGGTCTACGGATGGTGGCAAATTAAATATCGTTTCCAAATAGACCTCTCTTCGACCCTCCCTGAAATGGAGATCATCGAATTTGAGAAACATCTCGGCATCCCTTTCCGAAAATCTGGCAATTTCCTTGGCGCTCTTTTCTCCCGTGGGATCGTCGAAATAAGAATAGATGAGGAGGGAGTCTTCCGGGTCCTCATGGAACGTTTCACTCAAACCGACCTTATAGCCAAAGAATCTCCCTCCATATTCCTCAAATTTAGGGAAATCATAAAGCAGAGGCAGAAAATACCAGTCAGACATAGTGCTCGAGTGGCTGTCACCGATAAATCCCGGGGCAAGCCTCTCGAGGGAGCACCAGCTTCCACCGAGCTCGTGCAGTCTTTCAAATACGCCGACCTTCATGCCGCCATACGACTGCAAGTACAGTGCTGTCACCAGTGCCTTCGAACCTCCTCCCACCACCACCACATCAAAAGTTTTGTCCGCCATTCTTATCTCCTTTCTTGGTTATTCACTTGACTCCACCTCGTAGGGTATGCAGCATATGCGGGTATGGACGGCTGACGGAGGCCAAGACTATAATCATCGTCGCCACTGAGGGAGACGGAAAAGGGATCGGCCGTATTCGTCTGGGACGCATTCCCGACCTGACCAAAATCACCCTGCACGGGTTCATCGCCGACGTGATTGAGCCAAGCAGCATCGTGTCTGTCAAGACAATTTCTAATCATTTTTAAATTACAAAACCCTGTACACAATGTTTGTCTTCTATTCTCACCATTCAGTTACTTTTCCTACACTATACGTCTCCACGTTTGTGGAGGATATGGTAATAAGATTAACGCCCAACGACCGACCTGTCAATTATACAAAAGTAGTATTTTTGAGGACCCGCTTTGTAGGTTTTCTTTCTTAACCACTCTGTTTCAGAAAGGGTTTCGTGTTCCTCTCGGAAAACAAATATGGCCTCTGCGCCTTCCCTTCGCCATGACTTTATTTTAGGGTACCAGCCGATAAAGTGGCCAGGGGTTTTTCTGAGACCATGCGGTCTGTGCGCCCCCCTCTCTGTTCCAGGATCGAAACATGACTTCCGTCTCTCCTTTACCCTCACATCGGGAGTACAGTACTTTCCGAAGGGCGCGTGCCATAAAGGTCATTATGAATAAGGAATTGATATCATTAATGGCCTATTTTTGTGAAATTAGCTGTTGACAGGAGGAATATGGGATGCCTCGGTGCAGTCCTTCATCGAAGTCGGGTGTAGTTTGTTTACCATTTCAGTCCGGTTGTTGACGGCCATTTTGTCAAAAATATTCTGAATATGCTTTTTGACGGTAACCTCGCTGACAAAGAGGCGAGAGGCTATTTGGGCATTTCTCAATCCCAGCGCTACCATGGCTACAATTTCTCTTTCTCTCTTTGTGAGACCGTAGGCTTCCTGCAGGCTCTTTTGATCGATACCTCCCGTGTGAAACTTCTCGAAGATAACCATAATCCTTGCCGGGCATTTCGTCCAGAAGTCCCTATGAATCACCTGAGAATGGAACACAAGATAATCGTCCGTGGAGATGCGTACCACGCGATTCTTTGGCAAGGGCAAAACCGTCTCATACACATGGTTTCGCAGTTCCAAGCAATCACCCATAACCTCCTTTGGTAAAACCAAGTTCGTATCCTCCACGATTCCTTTTCGCTTCAGCGAATCGATGAGTTCTGCGATTCCCTTGCTCACAAAAAGCTGTTCCAGACGATCATCAAGAAGCAGGTATCCCTTGGATGAGTGTTCGTCGTCAATCCGACGAAATATGTTCTCCTCCTCCAAACGTTTAAAAAGCTTTGCGTTCTGTACGGATGAGGCCAGGTAGGGAGAGAGCTCGCGCGCCAATAGAAGCTCTTGAGCGGAGAAGTTCTTTTGGTGCCGAGGTCTGAAGAGACTGATTCTTCCTTCCAGCCTTCCCATAGATCTCAGGTAGATGAACAAACCGAAGTGAACACACTGAGGCACCAGAAAATCGTTGTAATATTCCGTTCTTGTGAAGTCAGCGTAGTGAACCACCTGATCGTAACGGAACGCTTTAATGTCGCTTGCGGGTAGATTTCGCGGATTCATTGGATCCAATCGAAAGTAATAGTCCAAGTAAAGTTTGGCATTAGTGGGATCAGTGTCCTTCATGAGGGGATCATGGAGGGCTTCGCCCGAATCGGCAAGAAAAAAGATAAGACTATCAGCCTCTAACGCCTCCTGCAACTCTTCGAGCACGCTGTATCTAAGATTATCAAGCTGCAGGCCTGAATTGGCCGCTTCAATAACCTTCAATATTTTACTATATTCGCCCTGTTTCATCTCTACCCGTTATATCGTAAATTGTACACAGTTGTCAAGAAAGTTCATCGGACTGTCACATACACATTGGGATCATATACAGGGATTCCCTTTTTCAAACCAGCATACGATTCAAGAAGACACGTTACCATTTCGATTTACCGGGAAGGGCGAAATACCAATGATCTTGAGGACATTTTTGCAACTCAGATGCAGCGTGATTATTTTTCTGTATCTCTGGACAAAATGGGAGCCACTTTGATTTTCTGGCAGCCCGGCATAAGTGATTTTACAACGCCGAGCGGTGTAACTATTATAGCTTCGAAGCACAACCATACTGGAGATGCATACAGTTATCGTATTACAGAAGGAAAGACAACCCTTGTTTATTGCACAGACGTAGAACACGTTGGAGGTATCGATCCCAAGGTGGTGGCTTTCGCCAGAAATGCTGATCTTCTCATTCACGATGCGCAATATACACCTGAGGAGTTAAAAGATAAGAAAGGATGGGGGCACAGCAGTTGGGAGCAAGCCGTAGAAGTTGCCGTGAAACCTGGCGTAAAGAAATTGGCTCTTTTTCACCACGATCCTGAGCACAATGACGCTTTTCTTTTGAACATTGAGAGAGAATGCCAGAGACTGTTCTCAGAAGCTTTTCTTGCAAGGGAGGGCTTAGAGATTGAAATGTAGCAAGGAGTTGTCTATCTGCCTCATGCCTGGAGTTGCCTCGGGTTTGGATATTAACTATGAAATCAGGCTCGGAGGAGATCCTATGAAAACCACACACAAACAAACCCTCATCGCCGCCGCTCTCGCCTTCGAGGTACCAAAGACATCAGAAAGTTTTCCTCCGGGAACCTATCCATTGAAGGTGATAAACAAGATAGGAATTGCAGCGGCACCGTTAGATTTTACTGTAGACTGATAGCAGGGAAAGGCAATGATGAGACACTGTAGATACGGGGCTGGGGATCACACCTCAGTCCTTTTTCTTTCGATATTTGTTGTTTATTACCTATGCGTTGCTCAAGGTGATGAGAATGCTTTTTTACTGCCGGGGAGTATCAGCGACTTAGAGGCTGAGAGGACCCGGCTCGGGTGGACGACGGCATGGAGGAAATGCTTCAACACCCGTGGAAAAGGCCCACGGGTACCCGGATGGGCTGTGAGCCTTGCTGGGCGGAAGCTGTACTGTACCCGTACGCTGGAGCCCGCAAGGCGAGCAGAGCGCCGCAGGTGGAGATTTCCGAACAAGCCGTTGGCCGATCGAAAGAGAAGACATAGAGACATAAAGACATAGAGGTATAGAGCGAGAGAGAGGCGCTCTACGATCCCGCGGGCGCCGCAAGCGCTGAGGCCGCCTCGCAGTCGCAGAGGAAAGAGAGCCGCCCTTCTGCCGGCGCGACGAGAGACGCGGGCAGGCGCGCATCCCTCTCCTCGACCACGCGCTTTACTATCCGGGCCTTGCCTGTTCCCGTGACCAGGAAAACCACCTCTTTCGCGTTGTTGATGACCGGCAGCGTGAGGGTAACACGGCTGGTCCCCCCTTCACCTTCCGCGACCGCCCCGACCGCATGGGTGGTGTCATCGAGGAGCGGCGCGCCGGGAAAGAGGGATGCCGTGTGGCCGTCCTCGCCTATCCCCAGCAGGACGAGATCGAACCGGGGCATTGCGCCCGGTGCGGCATGGAAAAAAACACGGATGTTATCCTCGTAAATCCTCGCGGAGACGTGCGGGTCCGCGTGGTCAACGGGGACAGGGTGCACGTTCGACCGGGGCATGGAGACCAGATCGAGGAGCGTCTTTTTGATCATGCCGAAGTTGCTCCGGCTGTCTTCGTGGGGGACCAGCCGCTCGTCGACGAGGAAGATGTGTATCTTCTTCCAATCGAGCGCCCCCCCAAGCCTTGCGATCTCGCTATAGAGACCTACGGGCGTGTGTCCCCCTGAAAGGGCCGCGGCAAAGCACCCCCTGGCTGTTATGGCGCCTTGCGATGCCCGGCGGAACCGGTCGGCCATGAAAGCGAACAGCTCAGGCCTGGACCCGAACACGCGGACGTCTCTTTGTCCCTCATTTATGTGGCCAGCCAAGCCCTCCCTTCCTGCGCCATGAGCTGCTCGGCCGCGGGCGGACCCCAGGTGCCAGCGCGATAGTTGGGAAAGTCCGGAGGCGGCCGGCCTTCCCACCTCTGATTGATCGGGTCGACCACCCCCCACATCTCTTCGATGGTGTCTTCCCTGACAAAAAGCGTGAGGTCCCCTTTCACCACATCGAGGAGGATACGCTCATAGGCATCGTGGTGCGGCGTCTTGAAGACCTCGTTATAACTGAAATCCATGCGCGCCGCATAGAGCTGGTTTGCGGAGAAAGGGTATTTGACGAGGAAGCGGAGACCGATCTTCTCATCGGGCTGGATCGTTAAAAAGAGCACGTTGGGCTCAAGCACGTCACATGTCCTCCCGAAGAGGCGCAGCGGCAGGCGCTTAAACTGGATGCAGATTTCGGTGACGCGCCTCGGCAGCCTCTTACCCGTCCTCAGGTAGAAGGGCACACCTGCCCATCTCAGGTTATCGATGAGGAACTTTCCGGCAAAAAAGGTGGGTGCGGTGGAAGAGGGGGAGACGTTCGGCTCCCCGCGATAGCCGGGGACCTCCTGATCGCCGATAATGCCCGGCCCGTATTGCCCCCGCACGATGAACCGGTCGATATGCTCTGTGTCCACCGGTCTGATGGACCTGACGATCCTCGCCTTCTCATCCCTGATGAACGTGGGGACAAACCCTATGGGCGCTTCCATGCATACGAGGGAGAGGAGCTGCAGCAGATGGTTTTGAACGATATCGCGCACGACGCCCGCCTTCTCATAGAATGCCCCCCTGTGCTCGATGCCTAAATCCTCGGCCACGGTGATCTGCACGTTATCCACGTAGCGCCTGTTCCAGACCTCCTCGAAGATCGTGTTGGAGAAGCGGAAGAAGATGATGTTGTCAACCGGTTCCTTCGCAAGGTAATGGTCTATGCGGTATACCTGGTTCTCGTCAAAGGCGCCGGTAATTATCCTGTTGAGCCGGGCCGCGGACCCGCGGTCTTCCCCGAACGGTTTCTCTATGACGATCCTCGTCTCATAGGGCCCCTTGCTGAGGTCATGGGCCTTCATCTTTTTCACCGCCAGGGAGACGACCTGGGGCGGTATTGCCATGTAGTAGATGATGTCTCTCGTCCCCTTCGACGTCGGCGCCGCGATCTGCTCGATCCGGTCCTTGAGTCCGACGAAACTCGCATCGTCCTCGAAAACGCCGTGCATATAGAACAGGTGGCGGCTGAAGACATCCCATATCGCCTTGTCGAAGGCATCCACATTGCACTTCTTCACCGCCTCTTCCATGACCGCGCGGTAGCCGGCGTCGTCGAGGTCGAGCCGGTCGAAGGCCAATAGGGAAAAGACCTCGGGCAGCTCATTCTCGTGGAAAAGGTGAAAGAGAGAGGGGATCAGCTTCCTCCGGCTCAGATCGCCGCCGCCCATGATGACGAGCGTAAAGGGATCGGTCCTGCGCCCGGAGGTAGGGATGTCGCATGTCTGCAGGTACCGGCTGTCTATGATCAACTCTCCCCGACCATCAAACATAAGCCGCTCCGTCCCGTGAAAAAGGAAAGCCACCCGCCATTACTTTATGAGGGAGTTCCAGTCCTGTGAGAACCGCTCCATCCCCTTGTCGGTCAGGTCGTGCCGTATGCAGAGGGTCATGTTGACGCGCAGCCCCTGGTCGATTGCCATCGACGCGGCCTTAAGTCCTTCGGCCGAGGTGGGGAATCTGACATGGGCGTTCGGGATCCAGCCGAACATCTCTTTGCCTTGTTCCAGCATTGTCTGCGCCCTTGTGGCCCGGTCCGCATAGACCTCGACGGAGATGGACCCTTCCGGGACCATGGCCGATATCTTCTTTACCACGTCCCGGTAATAGCCGACGATTTCACTGGCGGAAAAGCGCGTGCCCCGCTCCAGACGCTCACGGACCCCGGGGTTCTTCGAGATCAGCGTGGGATTGGTGGTCTGGCCGTCGAGGAAGCCGAGGAGTTTTATCGCCTCTCCAGTCTCATCAGAGTTTCCGCCGTCCGGAAAGATCCTCGTTTTCATCCACTGCGGTCTCATGTAAGCTCCTTCACCTTTTTTACGATGGCGGCCTTCGAGATCTCCTCAAAGGCCAGCAGCTCCGCCACATGCCCGCTCCTCGGTATCCGCCGCACCGCCAGGGAGTGCACCGCTATGGCGTCACCGGCAAGGGCGGCCCTTACCGCCTCTCCCAAGCCCCCTTCCGGATGGTGGTCCTCGACCGTGACCACCGCTTTTACCGCCGCCAGGGCCGCCTTCAGCTTCGATGCGTCAATAGGCTTGATGCAGTAAAGGTCGATCACCTTTACGGAGGTCCCTTCCTTCTTCAGCTCCTCGTATGCGTCCAGGGCCTCGAAGAGGGTGACGCCCGCTGCGACCACGGCAATCCGGTCCCCGGCGCTGCTTTTGAGCACCTTGTTCCCCCCTATCTCGAACGTCTCAGACGGATCGTAGATCACGGGCGTGGCGCCTCTCGTCGTCCGCAGGTAGACGATCCCGCTCATGCCCGCTGCCTGTTCCACGAGCTTCTCCGTCGAGACCGCATCAGACGGGTAGAGGACGACGCTGTCGATGATGTTCCGGAACATGGCGATGTCTTCGAGCCCCATCTGGGAAGGACCGTCCTCACCGATGGAGACGCCGGCGTGGGAGCCCGCGAATTTTATGTTGACCCTCGAGTACCCGCTCATCCGTATCTGGTCGAAGGCCCTCGTGAAGAAGGCGGCGAAGGTGGAGACGAAGGGCATTTTCCCCCGGCTGGACAGACCCACGGCCGTACTAACCATATTCTGCTCCGCAATGTACATCTCAAAATAGCGCTCCGGAAAGGCCTCGTGAAATATCTCGGCATAGGTCGAATTGCTCACCTCTCCGTCAAGGACCACCATTTCAGGAAAAGCGGGGTAGAGACGGGCGAGGGCGTTGCCGTATGCCTTTCTTGTGGCCACGGCCTCCCCCGGCTTGTACGCGGGCTCGGGGACAGCCAGGCGCGCCCGTCTCGCAGGCGCGAGGTCCGCGGGATGGGTCATTTCTCCGCGCAGGGACTTGTCGAGCGGCTCAAGGAGCCTCAGCGCAGCGCCGGCATCCTCCTTTGTGAGCGGCTTTCCGTGCCAGCCGTTCTTATTCTCCACGGCCGGGGCGCCCTTGCCCTTGATGGTGCGGGCGACGATCATTACCGGCTTCCCTTTGACCTCCGCTGCCTTCCTGAAGGCCGGCAGAACCTCGTCGAAGTTATGGCCGTCTACTACTACGGCCTCCCAGCCGAAGGCGGAAACCCTCTCTGCATACGCCTCCACGTCCCATCCGTACATGGTCTCTCCCCTCTGGCCCAGGCGGTTCACGTCGAGTATGCCCACCAGGTTATCCAGCTTGTAGTGTGCGGCGATCTGCAGAGCCTCCCAGTTCGACCCCTCGGCCATCTCGCTGTCGCCGATGAGCACATAGGTCCTGTACGGCAGCTTATCGAGATATTTTGCATTCAAGGCCATACCCACGCCTATGGAAAGCCCCTGGCCGAGGGAGCCGGTGGCAGCGTCGACATAAGGGAAACGAGGTGTCGGATGGCCCTCCAGGGGACTACCGAAAACCCTGTACTGCAACAGCTCCTCTTCCGTTATACGGCCCGCAACGGCCCAGAGCGCGTAGAGGAGGGGCGAAGCGTGTCCCTTCGACAGGACAAAACGGTCGTTGTTCGGCAGTGCCGGCCGGTCAGGGTCGTAAAGAAAAAACCCTCCGAACATGAGGCCCGTGGTAAGCTCGACCGCGGAAAGGGAGGAGGTGGGGTGACCCGATCCCGCCTTCGTTGTCGCGGTAATAATATAGTACCGGACTAATTTCGCCAATTTCTCAAGGTATCCTGCTGTTTCCCGGGCCATGGCATGTCTCCTTTTCCCTCTCTTGTTCCGTCTTGCCTGCTCTTTGAATGATAACGGTCGCCGGAGTTTACCCGGTTATATGTTATATAAGTCCCGCTCCCGAGGGACGTCAAGGACGGGACCGATCTGTTCTCGCGGGAGGTTTTTTTGTCGCTTCCCCTCACCCGCCTCCATTTTTTACTTGCAACTTACGCCGGTTGGCTCCAAGTTATAGAAGGCGGTGAAGAACTATGAGAATCGCATGGGTTGACCTGCCGGTGCACATGGGCCGGATCTTCCGGTGGACGGCTTCATTGACGACCAGCCGGGACAAAAGGCGAGAGGGGGGGTAAGATGAACGGATACTGGGCTGTGGGTGTCGACCTGGGCGCCACGAAGCTTGAGGTGGCGAGGGTCGAGTGGGGTGGAAAGGTCGTTGACTCGATCAGGACACCGGCAAAGGTGGAGGGCGGTCCGGCCGCGGTGGAGCGCGATATAGTGGAGGCGGCGAGGCTCTTGATGGAGAGAGCGGGGACAGCGCCTCTCGGCATAGGCGTCGGCGTTGCCGGCCAGATCGAGAGGCAGACCGGCCGCGTCCTCTTTGCACCGAATCTCAACTGGCGTGAGGTGCCGCTCCGGGCCGACCTGGAGGAGGCTCTCGAAATGCCCGCTGTCGTGACCAACGACGTGCGGGCCATCACGTGGGGGGAATGGCTTTATGGCGCGGGGAAGGGATACGATGACGTGATATGCCTCTACGTGGGAACCGGCATCGGCGGCGGTGTGGTCAGTGCCGGCCGGGTGTTGTCGGGCCGCGCCAACAGCGCGGGGGAGTTAGGTCACATCGTCATCGACATGAACGGCCCGCCTTGCACGTGCGGCAACAGGGGGTGTTTGGAGGCCCTCGCCAGCGGATGGGCCATTGCGCGGCAGGCGCAGGAGATGATAAGCCTGGACCCTAGGGCGGGCAGCATGCTCCTCGCCGCGGCAGGGGGCGCCGCGGAGGCGGTAAGCGCGAAAGCGGTCGCACAGTGCGCGCATCGCGGGGATGTGCTTTCCTTAGTCCTCCTCGACAGCGTGGGCCGGGCGCTGACGGCGGGCTGCGTCAGCCTCGTGAACGCCTTTAACCCCGGCCGGCTGGTCCTCGGAGGAGGCGTCATCGACGGCCTGCCCGAGATGATCGACCGGGTGCGCCGCGGGGTGATGCGGGACGCCCTCGCCTCTGCGAGCGCGTCTTGCGAGATAGTGCCGGGCATGCTTGGGCCGGGCGCGGGGGTCGTGGGGGCGGCAAGCCTCGCGATGCGCGCATTTGGCGGCGAAGCGGAAGGCCCGGTTGGAGGCTAAAAACCATGCGGATCGGCATGGCGGCGGACCATGGGGGCTTCGAATTGAAGGAACGGCTCGCAACGCTGCTCAGGGAAGCGGGCCATGAGGTCGTCGATTTCGGTCCCTCCGCCTTTGACCCTGCGGACGACTACCCCGATTTTGTGGCCCCCATGGCGAAGGCCGTGGCCGCAAGGCAGGTGGAGCGGGGGATAGCCGTGTGCGGCAGCGGCGTGGGGGCGTCTATAGCGGCCAACAAAGTGGCGGGCGCGCGCGCGGCCCTCGTGCACGAGATTTTTTCCGCTCATCAAGGGGTGGAGGACGACGATATGAACGTGCTCTGCCTTGGCGGCAGGGTGGTCGGCGTTGCCCTGGCCTGGGATCTGGTGAAAGCCTTCCTGTCCGCCCGTTTCGCCGGCGCCGTACGCTTCACGCGGCGTTTGGAGAAGGTGCGGCGGTTAGAGCAGTTTTGAGGGGGGACGACCCGCAAGCGGGTGCCCCGATGAGCTTTGCCGCTGGAGGGGGCGCTGAGCCCCAATAATAATTGCGCTACGAGCGAAGCGAGGTTGAGCGGGGAGGCTCCGCCGGCTTTGCCGGTGGAGGGGGCGCTGAGCCCCAATAATTGCGCTACGAGCGAAGCGAGGTTGAGCGGGGAGGCTCCATGCGGCTTTGCCGCTGGAGGGGGCGCTGAGCCCCAATATAGCGAAAAAGGAGCTTGCGCAATGATTGATAAGGAGAAGGGGGCCGGCAAGGCCGCAACGAAGGAGGAGCAGGCGCCGGACGGCAGGATCAACCGGCTGGTGTTGAACCTGGGGCGCCAGGACCTGATGTCGCATGACACTGCCTCGTTCCAGACAGCGCGCGTGAAGCCCTGCCTTGAGAGGCTCGAAAAGGAGCGGTTCGTGGAGCGGCTCTGGCAGAAGGACGCGGGGCTTTGGAAGGAAGACGCGGCCGAGCAGGACGTAATACGGAACGCCCTCGGGTGGCTCGATGTGGCAGAGAAGATGCAGGAAAATCTGCCGGATCTCATCGGGTTTGCGAGGCAGGTCGCCGCGTCGGGTTTCTCTCACGTGGTCCACATGGGGATGGGCGGGAGCAGCCTCGCACCGCTCGTGTTCCGGGATATGTTTGAGCCGGGGCCGGGCGGACTCCCCCTGACCGTACTCGATACGACGGACCCTGTGACGATTGCGGCCCTCGAGGAGCGGATCGACCTGCAAAAAACCCTCTTTATCGTGGCGAGCAAGTCGGGGACAACCGCCGAGCCCCTCGCCTTCGACGACTATTTCTACGAGCGCGTGAGGGCCGTCAAAGGGGAAAGGGCAGGAGAGAACTTCGTCGCGGTGACGGACCCCGGCACACCGCTGGCGACAACTGCCCGGGACAGGCGATTTCGCAGGGTTTTTCTCAACTTCAGCGACATCGGCGGCCGGTATTCGGCCCTTTCCTATTTCGCTCTGCTGCCGGCGGCCCTGATGGGTCTCGATGTAGAGCGGCTCCTCGATGAGGCCCTTCATATGGCGCGGCTGTGCGGGCCCTCCGTGCCCGTCCAGGAGAACCCCGGCGCCCTGCTGGGGGCGGTCATGGGCGAGATGGCGCGCGTGGGCAGGGACAAAGTGACGTTCCTCCTTTCACGCGATATGGCCACGTTCGGCATGTGGGTGGAACAGCTTATCGCGGAGAGCACGGGCAAGGAGGGAACGGGCCTTCTCCCGGTCACCGGTGAGCCCGCGGGCACACCCCTGGTTTACGGCAGCGACCGGCTCTTTGTCCATATATACCTGAAAGGGCGGAGCGACGCGAGGCTCGAGGAAGCGGTGAGAATGCTTCAGACTGCCGCGTTGCCCCTTGTGTTCATTGAGGTGGCCGGCGCGTGCGCCATCGCGCAGGAATTTTTCCGGTGGGAAGCGGCGACCGCGATAGCGGGCGCCATACTCGGCATAAACCCCTTTGATCAGCCCAACGTGCAGGAGAGCAAGGATGCGACGGACCGCCTCCTGTCCTCTGTCGGGGAGCGGGGCTCGCTCACGGAACCTGCCCCTGTGATGGCGCACGGTCCCTTGAGCTTTTTTTTCAAGGATGGCGCGGAAAACCCTGAGGAACTGCTCTGGACCTTCTTTTCACAGGGCCATCCCGGCGATTACGCTGCACTCCTGGCCTATCTGCCGGAAGAGGAGTCCACGAACGAGCTCTTGCAGGTAATCCGGCTCCGTCTCAGAAATGTCTTGAGACTCGCCACCACCGTCGGGTATGGGCCTCGCTTCCTCCACTCCACGGGACAACTGCACAAGGGTGGTCCCAACACGGGTCTTTTCATGCAGTTGACCTGTCATGACGCCACCGACATCTCCATTCCCCGCAGGCCGTACACCTTCGGCATCTTCAAGAAGGCCCAGGCCATGGGTGATCTTGAGGCGCTTACGAGGCATGGCCGGAGGGTGATGCGCGTCGATCTTGGGGATGACGTGAAGAAGGGTCTTTCACTCTTGCGGCAGCTCGTGGAACGGGCCGTGATCGTGGGGACAAGGGGTGTGTAGACGGCATCCGTGAGGGCCTCTTCCATACGGAGTGGGAGTAAGGGCGACTCATGACCGGCGCGCGGTCCCTTACATCAGCGGGTTACGAAATGGCATGGAGGTTGCATGAAAGTAGTCTGATAAGGAGACCCACATGCACAGAAAGCCCATGGTTTTCCTCATGCTTGCGGCGGTCGCAGGCCTTGTAGGCTTTGGGGGCGATTTGTTCGGTATTCCGTCCCTTCTGGACATGTCGGCATTTTTGCCGGAGCCCCTGGACGGCGTGGTGATAGGAGTTTCCAGGCTGCTCGCTATGTTCTTGCTGCTCTTTTTCATTCTATCCGTCTGCTTCGGGAAAGGGCTGCGCGACAGACATCCCTAGGCATTTCGTTGACAACCCGGCGTTTGGAGACCAGTATGCGTGATAAGGGGGGATGGGTAATGGCGAGCATAGCTTACTTCTCGATCCCGGCGAGCCTTTTGGCAGCCCGTTTCTTACTCTGCAGGTCCGTCTCGCGGTAGATCGTCACCCTGTGTGCCTCGGGCGACCCGCCTCCGTGGATATCCGAGATGATGTCGGCGCTCTCAAGGGCCATCTTTTCCACCAGCCTGTACATCTTCACGCGGTTTTCCACTTCGTTGCCGTCAACGCCCTTCAGGTACTTCCGGAGGAGCGGCCCGACCTCGGCGTTGGCGAAATCCCTTTCGGAAGGCAGGTCGGCCACAAAGCCGCCGCATATGTCGACCATGAGGCGGATCGCCTCCGTCACCTCCTTGCCTTCGTGAAGTTTTGAGGCGTTGGCGAGGACCGTATCGATATAGTAGGCGCCCGACGGCTGTTTCGTGCCTTCGTAGGAGGCCGCAAGACAGCACGCGTAAAGCGTCTCCGCCCTGTGGATCATATCGATGATCTTCTGTTTGTGGTGGCTGACCTTGGCGGTCCCGTTGTAATCCATGAGGGTGAGGGCCGCGCCGATCATGCAGTCGATCTTGCCCGACTTGCACCCGCCGTGGCTCTGGCGGTGCAAGGAGGAAAATTTGACCACCATCTCCTGGGCGAATTCGGTCTCGCCGGCCATAAAGACCCGCTCCCACGGCACGAAGACATCGTTGAAAATGAGGGTGGGACAGTATTTCGAATAGAGCGTGTTGCCGATGTCGCAGCCGTCCAGCTCGCGCATGTCGAGGGTCGATCTGCCGACCACGTGGATCAATCCTTCCGCGTCGGAGGGGACTGCAAAGGCGAGGGCGTACTCCTTATCCGCCTCGCCCAGAGCGCGGGTAGGCAGAACGATGATCTCGTGACATGAAAGAGAGCCGGTCTGATGGGCCTTCGCCCCGCGCACCACGATCCCGTCGTCCCTTTTTTCGACCATGTGAAGATACATATCCTTGTCGGTCTGGTCGGAGGGACCGAGGGAGCGGTCGCCCTTGACGTCGGTGACGCCCGCGTTTGCGGACAGGTCATTTTTCTGCACGTACTTCAGGAATTCGGTGAAGCGGCTGTGGTAGTCGGTCCGGTGCTTCCTGTCGATATCATAGGTGACGATCGACAGGGTGGAGAGACAGTCAAGCCCCGTGCACCGCTGGTGACAGGTACCGACAAAGTTGCCCAGTTTCCGGTTGACCTTTACCCGCGCCACCAGATCCTCGATGCTGGAGGGGGGCAGGGTGAACCGGTTGACGGGCTCGTTGATGAGAGGGCTCGTGGTGACCACGAGGTCCCGGTATTCGTCCATTTCGGCTATCTCGTAGGTGGCGCCCGTTGCCTCGATACCTGCGCGGAGCCGGGGATTGTCGACGACGTTCGTCACCCTCTCCCCGAACATGTACGCCGTGGGATGGAGGGCCCGCAGCGATTCGATATACTCTTTTTTTGTTTTAAGCCCCATTACGCACTACCTCCTCGATTCAGTTATTGGGGCTCAGCGCCCCCTCCACCGGCAAAGCCGGCGGAGCCTCCCCGCTCACAAAGGCTTTTATCCGCTGCTCAGCGCCCCCTCCATGAGCAAGCTCATGGAGCCTCCCCGCTCACAAAAAGGAAGGGACATCTGCTGCATCAGAATTCCGACCTTTCCTGTTCCGCCAGCATCTGTCCGACACTGGCCAGGACCTGTCTTTTGACGCTCGATACGTGGCTTGCGAGCAAGGCCCGCGCTTTTTCGACATCCCGCAACACCACGGAGTCATAAATCGCCTGGTGTTCCTCATCGACGGACTTAAGCGATGACGTGGGCAGATAATTCCCGCCGTATTTTAGAAAGAGCATGTCAAAAAGGTTCTGAAGAATGCGCATCTGGGTTTCTTTGCCTGAAAGCGCCGCCAGGGTCACATGGAATTCCCTGTTTTTGAAAAGCCTCTCCTTGAGATAAAACTCGCGCTGTGCCGACCGGTGAGCCTCGAGGGCGGCCCTGAGCAGGCCGACCCCCTCTTTGTCCAGGCGCTGCACGGTGGCGTCAACAAGTGAGGGTTCGAGGAGCTCCCGCAGCTCGTAGATCTCCTCGATCTCCTTCATGCTGAAGGGCGCCATGGAGTAGCCCCGGTTCGCCTCATGGAGGACAAACCCCTGCAATTCCAGCCACTTCAGCGCCTGTATGATGGGCGTAGGACTCATCTTGAGCCGCTCCGCAAGCTCGCGATAGGCGATCTTCTGTCCCGGCACAAGCTCCTTGTTATAGAGCATGCGGCGAAGCCCCTGGTAGGCGGCGCGGCTCAGGTCTTCCTGGCTGTGAGGCTTCTTCTGCATGGTCACCGGATGGGGGCAAAAGCCCCGGTAAGTTTGATTGAAAATCACATTAAGATTTCATTTTATGATGCTTCTGTCAAGTAAATTCCTCAATACCGCGCGATGCTTCATACTATCCTGCGTGTTCTCACGTTGATTTATTATCAAATCACATTTGAAATCAATCTTGACAATCGGGAGAGAGCCTGTTTATACTTGCGAATTCCACGCGGTAAGAATCGTCTAGGGAAGAAGGAGATCAACCATGAGACTCCATGAATTCGAGGCAGCCGACATTCTTGAATCGATGGGCATTCCGGTCGCGCGCCGGGGCATCGCGAGCTCAGTCCAGGAGGCGGTCCATGTGGCCGGAGAGATCGGGTACCCGGTTATGCTCAAGGCGCAGGTTCTGGTAGGGAGCCGCGGGCTCGCCGGCGGCATTAGGAGCGCATCGACGCCCGAGGAACTGAAAACCATGGCCGAAGAGCTTCTGATCTCGGAGATCAACGGCTTTCCCGTGAGGAAAATCCTTGTTGCGGAAAAAGCGGACATCGCGCAAGAGCTCTACGTCGGTGTCACGGTGCACGGGTATACGGGCAGGCCGGTTATCGTGACGAGCACGGAAGGCGGCGTGCATATCGAAGAGACCGCCCGCACCTCGCCGGAAAAAATCGCGTCGATACAGGTAGACCCGATGGTCGGCTTTTATCCTTACCAGGCCAGGGCGCTGCTCCGGAAACTCGGGCTCGGTCACAACCTGCTGAATGCGTTCACGGACGTGATCGCCCAGGTCTACAAGGTCTTTACCCGTTTCGAGGCCCTCATTGTGGAAATCAACCCGCTGGCCGTCCTCCCCAACGGCGGCCTCCTCGCGGTCGACGCGGTGCTGGAGATAGACGACTCCGCGCTGTCGCGGCTGCGGTATTCCCTGCCCGATCCCGTGGAGCGGATCGAGAACCCCCGCGAGCGGAGGGGGAAAGAGATCGGCGTCACTTACGTGGACCTTGATGGCGATATCGGGCTTATCTCGTCAGGGGCCGGGTTGGGCATGGCTTCCATGGACATCATCGCAAAGACCATGAAGCCCGCCAACTTCCTGGAGACAGGAGGAGGCATTACCGCCGACCTGCTGTATAAGTGCATGGACCTCGTGATGATGAAGCCGGGGCTGCGTGCGATCCTGATCAATGTCTATGGGGGGATAAACCCCATCCATGAGGGCGCAAAAGGTGTGGTCCGCTATATCAAGGAGCACAATGTGCGAATCCCCATCGTGGCGAAGGCCCTCGGCAACCACCAGGCAGAGACGTGGGAGATCTTCAGGTCGGGCGGCGTCCACGTGGTTACCGAGCCTGCCACGGAAAAGGCTGTCGAGCGGTTGTACGAGCTTTGCGGCACGGGTTGACGGTTTTTTGAGGGCGCCGTCCCTTTTGCGGGTGGGCGCGGACCGAAAGAACAACCGACGAAGAAGGGTAGCGAGGTCCTAAGGATGGGTATATTGATCGATAATGAAACCCGCGTGATCGTGCAGGGAATCACGGGCCGGATCGGCGCGGTGCAAACGCACTGGATGCTCGACTACGGCACCAGGGTCGTGGGCGGCGTCACCCCCGGCAAGGGTGGCTCGACTGTCGAAGGGCTGCCCGTTTTCGATAACGTCGAGCAGGCCGTCAGGGAAACGGGCGCGCATGCTTCGGTCTTTTTCGTGCCCGCGCCGTTTGTCCTGGATGCATTCCTTGAAACCATCGACGCGGGGATAGAGCTGATCGTGGTGGTGCCGGAGCACGTACCGGTAAACGACGTGATGAAGATGCGCGAATATGCCATTGCAAGGGGTGTTTTTGCCCTTGGCCCCACAACGCCGGGCATCCTCGTCCCCGGCAAGAGCAAGATCGGTATTATGCCCGCGTCCCTCTTCGCCCCCGGACGCGTCGGGATTATTTCCCGGAGCGGCACGTTGTCATATGAATTCGCGGGCATCCTCTCCGAGAGCCACGTGGGCCAGAGCGCCGTGGTCGGCATGGGCGCCGACCCCGTGGTGCTGACCAACCTCACCGATATCCTGCGGCTTTTTCAGAAGGACCAGGATACCGACGGGGTCATCATCGTGGGAGAAGTGGGAGGCGAACAGGAAGAACGGGCGGCCCGTTTCATCGCAGAGCGCATGACAAAGCCCGTATCTGCATACATCGGCGGCCGTTGCTCGCCCCAGGGCAAGCGCATGGGCCATGCGGGGGCGATCGTGCGGGGGAGTACGGGGACGGTCGAGGGTAAACAAGCGGCGCTGCGCAAGGCCGGGGTCGAAGTCCTGGATAGTCCGGTCCACGTTGCCCGGTGGGCCGAAGAGCACCACCTGCGGTAGGGGGGGTGGGGCAAACAAGCCGAAGTGAGGCGGAATCAACATCGGCATCCCGGTCGGAATCACCATTTTCGATGAGCACTTTTCTTTCCTACCGGTTATCGTGGTAGGTTGCCCTTACCCTGGCTGACCTGTTGAGGTAGAGATACCAGATGCCGAGATAGAATATGGTGAAGAGCGAGTTGAGACAAGTGAGGGCGAATGTCTCGCGTGAGGCATGGAAGGTTGAACCCACCAGGCGGGGGAGAAACGGCGCAAGGATCGAGTAAGCGAAAACCGTCCTAATGTAGTTGCGCGCGACGGTGAGGGCGCCGGGGAGGCGTTTCCAGAGCGATATCCCGGCATACAGACTGAAGACAGAGAGCGTTATCCCCGCTACGCCGTTCACCAGGATAAGCCGGAAAAACCCTGGATTCCGGGCAAAATAGGGCTTTGCCGCATCAGTGACAATGAAAAGGTTGATAAGAACGGCAGACGGGTCAAGAACGGTAAGGGTGACGCAGAGGAACAGCAGCCAGCCCCTCACCCCTTTCGGTTCCGCGCCTGCACTTTCCAAGAGATCCTCTCATGTTGCCGTAATGACGCCTGTCTTATAATGTACAATGGGTCAAGATGTAATTCCAAGTGATTTGTCGCGTGACGTTTCCAGGCCGGCGCCTTAACACGCGGCAGGAAGGGGAAGCGCGATTGTCTTGTGTGACGAGATGACATGTCTTGTCTTACGAGACATGTCTTATAAAACAAGACATTACTCCGGCGAGAAGGGGCATCCACGACGGCCGGTTCCCGTGGAACTTACATGGAACTTAAGAGGAATAGCAGACTGCCGATAAAAGGCATGATTCTTGTAGAGCTTCCGTTCACGTCTCAAGGGCACCGGATAAGGAGGCGTAAGGGGGCAAAGAAGGGCCGTTATACCGGAACGACGCAAGGAAGGCGCCTTCATGAATGAGGTCTTTGATTATGGAACCGGCGTACCGTATACGCACGAGGACCTGGAAGTGCTCTTCAGGGGCGAAGTGGAAAGACGGAAAGAAGGGCCGAGATGCTCTGCCTGTGCCTGGTTCGACGCAGCCTCCTGTGAGCTTTGTCAGGGCCCTGCCACATGTGTGAAATGGGCGAAATGCGGAAAGTGCTGTTCTCTGGCCGGAAGGGCGTCTCTCGTCGAATTCGAGAGCTGTCCGCAGTTTAAAGTGGACCCTATCATGGCGCAGTAGGTCCGCTTGCGGACCTGTGACGAGCCGGTGAGAAAGTCCAGTGCCGGCATATCGGTCATTATTTACACAAGTTGCCTTATATCGTCGATAGTGAATAAAGAGCTGAATAGATAACCCTTTCCTTCTATAGCCTCTTTGCCGCCTTCCAGCCTATCGAGCAGGGCGATGACGCCCTTGACATGCAGGCCTTCCCGTTCCGTCGCCTCTATTGCCTTCAGGGAAGAGCCGCCGGTCGTGACCACATCTTCGAGGATAAGCACATTCATGCCTTTCTTGAGGTTCTTTCCCCCTTCGATCCAGACGTTCGTGCCGTGGCCCTTGGGCTCTTTCCGTATGAAAAACCCCGGGATTGGCGCCCGCAATGCGTAAGAGGCGATTACGGTGGAGCATACCAGGGGATCACCGCCGATACTCACACCGCCGACCGCTTCTATTCCCGGCACCCGGAGGACGCGCTGATACATGAGGTGGCCGACAAGGTACATGCCTTCGGGGTTAAGGGTAGTCTCTTTGCAGTCTATGTAAAAAGTGCTTCTTTTCCCGCTGACGAGAAGGAAGTCTCCTTCTTCATAAGAGAGGTTCTTCAGTATCCTGAGCAATCGTCTTTCCTCTTCCATGCAACCTCCTCGGCATTTTTTGAGTATTGTCAAACTTCCGGTCGACTTTGCTCCAATAATTGTTCCCTCTCCGCCTTGAGGGCATAAGCGCTAACTCAGGTCGTCACCAAGCCTGCCCCGGAAGGTTTGAATCCGGGGGTGAAAACCGGGGTCCAGACCCCTTAAATTGCCCTGGATACCGGCTTTCGCCGGTATGACGAATCCTCACAAGGAACTCCCTTCCCTCTTATATTAGCGCTTATGCCCTTGAGGGAGAGGGTTAGGTGAGGGGTACGGCATCCAACCGGTAAGTAAACCGCCGGAGCTATCTCTTTACAAAGAGTTCCATCTGCTCCAACTCCATCCCCCATGGGAACCGGAGAGGATAGTCACCCGAGAAGCACGCGTCACAGAAGGAATAGTGAAAAGAACCGGATCCGTTGCCGATAGCCCTCTTCAGCCCGTCTATGGTCAGGTACTCGAGGGTGTCTGACGTCATATATTTGTTTATCTCCTCTATTTCATGCGAGGAGGCGATCAACTCCGATCTGGACGGTGTGTCAATCCCGTAAAAACAGGGAAAGCGGGTGGGAGGAGAGGTGACCCTGAAATGTATCTCCTTAGCCCCTCGCTGGCGCAGCATGGTGATTATCTTCCTGCCCGTGGTCGCCCTCACTATCGAGTCATCGACCACGACGATCCTCTTCCCCCTCACTGTTTCGTGATCGGCATTCAGCTTCAGCTTTACTCCGAAATGGCGGATCGACTCCTTTGGCTCGATGAACGTCCTGCCTATGTAATGGTTCCGCATAAGGCCCATTTCAAAAGGAATGCCCGAGGCCTGAGAATAACCGATGGCGGCGCTTATGCCTGAGTCGGGTATGGGGATCACCATGTCCGCTTCGACGCCCCTTTCCCTTGCAAGCTCTCTCCCGAAGGCCTTCCTCACGCCGTACACGGTCCGGCCGTACACCTGGCTGTCCGGCCGGGCGAAGTAGATATATTCAAAGATGCAGCGGCGGGGCTCCACCTTCTTAAACGGGGAATAAGAACGGATGCCGTCTTTCGAGATGTGAATCACCTCTCCCGGCTCCACCTCTCGCAGGTAGTCCGCCTCGATCAGGTCGAAAGCGCACGTCTCGCTGGAGACTGCATAGGAGTCCTTCAACTTTCCGAGGACCAAAGGCCTGAAGCCATAGGGATCACGGACGGCGATCATCTCCTTGTCCGTGAGAAGCAGCAGCGAATAGGAACCTTCGATCCTCCGCAGGGCGCTGATGAGCCTGTCAAGGGTCAAATTCTCATGGGAGAGGGCGATGAGGTGGACGATCACCTCCGTGTCCATTGTTGACTGGAAGATAGACCCGTAATTCTGCAGCTCGTCCCGAACGATCTTTGCGTTGGTGAGGTTCCCGTTGTGGGCTATTGCGAGGGCGCCTTTCGAATACTCGACGACAAAGGGCTGAGCGTTCTTGAGGGAACTCGATCCCGCAGTCGAATACCGCACATGTCCTATGGCCGCGTGCCCCTTGACCTCCTGCAGCCCCTCCTCGTCGAATATATCGGAGACAAGACCCATTTCCCGGCGCATGTACATGGTGGCGCCGTCGGTGCTCACTATACCCGCGCTTTCCTGTCCTCTGTGCTGGAGAGCATGGAGCCCCAGGTATACGAGGTTGGAGGCCTCACGGTGGTTAAATATGCCGAATATGCCGCACATGGCTGTTTCAGACCTCTCTTATCCGTGACAGCTCTTGTGCAAACAAACCGATTATCTCCGGGTCCATAAGATAGAGGTCAACCCCTTTGACTCTCCTCGCCCGGGGAGCGAACTCGGCGATTTCATGGAGAATGATGTGGCTACAGCGATCTTTCGGAAAGCCGAAGATGCCGGCGCTTATGGCAGGCATCGCAATGGTCGCAAACCCTTCCTTCTCGGCAAGCTCCAACGTGTTCCTCACGGCTGACCGAAGCTTCACCTCTTCATCGCCTTCTCCCCAGCGGGGTCCTACCGTATGCATCACGTAGTGTGCCGGAAGCCTGCCGGCCGTGGTGACCACGCTCTCTCCAACAGGTACGTAGCCTATCCGGCCGCTTTCCTCTTGTATGATGCTGCCGCCTTTCCGCACTATAGCGCCCGCTACGCCGCCACCGTGCTGCAGATGGGAATTGGCCGCATTGACGATGGCGTCTACCGGCGCCTCGGTGATGTCTCCCCGTATGACGCGCACCCTTGTCGCATTGAGAAGGATTTCTTCTATGATCTCCATTTTTCCATGCCGGGCCGGCACTACTATTCTATACCATTACTCTCTCTGCTGCAATATGGCTCGTCCCTCACCGCTTCCCGCTCAACTCGCCGGAGACGAAAAGGGAGAGCGTGTTTTCCTGCTCTACCCTCTTGTATTCGATGTTGTCGATCGTCCTCTTTAAAAGCCGCGCCGACGCCCTCATCCGCTCGTCGTCGCTGGGCTCTTCGCCTGCAAAAACAACGTCGGCGAGGAGTATGTTGACGGGTTCGCCGGTGTCGGTAATGACGATGAGCAGCTTTCCCCATGGGTCGTGCCTGCACGTGATCTTGATTTCTCCGCTCCTGCTCCCGTACGCCCTGGTGACGACGTTCTCAAGGGCCGCCTTGAGGGCGGACTCTACCTGCGTTATCCTTTCGTCTTTGAAGCCCTCCTGCCTTTCAATCGACGCGACAAAGTCACAGAACTCGGGCAGGGCCGCCATCGCTGCGGGCCGGCTCATTTCTCCAAGGATACTCGGCTCCTGGGCGTCTTGCTTAGTGTTTCCGTTATCCGTCACCCTCTTCCTCCTTATTCCTTCTACCCGCGCCGATTGGGGCGTCCTTTACCCGATGCGGGGCGCCTTCGATGTTCGGGTGTTGGCTGTTGTGTGATGAACCGGCCTCAAACAGCCCATACTATAAGGCGATTCAGGCGAGAAAACAAGTCTTTCCGGTCTTGTTTTTCGAGGGCAATTGAGCTATTCTCTACAGTCTCGACGCCCCGGGAACAAGGAGACGGAATAGATGCACCTCTCGATTATTGGCAGCCCTGCATGCGGCAAGACGACCCTGTTCAAGGCTATGAGCGGGATCGCAGCCGACAGCGGTCCGAGCAGGTCGAATGTGGCCATTGTCGATGTGCCGGACGAGCGCGTGGATAGGCTCTCTGCCGTCTTTCATCCGAAAAAGACCGTGTACGGCCGCATCGAGCTCTGTGATATAGACTCGATCCGCGAGGGCGACATGAAGAACGAGGCCATACCGGCGAAACAACTCCAGCAGATGCGGCTGAGCGACGCCTTTCTGGTAGTGCTCAAGAATTTCGACGACGCCTTGCCCGCCAAACCTGCTGCCGAATTTCACGGCCTCCTCGCCGAATTCATTCTCGACGACATGGTGCAGATCGAAAACCGTCTTGACCGGATCAAGAAACAATCCGGCAGAAAGGACGGGACCGTGCTGGAGCAGGAAAAGGCCATGCTGTCGCACTGTCTGGCGCACCTCGATAAGGGATTGCCTCTCAGCACGCTGGTTCTTCCGCAGTCTGACGCAAAGGCGCTCAGGGGCTTTCAGTTCCTCTCCCAGAAGCCTCTCATGGCGGTAGTGAACTGTTCGGAGGATATGATGAGCCGCGCAGAGGTTATTAGCGCTGACATCAGGCTGGCTTTGTCGGATGCGGCGCCCGTAGTCGCTGCATGTGCGCGGCTCGAAGCGGAGTTCGTCATGATGGCGCCGGAGGACCGCGCCGCCTTCATGGAGGAATATGGCCTCGCCGAGTCGCTCAGGGGCCGCCTGATACGTCTTGCGTACGAGACGCTCGGGCTCATCTCATTTCTCACCGTCGGGGAAGACGAATGCCGGGCCTGGCCTATCCGTAGAAGCATGACCGCCCAGGAGGCGGCAGCCGCGATTCACACGGACCTGTCCGAGAAATTTATCCGCGCGGAAACGGTGGCGTACACGGATTTTATCCGCTATGGCGACTTCCCCGCCTGCAAGAAGGCGGGCGTCTGGCGGCTCGAAGGAAAGCAGTACGTCGTTCAGGATGGAGATATCATCTTAATAAGGGCGGGAAACTAAAGATACGCTTCCCGCCCCAACCACACAGAAAGGCAAAGGCCCCGCGAAAGCGGGGCCTTTGCCTTTCGGCGATGGACGAGGGACGACCGTTCATCTACGGTCGTCGCCCTGGCTGGCTTTGAGGGGAAAAGAGTCCGGCCCATAGCCATCGCGCAACCGCCCGGTAATCGGCTGCACCCGACGAATCGGGCGCATACAGTGCCACCGGCAGACCAAGACCGGGCGCCTCCGCCAGGGCGACGCTCTCCCGGACCACCGGAGCTACCTTACCCGGGAAGGTCTTCTCGATCTCGCTCATCACCTCTCTGTGTATCCGGTGCCTGGGATGGGAGCGGCAGACGATGATGGCCAGCAGCTCGGGGGCGCGGTTATCCTTGCGCGCCGACGCGATGGTCTCGACCGTCTGTCGCAGGCTCCCGAGAGCCAGAGGGTTGGCCTCGACCGGGATGACGACGTGGCGGCTCACCCGCAGTGCGTTCAGCGTGAGCATGTCCAGGCTGGGCGGGCAGTCGACGATCGCGAGGTCCCACGGCCCTTCAGTCCTCGAAAAGCACCGGGACAGGAGCTCGGTTGCGAGGACGCCGCTGAACCTCTGCCTCGCCTCGGCAAAGAGCGGCCCCGCCGGCACGAGGGCCAGCCTCTCTACCCCGGTCGGTACGACGGGTAGGGCCACGGCGTTCTGCATGGCGTAGAGAAGCCCGCTTCCGTCGTCCCGTACCCCGAGGTGCACCGTGGCGCTGCCCTGCGGGTCGAGATCGATGAGGAGCACTTCCTTCCCTGCTTCGGCGAAGGCGTAGGCTATGTTCACGGCCGTTGTGGTCTTTCCTACGCCACCCTTGTGGTTTGTCACCGACAGAACGCGATCCATCGCACACACTCCTTTAGTCTATAGATTTACCCGCTCCTTCAAACCGCTCCGGTCACGTGATCCAGGATATGCCATATGCGGTCAATCCACTCCAGGTGGTCCGGTTTCATGAGCACGGAACGGAGGCAGGTAATCGTCGGTTTGTCCTTTTCCACCTTTCTGTCGTCAAGACCGTAGAATTCGAGGGGCAGCTCGGCGAGCGCCAGGTGCAGGTTGTGGTCGCCGGCTTCGGTAAACACCCGCCTCGCCATCTCGGACGATTGACTTACTTTCGGTGCGCCAAGTGCCCAGACAACGATGTCAAGCTCCGGAGAAAACGGTGTCATCACCCGCCCGTCAGCCACGAGTTTCTCGTGCAGGGCCATGGCTGCCGACCGGCATTTCTGAAGGCCTTGAGCAAACTCCCCGCCCTTGGTCAGGGGGAGCAATCTCTGTGTCGCCCAAAGGGCAACGGCGGCTGCCCCCGGGCGGGAGCATTCAAGGCTGATCTCACCCAGATGAAGATCCTTCGAGCTGAAATAGGTATATGGCGAATCATGCTTGTAGAAACGGCCCACTGCGGGATCGCGAAATAGCACGCAGCCGCAGCCGTAGGGCTGTAGACCGTGCTTATGAGGGTCAATTACGATGGAATCCACCTCGAATAGGCGGTCATAGGTGCGACGCGCCGCAGCAGAGAGGTTGTCGGCCAGGCAGAAATATCCACCGTACGCCGCATCGGCATGGAGGCGGAAGCCATAGCGGTCCCGCAGCTCGAGCAGCTCGGGCAAGGGGTCGATGGAGCCCGTGGCAGTAGTGCCGATGGTGGCAACGACAGCGCCAACGTCGCCTTTTTTCAGGCGAAGCTCAAGCGCCCCCATATCCATGCGGCCGAAGCGATCACAGGGCATAGAAGCGAATGGCAGCTTGAGCACTGCGCTGATCCGGCTGTGGGTATAGTGTGCCTGCTGAGAGGCTACTACCGTGGAACCCGGACGAAGCTGGCCTGCTACCCACAAGGCCTCGAGGTTCGCCATAGTTCCCCCGCCGCACAGGTGGCCGAGATGCGTATCCCACCCGATCATCCGGGCGATCTCTGCCACTGCGTGCTTTTCCATGGCAGAGCTGGCCCGTCCTCCATCAAGGGCATGGTTGTTGGGATTGATCCACATGGCAAGGGCGTAGGCGAGCCTCGCCACGGGATGCGGCGGCTTAAGCATCTGGCCGGCATAAAGAGGATGGAAGTAGGGATAATTGTCCCGGAGACGGTCGGCAGCCTCGAGAAGTACTTTTTCGATAGCCGGGGCGTCCTGGGGCTGCGATGCCAGGGACGGCAAGTCCCTGAAGCCGGAATCAAGCCTGTCGAGGGCAGACCTCAGTATGGAGAGAGAATCTTTTTCCAGCACCGACGATTCGCTATCCTTCATCAATATGCTCCTTTTTACCTGAAATGGGAGGAGTAGTCTCCCGGGCCGCCGGGGCCCATTAATTATTGATAACACAGGTTGACATAAAAAAGCTTGCTGGTCGTCTTTTTTAGGCAGGCCCCATTCGGTTGACCTCGCGATATCCTCGAGGTTTATGTCGGATATCCAGAGTTTTTTTTGTGCTTGACCACGAACAGATAGAATTGGTATCAGTGTTTAAGTGAGGGCCTTTGTCAGCGGCGCGGCCGATGGCGAAGGGCATCCCAGTTGGATTGCTATCTCGAAAAGTTGAGTTTGAACCAACATTCCCTGGAGCCCTTCCCTGGTAGGCTCCGGAATTGCCCTCTGTCAAGGGCAGACCCCGTGTGCTTCCCCGGCCGGTTGATTTACCCCCCCTTTTCGTGTATACTAAAATCTCGCACCCCTTCCGCCGCGTAAACTGAATGGGTCAGAGGGACAATGAAACAAGAGAAAATACGGAATATTGCAATTATCGCTCATGTGGACCACGGCAAGACGACGCTCGTCGATCAATTATTCAAGCAGAGCGGCCTTTTCCGGAACAACCAGGTTGTCGAAGAGCGTCTTATGGACTCAATGGACCTGGAGAGGGAGCGGGGCATCACCATCACCTCGAAAAACGGTTCTTTTCTGTATAAAGGCCATTTAATCAACATTATCGACACACCGGGACATGCGGATTTCGGTGGGCAGGTCGAGAGGGTGCTGAAGATGGCGGACGGGGTGCTGCTGCTCGTTGACGCCGCCGAAGGCCCCATGCCGCAGACCTATTTTGTCCTCAAGAAGGCGCTGGCCTTAGACCTGCCCGTGATCGTGGTGATAAATAAGATCGACAAACCGGCGGCCCGCTGCGACAGCGTGGTAAACGAGGTGTTCGACCTCTTCGTGAAGCTCGATGCGCCGGACCGTATCCTCGATTTCCCCGTGATCTTCACTTCTGCGAAGGAGGGCTTCTCGACGCTCGACCACAGGATAAGGTCGGGTTCCATGATGCCCCTGTTCGAGATGATCGTCGATGCGATCCCGGCGCCTCAGGGAGACCCTGAGGGTCCCCTCCAGATGCTTGTCAGCTCACTCAACTACTCCCCCTTTTTGGGCAGGCTCGCTATCGGAAAGATCACCTCGGGCCTGATCCATATAGATAAGGAAGTCGTTGTCGCAACGCCGGGGACCACGCCCCGGGCCGCAAGGATAACCAAGATCTACCGGTTTAAGGGGACTGAGAAGGCCGAGACGGATGAGGCGGGCGTGGGTGAGATAGTGGCGGTAGCAGGGATGGAATCGATTACCATAGGCGAGACCCTCACGGACCCCCAGGACCCCAGACCGCTTGCCGGCATCACGGTCGACCCGCCGACGGTCTCCATGAACTTCGTGCCTAATGATTCGCCGTTCTACGGCAAAGAAGGCAGGTTCGTGACCTCCAGACACTTAAGGGAGAGACTTTTCAGGGAAACCCTGTCAGACGTGGCCCTTGGCGTCGAGGAGCTCGGAGACGCGCAAGGATACAAGGTCTCGGGAAGAGGCGAGCTTCACCTTTCGATCCTTATCGAAAAGATGCGAAGGGAAGGGTACGAGTTCCAGGTGACCAGACCCCAGGTGATATTCAAAGAAGTTGACGGCAGGAAGCTTGAGCCATATGAAGAGCTGATCGTCGACGTGGATGAGAATTACATGGGCAAGGTGATTGAAAACCTTGGCAGCAGGCGGGGAGCTCTCCTGGAAATGCATCAGAAGAATGGAATGGCCAGGCTCACCTACAGGATACCCACACGCGGACTCCTTGGTTTCCGTTCGGAATTCCTCACCGATACGCGGGGAATGGGCGTCATGAACTACGTCTTTCTCCAATTTGGTGAGTATGCCGGCGAGATCAAGAACAGGACGAAGGGTGTGCTCGTTGCCATGAATCAATGCACCACCGTTGCCTATGCCCTCTTTAACCTCCAGGAGCGGGGCCGCCTCTTTTTAGGACCAGGGGAGAAGGTGTACGAGGGGCAGATCATCGGGGAGCATTCCCGGGACACGGAC
>Ga0187856_1000424_pt1 | contig 38885 bp, 32 predicted proteins | sample June2016WEW_8_40_FD_132443 | JGI IMG/M metagenome (GOLD analysis project Ga0187856, IMG submission 132443) | Peatland microbial communities from SPRUCE experiment site at the Marcell Experimental Forest, Minnesota, USA - June2016WEW_8_40 | ecosystem: Environmental > Terrestrial > Soil > Wetlands... | reverse complement strand
TCACGATTTTGGGCGGCCGGCAGTCCGCACGCACCATCCACTTCTTCGTGTCCATCTTCCTGGTGCTCTTTCTTTTGGTTCACGTTTTTATGGTTTATCTTGCCGGATTCCGGAAGCGGGTGGGCGCTATGATCACCGGCCGCCTTACCCCACCGAGGGAGCGAGCATGAGCAAGATTTCAAGACGTAAACTCTTGACCACCGGCTTGGTTGCCGCGGCGGGCGCCACCGGGCTCGGAGTGGCCGCGAAGCTCGCCGAGCGTTATGGACTGATCCCGCCCGATGCGGGCGTCCTTTACGGCGCGGGCGAAACTCTGACCTATGCGGCGCAGCGGTTATTCGCTCGCCACTCGCTGGCGCCCGAGTTTGCTCCGAGGCAGATTTCGAAAGATCCGTTCGCAAACCCAGTCTCTCCCTTGGGCGCAGATTTCCAGCGCTCGCAACAGGGCGGGTTTGCGGACTGGCGCCTTGCGGTCGATGGCATGGTCCCGAGGCCGGTATCGTTCTCGATGGCGCAGCTCAAGAGCTTCCCCCGTAGCACCCAAATCACCATGACCGCGTGCGAAGAGGGCTGGTCTTATATTGCCGAGTGGAGTGGCCCCCCGCTCGCTCACATCCTCGACCTCGCGGGCGCTCTCCCCCAGGCCCGATACGTTGTCTACCGCTCTTTCCAGCCTGACTGGTGGGACAGCATTGACATGGCCGATGCCTTGCACCTGCAAACTCTCCTGGCCGTCGGTATGAACGGCGGTGAGCTTCCCGTCCCCTTCGGCGGACCTCTTCGCCTGCGCATTCCCCGTCAACTGGGCTACAAGAACGTCAAATACATCACCCGGCTCACCCTGACCGATAACCTCAAACAGTTCGGCAAGGGCTTGGGCTCGGCGTCGCCGGAAGGTGGGTACGCGTGGTACGCCGGCATCTGACGGCGTAGGCCCCAGCAACGTAGCGCGGACCTGTTCGGTAGGGTCGCAGGTATACAAGCCGATGTCTGCGCCACCCGCGGGTAACAAACCTCCTATCGGCGGCGCGCTACCTCGAATGCCGGTTTTTGTGATAGATTTCTGGAAGAGACTTTGGTGACGAAGCGAGGGAGGAAGGAACATGGGTGGAGTAAGGGAAGAAGCGCACAAATTGATCGACGCCCTGCCCGAGGAGACTTCCTGGGACGACCTGATTTATCAGATGTACGTGCGGAAGAAGATTGCCAGGGGGATCGAGGCGGCCGAACAGGGCCGCGTCGTCCCTCACGATGAAGCGAAGAAGCAGTTCCTCTCCGAATGAAGCTCATCTGGACGGATCCCTCTATCGCTGACTTACGGGCAATCCGCGATTATATTGGACGCGACTCGGACTATTATGCCGCCGACCTCGTTGAGCAGTTGGTGCTGTCCGTGGAAAGGCTACTGCAATTCCCCAAGCTGGGAAGGGTGGTTCCCGAAACTCAGGATGAAAACATTCGTGAGTTGGTCCAACAGAGTTACCGCATCATCTACCGTATATTGGGAGAGCGAATCGAAATCCTGACCATCGTCCACGGCAGCAGGGACCTGTCCGCCCGCCGGACGGCGCCGTAAAGAATCGGCGAGACAGTACGCCTCCGACCCAAGCCTTACCCCAATTCCTAGTCCCGCTTTGGACGCAGACATCAACCCCATGTCTGCGCCACCCGGCGGCGAGAGCAAGGAAGCGCGGAGGTATTCGGCTCCGAGCCGAATTCCTCCACGGCCCTTCCTGATTGCCCAGCAACGTAGCGCGGACCTGTTCTGTAGGTCCGCGGCTTTTCGTAGTCATTCGCGGAAGAACTTGCAATTCCCCAAAGGAGACGTGAAATTTGAGAAAATCGGAGCCGAAGAAGGAGATTCCGGAATAAATGACCCATTCTAGGTAAACGATATCGGAGTGCTCTATGTACTTTGCCGCTGTCATTTTGCTGATGCTGGTTCTCCCAGCAGCGTCTGCGGGTGCTGAGGAGATTCTTTCGCGGCACACCATCCCTGTTATCTTCCTGATCGAGCGATGGTTTGTCTTCTGGGCTGTCGGGGTTCGGCTCTTCAGTGCCGGAGTGCGTCAAGTGATCCAGCCTCGATTCACGGCCGAAGAGATCTTTGGCATTCAAGACCGTGGTTCGTATCCGATTGTCAGGGAAGTCGGATTTGGAAACCTGTCCGTAGGGTTTCTAGGAATGTGCAGCAAATTTCATGTGAGCTGGGTGGTCCCTGCTGCAATCGTTGGGGGTATGCTCTATGGGCTTGCTGGATTGGGCCATATCCCTCAGAAGAACAAAAACGCGAAGGAGTACACGGCCATGATTTCGGACGGGTTTGCATTTCTTGCGCTCTTCATATTTGTGATCTCCAGCAGGTAGTCACAGACAATGCCTTTCTGCTTGGGCCTTCCCGTTGGTGCACAACCTTGGTGAATGGCCGGCCGGCGCAGGCACCCGTCTTTTGGTGTCTGTCTTTTAGGGCCTTCGGCCCGCGAAACCCCATGAAACTGACATTCTGGACCTGCATTTTCGACCCTGCGATCCCGAAGGGACGTTCTCTTCAGGCCCCGCGCCGTCGAGAGTATACTCTCCTGCGCCTTGCCCTTCTACCACCGCGTTTACAGTCCCGGTGAACTCCGATCCATCACCGCCAGCACCCTCGCCGCACGACACTTTTCCTCTCGGTTTGCTTTCGGTCGGATGCGTTGAGTTCAACTTACGAAGTCCCTTCGGGACCGAAGAATCCCAGAGGTAGGAGTCAGCGCCAGGCGGCCTGAAACCGACATTGCCGAGGTGTTGCGACTACTGCATTTGACGCGCATCAGGGCGTGGCTTAAAATGTGTACGCAGGTGAACACATATGGAGACGGTCAAAGTCGGCATTCGTGAATTTCGAGAAAGGCTGGCGAACTACTTGTTACAGACGGACAAGCCGGTGGCCATTACCCGTCACGGTGACACGGTGGGCTACTATCTTCCTGCCCGCCGCAAGCGTTCCGAAACCGAACGAGAAGCATTGAAGGCGGCGGCGGCCCACCTTCAGGAGATACTGGCGGCCGCAGGCCTTCACGAAGAGGAAATCATCAAGGATTTCAAGCGCTGGCGAAGCGGTAGGCGCAAATGAAACGAGGTCTTGCTGCTTGATCCCCCCATATGGACCGAAGACCAAGACCTATTTGGCAGCGGCCTCCCCACGTGGACGACGGACCGAGTCGAGGTGTATCTGAAAGCAGGGCACTGACGCAGCGCTCCCTCAAGCCGCCAGCCGGCGACTTTGCGGCCAAGTGACGGGGAATCTGTAAACCCTAAGCCCGCAACCGACAACAATCCACTTGGTCGTAAAATGGCCTACCCCTGCAAGCGCAACCCCTGACTCCAGCAGAGTCCGCATCCCACAGGTGATTGGCAGGTGATCGATACCGCGACTGGCGGTTTCCGCCTGCAAGGTCGCCTTCCCGCCCCGTGACTCCATCTGAGGTCGACAGGAGTGCACCATGTGACAGGGTGAGAGAACCCAACGGAATGGGGCTTGCGGAGCGGTCGGGAATGATTATGATAGTAAGCATCACCAGGACTATACGACCTTTAGGGAGATGACAAATGGCTCTTTCGATTGACGAGAGTCGAACTGTAAATGGAAGAAGCGGGACGTGGTGGGTCGCGATGTTCCGCGACGTACAATTTTGGGTTCCTCTGGCGGTTTTGTTGGGCGGGTTGATTCTATTGAGAGCCATCCAGTAACTTACCAAATCTCCACGAGGGGCACATGCCCATGGGCTCAATCATTGCCGGAAGCTTGACCGATCGATCACGCCAGCGCACCCTCCAGGGGCTGGGAGTATTCTGCGGCATGGCGGCAGCGCTGTGGTTGGCCGCCGCCGAGGCGCCCACGAAGCTCGTGACCATCGCGGTTTCGCCACTTATCATTTCCTTCATGATGGTTCTTGGCGCGTTCATTTCGCGCTGGAGCCTTCCGGCGCTGATTCGCGGCACATCCGATATCGGCCGAGACGTCCGCCAAGCGCCTCACCTGGTGGTGTGGGGTATTTTGGCTGGTTGCCTGTGGGCAGTGGGAAATACGTTGACGATCTTTGGCGTGCGAGATATCGGCCTTAGCATCGCCTTTCCCTTGTGGAATTCCAACAGCCTGATTGGAATCGCGTGGGGAACTCTCTTCTTCCGCGAACTGCGCCGTGCCGGATGGCTGCGCTGGGTGGGTGTGGTCGGCGGCGCCGTCATCATTTTCGGCGGCGCGTTGATGTTGTCGTTCGCGTCCACTTCACAGAGTTCATCCCCGCATCCCCTGCGGGGGGTGGCGGCGGCGTTGGGCGCCGGCCTGATGTTTGGCTCGATGTATATCCCCTACCGCAAGGCCTACATCAGCGGGATGAACCCGCTTTCCTTCGTCACCTTCTTCACCTTTGGCGAGATGGGTACCATTACAGCGTTGACGGTGGTGTTCCTGGGCGGCGTGACTCCCGTTTGGCATGAGCTGGTTCAATTCCGGGGAATCCTCTTCTGGCCGTTGTTGGGCGGCTTTATGTGGGTGATCGGGGATCTCTTTCAAAATTTCGCAGCCAAGTACGTGGGCATCAGTCGTGGAATTCCACTTTCCAATACCAACCAGCTCTGGGGACTGCTCTGGGGCATCCTGGTCTTTGGCGAATTGCGTGGTGCGCCTCACGGAATCTTGGCGAAGGTCGTCGGGGGCTCCTTGGTGATGGCAGTGGGCGCCGTGGCGATTGCTTTTTCCTCCGCTCCGGAGGGCGAATACATAAGCTGGAAGGAAGCGGCACAGAGGGAGAGCGACCTTTACGCCATTGATCCGGCCTTTGTGGCCTCCAGCATGGAGGGCAAGGAGAAGAGCGAGACTCCGTTCCGGCGCACTTGGCTGGATTGGTCGCTGGTGATTGCTGCCACGTCAATCTTCGTCGCTTTCGGGACGTTGGCAGTCATCCCCCACCTGGAAATCAACTGGATCTGGCTGGCGGGGCTTGCTTCCGCCATGCTCGTCGTTCTTGTCGCCTGTGGCATCATGATGTGGCGCACCACACGATTCAATTGATGATGAATTGATCTACTACCTCGCGCCCGGCAGGACATCCTTGGCGTCGGCGATGCCAAAGCGCATTTGACCCTCGGCCACCAATTCGCCGTCGCGGAAGATGGAGCCGCGCAACTCGCCAAACTGTGCTTTCATCCGCACCACTTCGGCTTCCACGCGCACCGTGTCTCCGGCCTCAATGGGCTTAATAACGCGAGCGGAGGGAATGTAGAGGATCATGGCGATCTTGCCGGCCATCTCCGGGCGCTCCATCACCAGGACGGCGCCGACCTGCGTGACCAGTTCTAGAATGACGCCCGTCGGGATCATCGCGATGCCGGGAGGATTCCCGCGCGCGGCCTGATCATTCATGGAAAAATGCTTCATCGCCACGATGCGCTGTCCGGGAACGAATTCCGCCACCCGGTCGACAAAAAGGAAAGGGTAGCGGTGAGGGAGGAGGCGCGCGATGTCAGCGGGGGAGAGAGAAGTCATCGGGGGAAAGGATAAAGTGTAAAGTTTAAAAGATAAAGGATGAAGTATGAAGGATGAAGTATGAAGGGTAAAGTCTAAAGGACAAAGTATAAAGGGTAAAAAGCGGCGGGTCCTTTTATCCTTTACCTTTTATACTTTACACTTTTTCTTTTCGCGGCTTGAGCATCTCTCGCTTCAGTGCCGGGTTTCGTCCGGTCCAATCGCCCGGACGGTCCTGATCCGTTGCGTACTGTTGGCGCACAGCTTCGAGCTTGGAGTCCATCTCGTCCAGGAAATTCACCACCATGGCCTCGGCAAACATGGGTTCTTTGGGCGAGCCGAACTCCAGCTTGCCGTGATGGGAAAGAATAATGTGTTCGAGTTCGTCCTTGAGTTCAGCAGGGAAGTCGGGGATCTGGTGAATCTTGGCCTGCACCATTTCCAGCGCCATGGCGATATGGCCGATTAGTTGCCCTCGTGTGGAGTAGCGGAAACCGCGGGTAAAACTCAGCTCTTCCGTCTTGCCAATATCGTGGAGCACGATGCCGGCCACCATCAAGTCACGCCGCAGCCAGGGATAATGATCCGCCACGCGATCGGCCAGCGCGACGAGCGACGACACATGTTCCAAGAGGCCGCCTAGGAAGGCGTGGTGATAGCTCATCGCCGCGGGAGCCAGCTTGTACTTTTCCGCCATTGACGGGTCTTCCAGGATGCCGAGCAACAGAATCCGTAGCGGGCCGTCGCTCATGCGGCGCACGCGCTCAAGCAACGCGGCATACATCTCCTCCGGATCGCGGTGGGTGCGGGGAAGATAATCAAAAAGGTTCACTGTATCGGGCGCGCACAGCGTGATCTTCCGAATGCGCAGTTGCGGCGCGCCGCGGTAACTTTCCACGTGCGCTTCCACTTGCACGATGTCGTCAGCTTCGAAGGGCGGAGTGGTGCGTTCGGAGTAGTCCCAAAGCTTGGCGGAAATGACGCCGGTGGTATCTTGCAGGCTGAGGTCCAAATAGGCCGAGCCATTACTGGTGAGCTTACGTTCTTTCGATTGGACCAGAAAGGTACTGCGGACCGCTGAATCCGGCGTGAGGTCCTTGACGAAGGTTTGCTTCATTGAGTTTTGTCGGCGGTTAGCGCCGCGCCCGGCGTAACGTCGCCAGTGTCAATGTATCCCGGCGCTTTAAAGATGTAACTGTCAAGGCGAAGTTGGTTTAGATATTCACGCATCTTGGGCGCCATGCGCTGGTTGTACAGCATCTCCTGAACGTGCGATTCAACCTCTTCAAACTTGGGAACGCCGGGGCTGAAGTGTTCCAGAAGCCGCAGGATCATGTAGCCGTTCTTGGTTTGAAGCACGTCGGTATATTCGTTGGTATCGAGCTTGTCGATGGCCGCGAGGATGGCCGGCGCCACGGAGCTGGTTTTCATTAAGCCGATGTCTCCGCTTGAGTCGGCATTAGGCCCGTCGGAGTATTTCTTCACGACCTCGCTAAACTTCGCGCCGCCCTTCAGTTCCGCCTCCGCGTCCTTGGCGCGCTTTTCCGCCTCATCCGGCTTGTACTTCTCTGTCGAGACCAGGATTTCTGCGAGGTGGATCATGCCCTCCGATTTGAATTCGTCTTTGTGCTGGTTGTAATATTGTTTCTCGTCTTCACGCGTCACGATGACGCGGGAGCCGACCTCGCGGCCGATGACTTCCTGCATCAGGAGCTGGCGGCGGATCTGCTCCTTGAAATCCTCCCAATTAACACCTTGCTGTTCCGCGTCCTTTTGCAGGTCTTCGATTGTCGCCAGGTTGTCCTGCTTGCGCATTTGGTCAAGCTTCTTGATCAAATCTGTGTCCACGTTAATATCTTCGTCTTTGGCCTTCTGAACCATCAGCGACTCGTCAATCAGATTGCGCAGAAGATTCTTGCTTTCATCATTCAATTTGGCTTCGAGGTCGGCGCCGGAGTATTGTTGGGCAAGCTCCTCTCGAAGCTTGTCCCTTTCCCGCTCAAACTGGCGCTGGGTGATGATTTCGCTGTTGACGCGCGCGATGATGCGTTCCACCACGTGGGCGGCCCGGACCTGGGGCGTCACAAAAGTTACCACCAGGGTGGCGATTGCCAAAAGTTTGAGCGATCGTTTCATGGTTTTCTCCAACGCAAATCATTGGTCGTCAGTTATCAGTTTTCAGTCATCAGTATGCGAAGTGTCTTTCCTCACACCTGACACCTTATCTTAGGTCTTGACCTGCAGTTCCTGCAAGACGTTTTGGACCTGGGTCAGCAGGTTGCCGTCGCGGTCGCGTCCGCGAAAGCGCAAGACTCGATCAGGGCGGAAGCTGGATTCGCGCCGGCACCGGACAAACTGCGCCAGCCGCTGGGGATCCACCGGCGCCTGCTCATGGAACTTGATCCAGATTTCATCGCCTTTGCGCTCGATCGTTTGTACCAGCAGGCGCTCCGCCACGCTTTTGAGCAGCGCGTAATCCAGGAGATTAGATACGGAAGGGGGAATCGGCCCGAAGCGGTCGGCCAACTCGGCTTCCATGTCGGCCCGTTCGCTAGGGCTGGCGGCGCTCGAAATGCGCTTATACATGCGCAGGCGCTGATTCTCGTCGGGAATGTAGGAGTCGGGAATTTTGATGTCGAGGCCCAGATTGAGCGAGGTGCGCACTTCAATCTTGGCCGGAGCGCCCCGCAGTTCCTCCACCGTCTGTTCCAGCATTTTGAGGTAGAGGTCAATTCCCATGGCGTTCAGGTGGCCATGTTGTTCGGCTCCCAGCAGATTGCCGGCGCCGCGCAATTCCAGATCCAGCGCCGCCAGGCGAAAGCCCGCGCCAAGATCGGAGAATTCCTTCATCGCCGCGAGTCGCCGCCGGGCAATGGGCGTGAGAGTGTCTTCCGACCCGATCAGTAAATAGGCATAGGCGCGGCGGTTCGACCGGCCCACGCGCCCGCGGAGTTGGTAAAGGTCGGCGAGGCCGAAGCGGTCGGCATGATTCACCATGATGGTGTTGGCGCGGGGAATGTCCAGGCCGTTTTCGATAAGCGACGTGGCCACCAGCACATCGTAATCCCCCCGCATGAACTTCAACATTGCCAGCTCAAGTTCCTTTTCGCCCATCTGGCCGTGTGCCACGCCGAGGCGCGCGGTGGGCAGCAAGCGCTGCAAAAGCGCGGCCATTTGGAAAATGGATTCCACGCGGTTGTGCACGAAGAAGACCTGACCCTGCCGCTGCATCTCCTGCATGATGGCCGATTGGATGAGCGCCTGGTTGAAGGGCACGACGGTGGTTTGAATGGCCAGGCGGCCGCGGGGCGGGGTTTCGATGACGGAAAGGTCGCGCAATCCGCCGAGCGACATGTGGAGCGTGCGCGGAATGGGCGTTGCCGACATGGTCAGCACATCCACGCCGGATTTCAATTTCTTCAGCTTCTCTTTGGCCGCCACCCCAAAGCGCTGCTCTTCGTCGACAATCAACAATCCAAGGTTGCGCAGGTGCAGATCCTTGGAAAGCAGCCGGTGCGTTCCGATCAGGATGTCGATGCGGCCGGCTTCCACGTCCGCAATGATTTTCTTCTGCTCCGGCGCCGTGCGGAAGCGGCTGAGCATTTCTACGCGGACGGGGAAAGCCGCCATGCGCTGGCGAAACGTCGTGTGATGCTGGAAGGCCAGGACCGTCGTGGGGGCCAGCACCGCCACTTGGCGGCCGTCCTGAATCAACTTGAACGCGGCACGCATGGCGAGCTCGGTCTTGCCATACCCCACATCGCCGCAGAGCAGCCGGTCCATGGGCTCGGGGCTCTCCAGGTCGCGCTTAATGTCGGCAAGTGCGGTGATCTGGTCGGGCGTCTCCTCAAATTCAAAAGCGTCTTCGAACTCGCGCTGCCAGGGTGTATCGGGAAGGGCGGCCACCCCGCCGCGCATTTTGCGTTCCGCGTAGAGCTGCAAAAGCTCCTGCGCCATGTCGCGCAAAGCGCGTTTGACGCGGGTCTTGGTGCGCTCCCAAGTGGCTCCCCCCAGGCGGTCGAGCGGAGGTTTGGCGCCTTCATGGGAGCGATACTTTTCCACGAGGTCCAGGCGCTCGAGCGGCACGTACAGCTTGGCCTCGTCTTGAAACGTCAGCAGCATGAAATCGCGCGCCGCGCCCGCCACCGAAATCTGTCGCAAGCCCTGATAAATGCCGATGCCGTGGTCGATGTGAACGACGTAGTCGCCGACTTTCAGGTCGCTGAGGTCGGAGATGAAGCTGGAGATCCCGGAGCGCTCGCGCCGCCCACGCGCCGCCCAATCAAAGCCTCCAAATAAGTCCGTGTCCGCCAGCCATAATTGCTTCAGATCGGGAAAGGCCACACCTTCGCTAATCTCCCCTCGCGCTATGAACACGCCGGAAGAAGGGGGAGGAATCGGGTGATCGGGTGATCGGACGATAGGGCGATCGGGTGAATGACCCACCCGCTCGTCACTCGTCACTCGCCGCTTGTCACTACTCTCGGTCACCTGATCGTAGGGGATTTCGTAGTCCTTCAAAATCTCACGCAGTCGGTCCACCTTGCCGCTGGTGGGGACAACGAAAATGATGGATTCCCCACGCTTCACCCGGCCGCGGAGATCCTCGACCAGTTCCTTGATCCTCCCTTGATACTTGGGAGGGGGCTGGGTGAGGAACGGGTGATCGGGCCATCGGGGAATCGGGCGATCTGGCGATTTGTGATTTGCGATTTGTGATTTGCGATTTTCGAAGTCGGTGTCATCGTCAGCAGAGGCGAAGGATGGCGTCTTGCCTGCCGTGATGCTATCGGGCTCGAGCAGTTTCCCGTCACTCGTCGCTTGCCACTCGGCACTGTTCTCAGCGAAATCGGGTGAATGCGGGTCGGGCAATGGGGCTTCGGACGACTCAGTCGGGGGCAGGGAAGTGAGGCTGGCCAATTCTTTGGCAAAGTCTTCGCCCTCGGGCGGGAAATATAAGTCGCCGCCAATGACCACCGCTTGCGCGCCGGTTTCCGCGGCCGGCGCGAGGGTTTCCATCCCCAATTCTTTGAGCGAGATTTGGGGAAGACTCGTGATTGTGGAAAGGAGTTCCGCTTCGTCCAGACAAACCTCGTGGGGTTCCGGGCGGGGGGGGATGATGTCGCGAACTTCTTCGAAGCTCGCTCGCAAGCCCTCGACGATAGGTGCCACCTGGACGCGGCGGTCGAGGAATTCGTCCCAAACCAGCACGGGGCCATCTAGAAGCGAAAACAGCGTGTGTGTGTGGGGTTCGACGAGAGGGACAAAAAACTCCCAACCCGGAAATGTATTGGAGTGCTCGGCGGCCCAGTCGGGTTCGCGGTCGGGAATCGGCGTGCCTCGCGACTGGGCGTGCTCGCGGGCCCGCAAGGCGAGCACTCGCACCAAGCGCTCAAAGAATTGCGGGGAACGCTGCGCTTCCGAAAGCGGCAGCAGCAGCGCCTGGGGCACAGGCTTGCGCGAGCGTTGCGACGACGGGTCGAACTCCCGCACGGATTCCAGTTGGTCGCCAAAGAATTCCAGGCGAACGGGCCATTCTGCCTCGGGCGGGAAAACGTCCACAATCCCCCCGCGCACCGAGTACTGACCGACGGCCGCGACGGGTTCCCCCGGCTCGTACCCCACGCTTCGCAGGTGCTCCACCAAGTCGTCCAGATTCAGCTCGTCACCCACCTTGAGTTCGAGCGCGAGCGAGGAGTAGAAGGAGCTATCACGAAAGCGCCCCAAAGCCGCGGCCACGGGGGCGAAGATCACACTCACGCCGCCTCGCGCGAGGCGCCAAAGCGCCACGGCGCGCTGTTCCTGGATCTCCGCGTGGGGCGAACGGCTTTCGTAGGGTGAGCAGTCCAGCGCCGGTAACACCTGGACCGAGCTGCCGGCGCCGGGCCTTAGCCAATCAAGAAATGTTGCGGTCGTTTGCCGGTAGTTTTGCGCCGCCTCATTGTCCTCAGTTATAACCACCACCGGCCGCTTCGCCTGGTGCGCCAGCGCTGCGATGAGCACCGCCTTGGCCGCGTGCGTGAGGCCGGAGATGGCAACGGGCGCCGCGGCAGGCTCAACCAGCGCCCCAACTGCCGCGCGCACACTGGCATGCTCAAGAAGGGGTTGGAGGAGGGAATGAAGATCGGCCATGGTAATCTTACATATAGAAACGCAGGTTCACTAGGGTCTCTTCAGCGCGCGGAGTTTCTGACGATGTGCAGGGGAGGAAAGTCTAGGCATCAGCACCGCCGCTTCCTGGTAGTCACGTTCAATCTGGGCGTCAAGTTTTTCCCGGTTGTCGTAGTAATAAGCTAATGCGGAATGAATTTGCGCCAGCGAAAGATGCGGATGCTGAAAATGCATCTCCTCAGGGCTCCACCCATAAGCCATCTTGTCGAGGATGACCTCCGCCACGTTGGTGTTAGCACCCACGATCCAAGCTTCACCCTGGTCGTCAATTTCAATCTGAGAAGCGACAGTGATTGGCATTCACACCTACCTTGCTCTTCATACTAACATACTACTCGTTTGGCCCCGCGCCTTGTACATCGTGTCATGGGGTTACCTCTGCGCCCGAGCAGGGAGTACGGATTCGTGCAGGTTGCCCCTCGCCCTCATGCGGACGGAAACGATCGATGTGCTGACGGCGTGAAAAACGGGGGCGTTGCCTTCCGCCGGCCTCGAACATCCAACTGCATGCTGCTTACAGCCGAGTGCCTACTGCTCTTCTTGCCGCTTCGATAATGGCGGTGGTGGAGTAGCCGGGGACAACCGGGATCGGCACCACTCGCCCGCCGGCGGCTTCCACATCGTCGCGCCCCACGATTTGATCAAGAGTGTAATGTCCGCCCTTGACCAAAACATCGGGCATCATACGTTTTACGACACTCAATACGGACTCGTCGTCAAAAATCGTGACATAGTCCACCGCAGCCATCGCGGCGATGATTTCCGCGCGCTCCCGTTCCGGCTGAAGGGCTCGATTTTTCCCCTTGAGGGCGCAAACGCTGCGGTCGCTGTTCATGGCAACGATCAAGACATCCCCCAGCTTGCGCGCCTCCGCAAACAGACGCGTATGACCAGGATGGAGCAGGTCGAAGCAGCCGTTGGTAAGAACCACGCGCACGCCTCGCTGCTTGAGCTCATCAACCTTTTTGTACGCCTGCTCGAGGGGCAGGATTTTTTCGATCCCCATGGGCGTTTTCCCTTTACGGTAATCTTCGGTGCAGTCGCTCCTACCGCGGCGCAATTTCTCCGCGCGTATCCCGCCCGCCCAGAATCAAGAAATAACATTCTACCTCAAGGCCCGCAAGGGGCGAATCGTTCGGCAGGGAACCCACCGCGGTCTCAACGCAGCAAGTCAGCGCACACTTCCGAACGGTGCGGATTGCGTCCGAAGCCGAAACATAGATAAACGCCGGGCCACGAGGCTGGAGCAATGGAGTTTCCTGCCAGTAGGGATTTCGAGCGCCAAAAGCCAAATATTCTGCGTACTATCGGGCTTTTGGTCGTTGCAGGCTCTCATAATGGTTGGGTTATTGCTCGGATAGTATACGGGGAACTGTCTTTGGGTGGAAACACGCACACTAGTGGCCTACGCGAAAACCCGGCCCGAACCGAAGGCCGGGAACGGTGGGTGGGAGGTCGCAGGTGCTGGGTGGCGAGTCGTAGGGGCATCTTGTGGCCCCTAAGCAGTCGAGGACGCAGCGTGGGCGTCCCGCCCATACTCAGGCATTCGCCGCGAGCGAAGTTCCACGTGCATCCTGCTCGTGAAGGAGTCATGGCCAGGACGGCCATGGCAGAAGGGCAGACACCACGACGTGCCGTGGGACCCCGTGATGTACCAGCAATGAAACGGGTTAGCTGTGAATCATGGAAATCATGACAGAATCAATGTCGCTGAAATCAAACAAGTTAGTGAATCCAGCACTCCCCACCAGCGGAGAAAAAGAATATATCAAAAATGAAGGGATAACCCGTGATGTTATTGAAAACAATGGTGACGAAAAGTGGCACCCCGTGATGTTGATGAAAAATAAGTGACTTACCGCCAGTACCCCGTGATGTTGATGATAATAAACGTGGTTAGGGCAGAACACCGATGACTCCTGACGAGTTCCGGGTGACCACCAGAGGAAGTATTCGAGGGTGGGGCGGGCGGCACGCGTGGCAGAGCGTTCCGGTCCCGCCAGTAGGGCGCGGGCAGGATGCCGTCGTGCCCGCCACGGGCGTGGCGACCGCAGTGCCTCGCCGTGATCGCCGCGTTCACTCTCTGGTCGCAGCAACATCGTCGGGTTTCGTGTTATCGGACATTCCTGCCCCTCCCGTCAGCTATCCGTTGACGTTTGTCGGTCGGTTTACCTCCGCGGGTGGTTATCCTGCATCGCTGAAACCACGCGCTACAAAAGAGATGTTAAAAATGAAGGAACCTCCGGGGATGTGTATGAAAAAAAAGGACGCATGACAAAATGTCATGGCCAAAACGAGGCCTTTTGCACGAAAATGAGTCGATTGGGCGATGATCCGCAAGATTCGGTCGGGCTTCTCGGCCGAAAATGCAATAATGATGCGATAATTGGCATGAATGTGCGACGATTTTCGGCGCCGATCTTGAGGGGCCGACCGTGCGACAAGCGTGGGAGGTGGCACGGACATCCCACAGTGCGACCCATGGCCGGTGTGATCTCGCCGCAAGCATCGCCGCAGCGCCTCAACGAATGAGGGAGATTTCCCGATGAGAGCTATACGCTTTGAAAGACCCGGAGAGGTGAGCCTGGCGGAGTTGCCCGATCCCGAGCCGATGGCCGGATGGGCCCGGATTAGGATTCACTCCGCGGCAGTCTGCATGACGGATTTCGAATTGTTGCGCGGCCGGCACATGGTGGATTATCCCCTGACCCCTGGGCACGAGTACTGCGGCGTCGTTGACCGCGTTGGCTCGCCCGCCGATCAGCCTTGGGTCGGGCGGAAGGTGGTGGCTGACAACGAAATTACCTGCTTGAAGTGCGGATTTTGCCGTCGAGGAGAATGGCGGCGCTGCCCCGAGTATCGACAAATCGGATTCGGCCTGTCCGGCGGCTACGCGGAGTATGTCGTGGCGCCCGTCCACAATCTGCATCCGCTCGTCGACGCGATTTCTTTCGAGCAAGGCGCGCTCTTGGAACCTCTGGGGGTGGGCATCGCCGTGACTCGAATCGGTGATGTCCGCTTGGGCTCAACCGCGACGATTCTAGGCATGGGTCCGATCGGGTTGAACTGTTTGGCGGTCTTGAAGGCCTCAGGAGCAAGGCGCATTCTGTGTCTCGACAAGCAACCCAAACGCCTGGCTTTGGCCAAGTCCTGGGGAGCGAGCGAGGTAACCGATGACCCCGAGCAGCTCAGGGCATTGACCATGGCGCTGCATCCGGAAGGGACGGACATCGTGATTGAGGCCAGCGGGCATACCCCCTTGGTTCCGCTGGGCGTCAGCCTTACGCGTTCGGGCGGTAGCTTGGTGCTGGCCGGTTACTGCAAACAAGAGGCGTTGCCGTTTGTGCCCGACACAGTGCAGATGCCCAACGTCCGCATGCTGGGGGCAGGAAACAATGCAGGATTTATTGAACCCGCCGCCCTGACCGTCGGCGACGGCGTGCTTCGCACCGACAGCATGATCACCCACCGCTTTCGGCTTGAGGATTTCCGTCAGGTTTTCTCCGACGAGCAGGTGAATGCGAGCGATTACATCAAGGGGGTTTTCGTCCTTTGAACGGGGGAGTCTTATGATGTGGAGATTGCTCCTTGTGATCGCGGTTCTCGCGAATACTCTTGCGCTCGCAGCGCAGACCGAGGCGGAGAGCGATAAGTCTCCCTTTCACCCGGCCGAAACCGCTTCGGTCACGGACATTACCGTTCCCGTCGCCGGCAATGGGACGGTAGTGTTGGACGCCCTCATAACTGATAAGGGAGAAGTTCAGAAGGTCGAGCTCCGCCGGGATATTGCTTCACTTACGCCACTGGTGGTCCAAGCGGTACAAGATTGGAAGTTCTCGCCGGCCACGCTCGATGGAAAAGCCGTCGCTTCGAGAATGCCTGTGGCGGTCACTTTCCGTCCGCCCGGTTCCGCGGCCCCCGTCCCCCTTCCAGCGCTAACACCCCAGAGCGACGCAGCCATCCAGGCGGAGTTCCAGCCGGCGGAGGTGACGCGCGCCGTGTTTCCGAGGTATCCGGATACCACGGTCGTCGCCGGGGCTGTGGTGTTGGAGGTTACCTTGAGTGAGAAGGGAGAGGCGGAGAATGTAAAAGTCCTCCGTGACCTTCCCCCGTTGACCGATGAGGCCAAGGCTGTGGTGGGAAGCTTCCGGTTCATGGCCGCCACCTTCAATGGCAAACCCGTCGGATCCAAGATCGTCCTTGCGTTCGTCTCCCAACCGCTCGCCACTCCCTTGAGTATGAGCCATGGCTCAAGTGGGAATTGCCACCGCGCGCGAGGTAAGTGAAGACGGATGCGGGAAGGGGTCGGTCCCACGTGAGGATTGTCCAAATTAGGCTCTCCGTATCCGCCCAATTTGGAAAAACAAGGTGGGCATGCCGCCTGAAGGCCTCCCTGAGGGTATCGAGGGCAGCCCAACAATATCCGTTTTCCAGCCTTGCAGATGACTCTTTGGACTCCTTCAGGGAGTGGCCGCAGTCTGCACAAAGTGCCGGTTGACGCGCGGCCGATAGCCGCTCCGGGCGCGAACGTGGTCATCCTTAAAGGCCTGGCCCGGCAGTTTCACGCTGATGCTCCTCCAACCGTAATTGGGATTCGGCTGTGGGTAATACGTGAGCGTGTAGAGATGGGCAAGATCATCGCGGATGGAAGCGAAGGCATTCTGCTGGTCACGCCAGTCTTTGGCAAAGTAGGATTTGCCTCCCGTGCTGGAGCTCATGCGTCCGAAGACGGCGGAAGAAACCGGGTCGAGGCGCGCGAGTTGTGTGCTGATCATATAAATGGGGATGCCCTCGGTTTGGGCCACCTCGCGAACATCCTCCGGCGCCACCATGCTGGAATTGTCGGGTCCGTTGGAAAAGGTCACAATCACCCTTCTGCCGGTATATTGGGAAGCATCCCGGAGAGTCAACAGGAGCGCGTCATAGAGGGCGGCATCATCCCCGGCCACGGTTTCACGCACCCCGTTCAGCGCCATGGAGCGGTCGGGGGTGAGCATGCAGATGCGGGAAAAGTTGCGGCTGTAAGAATAGAAGGCCACCCGGTACGGATGGTCGAGCGACCGGACAAATTCCGCAATCGCATCCTGGGCAAACACAAATCCCCGATACATATAGTTGCTGGTATCGAAAAGGATGAAGACGCTAGCGCCTGCCACCATGGAGGCAACCCGGTCAGGAGATTCCACTTGCATGAGGGGCGTGCTGCCATGCCCCCGCCCACCGGTTTTCGTGGGAAGATCGGCGCCGATGGCACCGTCCTTGCGGGGATAATCTTCCAGTCGCCGCGGAGCTTCATTCTCCTCGCCGAAGGTCGCAATCTTCTGGGCAATTCCGTCTTCGTAGATCTCAAAGTCCCAGGGGCTGAGGCCGGTAACGTAATCCCCTTTTTTATCGGTCACCGCCACATCCAACTGCACCATGTTGACGTTGACGTGAAAGACGGTGTCGGACTTGTCTTGCTGCGCTGCCATCCAGACTTTGCCGCCGGAGAAGACTCCCAGGCACATAATCGAGAGCAAAAGGATTCGTTTTGCCATAATCATCTTTCCTCCAACCCCTTGATCAGCTTCAAAGCGGGTCCTGTGCAGTAATCTTGGGCAAAGGTTGAAGCTTGCCCTCTTGAAATTCCTTGCCCGTTTCCCAAAGAGCGCGTAAGAGCGCGGGCCAGTCATCCAGGTGGGTTGCAAAGATGTTCTCCACCATGCGTTGGGTCAGCATGGGGACCAATTGATGAAGGCTCTCGGGAGGCAATCCTTTTTCGTCCGCCAAGCGGGCCCAGTAGAGATTGTTGGACTCCCACGTCTCGGCCAGGAGGTAACTCGAGTAACCGAGGAAAGTGGGGAAAGGCCGCAAGTTGAGAAGCTCGCGGGCGTTGGTTTGCGCCAAAGCGGGGTGGGGGATGCCGAAGTCTTCCGACATCCTTGGCTGATTGATTTCCTGGGGGGATTCCCGCGCGAGGGTTTGAATCTCCTCCCCGGCTTTTCCCCATCGGGTCATCTCCACTGGATATTGGCGCTGAAACTCCAGACCCAGATGGAAGGTCTCGGCCGGTGTCAGACGGGGAAGGGTTACCTCCGGATGCCCGGCGTCGAGGTCCTTCTCCAATTGGCCCAGCCTCCGCGAAACCATGCGATTGGCGAGGATGGGGAGGATCTCTTGCCGCAGGCTCGGCTCCTGCCCAGCGCTCGTCAGAAGTTCTTCACCAAATTGTTGGTAGAGGGCGACGGCGTGAAGCTCCTTCGGAGTTATTTGCCACCAACGCGGCAAGACCGCGCCATTCAACAAGGACGGAACCAAATCCTCCCAGATGAGGGATTGGACATTTCTCGGGACGAAAAACTCTTGTTCAACTTGCCCCAGAGCATAAGCGAGGCCGACAAGTCCGCCGGTCAGACGCACGCCGCCTCCCGAGGTATCTCCGCGGCCGACCAGTTCGGGCGTGGACCAAGGTGGCTCTGATCCCCGGGATAAACCACCGGAGAAGTCATGGCGCCGGATGAAGAGCGGGTTGTTGTGGAGCATTTGAGCCCCGGGCGGCTCGTAATAGGCGTAATTCAGGCCAACCAGGAAATCTCGCAAGAAGGGGACGAGGCGGCCACGTGCGTTCGCCATTTCCTTGGGTGCGCCCGGCGTGTGCAGGGCCCCGACGATGTTCGTATCCATCTCGGCCCGCGTGTGCGAATCGCCAAAATGAGCGGACGTCCACTCGATTTTTTCACCGGTGGAAAAGATGGGCTTGGGCATTTCAAACTCGCGCAACTCTTCGGCAAGGGGAACCAGGGCTTCAGCCTGGGCTTTTCCCTGGGCCACCAGGGGAAGGCCATCGCCCAGTGCGAGCAAGGTGTTGAGGGAAACCAGGCGTTGCGCTTCCAGGACCGAACGTATGCGATCCGCGATTTCTCCTCGAATCTGGGCGCGACTTGGACTGGTCGGTTTGGGCCCCGCCACCAACTCAATGATTTCGTCTTGAGAAACCCGGGGATTCCCCGTCGCGGCGCGCATAAGCTCGGCGAGCGAGGTTCGAGTGGCATCATAAAGCTCAGGAGAAGTATGAATGGTGTCAAAGGGATGGAAAACCCGCTGCCAGGAATTATTCAAATCTGCGACGGGAATCTGTCCCTGGCGCGCCAGGATCTGCCAAAGTCCGCTCTGGGCTTGCAAAATCCCTGTCGCCTCGGCTCGCGTGGTGGGATCTCGAATTTGATCAATGGCCTCCGCGGTGTTAATGAATTCGGTTATAGACGTATCGTCAAGGTCATGAAACTCAGCATACGCCGGGTATTGGTTGCCGAGTTTCACGTACTCACTTGCGAGCAAGTGAGCCGTCTGGGGACTCAAAGGTGTTCCGCCGGCGCGCGCGCGGTCGATTTCGCTGAGCGCCAAGTACGCTTGCAGCAGTCCCTTCTGTCTGTAATCGCGAGAAAGACCAAATAGAACCTCAATCAAATCCTCCGGAGTATTCACACGGCCGACTTTCTTAGACCAGCCGCGGGTGAATTTCGAATCGTTTGCCGTCCGAAGGATCTCACCCCATATAGCCAAACCTCCCGGCACATGGGGTTGGCCGTTCGAATCCAATAGCATCCTCGTGACCAAGAGCAGCAGTCCGGGGTCCGGGCGGAACACCGATTTCGCGGGGCCGGGAGAGACATCTCGTCCTCGCAGCGCCTGGTAAAACCGCGCCAAGCGTTTGGGGTCTGCAAAGTACGCCTGCTGCGGCCCGTCCACTCGTGACAGCGCGTCATAATACGGGACCAGCCACCCGCCATCCTTGGAGAGGAGCGCGATGACGAAATCTCCCGGTGAATGGGTGTTCGCCCCGACCAAATGTTCCCATGCCGATTCCGCCTGAGGCCCTCCCGGGACCAGCACTTGCCCTGACCGAATGCGAAGCTGCTCGCCATAGAAATCCAGCAGTGCCGCATAAGGCAGCAGCTTCTCGATGCCCGGATTCACCCGTAGGGCGGATCGCGTTTCTTCGTCGATCTGAGCCAGCGCCCAGTAAAGACGAGGCAGGTCCGGATCGCCCAAAAGCGCGTCCAACAGGTCCTTGTGGTTCTTGTTCCGGTCGTTTTCCATCCAAACTCTCGCGTCAAACAGTATCGGCAGTTGCGTGTTGTTAAACGGATAGACGAATGGCTTGCCGCTCTGAAGGGCCTTTTCCAAATCGGCGAGAGGGAAACCGGAATCGACGGTGGTAAAGGCCCGCTTGGGATTGGCAGTCTCGAGAGTGGTTCCCGGCCCGCACGGTTGCTGGAGCTTGTAGCCAATTACATTGAGGAGACGGGTGGCATCATTGCAATTGGAAACGCGAATGATGCCATCCGGGCCCGCCAGCGTTTGCAATTCTCGAGCCTGGTCCACGTACCGTCTGACCAGAATTAGATACTCGCTGGCTGATGAGCCGCGAGTTGACCCGCCAAATCCATCCATGACGACCTGATGGGAAAGAAGAGGCAACACTTCTTCCGGCGCCGCTTTCCGGCTGACGGCCGCCAAGCGTAGAAAGGGCAATAGTGGACCTGGAATGGCCAGCGTGGGAGATGACGGCACGGGACCTCGGGGGGCAGACTCATCCGCACGTTTGGGACCCGCAGGGGATGGCGGGGTCGCCCCCCACGCACTGGAGGGCAATGGTGAAACGGCGAGCAAAAGCGTTGCCAGTAGAACTGACAGTGGGCGATAGGAGAATCTCATAACTTAACCCCTCCCCGATCTTTATGGCAAGATTGTCTTTAAGGAAGCTTGACCGTCGGGGAGGAAGTTGAGTTACCTTGAAGCGTGGACCATACTATCCTGGCCAAGGCATCAAGCATCGCGACACCTCTTCCGCTTTCGCGCCGCCTATGAGTTGTTCGCGATTCCGGTGCTACCCGCCCCGCCGGTCAAGTATACACCAAACTGCTCGCAATAGAATGGGGGGCTCGAGAGTTTTTCTCCACCTTCATATCGCTTCTTATCCCTTGCACTTCAACCAGACTGGGGGGCGACGTAGCGGCGGGTTTACCCCGCCATAGCGCCAACGATTCCTAGTGTCAATGGCGGCGTAGAGCCGCCTCTACGCCCCTCTTCATCAGCTTGCTAAGCGGAGTAGACGCATCGGCCTCGCGCAAAGACGGTCTCAACCTTCAGGGTTTCAGGTTCTTGCCGGAAAAGGACCAAGTCCGCTGGCTGGCCCGCGGCCACTTGAGAACACACCTTATGGCGCCGCAGCAAATTGGCGGGGTTCGCCGTCGCCGCCTGAATTGCGGATGCCAGCGTGCAGTGGGAAAACTTGATGAATACGGCCACCCCTCGATTCATGGTCAGGGCGGAGCCGGCCATCGAGACGCGATTGGCCGTAACGACCTGGCCCGAAGGCAAAAGCTCAATCTGTGTTCCTACGAGCGTGTATTTTCCAGGAGGCAAAAGGGCGACGTGGACCGCGTCTGTAATCAGGATGCATTTATTGATCCCCTTCACGCCGACTATGACTTTGACCACGTCAGGAGGCAAATGAAAACCGTCACAAATCAAGCTGGCGTTTAACGATTCCGTGGCGAGTTGCGCCCACAGGGGAGCCTTGTGCCGGTGGAGATACTCGGGGCAGCCATTCCCCAAATGGGTGTTGAGCGTGGCGCCTGCAGCCGCCGCGCGATGCACGTCCTCCGGCCGGCCGTCCGTGTGGCCGATGGCCACGACGACTCCCGCGGTCTGCGCCTTGCGGATAAAATCCTCCGCGCCGGGCAGTTCCGGGGCCACCGTGACGATTCCAATTTTCCCTCCCGCGGCGCGCTGCAATTCCAAAAACTCTTCCCAATCAGGATGCCGCATCCACTTGGGATCGTGCGCGCCGTGCGACCCGAGGGGGGAAAGATAGGGGCCCTCCAAGTGGTAGCAAGGAGCCGCATCAGCAAAATCCCTGTTCATGCGTGCCGCTTGCTCGAGGATGGCGAAATTCCTCGCCAACATCGAGAGCGAATTGGTGATGAGGGTGGGGCAGAAGGTGGTGACGCCGCTGCTCCAGATGGCGGGTAACACGCTGATCGCTTTATCCACGTCCAGGTCCGGGCTGGAGAAATCGACTCCCGCAAAACCGTTCACTTGGATATCAACAAATCCCGGGCTGATAAACGGCAGTCCAGCACTCGTAGCGCCGGTAATGGCAACTGAGCTGATCTGTTCGTTAGTGATTTCCACTCTCGCGCAACCAACCCCGGGAATGTTTCCTTCCAACTGCATGGCACTACCCTCGTTTCTTTAAGGACTCCAACTCTTCCAGCGTTCGCGGCCAATCCTGTTTCATCAGTCGTGATAGGGCGCGGTCGGCGAGCAGCCTGCCGCCCGTCTGGCACTTTGGGCAGTAGTTCGTCTCGTTGTTGGCGTAGCGAATGCGCTGCACTTTGGTCCCGCATCGTGGGCAGGGCTTGCCATATTTGCCATGGACCGCCATTTCCTCACGAAAGGCCGTTACATTTTCAGGGAATCCGCCTTGAGCGTCGGCGCGCAGCCGGTCGGTCCACTCGACCAGAACACTGCGCACGGCGTGTTGCAGGCGCGCAATATCGTCCCTTCCGAGCCTTTGCGTGAGTGTAACGGGAGAAAGTTGTGCGCGGTGAAGGATTTCATCGGAGTAGGCATTGCCAATGCCGCTGAACAATCGTGGGTCCGTCAAGGCGCGCTTCAGGGTGTGGTTGCCGGAGGCGCGGCGCGCCGCGAAGGAATCAAAGTCAGCCGTGAGAACTTCCAACCCACCCGGGTCGAGATCCCGCAAACCTTCATCCCCTTGAACGACGTGCAATGACGCGCGGCGCTGCGAGCCTGCCTCGGTCAGCAGCAAGCTTCCTTGCGGAAAATCCATGGCCGCCAGCGCGCGCTTGGGGGTTAGCTTCACGCCCCGCTTGCTCCAATGCAGGCGCCCCGCGATCATCAAGTGCAGCACCAGCCAGAGATCATTTTGCAAGCCGATGGCGATGCGCTTGCCCACGCGCCGCAGTTCCCGCACCGATTCCCCTTCTACTGCCTGAAGCGGTGGGGTGGCGGTGCGGAGCAGAAACGGGCTTGCCACGCGCACACGCTCGAGCGGCTGGTTGAGGATGCGCGGCTCAAGAGCTTCGATGTACACGACGATGTCGGGAAGTTCCGGCACGATGTCGCCATTTTGACATGAGGCCCCGAGTCCGTAAACCCCCTTTACGAAGGTGGGTGGTAGGTCGCATGAGGTAGGTCAGGAACCCTTCAGCCATATGCCATCTACCACCTACCACCGGCCAGATTTTGCAGACACAGATTTTGCAGACACATCTGGCGGAAGACCGGCGGCGGCGCTATAATCACGCCTCGCAATTTGTTTGGGCTGTCTTAAGACGATCCATGAGTCTTGGGGATGGTGCGCAAGGCCTGCCGGCGTTTGCCTCTTCAAGGCTGGGCGGCCCTTGCGGCATCGCGCGGGACGTGCAGGCAGTAATGCTCCAGAATGGGATCACCACTTTGGGGTGGGAAAACTGGTAGCGTGAGAAGGCGTGCTAAGTAGAACTGAGAGAATCGATCAAGAGGAGGATGAGATGAAGAGATTTGCAATGGGAGTTCTCAGTGTGCTGATGGTGGCCTGCTTTGCGACGGTGGCTCTGGCGCAGCGCAACCCCCGCGGCACATCGACCTTGACCATCAAGGGGAAAACGGTTTCGGTTGATTACGGACGGCCCTCGCTCAAGGGACGCACAACGGATGAATTGCTTGGCAAGTTGAAAGCGGGGGGTCTGTGGCGTCTAGGGGCCGACACTTCAACGACCTTCAAGACCGGCATCGACTTGGCATTTGGTGAGGTTACGGTCCCTGCCGGGGAATATAGCATCTGGATGCAGCGGCAGGAAGACAATTCCTGGAAACTGCTCTTCGACAAGCAGCACGGCCAATGGGGAGAGCCCGCTCCGGACCCGTCGCAGTGTTTCGCGTCTGTGCCTTTGGTGGAATCGAAGCCTGCTGCGTCCATTGAGATGGTTACTCTAACCCTCAGCAAAGCGGATGGTGGTGGGACCCTCACAATCCAGTGGGGCACGCTGGAAGCGGCCGCCAGCTTCAAAGCAAAATAGCGAAAAGTAACGGCCAACAAGGGGAGCGCGGACCTGCAAGACGTGCCCGCGCTGCCTGCTTGTTTGGCCGATGTAAAGTAGCTTCATTAACTGCATCGATCTAACGGGGAGGATGAGATGAAAAAAATTGCAATCGGAGTTCTCAGTGTGATGGCGGTGGCCTGCTTTGCGGCCGTGATGATGGCGCAGGGCAATTCTCGCGGCACATCGACCACAACCTTGAATGGGAAGACGGTTTCGGTCGAGTATGGACGCCCTTCGCTCAAAGGACGCACCACGGATGAGTTGCTGGGCAAATTGAAACCGGGCGCGGCTTGGCGGTTGGGGGCCGACACTTCCACAACCTTTAAGAGCGGGATCGACCTGGCCTTTGGCGACGTTACAGTACCGGCCGGGGAATACAGCATTTGGATGGCGAGGGGAAGTGACAATTCCTGGAAGCTCGTTTTCAACAAGCAGCACGGTCAGTGGGGCACGCAACACGACGCATCCCAGGATTTTGCCTCAGTGCCTTTGGTGGAATCGAAACCTGCTGAGTCCGTTGAGATGGTGACCTTGACGCTCAGCAAAGCGGGCAATGGCGGAAAGCTCCTGATCCAGTGGGGCACTTTGGAGGCGACCGCCACCTTCCAAGCAAAATAGGGAAACAAAACAGCCAGCAATTGTAGCGCGGGCCTACACAACCGGTCCGCGCTACATGCCTGTTGGGGCGGTTTTAATCGCCTCCAATGAATGCATCAGCAGAGCGTGGAGGATGAAATGAAAAGAATTGCAATGGCAGCGCCCATTTTGCTGTTGGTAGCCTGTTTCGCGGTGGTGGCTATGGCACAGGGCAATCCCCGCGGCACATCCACGATATCGCTGAATGGGAAAACGGTATCGGTGGAGTATGGACGCCCCTCGCTTAAGGGACGCACCCCGGATGAGTTGCTCAGCAATTTGCCGTCCAAGGGATTTTGGCGGCTGGGCGCTGACACTTCCACAACCTTCAAGACGGGCATCGATCTGGATTTTTCTGATGGCATGGTCCCAGCCGGGGAATATAGCCTTTGGTTGCAGAGGGCGGTCGATGGCGATACCTGGAATCTGGCTTTCAATAAGCAGCACGGACAGTGGGGTACGGACCACGATACGTCACAGGATCTTGTGTTCGTGCCTTTGAAGCAATCGAAGGCGGCCCATTCTGTTGAGACGTTGATTCTAACGCTTCGCAAAGTGGATGGCGGCAGCGGAACAATCACGATTCAGTGGGGCACGCTGGTGGTGGCCGCAAGCTTCAAAGCGAAATAAGGGGGGAAATGAGTCCGTCCGCGGTTCGAAGTCCGCGGCCCGAAGGAGAGATTAGTCTTTAAGCTGGCAGGGCGGTGATAATCTGTGAATTCGGCCCGGCCTTATTCACTTCGGGCATTGGACACTGAACCTCGACCATCGGACACCCACGCTAGGGGACATTCATGCGTACACGATTACTGGGGCGTACAGGTCTAAAAGTTTCGGAAATCTGTTTGGGCACCATGACGTTTGGAAGCTTGCCCGGAGGGCGGCGCGTGCCGGGCTGCGATGAAAAGGAATCATTGGCAATTCTGAATGCCTACCTCGAGCACGGAGGCAATTTCATAGACACCGCCGATGGGTATGCCGACGGGCGTTCCGAGGAGATCCTGGGGAGAGGGCTGAAGGGCCGTCGTGATGATGTGGTGTTGGCGACCAAGGTTTTCTTCCCCGCCGGTGACGGGGCAAACCGCAAAGGGCTCTCGCGCAAGCACATCTTCGAGGCAATCGAGTCAAGCCTGCGGCGTTTGCAAACCGATTACCTTGACCTGTATCAGGTGCATTGCTTTGATCCGCACACTCCGCTGGAAGAGACCCTTTCAGCGCTCGATGCGCTGGTCAGGCAGGGAAAGGTTCGTTACCTTGGGTGCTCGAACTTTGGCGCGTGGCAATTGGCCAAGGCACTCGGCGTTTCTGCCCTGAACCGTTACGCGCGTTTCGATTGCCTTCAGCCGCAGTACAGTTTGGTGTGCCGGCCGATCGAGCGCGAGATCCTGCCTCTCTGCCGCGATGAAGGTGTCGGGATCATCGCTTGGAGCCCCTTGGGCGGCGGCTTTCTCAGTGGGAAGTATCGCTCCGGGGAGGTCGAGCCGAAGGCATCGCGCCTGGCGGACTCGGATCCTTCCACGCGCTCCTGGGTGGAGCGACTCCTTACGGAACGGAATTTCCAGATTCTGCGTGCGGCCGAAGAGGCATCCGTTCGCTTGGGAAAAACTCTCAGCCAAGTGGCCCTTGCGTGGCTGCTCGCTGTACCCGGTCTCACTTCCGTCATCATCGGAGCGCGTAATCTGCGGCAGCTTCACGAGAATTTGGGAGCGGGCGGCTGGGAATTCCCTCCGGAGGAATGGAAAAAGCTCGATGACGCTAGCGCGCTGCCGGTTGAGTATCCTCAGGATTTTCAAGCCTGGGTGGAACCGCTGATTCACGGAGACTTGGGCGGACAAGCGTAGCGCCTGTTCGGTAGGGCCGCGGTTCGTCCGATATTCGCTTTGGCGTCGAGGCGGCTTTACGCTACCATGTGGCGAGGTAGACTCGCCGCTACATTATCAAATTGACCCACTACTAAAATTTTGGAACTTCTGGAAGGGGAGAGGTATCTAAACTTAGGAACAAGTCTATCGTCGGAGGTTTCATTCGATCCTATGGTTATCATTGCCGTGTTTGGTGGTCTCGTTGTTGGGGGAGCACTTTTTGCCATCCTGAAGAATAGCGGTGGTAAGTCTACGGATGACAAGTACACGAAGTTAGACATTGGCTAACCGCAGGGTTCAGCCCAATCGGTCCATTCCCCAGTAGGGCAAACCTTTTCCAAAACCGTCCCGGAGAAGATGTAGTGGGAACAAGGGTGAAGTGTCGGCATTAGTAAAACCGAATCTCATCGATGTCAAGATGGAAGCTTCCGGGGGGGCCGTCGACGCGAAACTCCAAAACCAATGTGCTTTTGTGAGAAGAGAGGCCGGGGGCGGCAAGCCAAGCTGCCGGCAAGCGAATGCTCTGCCACTTGGGGTCAGGGACAAACGCAAGGGTTGGTACGGGAAGTGTGGGGTCGGACGGATCAAGCTTGACCTGGAAAAGACGATTATCGCCGCTTACTTCAAATTGAATGCCGCGCATGATCGGAGCACCCGGGGGGAGAGTGAAAGGATACCGGGCAGTGATGGTTCCTCGCTCGGAGCCGGAGGCGGCTTCGACGCGCCCCTTGAATCGTAGCGCATGGGCGGTGCCGTCGGCGCCGGGGGAGATCACCTCGAATTCCCCCAGCGAGCGCCCGGGAGCATTCGCCTCCGTCGAAACCTGCCAGGTTTTGAGGATCTCTTCTGACTCTTCCGGGCTCTCGAAATTGTTCAGCAAGATGCTGTCGCCGGGGGCAAGATGTTGCTCTTCCGCCGCAGGCGGCTGGCTGATTAGCGAAAAGGTTTCTTTCGATGTCGCGGCCAGACTTCCGCGCCCAATCATCCATGTCCCCATGACGAGGAAGGGCACGATAAAGGTTATGGAGACCAACTTGGCGCGGGTGGAGATTTTCTCCTCTTTTTCCCAGCGGAAAAGTCTCCAGGCAAAAAGCAGTCCGAAGGTTCCTGACGCGAGGAGGACCAGCATTGCCGCCCGCTGATCATAAAGCGATTGACCGCCTACCATGATGGCTTGAAATGAGCTGACCAGATAGGTGGCGGGCAAAAAGGCGGCGAAGCTCTGGATCCAATGGGGCAGCATGGGTAACGGCACCGTGACACCGGAGAGAAAGAGCAGGGTGAACCACGCGACGTTGTTGTAAACCTGCGCCTCTTGCATGGTGTTGGCCACGCTCGCAATGGTGAGTCCGAATCTGGCGAAGGAGAAGATGCCGACGGTAACCAGGATGAGAAGAGTGAACAGGTTGATCTTGAGCGGCATGTGGAAGAACGTCATGGCGCAAAAGACCAGCAACGCAATGGTGGGAAGCTCGAGCAGATAGTTCGCGAGCAGACTACTGAGTACCATCGAGCCCGGCCCGATCGGCGCCAGACGATAGCGGCGCAGGCTGCCGCGCTCGCGCTGCATCACCGATTGCAATCCCAGCCCCCAGAATCCGCTTCCCATAATGTTGAGGGTCACGACGGCCCCGAACATGTAAAGCACCGCTTCCGGATGGCCTCGGGCAAAGAGCCCCGCGTAAACAAAAAGGAAAATGAGCGGAAAGAGAAAGGTGAAGAAAAGCGCCGTCTTGGTGCGCATCACCAGCTTGATCGACATCAGAGCAATTCGAATTGAGGGCATCATTTTAATCGGGCCCTCTGGCCATTTGTTCATCGGGTCATTGAAACGCTGGGGCAAGGATTCATCGCGCCATCCGATTATTCTGAGATCAATGGTGAAATGACCCGATGGCCAGATGACCCGATCATTAGTCTTCCATCCGCCGACCGGTCATTTCCACGAACACATCTTCCAGGGTCGGCTGAGCGATGTGGAGGTCGAGCAGCGCGTTGCCATCTGATTCAAGAAAGCGCACCAGCGCTGCTACCGCCGGTGCGGCCGGTTGAGCGTGAAGAAAATACCTGCCATCGGCTTCCGTGCAATCGGCCACCCCGTCGAGCTGCTTCAAGCGGTCGGGCGGAACGGGCTTGGCAAGGGACACCTCGATGCGCGTGCCTTTGCGGGAGTGAACCACCAACTCGCGGGGTGTCCCCAAGGCGATGACTTGACCGCGGTCGATGATGGCGACGCGGTCGCACAGGCGCTCAGCCTCCTCGATATAGTGAGTCGTCATCAAGGTGGTGCGGTGCTCTTCCCGGAATCGTTCGATGAGGGCGTAGATGTCGCGGCGCAGTTGGGCATCAAGGCCCACGGTGGGCTCATCGAGCAAAACGAGTTCAGGGTTATTCACCATGGCCAAGGCCAAAGCCAATCGCTGCTTCTGGCCACCCGAAAGGTTTTCAAAAAACGTCCGGCGCTTTTCCGCCAGGCCAAATTGCTCCAGCAGCATTTCAATGGAGGCCGGCTGGAGATAAAAGCTGGCGAACAAGGAAAGGGCTTCTTCCACTCGAATCTTATCCGGCAGCACCGTGGCCTGGAGCTGCGCGCCAATCCGCTCCTTGAGCGCAGCTCGCTCGCGCCCCGGGTCCATGCCGCAGACCTTTACGGTGCCGCCATCCGGCTGGCGCAGACCTTCCAGGATTTCGATGGCAGTCGTCTTCCCCGCGCCGTTGGGCCCCAGCAAGCCAAAAACTTCCCCCGCCTTAATCTCAAAGGTGATTCCCCGCAGGGCCTCCAAATCACCATAACGCTTGCGCAAACCTTCCACGCGCACGACCACCGAGTTGGGGTCATTCGACATGATGTGAGGAGTTTATGATATCGGACAGGGATACTCGAGGCAATCAGTATGAATATCGGGGTGAACAATTTGGCGTACAGTTTGGCCCCCAATTTGTAGGATGGATGCGAGAGTGTTATATTGCGCTGTAATAATTTGTTGCTATTTTGACGGTGGGATGAGGATGAAATGTCCATGGAATGTTTATCCAACCGGTGAAAGGTTTTGGGGTGAGCAATGAAGATTTTGGTTTTGAATTGCGGCAGTTCTTCCATCAAGTTCCAACTCATCGAGACCGACAGTGAGCTCATTGAATCCGATACTGACCGCTGCATTGCCAAGGGAAGCGTGGATCGTATTGGCACTGACGAAGCGACTTTGAAGGTGTCGGTTCCACCCAATCCCACCAGGTCCACGACCGAGGAGATTCTCGACCACCAGACCGCGCTGACCCGTGCCATTGCCGCGCTTAAAGAATGCCACGCTGTGGCGGACATCTCGCAGATTCAGGCTGTGGGGCATCGGGTGGTGCACGGAGGTGAGCGCTTCGCGGCCTCGGTGGTGATTGACGAAGGAGTGGAGGAGGAAATTCAGCAATGTATCGAGTTGGCCCCGCTGCACAATCCGCACAATCTGCGCGGCTATTATGTGGCGCGAAAGGTGATGCCGCAGGTGCCGCAAGTGGCAGTGTTTGATACGGCCTTCCACCAATCCATCCCCCCGCACGCCTATCTTTATGGACTACCCTACTCCTACTACCGCCGCTACCACATTCGGCGTTACGGGTTCCACGGGACGTCGCACCGCTACGTGGCGTTTCGCTACCGGAAAATTTTCGGCAAGGCGCGCGACGAGGCCAACCTGATTACCGCGCACTTAGGCAACGGCTGCTCGATTACGGCGATTGACAAAGGCCACTCGATTGACACCTCCATGGGGTTTACACCGCAGGAGGGTCTGTTGATGGGCACGCGCTGTGGCGACATTGATCCTGCCGCCCTTTTTTACATCATGTCGAAGGACGAGTTGACGCTGCACGACATGTCCACGCTGCTCAATAAGTTCTGTGGCCTCTACGGAATTTCCGGTGAGTCGAACGATATGCGCGAACTGATGACAGCTTCCGCCAAGGGAGACGAACAGGCGAAACTGGCCATCGAGGTCTTTTGCTATCGCATTAAGAAGTACATTGGCGCTTACAGCGCGGCGCTAGGACGCGTGGATGGTTTGGTGTTTACGGGCGGAATCGGCGAGAATTCACCCGCCATCCGCGCCCTGGCCTGTGAGGGGCTCACCGCTCTGGGAATTCAGATTGACGCGGCTCGCAACGAGGCGGTCATGGGCAAGGAAGGTGAGATCTCAACGGAGGGCAGCCGCATCCGGGTCATGGTGATTCCCACTAACGAGGAACTCCTGATCGCCCGTGACACCTTCCGCGCTGTGCGCGGGTTGCCGCATCCGCACTGAGAATCCATCCAGGTGCCAGGGTCAAAGTCTCAGGTGCAAGACGAAAGGCGTCTCCCTGGCACCTGATACCTGGCACCTGGCACCTTCATTCTACCGCGCGGGGCTGGCGCAGACTGCCGCCTGTTGCAGTCTGCGATCCCGACGGGACCTGTATTTTGAGATTGTTCAGCTCGGGACTACGAGAAACGCAGACACTGGACCACGTATCTTCGCCAGCCACGTATACACGGCAGCGGCTAGGTTCCGACAACGCGACGATACGTCCAGGTGCTTGCGGGTCGCGGAGAAACCTGCCAATATTTTAAGCCCCAAAGGGCCGTAGATTCAGCCCCAGAGGGCCGTTGATTTAGCCCCAAAGGGGCGAAATAACCAAGCCCAGGCCAACGGCCTGGGTCCAGATTTCCCGCCATTTCGGCGTCAGCCCTGAAAGGGCGAGATAGGTACTCCCTCATTCCGCAATCCCTTTCGCAAATCTACGTGCATCACGCAACAAGAAACCCACCACCGCGTGGTCAGCTTTCACGGAATTCCGGAAGCCGCTGGACGCGTACGGCATTGCCTTCGATGAGCGGTTGGTTTGGGATTAAAAAGGATTGTTCCGCCCCTTCAGGGCTCGGGTATCGGTTTGGGTCCCGCTGACCCAGGCCGTTGGCCTGGGCTTCGTTAGATCGCCCCTTTGGGGCTCAAGCACGGTTGCCGACGGTATCCCTAAATCGGAAATATGGTGCCTGTTGTCCCGGTTTTCCTTGGGTGGAATACTAACACAGTCCCACGCGAGAAGACGCCGAGTAGGGTAAAAAACGGTTCCTGACACCGTTTCCCCTCCGCACGCCTATATATATGGACTACCCTACTCCTACCACCGCCGCTACCACATTCGGCGTTACGGGTTCCACGGGACCTCGCACCGCTACGTGGCGTTTCGCTACCGGAAGATTTTCGGCAAGGCGCGCGACGAGGCCAACCTGATCACCGCGCATTTAGGCAACGGCTGCTCGATCACGGCGATCGACAAAGGCCACTCGATTGACACCTCCATGGGGTTTACACCGCAGGAGGGCCTGTTGATGGGCACGCGCTGTGGCGATATTGATCCTGCCGCGCTGTTCTACATCATGTCGAAAGACGAGCTGACGCTGCACGACATGTCCACGCTGCTCAATAAGTTCTGCGGCCTCTACGGAATTTCCGGCGAGTCGAACGACATGCGCGAACTGATGATGGCTTCCGCCAAGGGAGATGAGCAGGCGAAACTGGCCATCGAGGTCTTCTGTTATCGCATTAAGAAATATATTGGCGCTTACAGCGCGGCGTTGGGACTAGTCGATGGTTTGGTGTTTACCGGCGGAATCGGCGAGAATTCGCCCGCCATCCGCGCCCTGGCCTGTGAGGGGCTTAGCAATATTGGAATTCAGATTGACTCGGCTCGCAACGCGGCAGTTGTTGGCAAGGAAGGTGAGATCTCATCGGAGGGTAGCCGCATCCGGGTCATGGTGATTCCCACCAACGAGGAACTCCTGATCGCCCGCGACACCTTCCGCGCTGTGCGCGGATTGCCACATCCGCACTAACGACGGGACACGGGGCTGGCGCAGACTGCTGCCTGTTGCAGTCTGCGACCCCTACGACATCTGCGCTTCGAGATTGTTCAGATCGGGACTACGACAAACGCAGACATTGAACCACGTGCCTCCGCCGGCCACTTAAATCTGCGAACGCAGGCCACATCCGCGGTTAAGCGGCTTACCGTCAACTGGCGGCCGGCGAATGCGAACCGGAGCAATGAATCTGCGAAGGACTGGGGGCGGCGGACGGAACGACCGGAGAGCTTGCCACGAAACCAAACCGGCGTAGTCTCTATGTGGTGGGAAAGTCAGGACGTACCGAAGGATGCCAGCGCAAGGCTAGTCCAACATAGGTGTTCAGGCGCCCTTTTTCCTGACTTGTGCTTACCCGGCCCACTATCGCAACGCGCATCCTGTGGCACCCTGGCGCCAAATCTAGAGGTTTAAGAGATTACATCTCCGCGGGAGCCCCAGCCCACAAGCGCAGAGATTGCAGTTCGAATGGCGGCGGAGGTTTGTGACCCGGAGGTGGCTACGGCCAATTCGTCTTGGGAATTGACCGCGGGTTCATCATCGAAGGAAAGGGCCACGATCACAAAAGGAGTGATCGTTTCCTGCGCGCCAAGCGCAGGAGTAAAAAGACCGCAGTCTGCGCTGGGGAGCCGATGTACAATAGGGTCGGAGGTTTTGAAACGATGCAGGGTTATGAATTCACGGTGGTGATTGAGAGGGACGAGGATGGCCGGTTTGTGGCCATTTGTCCTGCCCTACAGGGTTGCTATACCGAGGGGGAGACCGAGGAGGAAGCCCGCCGACTCATCGAAGACGCCATCCGGCTGCATGTCGAAAGCCGAATTGCCCGAGATGAGCCGATTTACGAAGAAGTGGGTTCCCATAAGGTACGGGTCGCGGTGTGAGCCCCAAGCTTCCTTCCTTCAATTCCCGCCAAGTCATTTCCATCCTCAATAGGCACGGCTTCGCGCTAGATCGACAATCGGGAAGCCATGCGGTCTTCATTCATCCCGACGGGCGCAGAACCACTGTCCCGATCCACGGCAAACGCGATTTGGGCAAAGGAATCCTTCGCCAAATCATGAGGGATGCGGAGCTCACTTTTGACGACATGATGAAGGGGTGACCCGGGCTGGGGCAGAGATTGCAGTTCGAACAGCGCCTAAGGTTGTGTGACCCGGAGGTAGCCACGGCCAATCCGTCTTGGGAATCGACCATGGGTTCGCCATCGAAGGAGAAGTCATCCGCCACTAGAGCGCTGGCCCGCTCTCAGTATCTCACTTGAATTCCATATCAAGGCGGTCCTTTAGTTCCGGCCACCAAACGTCTGAAACATCCGTGTCAGGCGGTAAACCGAGCCCATGCTCCTGCCGAAGCCGCCTGTCTTCGGGGGTCAGTTTGACTGGCCCCCAGTAAGGCGCAACAGTGACAGTTTTGGGAATCCGCGGATTTTCAAAAAGGCAATCAACGTTGCCATCAATTACTTCCTCGCCGACGCGCACCCAGGCATGCTTCCAGCGGTGAATCTCCTGACCCTCGGGTGAATAATAAATCGCTAATCCAATCGCCGGCCTGGAAGTGTAATTCAGATAAGTGAGACCACGATGCAGAAGGTCTGCGAACTGCTGACACATATCGGACCGACCGGTCAAGTTCTCGTCAACTAAAGCAGCTACAGCATCAAGAAGTGATCTTCGGTGCTCATTGGTTAGTAATGAAGAGCGGTCGATGAGGGTTGTCGAGGGGCGGGGCCGCACCCCCTCTCGCTTCTGGCGTCTAATATCCTCCACCATCGCCCTGCCTTGGGGGGGCAAACGCTTTAGGTATTCTTCAACTGAAGCATTTAACGCAGGTGATATCTCTCTCAATAGCTTAATCTGATCCTCTCCATATCTGCAATTTTGCCTTGGGTCAGGTAGTTACCACAATCTGAGCAAGCATAGCGCGGACCTGTTTTGTTGATCCCGGAGTCCTCGGGCGAAGTGAGAAATGCCGCAAAGCTTGAAATGCGGTTCTGCGCCAGCCGGCCCGCCGTTTTACAACGTGTTAGTTTATCCGGAGGCAGGCCCCGTTTGAAATTTCACCCCCTGGGAAACCGCGAATAAATGCACCTGCGAGTAAATGTCCCTTGCATTCGGATTTCTCGGCAACGGACGAAATATTCCGAGTTGAAGTAGACTCTGAAGTGGTTCTACGACAGCGTGATCAAGTTTCTCCTCAAAACGAGAACAGATCTCGTTGTAGGTCGTCCAGTCATCAACAGGGTGACTCAGGGCACGGATATAGCCGAGGTAAGGATTGTAGAGGAATCCGTGTTTCCCTCCACGTTGGACGTGGCGTGAGTAGCAGTGCAGATATACGGAACATGTGAGCAGATAACACAGGCTGTTGTCGCTACTCAACGACGCTGCTTCCTTTTCCACCAGTTCCCGGTTTTCCGCCAGGAACCTACTCGCGTCCGGTTGGGCGGCCTCCTCACAAAACACCCGATTGACTACCGCTGCGGCCAAAAAGGAAGCAAATTCCTGTCGGTACATTCCGTCGTATCTCCTAAGAAGACCTAACCCGACCGCGACCTTCATTTCGTTTGCAGTATGATTCCCAATCCTCGCCAAGTAGTGATCTATGAAGCCCACGCGTCACCTCCCATCGACTTCGCTTGAGTTAGCACACGTGCTGCTCGCGGCCTTCACAGCTTCGTATACCGGACGAAGCGCCCACGCCCTTTCAATCCAAGCCTCGCACTCGGCGGGGTTCTCACCGCGCCACCTATAAAGGATAACCGCAATCGTCAAAATCTGCTCAAGCGCGTTCTCCCGACCTGATAGGCATAGCGGGTTGATTGACAGTAAGAGAAAGAGAACGCCGTTAATGGCAAGGTACGAGACGCCAAGGAAGTAGGAACATGTAAGCACACACAGTAGGCACGCTACTGAAATCATTTTCGGACGCCGCTGTGCCAGCCGATCCGCCTCCACCGCAATGCTTATGTTGGAGACATAGCCCATCTCCCTCTTTTTAGCGAAGAAGGCGACCAGCGCAGGCGGATTTGAAAGTGCTTTGAGGGAAATCACAGATTGTAGAAATTCAGGGTTGCAAATTGCCCTCTTCAGAAACGTGGCCCGCTTCTGAATCTGCCAGAAGGTAAGGCCAATGAACAGGACTCCAACAGCGAGAAGAAGTTCCAGCGCTATGCGGGGAAACATGGCTACAGATACTACACCCAGCGGCAAAAGCCCTCAATTGGGCAAGCATCTTCGTGCCCAACCTAAAGACAGAGCCGAGCCTTTGAGCTAGCAGTTTGCCTGAGTAAGTAGCCCGGACCTGTTTTGTAGGTCCGCAGCTCTTGGGCGCGGCCGGTAAGAAGAGACGCAGACCTTGAAATACAGGTCTGTATTGCAATACCGTAAATTCTTGTTTTTTTAGCAAGAATTGTTCGGCTTCGCCCGTAGCGACCGCGTAAATAGAGGCTCTGGGCGCGTAGACATTCTATGCGACGGACTGCTTTCGGCCCTGTTTGGTTGCGGCTCCGCCGCGCTGCGCTACCAGGGTCCCCTGAGACAGAACCCGTCCGAAACTCATCGCTTGTTTTGGCGGTCTGATGGATTTTGTCTCCGTGATCGCCCACGCTTGCTTTTCGGCTTTACCGGGGGGCTGGGCGGAGCCGCCTCCTGGATATCCCAATGGACACCTCTCTCACGATCTTCCTGTGATAATCTTCCATTTGACTGGTCCTTGAGTTTTAGTGCCTCTGCATAGCCTTGGACGGGGTGCCTCATGATTCCGGGCCCGGTTGGGGGCTCGGAATCAAACTTCAGTACGTAATACCAGCCAGTATTGCTCATGGTCGCCTTCTCTCTTGTCCTTGGAGTTTACCTCGGGCTTGACATGCAACAGGTAGCGGGGACCTGTTTCTCAAGGTCTCGCGCCCGGTTCCAGCCATTTGATTTCACATTGGGGTGCCACCCCCACCCGGTGAAGCGCGAGGGCAACAGTCTTCTTAAAACTGGCCTCGTCCCACGGGTTAGTAGGGGTGGAGTGCACACGCATAACCACACCATGGTTAGATTGAAAGTCGAAATCGACCCTAGGCGAGCGGTTAAGCTTGGCGTCGATTTCCCAAGCCTGAAGAAAGCTGTCTGGGTCAACAACCTCGGAGAGATTGGCCTGGAAGATTTGCATAGCACATCTCCTTTGGAGCGGAGCCGCTACAAAATCCAACCGTCGGGTTAAAGTAACGCACGATGGAGCCGAAGGACAAGAACTAAGGATTCAATGGCGGCTAGCTCATGCGTCGCGCGTTTTGCATTGGGTGCATTGCGAACACCGGAAATCCCGGCCTTTGCCGCGCCAGTTTGTCATTTATTCATCCGGTGCAGCAGGTGTTCGTAGCTCCGCTTATAGGTGGCGTTGTTGGGATCGAGAACGTAGGCTTCGCGGCATTCCACGATGGCCCCATCCAAGTCGCCCTTGCTTCCGAGGGCGTAGCAGAGGTAGTAGTGCGCCGAGGCATTATTGGGGTTTAAGCGCAGCGCTTCGCGTTCTTCAGCGATTTCTACATCCCAGTCGCCCTTGCTTCCGAGCGCGAAACCGAGCTGGCAATGCGCGTCTTCGTTGTTCGGGTTCAGGCGAAGAGCCTCGCGGTATTGTGCAATCGCGCCGTCGATGTCTCTTTTGTACGCGAGCGCAATGCCGAGGGCGGCGTGCGCCATATCGTTATTCGGGTTCAAGCGCAAGGCTTCCCGTTCCTCCGCTATCTCGCCATCCCAGTCACTCTTGTTCCCTAGCGTCCACCCAAGGTAGTAGTGTGCCATCTCGTTATTGGGGTTCAATCGTAACGCTTCGCGTTGTTCTGCTATTTCGCCATCCCAGTCGCCCTTTTGTCCCAGCGCGAAACCAAGGTCGACGTGCGTGTTCTGATCCTTCGGATTCAAGCGTAGCGCTTCGCGGTATTCCGCGATTGCACGGTCCCAGTCGCCCTTGTGCCCGAGGGCCTCGCCGAGGAGACCATGTGCTGGCCCATTATTGGGGTCCAAGCGAACCACTTCCCGCCATTCCGCGATTGCACCGTCCCAGTCGCCTCTCTGCCCGAGGGCGAGGCCGAGGGTGGCGTACGCCCTATCATTGTTCGGATCCAGGTGTACCGCTTCGCGGGCGGCGGCCACGGCATCGTCCCCTCTTCCCTGCGCAATCAGCACGGCGGCCAAGCCTACGTAAATGTCGGCATTTTCGAAATCAAGTAGCAATGCCGCGCGATATTCCTGTTCAGCCTCTGCGTATTGGTGGTTCCGTCGGAGTTCCGCACCTCGCGCCACATGCTGCCGAACTTCCGTCTGTCGCGCCTGCGCGGTTGGACTAATGGGCTCTGGCTTTATCACCCTGGCACCCTTGAGTGCGATAATTAGTTCGTCGTCACCACCGGCCAAGCGGACTTCCTGAAGGTAGTCATCCGTGGGCTCAAAATCGATTCCGCGTTCCTCGACCAGCATGGTAACCCGATGGCTCGACACTTGGCCCACCAGCAGGGCGAAAACCTGCACTTGGTTCAGCGGCTTCTTGGCGCTTGGGGGTTCGGACGGCTTGGCGGCGCGCAGGGCGTTAATAAATGCCTCGCTCGCGCCTGCGGCCTTGAGGGTTTGGAGAAAGACTTCGGCCGGGGCAAAATCAATCCCGCGCTGCTCGAGCAGCTTCGCGCCCGAATCATCTCCCAGACCGGCGCGCACCATGTTGCTGACCTGCTCCTGGGTAAAGGGCTTTTGCTGCGTCCAAGCAGGCAGGGCAAAGACCAGACCTATCGCAAGTATGAGAAGTGTCAGCGTTTTGCGGAATTTCATCGCCACCTCGCGCGGCTGTCGAGGACGGAGAGAATTTACGGGGCAGATTCTACCACGAACGAAGCGAATGGTTGCAGTTGGAAGAGCGTTCTTTCAAGTGAACTCTTGGGTAGTCACCAAGCGGGCGTAGCGTCTAATCGATTGGTCTGTCAGGATGTACAGGGTGGGGGCCGCAAGGCGAGAGCAAGGCGTGATTTAGTCGCTGAACTCTGAGTCTGGAACCATCTCGCCGCTGGTCGTGTCCACGTCGTCCGCAGGGCGCGAGTTGAGAGTCGGGACGGCACCACCAATCAGAGTTGAGACAGGCGGGTTGTTTGGCGCAGGGCGAGCTCAGGCCTGCGGTCTCCTCCTGGCTTCGCCTTGCGAGCCTGCGCTCGCCGAATCTCCCTCCCACTTCGGTCGGGCATCGTGTCCCCTTTGTAGGTATCTTCATCTAGCCTCATTATGTGCTTGACTAAGGCTATGTCGATGTGTATACTTATCTAGTAGCTAGTAGTCAAGGAATACGAAGGAGGACTTATGTCTGCCGAAAGCAAACCGCAATTGCCCAATGCGCACGAGCACGAAGTGAACGCCGCGAGCGCTTCCGCGGGATCGACGCCGGAGGCCGAAGTCAACCCCGCCGTGGCCAATTTCCGCAAGGAATTCATCAAAGAGTCGCGGTTCGAAGTTCTAATGGGGATGGGGGAGGAACCGCGGGAGTACCAGCAGATGATGGAGTCCCTGCTGGAGGATTTGGAACCCCGCCGGGGTTTGGAGAGCCATCTGGTCGAGCAAATGGGCGAAACGTTCTGGCGGATGCGGCGCACCCGGCGCATGCGTGACGGGCTGGCGCTCAAAAGCATTCAAAGGAAAGTGCAGGGCGAGGACATGGTGGCGACGATGCAGGCCTCTAAGGTCTTCGACGCGGTG
>Ga0187856_1000409_pt1 | contig 39376 bp, 38 predicted proteins | sample June2016WEW_8_40_FD_132443 | JGI IMG/M metagenome (GOLD analysis project Ga0187856, IMG submission 132443) | Peatland microbial communities from SPRUCE experiment site at the Marcell Experimental Forest, Minnesota, USA - June2016WEW_8_40 | ecosystem: Environmental > Terrestrial > Soil > Wetlands... | reverse complement strand
TTCGTGCAGATGCCGCTGAAGCTGACGCGGACGGTGCAGAGCCTCAGGTACCTCACTCCGCCGCTGCCTGGCGACGTCGAGGTGACGGGCCCGCTGTCGCTGCACTTCTGGGCCGAGATCGACCAGAATGACACCAACTGGATCATCGTCATCAAGGACGTCGGACCCGACGTCTCGGTGCAGACGGCGCGCAAGGGCGAATTCGACCGCCCGGAGGTGCCGGAGCGCGAGGTCACCAGGGGCTGGTTGAAGGCATCGCACCGCGCCCTTGACGACTCTCGGTCGCGGCCGGGGCAGCCCTGGCACCCGCTGACGCACAGCGCGCAGAAGCTGGTGAAGCCCGGCGAAATCTGCTGCTACGACGTCGAGATCGCGCCGACCTCGAACCTGTTCAAGCGCGACCACCGCATCTGCGTCGAGATCACCGCGATGGACGTGCCGACGGGAGTGGCGGGCGATTCGGCGGTGGAGTACATCCCCTATCACATCGGCTCCAGCCGCACGACCGTGCACAAGGTCTATCGCTGCCAGGAGTACCCGTCACACCTGCTGTTGCCTATCATCCCGGCGGGGTGATCGGCGCGGGCGGGCGGGATCGCCGTTCGCGGCCCGCCATGCTTGTCGAATCCCTCCGGCACCACTGCGCCGGAAGGTTTACTTCACGAGCGGCCGGGCATGAATTCGACGCAGCGATCGGAGATCATGTTGACCGGCGCGTTGGTGCTGCCGGCCTGGCCATGACCGATCATCATACAATCGGCCTTCGAGTTTGGCGCCCTCCGCGCGCTGAAGCAGTCCGAGCGCAGCCGTTCATCCTCGAGGGGCTGGCGTGGGTGCCCTCAAGCCGGGGGTCGACCGGACCTTTCCCTTCGGGCAGATCGTCGCCGCTCATCGCTATCTCGAGGCCAACGCGCAGATGGGGAAGATCGTCGTCACCGTATCGTGAGGAGTGAACGCGCCGGCTTGCGTCGGTGCCTCGTAGGCAATGATATACCAACTGATCAGTAATTATCCGCTCCTTTTCCTGGGTGCGGTGGCGAGATGCTGAAGGGCTTGTGGATGACGGCGGAATCGGAGCCGCGGACGACACGGTCGGGGATAACCCTGAAGGATTACTACGGCGCCGACGAAGGGGTCCTGGCGGGGCGCGACGAGGCGCCGGGACAATATCCCTTCATGCGCGGCCGGCGTGACCGCGCGCCGCAGACCGGAAGCTGGATTCAACGCGAGCTGTCGGGGGAGGGAGACGCCAGGCGCTCGAACCAGCAGTTCCACGAGCTGCTGGCGCACGGGCAGACCGGGCTGGACATCATCGGCGACGGTCCGACCGGGGCGCAACTTGATCCGGACCATCCACTGGCGATAAACGCCATCGGCACCCAGGGCGTCTCGGTATGCCATAAGCAGGACTTCCTCGACCTGCTCAAGGGCATCCCGCTCGACAGGATGTCGGTGTCGGCATCGTTCCCGCCGCTGTTCTTCGTTCCCGGCCTCTGTATTGCAGCCCGCGAATACGGCTTCGCGCGCGCCGGCCTGCGCGGCTCGACCGTTCTCAAGCCCCTCTACTGCGAGACCAACGGTCTGGGCGAGAACATGGGCTTCGACGCCCGTGTGCGCACCGTCTGCGACGTCATCGCCTTCTGCGCCAGCGAAATGCCCAAATTCCACGCCTACGTCGAGGACACTTACTTTTTCAGCGAGTCGGGCCTCAACCCGGTGGAGGAAATGGCGCTGGGCTTCGTCGAAATCCGCCATCTGGTGCGCGAGATGCTGGGTCGCGGCGTCGATATCGACTCCTTCGCGCCGCGCATCGTCGTCCTGGTCAACTGCGGCATGGAGTTCTTTGAGGAGATCGCAAAGATTCGGGCGACCCGCCGTTTGTTCGCGCGCATGATCCGCGACGAATTCGGGGCCAAGGACCCGCGTTCGTGGTCGGTGGTGATCACTAGCCATACCTCGGGCCTGACGATGACGACGCAGCAGCTCGCCAACAACATCGTCCGCGGTACCACCCAGGCTCTGTCGCTGGTGCTCGCCGGGGCACAGGCGATGGAGATATCGACCTTCGACGAGGCCTACCGCACGCCCACCGCCGAGGCCCATCTGGTCGGGCTGCGCACGCAGCAGATCATCGATCTCGAGACCGGAGCGGCCAAGGTCGTCGATCCGCTCGGCGGCTCCTATTTCGTCGAGGCGCTGACCGCCGAAATGGAAAAGCGCATCTGGCATATGGTCCTCGACATCGAGGCGCGCGGCCACCCGCGCGACCTCGACGAATCGGGCTGGTTTCGCCAGTTCTTCGACGACAAGATGCGCCGCCATCTCCAGCAGGTCGAGAGCGGTGAGCGTCCGCTGGTCGGGGTCAATGTCCACCGGATCGTGCCGGAAAGCGACACGCTGCTGCGCGATGTCTCCGAGCGCAAGATACGCCCGTATCGCCAGCGCGCGCAGGCGGTGAGGGACTTCAGGGCGCGCCGCGACCAAGCGAAGGCGGGTGCTGCGCTGCGCAGTGTCCTCGCCGTCGCCGAGGGAACGGTGAACTTGGTGCCGCCGGTGATGGAGGCGCTAGATGCGGGCGCGACCATGGGCGAGATCGCGGGCGTCATCCGCATGGCCTACGGCGAGCCCTACGATCCGTTCGGTGCGTTGCAGCCGCCGATCTAGGGGGGACGGAGATGATCAAGGGACGCATGCTTCTCGCCATACTGGGTACGGATCAGCACGAACTGGGAGCTGTCGCCATCGCCGGGCTGCTGCGCGACGCCGGCTTCGAGGTGGTCTACGTCGGACGCTTCCAGACTCCGAGCACGATTCTTCGATCCGCCGTCGACGAGGATGTGGACGTCATCGGCATCAGCTGTCATTCGTGGGAGTTCCTCGACTATCTTCCGGAACTGATGGCCCTCCTGTGCGAACGGCAGGTGGATGCGCCGGTGGTCCTCGGCGGCTCGATCATCACGGGCGAGGACGCCAAGGCGATGACGGCGCTGGGCGTCGCCGCCGTTTTCGGTTCCGGTTCCGCATCGGCCGCCATTGTTGACTGCATCTCGGCGCTGGCCACGGATCGTCGTGCGCGGGCCGGGACGGCGTGAGGTGACCGGCGGGGCGCAGGGCGAGGTGGCGAGCCCCGACTGGCCGGCGCTGTTGACCGGCGTGGCGCGGGGCGATCGCCGCGCCCTGTCCCGCATGATCAGCCTGGTCGAGGCGCGGGTGCCGGGTTGGCAAGAGGCGATGCATCAGGTCTTTATGGCGACCGGAAAGGCGCGCGTCGTCGGCATCACCGGCAGCCTGGGAACCGGCAAGAGCACCCTTACCGGCCGACTTGCCGCCATCTTTGCCGGGCGCGGCCGCCGGGTCGGCATCCTCGCCATCGATCCGTCGAGCCCGTTTTCCGGCGGCGCCATTCTGGGTGATCGCATCCGTATGACGGAATTGGATCGCCTTGGGGTGTTCCTCCGCTCCATGGCCACCCGCGGCGCGCACGGCGGTCTCTCCCGCGCGACCCGCGATGCAGTCCGCATTCTCGATGCTTTCGGCTTCGATCTGATCTTGGTCGAAACCGTCGGGGCGGGACAGGACGAGGTCGATGTCTTGCGCGTTGCTGACGTGACTCTGGTGCTTTGCGTGCCCGGCCAGGGCGACGGCCTCCAGGCTATCAAGGCGGGCATGATGGAGATCGCCGACGTTTTTATCGTCAACAAGGCGGATCGCAGCGGGGCCGATCAGGTTGTTGCCGACATCGACGCGATGCTGCGCATCACCAGGGTCGCCGCCGAAGGGCATTTGGCCCCTGCCGTGGTGAAGACGGTGGCCACCGCCGGCGCCGGCGTCGAGGAGCTGGCGGACGCCATCGAGTCCCGTCTTTCGGCCGCCGGAGGCGGACGCATTACCGGGGTCGGCGAAATCGCAATGGAGGTCGTCGAACTTGTGGAGGCTCGGCTCCGCGAAGGCTTTTGGAACGACTTCGGCGCGCGTGAGCGGCTCGATCGCCTCGTGGCCGGCGGCGGCGATCCGTATTTTATATGTCGCGACATCCTGCCCGACGACGTTTTCGACGAGCTGTTCGCCGCCGCCCGCATACGGCTGCCTCCAGACTAAAGAAGCGACGCAGCGGCGGGCGGGCGACCGGCCACCCGAAACGGGCGAACGCCTGGAGGGCCGTCAGCGTTCGCCGATGCAGCGCCGCAGCACGCCGTGGATGGCCGCGGTGAAGTCCCGTTCAAGCGCGTTCCAATCCGGGCTGTCGAGCAGACGGCTTAGCGTCGGCGGGGCGACCTGGAAGTAGATGATTGCGCCGTTGAACGTGTATTCCAGCATGGTCGGATCGAGATCGCCGAGCCGACCGGTCGCATGCACGTCGAGGCAGGCGCGCCGGATGATGGACATCGATTGCTCCATAGCCATCTTGCGCGCGAAGGGAAGGCGGTCCCGGTTCTCAACCAAGTCTCGCATCATGATCTGCACGTAGCCCGGATGATCGCGGCCCCAAGCGAGTTGATAGTCGACGATGCGCGAGATGCGATCCAGCGGATTGCCGCCGCAATCCAGGCCGGCCAGGCCCGCCAGGCCCGCGCTGAAGCTCTCCTCGACGCGCGCCAGCGCCGCCGCGTAAAGCTTCTTCTTGGAGGGGAAATAGTAGAGGATGGCGGCGTTCGAAAGTCCGGCGGGCGTTGCCCAAAGTGCGGAAGGACGCCCCGGCGAACCCGTGTTCGGCGAACACTTTTTCCGCCACCGCCAGCAACTGCTCGTGGGTCGAGTCCCCGTTGGCCGAACTCTTGATTCTCGGCGGTCGTCCGAGCGTCTTGGGTGTTTTTACGGCCTTTTGCACAGCCCCTCGCGATCGCGGCACACAGCAAACCTCCGAAATTCTGCGAACCGCAGCTGAACCGCAGCCAAGGTCTATTGTGTGCGCGGCCGGCAAAGCGTAAAATTTACATACTGACTGTTCAATAATTAATTTTCGGCGTCTGGAAAGTGACGCCGGGGGCTGGCGGGTGGCGACGCCGGTGCGCGGAAGGCACGTCCGACGCGGCGCTCGGGGCCCAGGGGAGGTACCGTCATCTGTGGTTTGGTCCCGGACGAGATGATGGCGTACGGCCGCCGCGATCTTGGCGCATCGGTTGGCCACGGCTCGGGAACGGACTTGTGTCAGCAGTCGGGAAGCGGCGGTAACCGCTGTCGTCGGGCCACTTCCTTCAATGAATGTCCAGGGAGGGTATGTCATGCGGAAGTTTCTCGTGATGTCGATTTTGTTGGCCGGTTTCAGCGCGACGGCGCAGGCCCAGTCCACCGAACCGGTACGGATCGGGGTTCTGGTCGACCGGTCCAGCGTGTTCAGCGGCGCCGACGGCAACGGCTCCATTCTGGGCGCCCAAATGGCGGTCGAGGATTTCGGCGGCAAGGTGCTCGGGCGGCCGGTTGAGATCATGCCCGCCGATCACCAGAACAAGGCCGATATCGGGGCGACGATCGCGCGCGAATGGATCGAGCGCTATAACGTTTCCGCCATCGCCGAGGGCGGAAACTCCTCGGTGGCCTTCGCCGTCCAGGACATCGTGCGCGATCGCAACGCCGCGTTCCTCAACGTCAACGGCACGTCTTCGGAACTGTCGAACAAGGCCTGTACGCCGAAGAGCGTCTACTGGAACATCGACACCTATGCCCTCGCCAAGACAATCGGGACTCTGGTCACCAAGGCCGGCGGCGACTCCTGGTTCTTCGTTACCGCCGATTACACTTTCGGCCATGCGCTTCAAAACGACACCACCAAGATGGTGACGGCGGCGGGCGGCAAAGTGTTGGGTTCAGCCGTCCATCCCTTCAACAACACCGATTTCGCGTCGCAGCTTCTCCAGGCGCAAATGTCGGGGGCCAAGGTGGTCGCCTTCGCCGACTCCGCCACCGATTTCAGCGCGGCGATGAAACAGGCCTCGGAGTTCGGCCTGGCCTCGGGCGGCCAGAAACTGGTTGGGTTGCTCGTGTTCATCAACGACATTGAGGCCATGGGCCTGAAGACGGCCCAGGGTCTTGAGTTCGCGTCACTCGGCGAATGGAACAGTTCGCCCGCCATGATGGCGTGGAGCAAGAAGTTCATGGCCCGCTACGACCTCCACATGCCGCCGGTGCCCGGCCACTTCGGCTTCTACAGCGTCATCCGCCACTACCTTGAGGCGGTTCAGGCGGCGGGAACCCTCGACGCCGAGACGGTGGTGGCGAAGATGAAGGAGATGCCGCTCGACGACTTTTATGCCAAGGGAGCGCGTTTCCGTGCTGACGGCCGCCTTTTGGCGGACGTGCATGTCGTCCGCGTCAGGAAGCCGTCCGACGTCAAGGAGCCTTACGACTACTTCGACAATATCGCCGTCATCAAGGGTGAAGACGCCTTCCGTCCTGTCGCCGAAAGCCAGTGTCCGCTGTTGAAGCAGTGAAACCGGAACCCCGTGGTCGGGGCCCCTTCCGTTTCTTCCGATCCTGCCAGGGTCGAACGGAGCGGGAGGCCGCCCGGACAGCGGATTGAGGTGGTGACGCTACCACCTCCCGAGTCGGTTCCGCGTCGGAGCCGATCGGCGTATGCTCCGGGATCGCGGTGGAGTGCGCTGCGGTGGTAATGCAGCCTTCCGATGGGTACATCCTCGAAACCAGGCGACTTTCCAAGCGCTTCGGCGGCCTCGACGCGTTGAAGGGGGTCGACCTAAAAGTCCGCCGCGGCACCATCCACGGCCTGATCGGTCCTAACGGGGCCGGCAAGACCACCTGCTTCAACCTGCTCACCAAGTTCGTCAAGCCGTCCTCGGGCGCCATCATCTTCGAGGGCCGCGACATCACTGCCGCCAACGCCGCCGCGATCGCCAATCAGGGAATCGCGCGCAGTTTCCAGATCTCGGCGGTGTTTCCCATGCTGACGGTGTTGGAAAACCTCCTCGTCGCCTTGCAGCGCGATCATGGCATCGTCTGGCGGTTCTGGCGCTCCGACCGCTATCTCAAATCCTTCAACGAGCGCGCGGACTCGCTGTTGGAGGCAGTCGGCTTGCAGGCCTGGCGGGACCGGCCGGCGGGCGAGCTCTCATATGGTCGCCGACGGGCGCTGGAAGTTGCCACCACCCTGGCTCTGGATCCGCGGCTGCTGCTACTCGACGAGCCCACCGCCGGCGTAAGCCACGAAGACATCGACCGCATCGCGGAACTGATCCGCAGCGCGGGCGCCGGCCGCACCGTACTGATGGTTGAGCACAATCTTGGGGTCGTCTCCAGCCTGTGCGACACCATCACCGTGCTGCACCGCGGCGAGGTACTGTGCGAGGGGAACTATGCCACGGTGTCGGCAGACCCGCGGGTGCTGGGTGCCTATCTCGGGAAGGGTCATGCCTGAGGCGAACCCCGGCGATGCGCTGTTGGACGTCCGCGATTTGCATGCGTATTACGGCGCGTCGCATGTGCTCCAGGGTATCGACTTTTCCGTCCGCCGCGGCGAAGTGGTGACGCTGCTCGGGCGCAACGGCGCTGGCAAGACGACGATTCTGCGCTCGGTGATCGGTCTGGTGCGGCGGCGAACCGGTACGATTCGGGTCGACGGCGCCGAAACCATTGGCCTCACGGCGGACCGCATTGCCCGGCTCGGCTTGGCCTATTGTCCCGACGAACGGGCGATCTTCAGCAATCTCACCGTCGCCGAGAACCTGGAACTTCCGCCAGTCTTGCGCCCGGGCGGGCTGTCGTTGGCGGAAATCTACGAGCTGTTTCCCAATCTCAAGGAGCGGCTGAGGAGCGGAGGCAACCGCCTGTCGGGCGGCGAGCAGCAGATGCTGGCCATCGGCCGCATCCTGAGAACCGGAGCGACCATCCTACTGCTCGACGAGCCAACCGAGGGCTTGGCACCGATCATCATCGAGGAGATCGGTGCCGTTCTCGACAAACTGAAGCAACGCGGGTTTACCATCCTGCTCGTCGAGCAGAATTTCGCATTCGCGTCGCGCTATGCCGACCGGCATTACATCGTCGAGGACGGCCGCATCGTCGAGATGCTGAACAATGCCGATCTGCTACGCGATTTTGATCGCATCAAAAAATTCTTGAGCGTGTAAATGCACACCATCCTGGGCGTCCCGCTTGCGTTCATCTGGCCGCAACTCCTCCTCGGCCTGATCAACGGCGCCTTCTACGCCATGCTCAGCATGGGGCTGGCGATCATTTTCGGCATGCTGAACATCATTAATTTCCTGCACGGCGCCTTCTACATGCTGGGCGCCTTCTGTACGTGGATGGCGCTGCAATATCTGGGAATAGGCTTCTGGCCGTCGCTCGTGCTGGTGCCGCTGACCGTCGCGGTCGCAGGGCTGGTGCTGGAACGCGCGCTCATTCGCCACGTCTACGACATCGACCCGCTTTACGGACTGCTGCTGACCTTCGGTCTTGCCCTCGTCATCGAAGGGGTGTTCCGCAACTTCTTCGGTTCGGCCGGGCGGCCCTATGCCATTCCGGCCGCACTGTCAGGTGCCACGAATCTGGGCTTCATGGTCTTGCCGATGTACCGGGCCTGGGCTCTTGGCATCTCTGTAGCGGTCTGCATCGGTACCTGGCTGATTATTGAACGGACGAAGCTCGGCGCCTATCTGCGCGCCGCCACTGAGAGGCCCGACATCGTCCTCACCTTCGGCATCAACGTGCGCCGTCTGGTGACCCTGACCTATGCCCTCGGCGTGGGTCTGGCAGCTTTGGCCGGGACCCTGGCCGCGCCCATCTACCAGGTCAGCCCGCAGATGGGTTCGGGATTGCTGGTCACCGTGTTCGCGGTGGTGGTCATCGGTGGCATGGGATCGATCGGCGGGTCGATTCTAGCCGGCCTCGCGCTTGGTGTGGTCGAGGGCCTGACCAAGGTGTTCTACGGCGCATTCTCCAACACGGTGATCTTCGTCATCATGGCGATGGTGATCCTCGCCCGGCCGGCGCAGCTGTTTTCGGGCGGAACACACGCCGCAGCCGCCGGCACCGGTTCCGACACCGGATCCGATCGCGTCGCGCCGGTGTTGTGGTGGGCGTTGGCGGCGCTCGGGCTGGCCGCTCCTTTTGCCGTCTATCCGTTTCTGCTCATCAAGGCACTTTGCATCGCGCTGTTCGCTTGCTCCTTCAATCTTCTCGTCGGCTATGTCGGCCTGATGTCGTTCGGCCACGCGGCTTTCTTCGGGATGGCCGCCTACGTCACGGCCCATCTCGTCAAGGCGTGGGGGATGCCCCCCGAACTCGCCATCCTGGCGGGCATGACCGTGGCCGGGGTTCTTGGTACCGCGTTCGGCTGGCTGGCGATCCGCCGGCAGGGCCTATACTTTGCCATGATCACCCTGGCCTTGGCGCAAACGGTGTACTTCTTCGCGCTTCAGGCCAAATTCACCCACGGCGAGGACGGCATCCAGGGTGTGCCCAGGGGGCATCTGCTGGGAATGATCGATCTCGGTAACAATATGACGATGTACTACTTCGTCTATGCCGTCTTCGTCGCCGCTTTCTTCCTGATATACCGCATCATCCACTCTCCGTTCGGGCTGGTGCTCAAGGCCACCCGCGACAACGAGGCGCGCGCCGTTTCGCTGGGTTATCGCGTCGACCGCTTCAAGCTAATGGCGTTCGCGCTATCGTCCTTGCTGGCCGGTCTCGCCGGCTCGCTGAAGGCGCTGACCTTCCAGCTTGCGACCTTGAGCGATATCGACTTCCAGGCTTCGGGCGCTGTGGTCCTGCTGACCCTGGTGGGCGGCATGGGAACCGTGCTTGGCCCCGTGGTCGGCGCCTTCGTGGTCGTGGCGATGGAGCATTATCTCGCTGGGCTTGGCTCTTGGGTGAGCGTCATCCAGGGGGCCATCTTCACCGCCTGCGTGCTTGCCTTCCGCCGCGGCATCGTCGGCCAGATCGGCGTCTGGCTGCAGCGGCGGCGCAATCTGCGGAACGCTGCCGAGGGCGCGACGATGAAGCCCTTCGTCGGGTCCTGACCCAACTTGCGCAGGTTGATCTCGGTTTGGGATTTTTTGGCTGTTGCGGTGCAGGCGGATCGGCCGTCCCAAATTCACGTCACGTCAGCTACTCATTGTGGTATGCCCTATGGCAATCGCACGGCGGCTGCGGCTGCAATTGATACACGGCGTTCGCCTTGTGCCTTGAACGCCGATCAAAGCGACGATTGAGGTCGAGGTTTTCTTAAGGCGAATGCGCCGAATCGGATGAAGCAGCATCTTTTGCTACAAAGTAATGTGCGCAATCCACCAAATTCGAGTATATCCGAATTCTAAATGGTCTAGCAGGCTGCTGAAAAAGAGAACAATGTTCCCGGTCCGATTCCAATCCGTTCACCTCTGGATTCGACTATGTTCACGGTGAAAAAGACTTTTTCAGCAGCCTGCTAGAGGTCGGTCAAGCGCCCGCGCACACAAACTGCTATGGATCGACGAAAACGTGAGCCCTGTTTTTACCACGCTGTTGTGCCGCCATCGACGGCGATGTCCGCGCCGGTCACAAACGAGCTTTCATCGGAGGCAAGGAACAGCGCGGCAGGCGCCACCTCCTCCGGCTGGCCGACCCGGCCCAGCATCAGCTTATCGATCATCGGATCGCGGAATTCGGGAAGCTTTAAAGACTCTCGCGTTTGCCCAGTCTCTATCAGGCCGGGCGAAATGGTGTTGGCGCGGATATTGTGCTTGCCGCCTTCCATCGCGAGCTGCCGCGTCATGGCGAGGACGCCGCCCTTGGCCGCCGTATGAGCGATGCCGGGCAGCGCCTTGTAGGCGATCTTGGCAGAGGTCGAGGCGACATTGATGATGGAGCCGCCGCCACGCGCCACGAGGTGCGGCCACACGGTTTTGCACAACCGAAAAACAATGACGAGTTCTTCGTTGATCCCGCGCACAAATTCTTCGACAGTGAATTCATTCATCCAGCCGAAATACGCGATCGCGGCATTGTTGTAGAGGACGTCAATGCCGCCGTAGGTCTTGAGTGCAAGACTAACGAGCGCGTCACACATGGCCTGCTGAGTCAAATCAGCAGGATGCAGCGACACCATCTGCCCTCCGGCGCTTTTTACGTCGCGAATGGTCAGCTCGGCTTTTTGCGCGTTGATGTCGCAGCCCACGACCTTGGCACCTTCGGAGCAAAACAGCAGCGCTGCCGCACGGCCCATGCCGTCGCCGGTTCCGGTGATGATGCAGACCTTATCTTTCAAGCGCTGCGTCATGGCTTCCTCCGATATATTTCCGGTGCTCGGAACGTGCCCGCCCTGCTGAGTCGGATCTCGCCCTGCCCTAATTAAATGGTTCGCCGAGCCGGCGATCGGGACCACTGACAAACGTTTGTACTCGGTAGCCCACAGGAAGTAAGGAAACGTGGAAGCGATCCTCAAAATACCCCCAGATGCCTTTGGGCAGGAATATTGAGAAGAGCAGAGCGGTAAGACCGAGCATGATGAGGTACCATACGCCAGACGTCCCGAACCAGGTTTCAATAAGGAAGAAGATGATTGCGCCGAGGATCGGCCCTTCGAAGCGTCCGATGCCGCCGACCAGCACCATGAATATCATGTATGCGCTCCACTGGATGCCGAAAAAGCTTCGAGGCTGGAAGCTAGTAAACGTGGCTAGCCACAGCGCGCCAGCGAGCGCACACCCGACGGCGGCGATCATGAAAATTATGCGCTTGGCAACCAACACTCTTACTCCGACCGACGCTGCCGCTTCCTCATTGTCACGGATCGCCTGAATCGACGAACCTAGCCGGCTTCGAAGCAGCAGAAAAATTATTCCAAGCATGATGCCCATTGAGGCCAGAGCCATCCAGTATGTGAATATACGTCGCTCCGCAGCATCGAAGGTCGAGAGTGCAATCAACGAGCGGCCTGTATCTCCCTGAATGACCGGATCGAGATTGACGAGGAGCCGGACGCATTCTGCAATAATCCACATGCCAATCGCGAACTCGCCGGCGCGAAGTCGCAGAACGATCGCAGAGATTGGCAACGCGGATAGTCCCGCGAGCGCCGCCGCAGCGATCAGGGCCGGATAAGGCCAAATGCCCCATTCGGAAAGTCTGATCGCGAGGTACCCACCGAGGCCGAAGAATGCTTGCTGCCCCGCCGAGATCATTCCGCCATAGCCTGCTAGCGCATTCCACATAGCGGCAAGACACACATAGATGAACAACACGGTCAACTTGTCTAGAATGGTACGCGGCAGGAAGGCCGGGCCAACAGCAAGCAAGACAAACAGGACTGCGACGACGATCGCGACGCCGAGCGAAAGACTAGTCCATCGCTGTATCGAGAGGTCGGAATGAGCGTCCACGGAAGCTACCCGAGTTTTAATTTGAGGAGAGCGCGAAGATAGTGCCCCGAAAAATACAAGCGCCCGACGAGAACCAAGAGAAATACTCCATGCCCTGCCAGCAAGAAGCCCTGGGGATGAAGGTGGGCTGCAAAGGTTTGGGCGATGCCCAGAACGATACCGCCCCCCAATGTTCCCCACAGACTTCCGGTCCCACCAATAACAGCCGCTTCGAATGCGAAAATGAGCTGCATCGATCCGACGTAAGGATCAAAACTCGACCGCAAGCCCAGGAACAGGCCGGCAAGGCCGACGGTGACAAGCGCAATCGCTGCGGCGACCGCGTTGACAAATCGAGAATTAACTCCGACGAGCTCTACTGTGTCCGGATCCTCAGCTGTAGCTCGGATGGCGCATCCAAGTGGAGTGTAGGTGAGGAACAATTGGAGGCCACCCAACAACAGGATCGCGACAGCGAACGTTAGCACCGCCAACTCCCCGACATACAACCCTGCTCCGATATCAAAGCTGTCGTAGGAGAGGGAACCGACATATGGCGCGAGAGAGCGAGTGTCGGCTCCAAAGTACTCAAACAAGCTGTTTTCCACCACGATCGCCAATCCGAACGTGCTGAGAATTGGCACCAATTCACCCGATCGCGCACTACGTTCTAATACGGCGCGCTGCAGAAGCCATCCGAGACAGCCCATCGCCGGTAGCACAACGATCAATGCTAAAAACGGATTGTATCCCAGTCTTTCTGCAATGGTCCAAAGCATGAAGGCTGCCACGATGGCTAAGCTTCCGTGCGCCAGATTAATTATTTTCATTATACCGAACATAAAAGACAAACCGCAGGCGATCATGGCGTAGTAACCGCCGAGCAGCACGCCGTCAATGACGGCGCCGAGAAAGCTCATGACGCTTTCTCCGCTTGAGAACGCTTGTGGTGGTGCCCAAAATATGCATCGGTAATTTGCTCCCGCGTTAGAGTTTTGGCGTCGCCTTCGATGACGATGCGTCCCTCCAACATGCACATGACCCTGTTCGCGACTTTCAGCGACCGTTTCAGATCTTGTTCGACAAGCAGAATCGTCGCTCCCGATGCAATGAGAGATTCGACTGATTTGTAGACAAGATCGACAGCCAACGGAGACAGTCCCAGCGAAACTTCATCAAGCAGCAGCACGCGTGGGTTAGTCATCAACGCGCGTCCAATCGCGGTCGCTTGTTGCTCGCCGCCTGAAAGCGTACCGCAACGGGCTTTACGCCGCGCTTTGAGCATCGGAAAAGTGTCCATTACACGATCGACTGTCCAATCTCCTTGACGCCCGCTTGCGCGAGCGAGCTGCAGATTCTCTTCAACGGTCATGGCGGCAAAAAGCCGGCGTCCTTCTGGTACCAACGCGATCCCCATAGTAACGCGCTGATAGGCCGGCATACTCGTAACATCTAATCCGTCGAGATGAATTTGACCGCGCGACGCCCGATGCGCACCTGCTATTGCGCGAAGAAGGGTAGTTTTGCCGGCGCCGTTGGCGCCAATCAAAGCGACCGTCTCTCCTTGGCCGACTTGAAAGGTTACCTCGCGAACGGCCCGCAGCAATCCATGCCGGATATCCAGTGCGCTGATTGAAAGTAGACTCATTCAACGTTGCCCCCCAGATAGGCATCGATCACCGTACGATCGGACATCACTTTCTGCGGGTCGCCATCGGCGACGATCGTACCGGCATTCATACACACAAGCCTCTCAGAGACTTGGAGCAACAGGTGAACGATATGCTCAATCCATACGATTGCGACGTCTCGCCGGCGGATGGTCTGGATCGTCTCCACCAGTTCTGATGCCTCAGCGTCGGTAAGACCTGCTCCAATTTCGTCCAAAAGCAACACGACCGGATCAGTAGCGACCGCGCGCGCGAGCTCTAATCGCTTGCGATCCAGAAGTCCCAGTGCTTCCGCTCGACGATTGGCAAGTTGCACCATGCCGCAAAGCTTGAGGGCGTCGATGCAACGATCATAAGCTTCGTCGCGCCGAAACCCACCGCCGTTAGTTGCAGCAACGAAGAGGTTCTCGAAAACAGTCATCCCTCCGAACGGTCGTGGGATTTGATGGGACCTTGCGATCCCTTTGCGGCAGCGATCCTCGACCGGAAGGCCCGTAATATCCTGACCACGAAACGTAACTGTCCCGGTGTTCGGTTGGTAGGCGCCGGCGAGAACATTGAGCAGCGTGGTCTTGCCAGCGCCATTGGGACCGACGATGCCGACCGCCTCACGTTCGCCGACGACAAAGCTTACCCCGTTCAAAACAACCAGCGCGTTGAAACTCTTGTTGATTGAGCTAGCCGACAGAATGGGTGTTGGCGACTCTATAGTCACGGCCCCTATCTTCTCCTTGTCCCGCCCGCCATGAGACCCTTCCGATTTAATCAACAGCGAACTTGCTTCAGACGGCCGCTCACACGCCAACCACGCCGTAGCTCTTCCCGCTCAGAGATAACTCGCCGGGCTGTTGTAGTCGGGACTCTGCATGACTATTCCTCCCAGCGATCTGCGCAGTGCCTTAAGTCTACAACGAGACGCCGATTCGTCGTTCAATGGACATTCATTGGTCTCTTCTCGCTTACTCACCAAGAATAATGCACTCGCAATCCCGCGGGAGACAGATTTCAACTTCGCAAGACGCGTCGAATGCGAGCACCGCCCAGTTCTGCGGGTCACGGCGCGGTCCAGCGCAAAGACCGCGTCCGGCACAAGCACACCGATGCGCCGTTTCCGCGTCCCAACGTGGCCTTGCGTAACGCCGCACAAGCCGAGCCCAAGTACCCGGAGGACGCGTTCAAGCCGGGATTAAGAGGACCGATGTCACATGCCTGTATTGTACGGAATTAGCTTGGCGCCGAGTGGCACATTGGGGTCTTCCGAGTTCTCGACAACGACCGCGTCCACTTTGAACTTACTTCCCGGCTTCGTCTTCTGATATTGTGTTCCCACAAATCGAGTGGTGGCGATGACGTGAGGCATCGGCCCGGTGTTGAAATCAATCTCGCCGACTGTGGTAATCGTCTTCAAGGTGCTGATCGACTTTGCAAGGGCTGCTTTGTCGAGTGGATTGCCGCTCGATTTAAGCGCCGCTATGCCGGCATCAAATACCGCCATGCTGCAACCTAAAATCTGCGTCACCTGTCGGCCCGATGCGTTCTCGTACCTATCCGTTAATTCTCTCGAAGTCATTCCGGTCACTGGCGACTTGTAGGGATATGCCGTGTTCCAGGGTGCGCAGGCACACACATTAAACCCGAGCTGGCCGAGCGCGTTTATTTCAGTCGGCGAGGTGCCAGCCTTCGCCGGCTGAATAATCTTCACAGTTTTTGTGAGGCCCTGTTGTGCTGCCTGCCGCCAGAAGGTCGCGAAATCAGGAGGCAATACCACCGCATTGATGATCTCACACTGCTCTTTCTTGAACGTCGTGATCTGCGCTGAGTAGTCAGTAGTGCCGTCTTCGAAAGGACCGGGATCGACGACGGTAAAGCCAGCCTTTTTGAACGCCTCTGGAAGAAATCCGCGAATCGCGTTGCCGTCAGCGTCGTTGGGGTACATCACGCCAATCTTTTTGTTCGTCGGAATCATATTCCACTCAGAGATGTACGTTGCGGAAAACTCAGCGCCACCAAAGCTGAAATGAAATGACCACTTGAATGGCGACGGCTGACCGGGTTTGGCGCCTCGGCCGAAATACCACGCCTCCCAAGGCATCACGGTCGAAAGGCAGGGAACGCCAGCTGCTTCACAGGCGTCGGCAACCGGATTCACCACCTCAGGGGTAGATGTCACCAGCATGAAATCGAGCTTATTGTCGCTGATCAGGCCCTTTGCCAACTGCGCTGCTCGCGCCGGATCTGACTGAGAATCGCGATCCAGCAGATCGATCTTGTACGTCTTTGCTCCGATTTGCACACCGCCCTTGAGCGCCTTCCGGCACTCGTCGATAAGATATCCATCCCCTTCCCCAAACAAGCCGAGATTGCCCGTGCGAGGACTAACGAATCCCACCCGGATTACATTTTCAGAATCGGCGGCCCACGCTCCGCGGCCTGAGATGAGCGGCAGTGCCGCCCCGGCGGCGGCGGCGGTAACGAAACCGCGCCGCGAGAGCCCAGCATTCGATCGATGGCCTCTCCGGCCTGACTTTTTGGTGTCCAGCATGATCTTATTTCCTCCTCATGACCCTCACAATTGCTAAGGGCTAAGGGCTAAGGGCTAAGGGCTAAGGGCTAAGGGCTAAGGGCTTGTATTTGTGCGTTTGGTACGGTTAGCTACACACGGCGACTTTCCATGAACATATTCATAGACATATTCAAATCAAGTTCCTATGACAAGGGATAAATATGAGTGCGCGGTCGGATTTCGGGAGCGCCGATCGGGCAAGGGAACGCAGTTACATGCGCGTAAACTCATTCAGAGGTTGCAGTACATACGCGTAAACTCATCCAGAGGTTAAGGCCAAGCAACTCCGCCAGGTTATCGGCGCCGCCGCGCATGGCGGCGCTGATGCCTTCATGCACGACGCGGCCGCGGTCCATGACAAGGCAGCTGCGCGAAATGTCGAGCGCGATGTCGATGCGCTGCTCGACCAGCAGCACGGCCAGCGCGCTGTCGCTCACGACATTCTGGATCGCGCTGACCAGCTGCTCGACCACGACCGGCGCCAGCCCTTCCGACGGCTCATCCATCAGGAGCACGCTCGGATTGGTCAGCAACGCGCGCGCGATCGCCAGCATCTGCAGCTCGCCGCCGGAGAGATGACGTCCCAAGCTGTTGCGCCGCTCAGCGAGCCGCGGGAACAGGCCAAATACCGCCTCCTGGGTCCAGCGGCCTGGCCGAATCGCGATGGCGAGATGCTCGCGCACAGTGAGACTTGGAAACACCTCGCGATGCTGCGGCACATGCCCCTGCATGCCCTCGATGGTATAGTATGCCGTTGCGCACATAGTTACGTATATGAACAAGGGGGAAAATCCGTGGAAGGATCACTCACGAACCGATCCGTCATCATCACCGGCGCTGCCGGTGGCATCGGCCGGGCGGCTGCCCTGCTTTTCGCCAAGGCCGGGGCCCGCCTGACTCTTACCGACCGCGACGCGGCACGGGGTCAGGAAACCATCGACCAAGTGATGCGGGCAAGTGGTTCCGCGCACTTTCTGAGCGGCGACATCTCGTCGGAGCCGTTCGTCGAAAAGGTCGTCAACAGTGCGGTGGAGAGCTTTGGAAGGCTCGATTGCGCCTTCAATAACGCGGGCATCATCAGCGATCTTTCGGAGCCGGTGGGAAATTTCAGCCTCGCCGAATGGGAACGCGTCATTCGCATCAATCTGACCAGCATATTCCTCTGCATGAAGCACGAGGTTCGGGCCATGCTGCAAACCGGCGGCGGCGCAATCGTCAACACTTCCTCGGCTCTGGGCCAAGTCGCGCAATACAACATGCCGGCCTATTGTGCGTCGAAGGCTGGCATACTTGGGCTGACGCGGGCAACCGCGCTCGATTATGCCACGAAGAACATCAGGGTGAACGCGATCATGCCGGGCGTCATCGAAACCCCGATGACAAGGGAGGGCGTCTTCGTGAAGGTACCGGGGCTCGAGGAAATTCTGTTGGCGCAGCATCCGATCGGACGCTTTGGCAGGCCGGCGGAAGTGGCCAATGTGGCGCTTTTTCTCTGCTCCGACGCTGCCTCGTACGTGACCGGGCATGCTCTCGCTGTCGATGGGGCTAATATGGCAATCTGACCGGCGCCGCGCCGGTTCACTCACGATTTGTTCGATGGGCGAGGGGCCTTGGTGTCCAAACTTACTAAAGATGCCGAAGAGATGGGGAACGGCCCTCCCAGCCGTGCGACCGTCAAATCGGCTGACCGCGTCCTGACCTTGTTCGAATTGCTCGGGCGGTGGGGACGGGAAATGTCGCACGCTGAGATCGCCGATGTCATGGGCATCCCGAAAAGCAGCTTGAGTCAGTTGCTCAAGAATCTGGTCGGACGTGGCTGGCTTGCCTATTCGCCTGGGGCCAAAGGGTACGTGCTCGGCCAGGCACTCATCGATATCGCGCGCGGCGCCGCGCAAACGCAACTTCTGCCTTCAATGTCCTACGTGGAGACCGTCCGGCGAAGGCGAAATATACGCAAGGCTGGTGGGCGGAAAGAAAATTCACCTCGAGCTAATGCGAGTTTCGCATCGCCAGTTTATTTGGCAACAGCAAAGCCTGAATTGGCGTTGGATCATCCGGTACCACAAACTATTCAATACGCCGGCAATTGACGCGCTGTCGCAGCAAGCTACCGGGCTGACCATCGATCATATCCATTTGATCGGCATGTCACATCTTGGGCCGCGCGAGCAGATAGATGAACGATATCTGGACAGCCCCTACTACATCACGCCGAACGAATTATCGGCAGCACGAGATGGCTGGGATGTTGCTCGTCATGGTACACCCTATGTACAACCGTCTTGCTGTTGCAGATGTGATAGGGCGCATATTCCACGTCGTGGGCGCCGGCGGGGCCGCTCGGCAGGTCGAGGCTGGTGATATCGACGCAGATGCGATGACCGGCCTTGAACAAATTGCCGGTCGAGAGGATCTCGATCTGGTATTCCTCGATCTTGCCGGGCTCGACCGGCTTTTGCGCGGCGCGGGTGAGCGGATGCCACGGCCGCCACGGCTTGGAGCGCGCCGGGTCGATTGCTCGGTGGGAAGCCTTCAGCCAACCGCGCGTCAACTCCCGTTCGGGAAGGTCGTCCGGGACGTCGGCTTCGCCCGGGCGCGCAGTACGCACTGAAACATCAGGGCCGACGTCTTTCACGATGACAATCCAGTTGGTGTCGTCCTGGTCGATGGCGGCGAATAGTTGAAGCGCCAGCGGGCCGATGACGAGCGTGTCCTCCGGGAGCGGGTCGGTCATGTAGCGCAAGCGCTGGATGTCGTTGGTCTGCGTCGGCGGCATCTGCACAAAAGTGTCGGGCTCGAGCCGCCCATTGCGCGCGCCCGGCACATAGGGCTCGGGCTTAAGTCGCCCCCAGCTGTGCAAATAGAGCTTGGCCCATTGTGTTTCGGGCAATGGCCAGTCGCGGCCGTAACGCCACTTGTTCTCGCCCATGACCCAGACTTTTACGGGTGGCTCGTCGAGGATGCCGGTGTCCTTGCCCTTAAGCCAGTGGTCGTACCAGCGCAGGATCTCGTCGTGGAACGAGTGGAACGGCCGTTCCAGATGCGCAGGGCCGGCGAGGAGCAGCTTCTTTGGCACGCCCTGAACCTCCTGGAACCAGTTCTGACAGCCCTGCAGATGCAGCTTGTATGTGTAGGCATACCAGCCGGAGCCTGTGTAGAATGGAATTTTGACCTTTGACATCTTCTCCTTGGTCCTTTCGACGATGTCGTCAGGATCGTAAGGATTGAGCACCGTGTCGTAGATGAGCGGCATGGTCTGCCCCTTCTCTACAATCACGTTGAAGATGTTCGGATACATCATCAGGTCGGGATTGCTAATGGCTGCGCGCCACACCTTGTCGGCGGCGCCGGTGAGCTGACCCGGCTGGCCGCGATTGACGTGATAGACGGCGCCGCCGTCGAGTAGGAACACCATGGTGTGAAGCACCCCGCCGGGATAGAAGTCGCGAAAGCCCCACTGGCCGTAGGCACCCATCGGGTCGTATGGAAAGATCGCCTTCAGCGACGGTGGCTGCTGCGCCGCCGCCTCGAACTGGGCACCGCCGTATGCCGAGATGCCGATCATGCCGATGTTGCCGTCGCACCACGGCTGCTTGGCGATCCATTCGATTAGGTCATACATGTCCCATTCCGGCGATCCGCCGCCGTCGGACTTGCCGGTGCCGCGGATGTTACCGCAGACATGGGCGTAGCCGCGCCGCACCAGAAAGTCAGAGTCGCCGCCCTCTGCTTGGCCGCACCACATGCGCGACCAAGCCGGCTGTGCCCATTGCACCGCTTTGGCGAATTCCGGTGTCTGGTATTCCTTGTTGTGCGGCGCAACCGCCAACAGCGCGGGGAACTTGCCGTCGATGTTCGGCCGGTAGATGTCGACGCACAGGTGCTTGCCGTCGCGCATCGGTACCATCACGTCGCGCGTATCGATAATGCCGTCGCAGACGATCGGCGCCTCGTATCCGGGCGGCGGATTGTGCGAATCCGCAACCGCTACGCGGCCCGTTGTGCTTCCCGTCTCGGTCATCGGATTTCGCTCAGCCATGGTTAAGTATCCTCAAGTCTGTGGGAACGCCCCGCTCATCGCGCTATCAATTTTTAAGCCAAGATTCCCCCGGATGAGCCCCGAACTTTGGGCAGGATCGCAAACCGAACCCGGGGTACAACATCTATCCGGCGAAGACATTGGCTGCCACTTTGTGCAGGCGCGGGCGCTCCGCCTGGAAGGACTGTCGCGGCAACAGCCGCCACAAGACCACTGGCTTAGCGATACACGTAGTCGCCCGCGACGTACTTTGTCGGGATATACGGCACCAGCAGATAGGAGTCGTATTTGCCGCCGGAGTGGATGACGTGGTTGCCCTTGTTGTTGGTGTCCCAGTCGAAAGGTTCGAACCAGTCAATGCGTTCGTAGTGGCCCATCACTTCCACGCGCAACTGTTCGCCGGGGTGCCAGATGCGGCTCGAAGGCCAGATCTCGATATCGATTGGCACGATCTCGCCGGGCTTGAGTTTCTGCGGGTTGTTGTAGGGATACCACGGCTGGAACTCGGTTGACTTCTCGTGATCGGTTTCGCGCAAAGAGACGCGCAGTTTGCCCGGCGTGCCGGGATGCGGCTTGCCGAGCACCAGGGTGGGGAGCCATTTGCCCTTGGCATCGAGCTTCTGAATGGCCACAAACAGGTCCATGTCGTCGTTGCCGTCGGCCTCCATCCACAGGTGCAGCTTCATGTAGCCGGTAAGTTCGGTTTCCTTGTCGAAGGTGATGTCGAAGGTCGCCTTGCCCTTCTTAGCGTCGTAATGGATTTTCGATTCGCGCGCCACCGGGTTCTCGGACATGGCGCGGGCAGCGGCGTCGACATAGAGTTTGCGGTACTCCGTTCGGGCCAGGGGAAATTCCTTTTCGGCCCGCGCGGTCTCGAAGTCAAAGTCGTAGGCATCCATCACAGCGAGACGGACCCTGGGAGTCGACTCCCAGCCGTTGCGAATGCCCTTCAGGTAACGGTCGAAGAACCGGTTCAGGTCGTCGATGTTTTCGCGCTGGTACTGATCGGGCCACTCAAAATCGCGGTGAGTCCGGAGCCACTTCTGTTTGGAGCTGATCTGCCGGAAGCCATTGGATGAGCCACGATTGTGGAAGTGGTTCCAGCCTACCAGGATATACGCCGGGACTTCGATTTTCTTGAAGTCGGGAATCTTGTCCTCCCAGTAGGCGTTCATGAGTGGGTAGTCCTTGGTCATCTGGTAGTGATCTTCGACGAGCCCTTTGCCTACCAGTTCGTTTACCAGGAAAGGGTTGAACCCAGACTCGGTGAAGCCGCCCATGTTGACGAATTCTCGATAGATTTCTGCCGTGCCTTCCCAGGGGGCGATGCAAGCCAGGTGCGGCGGTTGTTCAGCGGCGATGCGCCACTGCGCCATGGCCAGCGCTGAATTTCCGGCCATGCCGATCCTGCCGTTGCACCACTCCAGCCTGGCCAGAAACTCGATCAGGTCGTAACCGTCGCGGCCCTCCTGCGAACTCCAGATGTACATATCGCCCTCGGAATTACCGATTCCGCGCGGATCGTAGTTGGCAATGGCATACCCCTTGTGGCACCAGTATTCCGGGTCCGGGCCTTCGAACTTGCAGTGCTTGGAATACGAGCCATAGGGCGTTCCGAGGGTTTGCCATTCAATGTCGGAATCCGCGCACGGCCGCTTGCCAAAAGGACTCCAGGCGATCACGACAGGAATGTCCCTTTGGTTCGCCGGCCGATAGATATCACAATAGGTCTTGGTCCCGTCGCGCATAGGGATCATCACATCCTGGTCGCAAATGATCCCATTGCCGATTTCGTAAGTGCGCGGGTTGAGTGGAGGCCAGTCGCCCCATCCGTTCACGCAGTAGCTCGGCAACTGCCCTTTGGCCAACGCGGCCGCTGCCGCTGTTCCCAGAGGCTGATGTCGAGCCGCAGGGCGGTAGGCGACTGCAATCTCCTCGTCGCCGAACTTCATCTTCTTGCGGACGATTTGCGGGGCTCCTGTTTTCGCGACTGACATACGCTGCTCCTTTTGTGTCGGTTTGCGGTTGTTCTACTGCCACCGTGAGGGAACCGGCCGTTAGCTCCCCGTAAAGGCAGAGCGAACGGCGACACTTGGCAAGTGGCGCACAGGGGGAGCGAGAACCCGCTAATGCAGTTGCCAGCTCTCGCGTGCGCCAGTTTAGCGACCTGGATGAGCTCTGCCTGATAACTAAATCGTTGGTAGTGGGCCACTAACTGGCCCACTACCAAATCGTTAACTGAATTGGGCGATGCGAGTGCCCCGCTCAGAATGGCCGAAAATATAATCGCTACCATGAGCCGGTCCCCGCGTCTGCTTGATCCGGATCATTTCTCTCTCAGTCATCTGTCCTGGCTCCCAGACTAAATCCCGCACGAACGCCTGGCCGCGTGTTGGTGCCCCGTTTCTAGTACTGCCGCCGCTCGGGTAGGCGCGCATGTCAGACCATAAGCCCCATGGTATCGAAGAAGTCTTCCATTTCCGGCGGGCAGTCATGCAACTGGAAGATGATGCCACCGGTCTTGTCCGGATCAAGAAAAGCCATGCGGACGCCGTTCTTGTATTCGGACCGCCCGACGACCCCGATCCCCTTCTTCTTCATCTCAGCGATGGTCGCGTCGAACTGCGCTCTACTCACCGAGTAGCCGAAGTGCCAGATACCTTCCCCGTGGCTCGCCAGGAACTTCTCCACGATCGGGAATGAAATCGGCTCGAACAGCTCGATGACAATCGTTCCCCACCTGGCTAACGCGACTTTGCACCTGTTGGCCATGCCCCCCTCATATTCCCTCATTGCAAAGTCATGTCCGCCGTCCGCTTCCCCGAGGATATAACGGCGCCACGGCCCCAATCCCATATTCTCGAAGTTCTTTACGGTTGTGTCCATATCCCTTACAGCCCAACCCAAGTGCGCTATGTTGGCAAACGGCAATCCTGGAAGCATTTTGTTCTCCCTCCTTTGTGGAATTGAACTCTCACCAGCTACCTGCACTTAGCCGAGTCAAGTGGCCTGAGGAAGCCCCCCGAAGGGGGCATCGCTCTTTCTTTCCAGCGGCTGGGCCTGGAACTGGCGACAGGAGCTGGCGCTGCTAAGCCGCACAAGCGCTGCCTTTACTCTTCGACACGCCTATGTACTCGGATTGCAGTTGCATATTTCCGGCCAGTTCCTCCGTGCGGCATTGATGGGCAATCCTGCCCCCCTGCAAAATGTATGCATAATCGCATACCTTTAGAGCCAGCGGCACATTTTGCTCTATTAGTAGAATGGAAAGACCTTCTTTTCTTAGCGCCAGAATGATACCTCCGATTTCCCTAATAATAATCGGCGCGAGACCCTCCGATGGTTCATCCATCAACACCAACTGGGGATTCGACAACAAGGCCCGCGCTATGGCCAGCATTTGCTGTTCCCCGCCACTAAGGTGATCGCCTTTATGATCGGCCCGCTCCCTTAATACCGGGAAATACGAATACATGTCGTTTTCGGAAAACCCTTTGCCTCTCATGCCAAAGACCAGATTTTCCCTAACACTCAAGGAGCGAAAAATCCGCCTGCCCTGAGGTACAAGGGCAACGCCCATCCGCGCAATCTGATAAGGACTAAGACGCGTTATTTCTTTGTTGTTGAATCGCATCTTGCCCCTCCGCGCCGGCGTCAAACCCATAATCGAGCGGACGAGTGTGGTTTTACCCATACCATTTCGCCCAAGAACTGCCACCGCCTGTCCCGATTCCACCTTCAATGACACGTCCCAGAGGATCTGGCTGTCGCCATAGAAGGTATCCAGATTGATCACTTCAAGCAACGTCGTCCTCCCCTACATAGATTTTTCTGACGTCCTGGTTCGCCTGTATCTGTTCCGCAGTTCCTTCCGCAATAATCGTTCCGTAATAGAGCACGAGAATACGCTCGGCTACGGTATAGACAAGATCGAGATCATGGGCCACAAACAATACCGCGAGGTGCCGGTGAGAAGGACTCCGCAACATGGCTGCCAATGCCGAGGACTCCTCCCTGGTCAGCCCGGCCGTGGGTTCGTCCAGCAATAAAGCTACAGGTCCACCGGCCAGAGACAAGATCAGTTCGAGACGGCGCTGCTCGCCATGAGATAAGGACCGGGAAGGAAGATTCCGCTTTGCCAGCAGATCTACCGACTCCAAGAATTCTTCGGCCTTCTCAAGATTTCCCTTATAGGCAGTGATCGGACGAAGCATTTGGTAACTGCTTCGATGAAGACCGTGCAATGCCAGCAGAACATTCTCCAACACGCTGAGTTGCGGAAATAGGCTGCTTACTTGAAAACTGCGAGCCAAGCCTAAGGAAGCACGGACGTGGGTTGCGCGGTGAGTAATGTCACGCCCGAGCAACTCAATTTGGCCAGACTGAGGGAGAATCAATCCGGTGAGAGCGTTCAGTAGGGTAGTTTTCCCCGCGCCATTTGGGCCGATGAGGGCAACTTTTTCTCCTCTTTCCATGCTGAAGCTGATGCCCTGCAGCACCTGAAGACCGCTATAACTGACGAACAAGTCGTTAACTCTCAGCATCGCCATATAGGACTGCCTTTTTCCAAAGACAGGCCAATCGCGGGAAGATTCCGCCGCCCGCAAAGAAACCGGCGGCGATAAAGAGTGCGCCCAAAAAAATCGGCCACCGCGCAGGAGTAAGCTGGCTAATATAGTATTGCGAGAGAAGCACGACGGCGCTGCCGACAAATCCTCCCCATAATGTAGCGGTTCCTCCGATGATCACCATGATCATTGCCATACCGGAAGCATACATGCCAACATTTTCGGGAGCGATGCCCCCGTTGAAGTACACATACAATATGCCCGCCAATCCGGCAAATGAGCCGCTAATCACAAATGCTATGAGCTTGCGGAGCCGGGTATTATACCCCATAGTACGCGCCCTCACCTCATTCTCGCGGATGCCGACCAAACTATAACCAAACGGCGATCGGGTAAACCGATATAATAAAAAAGCACAGAGGGCGACAACGGCCAAGGTAAAGTAATAGTAGCTGATATTCGAAAAAGGAAAACCAAGCTGTGGATATGGTAAGCCCCACAGCCCGTCGTCGCCGTTCGTAACCGGCTTCCATTGGACAGCCACGCAATACACTAACTGTCCCAGAGCAAGTGTAATGAGCAGAAAATAGAGTCCGGAGGACCGCGCCGCTACGGCGGCAAAAACGGCGGCTACGATGGCCGCCATAAGAATCGCGACCGGCGTGATGATCCAAAAATTATGGATAGCGGTGTACTTGAAGAATAGCATGGTGGTGTAAGCGGCCACTCCGAAAATACCGGCATGTCCAAAGGACCACAGCCCGGTATAGCCAAAGGCGACATCCAGGCTCATGGCCAGCAAGCCGAAACAAAGGATCTTGGTAAGCTGGCTAATGATGGCAGTATCCAGGAATGGAGGCCCGATCACCAGGAACAGGAATACTGCAACCAGGGGCGCCAAGTACACCCAGCGCCTTCGTCGTGAAATCCGGTTCCCTGTGCTCGATGCTATGACTCGATGCCTCATGCGCGCCTGCCCAGCAGTCCAGAGGGCTTGAGCACAAGGACAATTACCATCAGCACGTACATGACGTATATTGCCGTTGCCGGATAATATCTTTGCGCCAGACTTGTGACGATTCCGATCAGCAGTGCACCTACAAAGGCGCCCTGGATCGATCCCACTCCGCCGACAATGCACACGCTGATAGCCACAAAAATAATATCCCCCCCCGTGGTGGCAGTGACCCCCCCGAGAATCGGGATCCCAATAATTCCGGCGAGCCCAGCCAGCATGGCTCCAAAGCAGAAAGCGCCGACATTGATGGTCATTAGGTTCACGCCCGACGCGTACACGGTTTCAGGGTCATCCATTCCCGCCCGGATGACCGCGCCAATCCTGGTTCGTTCCTGCAGCCAGAAAAGGCCGATGCACGCAACGGTGCCAATCGCGATAACTGCAAGGCGGTAAAATGAAAAACTATACGCGCCGATAGCAATTGCGCCGCTGAGCCCTGAAGGCACAATGCCGGACCTTGGATAAGGGCCATAGATCCACAAGTGCAGATTGGTTATAATGTAAATAAATCCGAAGGTGACTAAAATTTGGTCCAGCTCCCGCTTATAAAGCTTCCGCAAAAAGCCTCGCTCTATGAATAGGCCTGCCAGGCCAGCGGAAATAACCGCCGCTAAGATGGCCAGCGCAAAACTCCCGGTTAATTTCCCTACGGTCACGCCCGCATACGCACCTATCATAAAGAGCATTCCGTGGGCTAGGTTAACGACACCCATCAGTCCCAGCACTATGGACAGGCCGGTGGCCAATAGGAACAATACCATTCCATAGGAGAGACCGAATAGAATGTTGATAACGAAACCATCCATGATAAGCAGAGACTCCACTGTCGTTTTGCGGCTGGCTGCGCTCGGTGATCTCCCGGCCAGTCAAAGCCGAGCACCCCGGCCCCCGCCTGATGGCGATGGGCCGGAGTCCCCAACGGAAAACTGGAAACGACAACTCTGGTCTAAGCATGCCGTCCAGGCGAATGGATCACTTAACCAGGCTCGGCAAGAACTGGCCGTCTTTGAAATGTATCTGGGTAGTATATGTCGCCGGTAACTGCTGGATTTCGCCGTTCGGGCCGATCTTGCCCATTGTAGTCTGGAAACTTGCAACGAGGCCAAAACCTCCCTGATCGGCGGGAAAATTCACGTGCCCGCGAATCGTATCCATCGACACCGCCTTTATCGCCTTGTAAAGGACATCTGGGCTGACATCACCGTTGGTTGCCCTCAGGGCTGCTATCAGTATTTGCATATGCGCGAAGCCTACCCCGGACATCACGCCGGGCATCTGTTTGTATTTCGCCTGGTAGGCTTGGACGAATTCTTTGTTTCCTGGAGTATCCGCGTTGTAAAGATAAATTGTTCCAAAGACGGCGCCTATTGTCGACTTGCCTAAGTTCGCCTCCATTGCCGGGGAAGAGGTTACACCTCCATCTTCCGGTTGTAGCACAGGCATCTTTATGTTGAGCTCCCTGTATTGCGGGTAGAAGGCGAAGACGTCGCCGGGAGTGCCCCAGAAGACAACAACGTCCGCCTTTTCTAGCGCGGTGAGAAATGGCGCCATGTTGGTGGTTCCTTCAGGATACCAAGTCTCCTGAATGACTTTTCCGCCGCTCGCCTCAAACCCCATTTTGAAGCCGTCAATAAACTCGTGACCGCCGATGAAATCGGCCGCCAGGGTTACCGCAGTCTTGTAATGCAGCATATCGTGGGCATAAAGGCCGGCCCCATAGGTGATCTCCACGCACATGCCAATGGGAGCGAACGTCCAGTCACGGATACCGGTATTGGAAGCGCCCATCGCCTGGAACTGCGGGACGTGGAATCGCTCTATGTATGGTTCGATCGCTTCTATGCCGCCGCCATAGATAGGGCCGATGATCGCAGCGACCTTATCGGTCTCCACCAGCAGTCTGGTTTTGTCTAGAGCAACACCGGCATCGGTGGCCGAATCTGCCACGATCAGTTCGAGTTTCTTGCCACCGATGTCACCGGCTTGTTCGGCAGCTAGGCGTATGCCTTTCTCCATATCAATTCCACCCGGCCCTATCGGTCCGGTCAAATCCAGAAGAACGCCGACCTTTATGGTGGAAGGTTCCTTCTGCGCGTAGCCTGTCGTAATCGCCATAGCCAGAAGCATTACAGACAGTAAAACACTCCAAAGCACACGCGCCATGTCGGTTCTCCTTAGTCTGATCAGCTGCAATTTACGAAACCACAACCTCGCGCAAAATGGGTCGGCGCCAATTGGCTGGTTTACTAAGTTTATCGTTGTTCGATTATTCTGTCAAACAAAAATGAAATGGCAGCGCATGAGCGCAAAGAGAAAGCGCAAAGAGAATAGGTGAAGCAAAGGATGTGGCGGCTCTTCGCAAGCCCCTAAAATCGGAGAGGTACGTTCACGGCGCACCTCGAGGCCGAGCTCGCGTATCGGCTGCGAAATTCGACAGCCTCAGCCACCGTCACGCGGGGATAGGCCATCCATCAATAGGACCAGCTGGCGGCGGAGATACCTGAGGCCGCGGGCTATGTTACGTTCGTCCGATGATAGCCAGTGGCGGATCTCGATCTGGTAGATTGAGAAGATGACCCATGCGATAAGGCTGGAATCCTCCCCTGAGGAAATCGCCCTGCGATCGATCGCAATGCGGACGATCTCGCCGATCAACGCGATAAGGCGTTCACGTGTCTTTAAAAACTTCCGTGCTTCCGGCCCGGTGGCGTAGAAGATCATCTCGCGCAGCGCCAAGCGCGACAACGCCGGCTCGCGGCCAAAATAGCGGTATTGCGCTTGGAATACCTGCAGCAGGTTCTCTAGCATCGGGCGTCCTGGCCGCACCAACTTCGCCGCTTCCTCGACCACCCGCTGGAGGTCGTCGTTGATACTCAGAAACAGCAGGTCACGCTTGGTCGGCGCATAGATGAAGACCGTGCCGAGTCCGACGCCGGCGCGGGCGGCAATCTCGCGCGTCGTGGTGTCGTCAAAGCCCTTCAGAACGAACAGCTCGGACGCCGCTTTCTTGATGCGACGTAGCTTGTCGAGCTTGTTACGCTCGCGCAATCCGGAGACTATTCGCTGGCTCTGTTTGGTCAACGCATCTTCCTTGAGGATGTCGATCGGCTCATCGAACGGAGTTCCGTTGAACTTCTTAGCCGCGATTGCGAACGAAGTGAAACAAGCAAGCTTCTCCGACGCCCCGGCAATGGGAGTGAGTGGTTTAAGTTCGCGCCGGGTGAAGGTCGAACGGCAACGACGCCTTGACAAAAGTGATCATGCTCAATTATCTAGCTACTTAACTCAGGCGCGGCATCGCAGGCTGCCGCCACGGAAAGCCTAGTACCCACTTTCATAGAAACGTGATTCGCGCGGGCAGTGAATTCGAGAGTCGGATGAGACACTTGTTCGCATCGTTGCCTGCGCGGATTGGTGATTCCGGGTACTAGTACCGCGTAAAGACGCCGATTGATATAGACGGGGCGCCCGTGGGGAATGACCTGGCCGCAATGGCGGTTGTTGCGGCGTCGATGACCGATGGCGCCGTTCACGACACGTTGCTCGCCAGTACCCCGATCGAGGGCGTCGTCCGCTGGCTGCTCGCGCCCATCAGTGGATCCAGCGAGCACCACATTGCCGCTTCGATCTCCTGGCACGGCCGATTGATGGTGCTCGGGATGGGGTTGCTGATGCCGCCGGTGGTGATCGTCGCCCGCTTCTTCAAAGTCACGCCGCGCCAGGACTGGCCATGCCACCTCGATAATCCATTTTGGTTCGTGACCCATCGGCGCTGGGGACATGCCATCGGATTGATCGTCGCCGGCAGTCTTGCCTTTGTGCTGGCCGCCGAGAGCTGGCATTCGCGCTGGCACAGTCTTCATACCGCGCCCGGCTGGCTTCATGCCGCGACCGGCTGGCTTCATGCCGCGACCGGCTGGGTTGTTGTTGTGCTGGTACTGATTCAGGTCGTCGGTTCCTGGTTGCGTGGCACCCATGGCGGTCCGGTTGATCCCTTTACCCGGCAGCGACGCCCGCCGAACGAATGGCCCGGCGATCACTTCAGCATGACGCGGCGCCGGATCGTATTCGAATACGTCCACAAGTCGGCCGGTTACCTGCTGTTGGCGCTATCACTGGTGGCGATTTCATCCGGCCTCGTCGCCGCCGACGCGTTGCGCTGGATGCCGATCGTAATGGGCATTTGGTGGGTGCTGATGCTGGGTACTTTCGTCTGGCTGCAGCGGAAGGGGCGTTGTATCGACACCTACCAAGCGATCTGGGGCCTCAATCCGAACCTACCGGGCAATCGCCGCCAGCCAATCGGCTTCGGCATTGTGCGTGCGCCGCCGAGTCATGAGAAGCCCGCGGAATGAGCATTTGAAGAATACAATCGCGCCGGTCCGCGCCCGGCCCGAAACCAGCGAGGAGGAAGCCTTGGGATTGGTCGAAGGAAAAACCTCTATCGTGACCGGCGGGGCCGGCAGTATCGGGCTCGCCACCGTGTGCGCCCTGCTCGCCGAGGGTGCGAGAGTCATGCTCGTTGATCGCGACGCCGACAAACTCGCGCAGACTGTCCGGGAGCTCGGCACCGATAAGGCGGCCTACGTCGCCGCCGATGTCACTGACGCCGGCCAGACCCGCCGATACGTCAGCGAGACGGTCGCGCGCTGGGGAAAAGTCGATGTTCTGTTCAGCAACGCGGGCAATGACGGTCCGCTGATGCCGATCACCGAATACCCCGAGGACTTGTTCGACCAGATCATCGCCACCCATGTGCGCGGCTGTTTCCTCGCCTGCAAATATACCATCCCGCAGATGAACGACGGCGGCAGCATCATCATCACCTCGAGCATCGTCGGCGTGAAGGGCGTCCCCGGCAACTGCTCCTACGTCGCCGCCAAGCACGCGCTGATGGGCATAATGCGCTGTGTCGCCAAGGAGGTCGCCCCACGCCGCATTCGCGTCAACAGCGTCAATCCCGGCCCGGTCGATAATACGTTTATGCGCACCGCGGAGAAGTCGATGAGCGAACTCCTCGGTCGTGACGCTGGCGCCTGGTTCGACGAACAGATACCGCTCGGCCGCCATGCGAGACCCGAGGAGATCGCCCAGGCCGTCTGCTTCCTTGCCTCCGACCGCAGTAGCTACACCAGCGGAACTGCGCTCATGGTCGATGGCGCGTTCTGTGCCTGAGGGAAAAACGCCATGACGAAGTTCGGAATAGGACAGGCCGTCCGCCGGGTCGAGGATCAGCGTTTTATCACGGGCACCGGCGAATACGTCTGCGACCTTGCGTTCCCGCGCCAATGCTACGGCGTCGCAGTCCTCTCGCCGCATGCGCATGCCGCGATTAAGCGCGTCGACGTGACAGCGGCTAAGGCCGCGCCAGGCGTTGTCTGCGTGCTCACAGGCGCCGACGCCGTAACCGACAAGATCGGCGGTATTCCACCGTTTTTCATGCCCGAATCGTGGGGCGGACCCAAGGGATTCCCGACCACGCGTCCGGTGCTGCTTGCCGACCGCGTCCGCTGCGTGGGCGACCGTGTCGCCTTCGTCGTCGCCGAGACCGAGGCGCAGGCACGAGATGCCGCTGAGCTTGTAGCCGTGGACTACGAGCCGCTGCCCGCGCTCATCGACCTCGAGCAGGCCGCGAAGGCGCAGTCGCCAAAAATCTGGGACGAATGCCCGACCGGCAACGTCGCGGTCACGATTGCGCTCGGCGATAAGGCCGCGACCGATGCGGCCTTCGCCAAAGCGAAGCACGTGGCCTCGGTTCGCCTGGTCAACAACCGCATCACCGCAAACTCGATCGAGCCGCGCTGCGCGATCGGCGTCTACGACGCCGCGGGAGGCAAATATACGCTGCACACCACGTCGCAGGATCCGCACAGCGTGCGGACCGCGCTGTCCGCCTCCGTGCTGCATGTGCCGGAAACGAAGATCAGGGTGCTCTCGCCCGATGTCGGCGGCGGCTTCGGCATGAAGGCGAACATCTATCCCGACGACGTCCTCGTGCTATGGGCGGCAAAGCGCTGCGGTCGGCCGGTGAAATGGACCGCCACGCGCAGCGAAAGCCTGTTGCTCGATAATCATGCGCGAGAGCAGATCATCTATGGCGAACTTGCGCTCGACGCAGACGGAAAATTCCTCGGCGTCAGGGCGACAGGTTATCAGGCGCTCGGCGCCTATTTCTGGGGGGCGGAGACCGCGCCGCTGTTCTTCTCGCTGATGCTGATCCCCAGCGTCTACGACGTGCAGGCGGTCGATTTCACGACCCACGCCGTCTTCACTAACACCGCGCCCACCTCCGTCTATCGCGGCGCCGGCCGGCCCGAAGCGATCTACCTGATGGAGCGCCTGGTCGATCGTGCGGCGCAAGTCACGGGCATCGATCGAGTTGAGCTGCGACGGCGCAACTTCATCAAGCCGCAGGCGCTGCCGTACCACACGCCTACGCATCAAAACTACGACAGCGGCGAATTCGAGAAAGTGATGGACAAATGCCTGGCGCTCGCCGACTGGGATGGCTTTGCCGCGCGGCGCAAGGAGAGCGAGCGCCAGGGCAAGCTGCGCGGCCGCGCCGTCACGCCTTATATCGAACTTGCCGGCGTTTTCAACGAGCGCATGGAGTTGCGGTTCGATCCCAGCGGCATGGTGTCGATCATCGCCGGTACCCATTCGCATGGGCAAGGGCACGCAACGGCGTTTGCGCAGCTCATTGCCGATTGGCTCGGCGTGCCGTTCGAGGCGATCAATTACATCCAAGGCGATACCGACAAAGTAGCGTTCGGCCGCGGCACATTTGCGGCGCGCAGTTCGATGGTCGGCGGCAATGCGCTTCGCATCGCCGCCGATGCGGTCATTGCCCGGGGCAAGGAAATGGCCGGCGCGCTGATGGAGGCGGCCCCCGGCGACATTGAGTTCAAGGCCGGAGTCTACACCGTGATCGGCACCGATAAGCGGATGTCGATCACCGACGTTGCCCGCGCCTTCTTTGCTCCCGCCGGCCCGGTGCTGAAGTTCGGCCTCGGGCTCGATGGCGTAGGCTCCTATGCCGGGGTACCCGGCGGCGCACCCAATTACCCGAACGGCTGCCAGGTCTGCGAGGTCGAGGTCGATCCGGAAACCGGCGCAGTCCACATCGACCGCTTCGCTGCGGTCGATGACCTCGGCATGGTGATCAATCCAATGATCGTCGAGGGGCAGATTCACGGCGGCATCGCCCAGGGCGTCGGGCAGGCACTGTTCGAGAACATCATTTACGACAAGGACTCGGGGCAGCTGATCACCGGAAGCTTCGTTGACTACGGCATGCCACGCGCCGACGACTTCCCGTCGTTCGTATCCGAGTTGGTCGAAATTCCGGCCAAAACCAACCCGATCGGCATCAAGGGCATCGCCGAATCGGGAACGATCGGTGCACCCCCCACCGTGGTCAATGCGGTAATCGATGCGCTGAGTGGCCGTGGCGTGGAACACCTCGATATGCCGCTGACGTCGGCACGTGTTTGGGAGGCCGCGCATGAGCGCAAAAAGAATACGTGAAGCAAGGGATCGCGCTGGCACATGACCCAAAGCGAGGGGTTGATTCCAATTGCCGCCACGCGCTCGCGCGCAGCGCCAACCATTCGTGAGCACAAGATTCCGACGCGCGATAGTAAGCCCTACATCGCCGTCGAAGGGCCGGACGGAAACCTGTGGTTTTGTGAGAGCGGCGCTTCGAAGATCGGCTGCTTTGATCCGCATGCCGGCACGTTTCGCGAATTCGATCTGCCGTCCGCTGAAAGCACACCGATCGGCATTGATATCGGTGCCGATGGAAATCTCTGGTTCACTGAAAAGACCGGCAACCGCATCGGACGCCTCAGCCGCAACGGTGTGATCGCGGAATTTGCTTTGTCGACTGCCAAAGCCGGGCCTGACGGAATCGCCCTTGGGCCAGACGGAAACATTTGGTTTTCCGCCGCCGATATCGATCGATTGGGTCGCGTGACGCCCGACGGCCGCATCACCGAATTTGGAAAGGGCATAACTCCGGGCAGTCGGCCGCTTTCTATCGTTGTACGCGATGGCGCGCTGTGGTTCAGCGAAGCCGCAGGCGGACGCGTCGGTCGCATGACGATCGAGGGAGAGGTCACCGAGTTTCCGATCCCAAGCCCCGACAGCCAGCCGCGCGCCATGGCCTTGCATCCCGACGGCTGCATCTGGTTTGTCGAGACCGGCGCCAACGCGCTCGGCCGCATCGCCCGCGACGGCTCGATCGTCGAGTTCACCGTTCCGACGCCAAACGCGTCGCTGCGCGGCGTTGCCGTGGCGGCCGACGGCGATCTCTGGTTCACTGAGAATTTCGCCAACAAGATCGGTCGCATGACGCCCGACGGCGCAATGATCGGCGAATACGACATCCCGGCGCCAGCGAGCGGAGCGCGCTGTATCACTGCCATGTCCGATGGCCGCCTGTTTTTCACCCAGTACGATGTCGGCCTGATCGGCGAGGTCATCCCCCATTGAGTCCGGTGACATCCAGGCGGGCAGGGCGCGCAACGCCGCATCGCGCGGGAGGTTCCATTGGCCGTCGAGTTGATTAACTACCGGGCAGGCGACACGGCGCTACGCGGCGCCCTGGTCTACGACGAGCGCACCACGGACCGCCGTCCGCTGCTGCTGATGGCGCCGAACTGGCTCGGCGTCACCGACGAAGCAATCGCGCGCACGCGGACCATGGCGGGCGACAAGTACATCGCCTTCGTCGTCGATATGTACGGTGCGGGCACCACGGTCTCAAGCCCCAGCGAAGCGGCGCCGCTTGCCAATGCTTTGCGCGCGGACCCGCTGGAGCGACGCCGCCGGATCGGCGCTGCCTTCGACGCGCTCGCGCGCGAAAGCGAGCGTCGCGGCATCGGTGATCTCGGCCGGCGGAGCGCAGTCGGGTTCTGCTTCGGCGGCGGCAACGTTCTTGAGCTTGCGCGCGCAGGTGCCGACCTGCAGGCCGTGGTCTGTCTGCATGGCGATCTCATCACGCAACTGCCAGCCAAAACGGGCGACATCCGCGCCAGCCTTCTGGTGTTGCATGGTTCCCGAGATCCGGTCGTGCCGAAGGGCGACCGCGATGTGTTCGAGGCAGAGATGGATGCGGCGGGCGTTAATTGGCAGATGCTCACGTTCGGCGGCCTGGTACATTCGTTCTGCGAGACCGAGGCCAAGGTGCCGGGCGTTTCCGAGTACAACGAGGCAGCGGCGCGCCAGAGCTACCGTCTGCTCGATCAATACATCCCCGACGCGTTCAACGGCCGCCTCTAAGGCGGTCCCTGGAAGGGCAGACGATGGTCAGCGGACGCGACTTCCGCTAAGGGTCGATGCTGTTGAAAAAGGCCTCGCGATTATTGGCGAACAGTGATTCCGTTTGCTGGAGGCATCCAGTGTGGGAGGTTTGCCATGATGGGTCGACAGACGGGCGATCAGAGCCAGTTGTTTTATCTGTTCAACCTCAGCGCCTCTCTTCACACGAAACCGATTCATGGCGATGAACATCGTCTCGTCTCCTGATGCAAAAGCCCGATCGTCATCAGCTATTGCCTTTTACGCTCAGCGAACCCTTGAAAGTGATGCCCGGGCTCGGCACGATATAACCAGCTGCCGGCCAATGTCAGTGGGGGCATCGCCAGCACACAGACAAATTTTGGAACTCAGCCTTGACCATCTGTTCGGACCGAAAAAACTCGACCAACTTCCGTTAACGTGACAGCGCCCCCGAAGCTCGCTAGGTTTCCGCTCCTCTCTGTTTCGAACGCCAGCAAAGGGGCCGCATTTCATGACGATCTCCATGTACAAGACTTCCATGCCCATTTTCGTGCAATTCCCCACTAGCATGTCCGCGGTGCTCGACAGGGCGGCCGCGCATTGCGAGGCGAAGAAGATCGAACCAGCAACGCTCCTCAAGATGCGGCTTTATCCCGACATGTTCCCGCTGGTGCGGCAGCTGCGCGCAGTAACCGATCATGCCATTAGCGGCGCCGCCCGGCTCGCCGGCGCGGAACTCATCACTTTTCCCAACAATGAAGCAAGCTTCTCCGAGATCAAGGACCGCCCTTTCTTATTTGCCGAACAAAGCAAGCAAATCGATCGAAGCGGGACGGTGATCAATACGCTTCCGACGTGCTAGCGGCGGGTGGATGCAATAAATCGATATTCACGCTCCGCAGTTCCGTTAATGAGATGGTCCGGCCGGCCGCACCGGTCGGTCCTCAGCGTCAGCCAGCCGTAAATGATCACCGGCATGTTGGTCATCTTAGTCATCGTCGCGGTCGCGCTTGGCGGCATTATCGCATTGAACTGGGCGCCAGACCGACCGCTCTCGACGCTCACCGCGCGCTGGGCTCCGCCGCCATCCATGTTCATGCCGCTTCTCGGCATGCAGGTGCATCTGCGGGACCAAGGCCTGCGCGACAGTCCGACTCCAATCATACTAATCCATGGGACTTCGGCGAGCCTGCATACATGGGAGGGATGGGTCAGGGCCCTCGAGGACAACCACCGCGTCATCACGTTCGACCTACCCGCCTTCGGCCTAACTGGCCCTTCGCCGGAAGGCGATTACACGATCGCGGCATATGTCCGTTTCGTCGGCGCGCTGCTCAACAAACTCGGCATCCAGAGCTGCGTACTCGGCGGCAATTCGCTCGGCGGCAATGTGGCGTGGGAGACGGCCCGCGCCATGGCCAACCGCATCGACAAGCTCATATTGGTGGATTCGGGCGGCTACCCTTCCATCTCGACATCGGTACCGCTCGGGTTTCGGCTCGCCCGGTTGCCTGTGTTGAAGCGTTTTCTGGAGGTCGTGACACCGCGAATCCTGGTCGAAGCGAGCGTGCGCAATGTCTACGGCGACCCTTCCAAGGTGACGCCCGAGCTGGTCGACCGATACTTCGACATGATCGTGCGCACGGGAAATCGCCGAGCGTTGGGCCAACGATTTGCTCAGGCGGATTTCGGTGCCGATGCCGGCAGAATCGCCGAACTCAAGCTGCCGACGCTGATAATGTGGGGCGGCCGCGACCGCCTGATTCCTCCAGGCGATGCCGAACGCTTCCACCACGATATTGACGGCAGCAGGCTCGCCATCTTTCCGGACCTCGGCCACGTGCCGCAAGAAGAAGACCCCGCGCGGACCGCCGCCGCCGTGATTGATTTTTTGCAAGCTCGTAACGATGCCTGATGTGCACCGTCTGAAACAGGAGGCGATCATGGATTGGATGATCTATGGCGCGAACGGCTATACAGGCGAGTTGATTGCGCGTGAGGCGAAAAAACGAGGCGCTAATCCCGTTCTTGCCGGCAGAGATGCGACGAAGATCGTCAAACTGGCTACAGATCTGAGCCTCCCCTCAAAGGTGTTCTCTCTCGATGACCCGCCCGATTTTGCGGCTGCGCTTCACGGCATGGGTCTCGTCCTGAATTGCGCGGGACCTTTTTCGAAGACCGCGAATCCACTGATGCGGGCATGCCTGATTGCCAAGACCCATTATCTCGATATTACCGGTGAGATCGACGTCCTTGAGGGCGCGCACCGCCTTGACGCGGACGCGAAATCGGCCGGTGTGGTCGTGTGCCCGGGGGTTGGCTTCGACGTAACCCCGACTGACTGCATTGCCCTGATGCTCAAGATGGCATTGCCAGAAGCGCATGAGTTGGCGCTGGGTTTCGAAGCGGACCAGCGCATGTCGCCAGGCACTGCCAAGACGGCGATTGAAGCATTGGGCAAGAGCGGTAAAATTCGACGCAGCGGCCGGATCGTCGATCTTCCCATCGGGCGTGGATGTCGGGAGATCGATTTTGGTCGGGGGCCAAAGCTGGCGATGCCCATTCCCTGGGGTGACGTCGCCACAGCCTTTTACACCACGGGCATTCCCCAACATCACGGTCTTCACGCCAATTTCTTCGTGGCTCTTGGCGCTTGCGAGATTGATGAATGTGTTTGGCTTCATCCTACGGTCGCCTCACGTCAAAACTTGGCTCATTAAGAGGGTCGAGAAAACCGTGAAGGGGCCGGATGCCGCGACTCGAGACGCAAGTCCGACATGGCTGTGGGGAGAAGCGAAGGACCCCAGCGGAAGAAGCAAGGAGATCCGCATCGTCAGCCTGAACGGCTATTCCCTGACCGTGTTCAGCTCTTTGGCCATCGTCGAGCGATTAATCGCGAATGGATTTGCTCCGGGATGTTGGACGCCGGCCACGATCATGGGAGAGGATTTCATTTTCAACCTGCCTGGAACAACCAAGTTGGAAAAAGGGTGAACATCGTCGGCGAACATCATCTGGGCAGCGATGCAGCTGTGAGCACAATCTTATGACCCCCGATCAAGTTCTTCGCGGCAAACTACGCAAGATCGAAGCTCTTTTCGCTGGCGCGGCAACGCCCGGCGAGAAGGCTGCCGCGGGCGCGGCTGCAGAACGTATCCGCGAGCGTCTCGGCCTGGCCGCCGGCAAGGAAAACTTCATCGAGTGGAAGTTCTCGATTCCTGATATCTGGTCCCGGCAGCTGTTCATCGCACTATGCCGGCGCTACGGCCTGCGACCATTCCGCCATCCGCGGATGCACCGTCAAACCGTCATGATTAAAGGACCCAAGAGCTTCATCGAGCAGACGTTGTGGCCGGAATTCCAGGAGTTGAATGCCGCCTTGGAGGCTTATCTCTCCGAGATCACGGAGAAAGTCATTCGCGAGGAAGTACACGGCGAAACCGGCGAAGCCGAGGAAGTTAACGAGCCGACGAGGATCGGGCGATGACAACGGCATATCCAGCCGCGGCCATCCCGGTCATGACAACAACAAGACCGTGGTCACAGCTCACTCAAATCTTCCGGCACATCGCCGAACTTCTTCAGTACAACCGCGTCCGAAAACTCGCCAACGTTCGGATCGCCTGCACGCTTGAATGCGACGGCCCCCGCATTGGCAGGATCCCGGGACATTCCTTCGGCCCGCCTGATCGCGGTGCTCTCGCTCTGGCACTCCTGTGCTTCACCCGGCGCAGTACCGTCTTCGGTGCGGATGAATGGAAGAGCAACGTAATAGGTTACGGCCATGGAGGCCTCCTCGCAGTTTGCACATGGTCAGTGCGTCTTCTTCTCCTTGGCCTCTTGCGGCGCGGGCGCCTTTCTAACCTTGCCACGCGGGAAGCCGGATCACACAGCAGCAGAGAGACGATCGATCTCGGCTTTCCAGAACTGCTTTGGCGAT